>Ga0209415_10017157_pt1 | contig 11551 bp, 8 predicted proteins | sample PeaSoiSIISIP2007_FD_187696 | JGI IMG/M metagenome (GOLD analysis project Ga0209415, IMG submission 187696) | Peat soil microbial communities from Weissenstadt, Germany - SII-SIP-2007 (SPAdes) (version 2) | ecosystem: Environmental > Terrestrial > Soil > Wetlands > Peat | place: Germany... | reverse complement strand
GACCGCGTTGGAAGGCATTCGCAAACGGTTTGCCTCCGCGCATGTTTCATACGTGCCGGGAACGAATTTTCTGCGGGAACCGACGGTCATTTCCACTTCAGTGCTCTCAACGGACGACGGGAGACCTGGTCTGAAGGCGGAGTATTTTCAAGGCGAACTGAGCGGACCTCCAGCCGTGGTGCGCGTGGATGATTATGCAGATCTCCAACTCTTCAACCCAGACACGCACTCTCTGAAGGCGCCCACCGGCCTGAAAGATTTTTCCGTGCGCTGGACGGGCGTTCTGACTCCGGCTGAATCGAGTATGTACAAGATCGGCCTCGGCGGGGCCGGAAGCATGTGGCTGGACGGCAGATTGATCGTGGATGATGGGATGCGCGGTTTCGACCGGCAAAATGTACAGATGCAGCTCACGAAAGGGCGGCACTACGCCATCAAGATCGAACTCGCGCACAGTGGCTTTGGTACCAGGCTGGTGTGGTCGCCGGTGAGCGCTGCTCCTTTAGTAGAGGCTGCTACTGCGGCGCGGCAGGCGGACGCGATTGTCGCCGTGGTCGGGATCACCTCGCAGCTTGAAGGCGAAGAAATGAAAGTGGACACGCCCGGCTTCAGCGGCGGCGACCGCACGAGCCTCAACCTGCCGGAAGAAGAAGCCGCGCTGTTGGGTGCTCTTCGCAGCACCGGCAAGCCGCTGGTGGTCGTCCTGATGAACGGCAGCGCACTAGCGGTCAACTGGGCCAATGAACACGCCGATGCCATTCTAGAAGCATGGTATGCGGGCGAAGAAGGTGGAACCGCGATCGCCGAGACGCTCGCCGGAGACGGCAATCCTGCCGGGCGGTTGCCAGTCACGTTTTACAAAGGCGTGGAGCAATTGCCGCCCTTCGATGACTACTCCATAGCCAACCGCACCTACCGCTACTTCACCGGCCAGCCGCTGTATCCCTTTGGCTACGGGCTGAGTTACTCCACGTTTGCTTACAGCGGTCTGAAGCTATCAAGCGCTGATTTGCGGGCCGGCGATCCTTTGACTGGAGAAGTTGATGTCAAGAACACGAGCCGGATACCGGGAGATGAAGTTGTGGAGCTCTATCTGACCTTTCCCAAACTGGCTGGAGCGCCGCGGCAGGCGCTGCGCGCTTTTACTCGCACTCATCTCGAGGCCGGCGAGACGAAGCATGTGAGCCTGGCATTACAGCCACGCGATTTGAGCTATGTGAACGAGGCTGGCGACCGGTTCATCTCGGCTGGGGACTATGTGGTTACGGTCGGAGGAGGACAGCCCGGCACCGCAGCGGCTCACGCCGAATCCAAGCTTTCCATTCACGGCCAAGAGCAATTGCCGGAATAGAATCAGCCCACGCGCGGGTCACGATTGAGGGGACTGGGAAATCGAAGGCGATTGGCCTAAGATACTGCCCACCACGAACGCGAATCCGTGCTGAACGCCCCTATGGCGACCATTCCAGCAAATGCCGAAACTGACCTTGGGTATGCGGGCCGCGTGGCCGGTCCGTGCGTGTTCGTGCTGTTCGGTGCCGCGGGAGATCTGACCAAGCGCAAGCTGGTTCCCGCCCTCTTCAACCTGGTGCGGGCGAGATTGCTGCCGGATCATTTCGCGATTCTGGGTGTCTCGGTGGACGACCTCACCCCCGATGCGTTTCGGGATCAGGTCAGCGAATTCCTTCCCGACGGCGATGGAACTGAACAACTCGACTGGATGCGGCAGCGCCTATTCTACGAGCGCGGGGACTTTGGTGATCCTGACACTTTTGCCAGGCTGCGGGATCGGCTGGCTGGAATCGACGCGGAACGGCATACTGGCGGAAACTACTTGTTTTACATGGCCACTGCGCCCAAGTTCTTCGCGCAGATTGTCCAGCAACTGGGCAGAGCCGGATTGTCGAAAGAAGAGAACGGATGCTGGCGGCGGGTCGTGATCGAGAAGCCCTTCGGCCAGGATCTGGAGTCCGCAAAGCGGCTCAACCGTGACATCAAGATCGTGCTGCAGGAACGCCAGATCTACCGCATTGACCACTACCTGGGCAAAGAGACCGTGCAGAACATCATGGTCTTCCGTTTTGACAATGCGATTTTCGAACCGATCTGGAATCGCCGCTACATAGATCATGTTCAGATCACCAATGCCGAGACCGTCGGCGTAGAACGCCGCGGCGCCTATTTCGATAATGCCGGCACGCTGCGCGACATGGTGCCCAATCACGTCATGCAACTGCTAAGCCTGACCGCCATGGAGTCTCCCGTTTCGTTTAGCGCCGACGCAGTGCGCAACGAGCAGGCCAAGGTCCTGCATTCGCTGCAGCCGCTGAACTCAGAAGACGTTCTGCAGCACAGCGTGCGCGGCCAATATGGCGAGGGAATGATCGGCTCGGAAAAGGTCCCCGGTTACCGGTCGGAGCCGGGAGTCGCTCCCGAGTCGCGAACCGAGACTTTTGTGGCGCTCAAGCTCAACATTGACAACTGGCGCTGGGCGGGGGTTCCGTTTTACCTGCGTACCGGCAAGCGGCTGGCCCAACGCCATACGGAAATTGCCGTTCAGTTCCGGCGTATGCCGTTTGAACTTTTCCGCAACGCTCCCTTTCATAAGCTGCACACCAACACGCTGGTTATCCAGATTCAGCCCTCGGAAGGCATCTCGCTCAGCTTTGGCGCCAAGATTCCCGGCCCGCTGCTCCGCGTCGGCTCAGTGGATATGAGCTTTGAATATTCCAAGTATTTTGGCGCCGACGCCTACACAGGCTACGAGGTGCTGCTATACGACTGCATGCTGGGCGATGCGACCCTGTTCCAGCGCGCGGACATGGTCGAGGCGGGGTGGAGCGTGATTGACCCGATTCTCGACGTGTGGCGCGCCCTGCCGCCGCGCAAGTTCCCGAATTACGCCTCGGGCACGTGGGGCCCGGCCGATTCGGATCAATTGATGGCAACTGACGACCGCGAATGGAGGAGGATAGAGCCATGATTCTGGCGGGAGAAATCGGCGCGACGCGTACCCGGCTCGCTGCCTTTGAGACGGAGGGCTCGCGCCTGCAGTGCGTGGTCGAAAAAACCTACCCCAGCCAGGAACATGCCAGCCTGGGTGAAATCCTTCCCCAGTTCATTCGCAGCGAAGGAATTCCGGTGCATAGCGCCTGCTTCGGTGTGGCCGGTCCGGTGAGAGCAGGACGCAGCAAGATTTCCAACCTGCCGTGGACGGTGGACTCCGTTGAATTGGCCAAGCAGCTCAAACTCGGCTCTGTCGGTCTGCTAAACGACATGGAAGCCTACGCGTATGGGATTGATGCGCTCGAATCGAAGGACTTCATCACCCTGAGTGAAGGCGCGGAAGATGCCGAAGGCAACCGCGCCGTGATCTCGGCGAAAACCGGCCTCGGAGTCGCCGGCCTCTACTGGGATGGATTCCGCCATCACCCCTTTGCCTGCGAAGGCGGCCACGCCGATTTCGCACCCCGCGATCCGGTGCAGGCCGAACTGCTGGCATATCTGCAGAAAAAGTTCGGGCACATCAGCTGTGAGCGGATTCTCTCCGGGCCGGGGATCAAAAACATTTACGAATTTCTGCGCGACACGCACAAGGCCGAGGAACCGGAATGGCTGCGGGATCAGCTCAATGCGTCGGCCGATCCGTCGCCTGTGATCTCGCGCTTAGCGATGGAAGGCAAAGCCGCCATCTGCGAGCAAACACTGGGAATTTTCGTCAGCGTATTCGGAGCCGAAGCCGGAAACTGCGCCCTGCGCTACATGACCATGGGCGGCATTTTCATCGGTGGCACGATCGCCGCGAAGATCGCCCCAAAAATGAAAGACCCGATATTTCTGCAGGAGTTTCTGGCCAAAGGGCGCATGGATGTCCTGCTCAAAGACATGCCGATCAAGATCATCGTGAACGACGACTGCGGCCTGGTTGGCGCCGCACGTTATACGCTCGTGCAGAAAGCGTTCCGAACCACCAGCCGCGCGGCAGACTAAGAAGCAACACGGAGAGTGAAACGCATGAAGCGCCGCGCTGTCCGAACCGCTCACGGATTCGATCGCAGATCGCTGGAAGTCCCGCCGGCTGCCGGAGCGTAGCACTTGATCGCGTAATCCATGACCATGCGATCGGCGCTGAAGCGCCAGCCCAGGGTGCGGATCGCCCGCTTCATGCGCCTGATCCAGCCGCGCGGAAGGCCGTCGCGGTCGCGCTGGTAGTACAGCGGAATGACTTCATCGCGCAGCGTGCGCAGCAGATCTTCTCCATCGCGAGCATCATGAACGCCGGCGCTGGAGTGAGTCCTGCCCGTTCCAATGGCGAATCCGTTCAGGCCGTCATAAGCTTCGGCCCACCACCCGTCGAGGATGGAAAGATTCAAGCCGCCATTCAGCACGACCTTCTGCCCGCTGGTGCCCGAAGCTTCCTGAGGCCGGCGTGGATTGTTGAGCCATACATCCACGCCCTGCACGAAGTGGCGGCCGACGTTGATGTCGTAGTCTTCGACAAAGACGAACTTGTCGCGGAACTGGGAGTCCCGCATCAGGTTGGCGATTTGCTGCAGCACACGCTTGCCCGGCTCGTCCAGCGGGTGAGCCTTGCCGGCAAAAACAAACTGCACCGGACGGTTCGGATCGTTCACCATGGAAGCCAGCCGCTCGATATCGGCCAGGATCAGATTGGCCCGCTTGTAAGTGGCGAAACGGCGCGCGAAGCCGATGGTCAGCGCATCGGGACTGAGGACTCCGTCCAGACGATGCAGCAGGTCGGTCGGCTCGCCGCGGCGTAGCGCTTGTTCCACGGCGCGGCGGCGCACAAAGTCAATCAGCTGGGATTTCAGGTTAAGGTGGGTTTCCCAAAGCTCGCCGTCATCCACGTTGTCAATGCCCAGCCAGATCTTCGCTTCACTGCTGCGCTGGTACCATCCTGTGCCCAGATGCCGGTCGTAGAGACGGAACATTTGCGGCGCCAGCCACGACGGCACGTGCACTCCGTTGGTGATGTGGCCGATGGGAACATCGTCCTCCGCCTTGCCCTGAAAAAGTCCGGTCCACATGGCACGTGAAACTTCCGCATGCACCGAGGAAACTGCGTTTGCCAGCCGGGAAAGACGCAACGCCAGCACCGTCATGCAGAATGACTCATCGGCATTGGCGGGATTTTCGCGGCCAAGGCCCAGGAGCCTTTCCCGCGACAGCCCGAGCGCCTCGCGCAGAGGCCCGATATGCTCTTCCACCAGGCCGGCGTCGAAGCGGTCGTGGCCGGCCGGTACCGGGGTGTGGGTCGTGAACACGACTTCGCGCGACACGCGCGGAACCGCAGCGTCAAATCCAATGCCTTCGTCTTCCATTCGCATGCGAATGGCCTCCAGCACGGCAAACGCGCTGTGGCCTTCATTGAGATGTAGCACGCCCGGCGAAATTCCCAAAGCCCTTAGAGCGCGCAGGCCGCCCACTCCCAGCAGCAACTCCTGGCGGATTCGAATGCGCAGATCCCCGCCGTACAACCGCGAGGTCAATTCGCGGTCCTCGGGAGCATTTCCTTCCACATCCGAATCGAGCAGCAGCAAGTCGCGGCGTCCGACTTTCACCCGCCAGACCTTAGCGTGAATGTGCCCGCTGCGGGTCTCGATTTCCACTCCCACTGGCCGGCCATCTTTGCCGATCGCCACTTCCATGGGCAGCTGATTCACATCGGTTTCCAGGTACTCTTCCCGCTGCCATCCCCCCACATCCAGGCGCTGCCGGAAGTAGCCCTGGCCGTAAAACAAGCCAATGCCGACCAGAGGAATGTCCAGGTCGGAAGCACTCTTGATGTGATCTCCGGCCAGGACGCCGAGGCCTCCCGAATACACCGGCAGAGACTCGTGCAAGCCGAACTCGGCCGAGAAATATGCGACCGGATGCGGCCGGAGAACGCCGGCGTGCCTGGCTCCCCAGGTTCGGTCCGCTTCCAGGTATTCCAACAACCGGCGGTAGGCGTAATTGACCCGGCTGTGAAGCATGACTTCGCCAGCCCGGATCTCCAGTTTTGCCAGCGGAATCTCGCTCAACAGCGTGACCGGATTGTGGTTGAGTTCGCCCCAGCGGGCCGGATCGAGGTCCAGAAACAAGCTGGAAGAATTGTGGTCCCAGCTCCACCACAAATTGCGCGCCAGGGCCCATAGCCGCTCCTGCAACGGGGCGATGAAACGGTCCAGAGTGCGGGCCTCGCTCACCACCGGGGCCACCTGGGTCGCAGCCTCGCTCAACATGTCAATCTCGGCCTGACTGAAAACGCGGGCCTCGATGGTCTGAACCACCAGGACGCCCTGCAGGACTCCTCGATCAATGAGGGGCACGCCCAGAAAGGACTGATAGGCTTCTTCGCCGGCCTCCCGAAAATACTTAAATCGCGAGTGCGTCTTTACCTGGCTGACGGAAACCGGCTGCAGCTGTTCGGCCACCAGGCCGGTCAGTCCCTCATTCACCGCCATGCGCAAATTGCCGATGCACTCGCGGCGAAGTCCTACCGTCGCCGCCAGCACCAGGTGGGCGCGGTCGGGTTCGAGCAGGTACGCCGAGCACACATCGGTGCGAAAGCGCTTGGCGATCAGAGCGACGACATTCATTAGCGTCTCGGCCGGCTGTCCACCGTCGGCTGCGAGTTTTCCGATTTCCTCCAGGCTCAATACAACATTGGCTTCGTGCGAACGCGCCTGTTGATCCATTTCCTCAGCAACCTCGTTCAATCGGTCCAATCGGCTTCGCTAGCCTCCGTTAGGTTTCGTTCGAAATTCCATTCTGCTTTATCACTTTACTTTACTATGCATCATGGCACAGTTGGCGGGGTCAGGGCGCCCCTGATTTCTGGATGCACCTAAGTGGAAAAGGCGGTTTGCGCACAGGGGTGAGAAAGAGTAAAATCGTCGCCATTCCAGCCTCACCAAGCTTAAGCCGGAGACAGTCCCGGCCTGCGGTTTGGTGATCCCCAGCAGCGCGCCATTTCGCGTGGAATTGATACGCGGAGAGACTAAAGTAGGAGTTTCGGCCCGCGGCCGTGTTATTGTGCTCATGCGGCCGCGATTTGGCGGAAGATGCTCCGGAATCTTGCCTCTTACCCGAGGCATGGAGTCACGAAATGAAAGGGAATGCTGCCCGTTTCATCGGTTTTGGCGCTGGCCTGGCAGGGCTGGTTTTGTTGGGATGGGTTTTGGCCGGACAGGCGGCGAATCCTTATGAAGTCGGATTCCCCACCGACTGGACCCACCAGCATCTGATTTTCTCGCAGCCCGCGACCCCGGAACGAGCCGCCTTGGTGGCGGGTGATCCCCGGTATTGGCAGCAGTACTATCGCCGGAATTTTGCTCGCGTCGTGCAAGACCAGGCCGATTCCGGCGATAACAGTCCCGTCCTCGGCGCCTTGCGGAGAGGCCTCCGGCCGCCAAGAAACCCTAAGAAAAACCGTCGTTTCGCTATGAGCAGGTGTTCGTGACCACTGCCCTTTCCTGCGGGAGGATCAGCGGGACCGGTGGCACCTGCCTTTCGGCCGGCAAAGCGTCATGAACCTGTGTGCAGCACCTTGGGATGCCCATTCCACCAAGTGCGCTTTGGCGGCCGAGGTGTTGAATTCGTCCGGTAGTTTACGACTGCGAGTAACCGGCTGGAGCATGTTCCCGGCGGTCTTGCCCGGCGACACGCTCGTGATTCACAGCGCGGACCGCGACCCGGTTTCCCAGGGGGAGATCGTCCTGTTTCGCCGCGACCGCCGACTGTTTGTGCATCGGGTAGTGAGCAAGGGTGAACCCGGAGCGCTGCAGTTCGTGACTCAGGGGGATTCCATGCCGGCGCCGGATTTGCCTGTGCCTGAAAGCGATCTGCTGGGAAAAGTTTCGTTCATCATGAGAAACGGAAAGCGCATCAAGCCTGAGCGCACTTTGCGCGTTCCCGAGCGCATGGCCGCAGGCTTGTTCCGCCGTTCTGAATTTGCTGCCCGTGTCGTTGTGGGCATACACGGCAGGCTTCAAACCAGACAAAACGAGTTTTCACTTGCCAGAGCTGACCGCTGAAGTCGAGCGCCTGAGCCTCGTCATCGAAATCGGGGGAATGCCCGTCCGCGTAAATACCACGGATCCGGCGTTCCGTACGATGCTCGAGGATCGTTACGCGGGGTTCGTCGGATCTTCGCAACCTCCCGAGATCGATTTCGACATAGATCTGACTCCGCCTTCGAGCAACGATCCCGATGCTGACGTGTGCGTGACCCGGAGTGCCAGCCGATGGCGGTTCGAGCGCGGAGACTTCCGGGCGGAGTGGGACCCATCGTCGCGCCGTGGCTGGATTCGCCAGTCGGCGAATCCTTACAGCATTGACGCCGTGCTGCGCATTGTGCACACGCTGGTGCTGGCGCGCCAGGGAGGGATGCTGCTGCATTCGGCCAGCGTGATCCGCAATGGGAGAGCGTTTCTCTTCGCCGGAGTATCCGGCGCGGGCAAGACGACCATCTCCCGCCTGGCTCCTCCGGATGCTACGCTTCTGACCGACGAAATCTCTTACGTTCGCAGGAACGCAGGCAAACAAGGTGGCTACGTTGCTTTCGGCACACCCTTCACCGGCGAACTGGCCAAGCTGGGCGAGAATGTTGCCGCGCCGGTGGCGGCGTTGTATCTGCTGAAACATGGGACGCAGAACCGGATTGATCCCGTCCCGCCGGGCGAAGCGGCCCGGTCGCTTCTGGCCAACCTGTTGTTTTTTGCGGAAGATGAGCAGTTGGTGCAGGCGGCTTTTCATGCCGCTTTCGAATTCGTGAGCCAAGTTCCGATTTCCCGGCTGACATTTGTGCCCGATTCACGGGTATGGGAGTTGATTCGATGAGCAGGCTTTTTGTGGCGAGAAATCCCCGCGTGGCAGCTCGCAGTCTCGACGGCGAGATGATGATCATGTCGGGCCGCGATTCGACCCTGTTTACCCTCAACCGGACTGCCACTATTCTCTGGCAGGCGGCTGACGGCCGCACCCCACTAGATGAGATCGTGCAGACCCGCATCTGCGCCGAATTCGACGTTACCCCTGCGGAAGCTTTGCAGGACGCCGAGACTCTGGCCCGCGACCTGGCTAGCCATGAGATTCTGCAGGTTTCCGAACAGCCAATTCAATCCACCAGCTTGCCTTCTGAGGGAAGCCGATGACCAACCTCCTGATCGAAATGACCGAGAGGGCCCGGGTGCTCGGCGTTCCGCTGAGCGTTCAGCTCGATCTGACCTATCGCTGCAATGAGCGCTGCGTTCATTGCTATCTCGATCACGACGATCATGGCGAGATGACGACCGCGGAAATCAAGCACCTGCTCGACGAAATGGCGGAGGCCGGCGTTTTCATCCTTACGCTCAGCGGGGGGGAGATTTTCCTGCGGAAAGACTTCTTCGAGATTCTGGAGCATGCCCGGCGGCTGATGTTCTGCGTGAAGCTCAAAACCAACGGAATCCTGATTCGCGAGCGGGAGGCGGCCCGCATCCGGGACCTCGGGATCGAATCGATCCAGATCAGCATCTACTCGTACCGACCCGAAGTGCACGACGCCATCACCCTGGTTCCGGGCTCGCTGAAGCGCTCTCTGACGGCGATTCGTTTTCTCAAGTCGCAAGGGCTTCGGGTCATTGTCGCCAACGTTTTGATGGCCGAGAATATGCAGGACTATACCGGCGTCCGCGCGCTGGCTACGGAGATGGGAGTCGAATGCACGATCGATCCAACCATTACGCCGATGATGGATGGCAATCGCTCGACCTTGAATCTGGGGGTGCGGGACGCTGCGCTGCGCGAGGTTTTCCGCGACCCTGAGCTGGTCGGAGATGTGGACGAATTTTGCGCCATTCCTGCTCCAGCGGGCGAGTCGGATCTGGAAGCCACGCCCTGCAGCGCCGGCCACACCGCCTGCTACGTTTCTCCGTACGGCGACCTGTTCCCCTGCGTGCAGTTTCCTCTGCCCACGGGCAATGTGAGAAAACAGCGGTTCGAAGACATCTGGCGGCACTCGGAACGGATGAACGAAGTGCGCTCGATCCGGATCAAGGATCTGACGACCTGCACGCAGTGCACCCACGTGTCGAACTGCACGCGCTGCCCGGGCCTGGCGTTCATGGAGGGAAACATGCGTGGGCCATCGTCGCTGGACTGCGAGAAGTCGTTTGCGCGCACGGGCGTTGCGTCGGCCAACATGCTGGCTAAGAAGCGTTCCGGGGCGAATCTGGTGCAGATTCGGGCTTTCCCCGATCTGGCGGCCGCGACGGCGTAGCTTCATTCCTGCGAATCCAAACGAAATCATGCCTGGAACTTCTCCTCCTCTAAGTTCCGAATGGTCCATATTGCTGGCTGCGTGCGCCGCGCTGCCGCGCAGCGAAAAACGCGGCCGGCTTCAGGATCTTCTCGGCCATCCCGTCAACTGGCCGGCATTGTTCTCTCTCGCTGACCACCATGGGACTCAGCCGCTTCTGCATCAGGCTCTTCTCGATGTTGAAGACGTGGTGCCCCGCGATGCCATGCTCGCCTCGAAGCAGAGTTCTCAGTCAAATCTGCACAAAGCGTTACTGCTTGCGCGGGAGCTGATTCGTGTTGTGGGCACGCTGAGAGCTGCCGGCTTCGAGGTCATGCCCTACAAAGGCACGGCCCTGGCCGAACTCATCTATGGAGACGTCGCGCTGCGCCAGGCCGGAGATATCGATCTTCTGATCCGCCCAGCGGATTTTCCGCGTGTTCGCGAGGCAGTCCGTGAGCTTGGCTACACGCCGCACGAGAGTTTCTCGAAAAAAGAGGAGCGAGCGTACCTGCAATCAGGATACGAGTGCGCGTTCGACGGCTCCGCCGGACGAAACCTGATCGAGTTGCAGTGGGCGGTGTTGCCGCGATTCTACGCAGTAGATTTCGACATGAGCGGTGTGTTTGGCCGCGCCGTGAACCTCAATGTCGCCGGCCAGCCGATGCGGACCCCCTCCGCCGACGATCTGTTTCTCATTCTGTCGGTGCATGCAGCCAAACACGTCTGGGGACGGCTGGTTTGGCTGTGCGACATCGCGCGGCTCATGAACATGCCCGGCCTCGATTGGGGCTGGATTCGGGCTCAGGCGAATGAACTGGGGATTTCGCGAATCCTGCGGGTCACGATGCTGGCGGCGAATCGGCTGCTGGGAGCGGGCATTCCCGCTGCCGCGCAGGAACTTGTTTCCAGAGATAGCGCGGCTGGGCTCCTGACGGAAGAGATCACTACCCATATTCTCAACGACAGAACCTACAACGTTGAATCTCTCGCCTACTTTCGATTGATGATGCGCCTGCGGGAAAAGCCGTCAAACCGGCTCCAATTCCTGTCGCGACTCGCCTTCACTCCCGGCCCCAGCGAATGGAAGGCCGTCCGGCTGCCTGAGCCTTTGTTCCCGCTGTATCGGATGGTCAGGCTGACCCGCCTGGCAACGAGATTAGTCCGCGGTTGAGCCGAGCGGCCTCGCGCCCTGTGCCACTGGATCGGGATGCACCGGATTCCAGTCTCGCATGTACAGCAGAAACATCAAGGTGCTGCCGATCAGAG
>Ga0209415_10017156_pt1 | contig 11551 bp, 9 predicted proteins | sample PeaSoiSIISIP2007_FD_187696 | JGI IMG/M metagenome (GOLD analysis project Ga0209415, IMG submission 187696) | Peat soil microbial communities from Weissenstadt, Germany - SII-SIP-2007 (SPAdes) (version 2) | ecosystem: Environmental > Terrestrial > Soil > Wetlands > Peat | place: Germany... | reverse complement strand
CCTCATGGACAATCCCGATGTGCTGGTGCTTGACGAACCGCTCTCCGGACTCGATGTTACGAGCGCGCTCATCTTCAAGAATCTGATTCAATCGCTCAGCGCGAAGGGCAAAACGATTTTCTATTGTTCACACGTGCTTGAAGTCGTGGAAAAAGTTTGTTCGCGCTTGTTGATCCTGAGAAAAGGGCAAGTGATTGCCAGCGGCTCGACGGAGGAAGTTCGCAGGCGCATCGGCGAGACGTCGCTCGAACATATCTTTCTTCAGCTGGTGGAGGATCGCGACGTCGCGCAAATCGCGGGCAATATCGTGGATGTGATGGTTGCGCCGTGATTGCCTACGCAAAACAGTTTTTGCGAGAAGCGTGGGAGCCTTACTCCCGGCGCCCTTTTCCAACGCTTCTGCGCGTATTCCTTGGGCGCGTGTTTCACGGCGGCGGAGATAGCGGCGAGTCCGAAATGGACGTCGCGCTTGGCGTCATCCTCATTTTGCTCGCAATGCCCGGCGTCCTTGTTTCGCTGCTTCTTTTCGAAAAGTACGGCTCGCTCATCCGCTGGATGCGCGGCGACGGAGTGTTTGATCCATTCACGGCCACCATGCCGGATGAATATTTCTTCATTGTCCTCAGCATGGTGGTCACGGGCGCGGCTGCCGTTTGGCGGTGGGACGCGCTCTTCCTGGACCGCCGGGATTACACGAACATCGTTCCGCTGCCCATTTCCTTGCGGCGGATTTTCCTGGGAAATCTTGGCGCTATTTTTCTTCTCGCGGCCGCGCTGACTCTCGACGTCAACGCCGCCAGCTTCATTCTCTTTCCTGTCGCCGTCGTCGGATCGCAGAACTCTCTTTCACTCTTCCTCCGGTTTGGAGCGGGCCATGCCGTAACCGTTGTTCTCACCAGTGCGTTTAGTTTCTTTGCCGTCTTTGCCGTAATCGGCGCGCTGATGGCAGTCTTGCCTTACGCAGTCTTCCGGCGAATCTCGTTATATGTGCGCTTTCTGATGGCGCTGTTCTTCATCGCGCTTCTCGCCACGAGTTTTGTCGTGCCTTCTTATCTTGGGAAAGGCGCACGCGTCAGCAAAATAGCCGTCAACGTACTGCCTCCCGTCTGGTTCTTGGAGCTGGGCCAAACTTGCTGGGGAAACGGCAACAATCCGTTTTCCGCGGCAATGACGCGCACTGCGTTACTTGCGCTGGGAATTGCCCTCGCCGTTGCCGTCCTGTCCTACACACTCAGCTTTCGCCGGTCCTTCATTCGGATTCCAGAGACCGCGGAAATCGGCCCGCTTCCGCGCTCCCAGTTTCGTCTGCTTCCCGTGGAGCTTTTTGATCGCGTCATTGTTCGCAACGCGACGCAACGGGCATGCTTCCATTTCATTACGCGCACTCTGCTTCGCAGCGAGGCTCACCTGCAAATCGCTTCCGCCTTCGTGGCGATGGGGCTGGTGGTAAGTGTGCAATCTTTTGCATCGGCCCTCCACGCGAACGCCGCGGCCGGACTGCGTGTTCCTTCCGAAGACCTTCTCTCCATTCCGTTCATTCTGAGTTTCTGTATCGTCGTCGGAATACGTCTCGCATTTGAAATTCCATCGAACTTGCGCGCAAATTGGATCTTTGCTCTCTGGATTGATCCGCACACTTTGCAGGCGCGTTCCATCGCACGCAAGATCCTTCTTACCTTTTCGCTTGTCCCGCTGGTTCCGGTCTGCTTCGTCAGTTCCTGGCTCCTTTGGGGTTTCGGTATCGCGTTCCTGCATGCCGCCGTCTTCACGGCATGTACCGCTGTCTTTGTGGAATTTCTTCTCCTGCGTTTCCGAAAGATTCCTTTCACCTGCACTTATCCGCCGTTCCAAAGCCATTCCGCGCTGATTTTCGTGGCTTATCTTTTCGGGTTCGTAGGTTTCACCGCATATCTTCCCGAACTGGAAGTCTGGTGTCTGGCCGATCCGTGGCGCACGATTCTTTTCCTTCCGTTGGTTGGCTCCATCTTCTTCTCGATCCATTTCTACCGAAAGCAGATGCTCGATATGGATAAGCACCTCATCTTCGAAGAAATCTCCGCATCACACTTTTGAGTTCTGCGGACAGCTTCTTTTGCTGAAATATTTATCTCGCTCCTTTTTGTGGTCCCTTATAATCCGGACCACAAATGACGGCAACGACTCAGTTAAGCGACACGAGCGGCAAGGCGAAATCGTGGATCGCGAACGATTTGTCCATCGCCTGGATTTTGGCGGCCGCGGTTGTCCTTCTGCAGATGCTGACAAACGGGCGCTACGGCTACTTTCGAGATGAACTGTATTTTCTGGCGTGCAGCGATCATCTCGCGTGGGGCTATGTCGATTTCGCGCCGCTTGTCGCTCTGCTCACACACGCCAGCCGGTTCGTGCTTGGCGATTCGTTGCACGCGATTCGCTTGCTGCCGGCGCTTGCGCAAGGCGCGGAAGTTGTCGTCACTGGATTGATCGCGCGGGAACAGGGCGGCAATCGTTTTGCCATCTTTCTGTCGTGTCTCTGCGTGCTCTTCGCGCCCGTAATTCTTGGCAACGCTACGCGGCTCTCGATGAATCCCTTCGAGCCGCTCTTCTGGATGGGCGCGGTTTACTTTCTGCTGCGCGCCATAAATCTGGACCAGCCACAATTATTGCTGGCTGCCGGCGTTCTTCTCGGGCTAGGGCTGGAAAACAAACATTCCACGGCGTTCTTCCTCGTTAGTCTCACGATCGGCTTGCTGCTTTCGCCGAGCCGCCGCTTGCTGCTTTCGAAATGGTTCTGGCTCGCCGCAGCGATCGCCTTCGTGATTTTTCTGCCCAACCTCATCTGGCAATACACCCACCACTTCCCCACACTGGAAGCTCTGCGAAACGTGAAGTTAACTCACAAAAATATCGAGCTGCCGCCGCTTCCCTTCCTGAAGCAGCAAATCATGATGCTGCTTCCTGTCAGCGCGCTGATCTGGATTCCCGGACTCTTCTGTTCGCTTTTCAGCGGCAGAACCAAAAGCTACCGCTGGCTGGGAATTACTTATCTCGTTTTTCTCGCGATCATGATGAAGTTGCACGGAAAGGATTATTACCTCGCTCCGATTTACCCGATGATGTTCGCGGCGGGCGGTGTTTTCTGGGAAATCACAATCGCCGCTCACGCCAAGCTTCGCTGGCTGAAAGCGGCTATTCCCGCGGTCGTCATCGGGCTGGGCGTGATTGCGATTCCGCTGAATGTACCGATCTTGCCGGTCGAGAAGATCGTTCCGTACATGAACGCGATCGGGATCAAGATGTCGCGCACAGAAGTGCAAGACCGCGGGCCGCTGCCGCAACATTTCGGGGATGAATTCGGCTGGGAAGAGATGGTCGCCGCGACGGCGAAGGCCTACAGCGCGCTGCCACCCGAGGAGCGCGCCAAAGCTGGAATACTCGCAGGAACTTACGGCGATGCGGGAGCGATCGATTTTTTCGGGCCGCGCTACGGCTTGCCCAAATCTATCAGCCCACACCAAAATTATTATTACTGGGGCCCGCGCAACTACACGGGCGAACTTCTCATCCTGCTTCACTACAGCTTAGAAGACGCGCAGCGCGGGTGCCAAAGCGTTCAGATCGGCCCACTTCTCAGCAATCCTTACGCCATGCAAGAGGAGCACTACACCATTCTCGTTTGCCGTGGCTCGAAACTCCCGCTGGCAGAAGCGTGGCCGCGCCTGAAAGTCTGGAACTAATACGCCGCGTTCCAGCACCAGCCTGGACTGAAACGTCCTCACTTGGGGCTACTGATACACTACAACTCGGAATGAGCGCTCCTTTTTGCAATGTGGCATTGCCTGTGCCTCTGCGCACGACGTTTACGTACGCCGTGCCGGAGGCTTTGCGCGAGTCCGTTCAACCAGGGACGCGCGTGCTGGTGCCCTTCCGCAAGAAAGCGATGGTTGGCGTGGTGGTGGAAATGGCGGAGCAGGCGCCAGCGAACACGAAGATCCGCGAGATCTCGAAAGTGATGGAATTTGCGCCTGCGCTGACGCCGAAGCTGATCGAACTGGCGCAGTGGATTGCGAATTATTACCTAGCGCCGATTGGGGAAGTGTTTCGATCCATGTTGCCGCCGGTGACGGAGCTGAATGTACGTCGAGAGATTTACTTGACGACGGCGGGACGAGCGGCGGCGGAAAGTCTGGGCGCCGGTGAGTTGTCGCACGGACTGAGCAGGGCGGAAGCCGCGTTTCTGGAAAAAGCGCATGGGAAGAAAGGCCCGATGTTGTTCGGCATGGCGGCGAAGATGGGCATGTCGAGCGCAGCGTTGCAAAGACTGCAGCGGCTGGGGTTGATCGAGATTCGGGAGAGTCTGCGGGACACGAAAAGAAAATCGCAGACGATCGTGGGCTGGAAAGGATTTGCGGAGAAAGCGGAAAACACACTGAAGGAGAAAGAGGCCAGGGTTCGTGGGCTGCTTGAGACGGAACGCGGGCCTTTGCCAATGGCGCAGTTGCTGAAGCTGGCGCAGGTCTCACGGAGCTTGATCGAGCGGATGCTTGCCGCGGGATTGCTGGAGAGTTGGGAAGAGCCAGTGGACCCGGCGGAAGACCCGTTCGACACGGGATACGTGCCGGCGGCGCATGCGTTGAACGAGGAGCAGGAAAGCGCGATGAAGAGCATTCGCGCGAGGTTCGAGCTTGGCGAATTTGGCGTGCAGTTGCTGCATGGAGTGACGGGTAGCGGAAAAACGGAAGTGTATTTGCGGTGCGTGCAGGAAACATTGGCGCGCGGAAAGACGGCGATTATTTTGGTGCCGGAGATCGCGCTGACGCTGTGGATTGGGCGGCAATGCCGGTCGTGGTTTGGAGCGAAGTACGAAGGCGTGGCGGTGTTGCACTCGGCGCTGAGCGATGTGGAGCGGGCGCGGGAGTGGTGGCGCGTGCGAAAAGGCGAAGCACGCGTGGTGGTTGGCACGAGGTCGGCTGTATTTGCGCCGCTGCAGAATCTTGGGCTGATCATCGTCGATGAAGAGCAGGAAAATAGTTACAAACAGGAAGAGACGCCGCGGTATCACGGACGCGATGTGGCCATCGTGCGGGCGAAGAGCGAGGGCGCGCTGGCGCTGCTGGGCTCGGCGACGCCGTCACTGGAAACGTATCATCACGCGCGAAATGGGAAATATGATTTGCTGACGATAGCTTCGCGAGTGGAGAATCGCGCGCTGGCAAGCGTCGAGATTGTGGATTTGCGCGAGGACTTTCAGAAGACGCATCAGACGAGTCCCATTTCGGCGGGGCTACATGCGAGGATACAGGAGTGCCTCGCTGGTAAAACGCAGGCGCTCGTGCTGATCAACCGGCGCGGGTACTCGTGGTCGGTGTTGTGCAGGAGTTGCGGGGCGAGCGTGCAGTGCGTGAACTGCAGCATTTCGATGACGTATCACAAGAGCCGGAACCGGCTGGAATGCCATTACTGCGGCTCGATTCAGAGCGTGCCGAAGGAGTGCCCGAAGTGCCAGTCACAATACGTTTATTTTTTTGGCGAGGGCTCGGAGCATCTTGAGGAGAGATTGCGGAAGGAATTTCCCGGCGCGCGAATTGCGCGGCTGGATCGCGACACGGCGCGGACGAAACGGCAATACCAAGAAATGCTGGGAGCATTTGCTGCGGGGGCGCTGGATATTTTAGTCGGCACGCAAATGCTGGCTAAGGGGCACGACTTTCAGCGCGTTACCTTGGTGGGCGTGATTTCGGCGGATTCTTCGCTGAGCATGCCGGATTTTCGCGCGGCGGAGCGGACGTTTCAGCTGTTGACGCAGGTTGCGGGGCGGGCTGGACGAGGCGAGTTGGCGGGGCGCGTGCTGATTCAGACGTACTACCCGGAGCATTATGCGATTCAAGACGCGGTGAAGCAGGATTACGCCTCGTTCTTTGAGCGAGAGATGCATTTCCGCAGGATGATGGCGTATCCGCCGCTGACTTCACTGGCGAATGTAATTGTGCGGGACACAAACCTGGAAAAGGCGATTCGCTTTTCGAGGAAGCTCTCGGAATATTTTTCGCCGCATGATGGGCATACGGTGCGGATCCTCGGGCCCGCGACGGCACCGCTGGCCCGATTGAAGAAAGAGCATCGCTTCCAGTTTTTGCTGAAATCGCCGAAGCGATCGATTTTGACGAAGCTTTTGAGTGGAGCGATGGCGTATTGCGATGCGCAGGAGATTCCGCAGACGGCGGTGCTGGTGGATATGGATCCGTTGAGTTTGCTTTGAGTTGGGTTACGAGTTCGCCGGGCGGGGCAAGCCCCGCCCCTACAGCGCTTTTAGCGGCTAATGAGGAAAATGCCGGCGAAGATCGCGATGATACCGAGCCATTGCCAGCGCGAGACGTGTTCGCGGAGGAAAATTGCGGCGAGGCCGACGGTGACGGCGCCGTAGAGCGAAGCCAGTACGCTGACGACGGCGACTTGCTCGATGCGCATTCCGAAATTGTTCATGACGAACGCGCCGGTGTCTGTGAGGCCCATGCCGAGAATCCAGACGCTCACGCGACCGGTTGGAGGCTTGATGGTTTGGCGCGCGACAAGAATCAAGGCGGCGGTGAGGACGGAGCTCGTGAGGCGGATGAGCCAGACGGTTTGCGTGGCGCCGGTAGCCGGAACAATTCGCGAACCGAGAAGCCAAAACAAAAATCCAAATGCAATTGCGGAACATAAAGCCCAGCCAATTCCCTTTCCGCTGCGTCGCAAGGCTTCGGCATCATCGGCGTCCGGAGTTTTCTCTCCGCCTGCGACGAGGACGACGCCGAGCAGTGTGCAGGCAATGCCAACGGAGCGCGCCGCTCGCAGGTGCTCTCCACTCAAAAGGGAGAGGAGCACGGTCAGGACCGGGTAGCTGGCGGAGAGTGGAGCAACGACGGCCATTTTGCCGACTTCGAAGGAACGATAGAGGGAAAGCGTCGCGCCACAATTCAAAACTCCGGCAAGGATTCCCCAGGCCCAGGGTTGCCAGCCGGAACCGTCGGCGAGGCGTCCCCAGCCGCCGAGCCAGGGAAGAAAAATAGTGAGCAGGAGGAATCCGGTGAACTGCATATAGAGCATGGTGCGAAGAGTGCCGATGCGATGCGTGGCAAAACGCGCGAGAAAATCCGAGCTGCCCCAGAAGAGAGCGGTTAGAAGACCCAGCAAAATTCCCATGATGGATCAGGAGGACTTGCCGGCTTCGGCGGACTTGCCTTTTTTTGCTTCGAGGCCGAGAACGGCCATGACTTTTTGTAAATCTTTCCATACTTCGCTTTTGGCGCTGGGATTGCGCAGCAAGTAGGCTGGGTGATAGGTGGCCATCAGTTTTCGGCCGCGGAATTCGAGCCACTGGCCGCGGAATTGGGAAATGCCGCGTGTGGTTTCCAGGAGGGTCTGTGCGGCGCAAGCGCCGAGAGCGACGATCACTTTCGGGTTGATGGCATCGAGCTGGCGCAACAAGAATGGCGAGCAGGGAGTGACTTCGTCTTTTTCCGGGAGGCGGTTTTCGGGCGGGCGGCATTTGACGACGTTGCAGATGTAAACGTCTTTGCGCTGCAAGCCCATGGCTTCGATCATTTGCGTGAGAAGTTTTCCGGCGCGGCCGACGAAGGGGAGGCCTTGCACGTCTTCATCGTGGCCGGGGCCCTCACCGACAAAAACGAGTTCGGCTTTCGCACTGCCGTCGCCGAAGACAATTTTGTTGCGGGTCTTGTGGAGTTTGCAGCGGGTGCATTCGCCGAGATCGGTGCGAATTTTTAGAAGAGAGTCGTCGGGAACTTTGTCGAAGGCTTCGAAGAGAGAGGGGCCGGCTGGGACGTGCAATACATCCAGCTTTCGCGCGGACTGCACTGCGGTGGCTAGAGGCGGAAGAAATCCCGGCGCAGACAGGGCAGGCTTGGGTGGTTCCGGTTTTCGCGTGGATTTTGGCAAAGCCGATTCCTCATAGGAGATTTGTTGGCTAACGGCTGGCGCGACTGACTCTGCCGCCTGTGCCTTGTCCGCGCTGATACTTGCGCCGCGGTCTTTGTAGAAGAGACGGACACCGAGGTCGTCGTAGAAGCTGAGCCGTTGGTAGATTTTTTTCTGAAGAGACTCTGGAATGCGCGCGGGCATGTTGCGAATCATACAGGAGAATGGTGCGGGACGCGGAGACTTCTCAAGCGCACAACTTCGTCGAGGATACGATGGGCGACTTCGGACTTGCTGAGCTTGGGAAGCGCGAGGTCGCGGCCATCGCGAGAAAAGAGAGTGACAATGTTGGTGTCGCGATCGAAGCCCGCGCCTTCGGCGGTCACGTCGTTGGCTACAATGAGATCGGCGTTCTTGGCGGCGAGTTTTTTACGGGCATTTTCGGCGACGTGGTCTGTTTCGGCTGCGAACCCGACGATGAGGCGGTCGCCTTTCTTTTGGGCGGCTTCGGCCAGAATGTCGGGAGTTGGCTCAAGACGGAGAGTCAGTGGTTCTTTGAATCTCTTGATTTTCTGGGATTGCATTTCGGCGGGGCGATAGTCGGCGACGGCTGCGGCAAAAATGGCGATCGTGGAAATGGAGAGTCGATCTACAACAGCGCGGCGCATTTCTTCGGCAGTTCGAACGGGGACGCGCTCGACGCCTGGCGGAGTTTCGAGAATTACAGGGCCGCTGACGAGAGTTACTTTGGCGCCGCGGCGTGCTGCGGCTTCGGCGACAGCGAAGCCCATTTTGCCGGAGGAGCGGTTTGTGATATAGCGCACCGGGTCCAGGTCTTCGCAGGTCGGTCCGGCGGTAATCAGAATGGTTTCGGCGCGCAAATCTTTCTGGGCGTGGAGCGTCTCACGAACAGCGGCGACGATTTCCTGTTGTCCGGCGAGGCGGCCGGCACCGGTCATTCCACAGGCCAGGTAGCCTTCATCGGGATTCACGATTTTCACGCCGCGTACGCGCAGGGTTTCGACATTCGCCTGCGTGGCGGCATGGTTCCACATGTTGACGTTCATTGCGGGAGCGACGATGACAGGCGCGGTCGTGGCTAGATAGAGAGTCGTGAGAAAATCGTCGGCGATGCCTCGAGCGAATTTCGCGAGGATGTCGGCAGTGGCGGGCGCGACGAGGAGAAGATCGGTGCGTTGAGCGACGGCGATGTGTTCGATGGCGCTATCGAGATTGGCCTCGCCAGTGGAGGATTTTTCGAAGAGATCGGTGATGACTTTTTGGCCGCTTAGCGCAGCGAAGGTTAGGGGCGTGATGAATTCGCGCGCGCCGCGCGTCATGACGACTTGCACGGTGAACTCATCTTGTTGGAGGAGGCGGACCAGTTCGGCGGCTTTGTAGGCCGCGACGCCACCGGTTACGCCAAGGGTGATTCGCATGGGTGTCAGTCTCGGTAAATCTGCCAAGATCGGGCACGGCATGCCGTGCCCCTGCAAAATCGGCGCAGGCGCCAGGCAAGCAGCCCTGCGGCAGTGCCAACTACTTGCGGCGCTTGTTGCCGTCTTTGTCTTCGTCGATGGAAGACGGCTCGGTGAACTCGTACTCGATGAGGCTGTGCTCGAGTTCCTCGCAGGCGATGCGCGTCGCCTTGAGCGTTCTTGGGTTTTCAATGAGCGATGGAGCACCCGCCATGATTTGGCGAGCGCGTCTCGCCGCAAGCACTACATAAGCAAACTGGCTCTCCGGAGCTTTTGTCTGCACAGTCATTTCAGTCTTTCCCCCCAAACGATGCCAGAAGTTCTTCTACCCGTGGTCTGCGCCGCGCGGCGGAACAACGAATCGCCATGACAATGGCTTGTGCTTCGTCGCTCGCGCGTTTCACATCTTCGTTCACGACGCAATAATCGTAATACCGCCCAAATGCAGCAATTTCGTCCCGCGCCTTTGCCAACCGCCGCGCAATTTCTTCGTCGGCATCCTGGCCGCGGCTGCGCAAGCGCCGTTCAAGTTCCGCACGAGACGGCGGCAAAATAAATATTGCGACCGATTCGGGCAGCTTTTCTTTTACTTGCGCCGCGCCTTGCACGTCGATCTCGAGCACGAGGTCGAGATTTTTCTTCCGCGATTCTTCGAGCCATTTCTTCGGCGTGCCGTACGAGTGTCTGCCGAAGACGCGCGCATATTCCAAAAAGTCGCCGCGCGCGACCATGGCGTCGAACTCCGCTTCCGTGACAAAATCATAACACTTCCCGGTGGCTTCGGTCCCGCGGCGCGACCTGGTGGTACACGATACCGAAGGCATGGTCCCGGGCAGCTCCAAAATTCTCTGTACCAGCGTCGATTTCCCCGAGCCCGATGGCCCGGAAACGATCAGGACCAGCGGGGCAAGCTCTCTCTCCGCGCTCATTCGATGTTCTGCACCTGCTCCCGCAGTTTTTCAATCTCGGCTTTGATTTCGAGGGCCAGCCCGGTGATGGCGAGAGCTTCGCTTTCGACGCCGGGAGTTTTGGAGAGCAAAGTGTTGGCCTCGCGATGCATTTCCTGCAAAAGAAAGTCGAGCTTTTTGCCGACTTCGCCGGCGTTGTCCAGAAGTTTGCCGAACTGCTGGAGGTGACTGCGCAGGCGATCTAATTCTTCGCTGATATCGCCGCGTTCCGCAAGCAGGGCGGCCTCTTGCGCAAGGCGCGCGGGATCGATGGCCACGCCACCGAGCAATTCCTTGAGGCGCGCTTCGAGGCGGCGCGCAAAAACGGGACGAAGCGTTGCCGCCAGTTCGCGGACTTTTTCGGCCATATCGGCAATGTGCGCCAGGCGGGCCCGCAAATCTTCGAGCAGATGGCGGCCTTCGGCGCGGCGCATATCGTCGAGCTTAAGGAGTGCTTCGAGCAAGCAAGCGTCGAGCGCCTGACCGAGGCGCTCTTGATCGTCTTCCGCTTCGGGAACAGCGGCGGAAAGACCAGCGATGACACCGGGCAATCGCAGAATGGCGACGACGTCCACGTCCGCGGCAGCGCGCGATTGCTGGCGAAATTCCTCGGCGACGCGCATGTAGGTCTGGGCCAGTTCGCGATTCACCTGGACGGGAGCAGCGGCGGCGGGATCGACGTTGACGTGAACTTCGACGTGGCCGCGATGAAGGCGATCCCGGAGGACCTGACGCAAACGCAGTTCGTAAAGATCGAAACCCTCGGGAAGGCGAAGCTTGAGATCCAGGAAACGGTGATTGACGCTTTTTACGCTGACGCGGACGGCCCATCCGTTTTGTTCGTAGCGTGACTGGGCGTAGCCGGTCATGGAGAAACATTCGCCGGCTTTTTTGGGAATCGTGGAGGATTGGGTCATAGGGTTTCCGCTGGAGCCGCGACACCGGCTGGTGCTGCTTGTGGCGGCGCGAGAATGTCGTCGTCCGCGAATTGCAAATCGTGCAAGCGGGCATACGTTCCCCCGCGAGCCATGAGCTCCGTGTGCGTACCGCTCTCGCGAATCTGGCCGTCCTCGAGGACAAGGATTTTATCCGCCCTGCGAATGGTGGCCAAGCGGTGCGCGATGACGAATGTGGTGCGTCCGACCATTAAGTTGGCGAGAGCTTTTTGCACGTACATTTCAGACTCCGCATCCAGCTCCGATGTTGCCTCGTCCAGAATCAGGATGGGGG
>Ga0209415_10017152_pt1 | contig 11552 bp, 8 predicted proteins | sample PeaSoiSIISIP2007_FD_187696 | JGI IMG/M metagenome (GOLD analysis project Ga0209415, IMG submission 187696) | Peat soil microbial communities from Weissenstadt, Germany - SII-SIP-2007 (SPAdes) (version 2) | ecosystem: Environmental > Terrestrial > Soil > Wetlands > Peat | place: Germany... | reverse complement strand
GCCTGGCTCAAGTGCCATTACCCCGCGGTCTTCGCGGCGGCGCTGCTCAACAGCCAGCCCATGGGCTTCTACGCGCCCGCGCAGATCGTGCGCGATGCCCGCGAGCACGGCGTCGAGGTGCGGGGCGTCGACGTCAATGCGAGCGACTGGGACGCCACGCTGGAGCCGGGCAAGGATGCGGAGAAGCCGGCGCTGCGACTGGGCCTGCGCCAGGTCAAAGGCATCGCCCAGAAGGACGCGGAAGCCTTGATGGCGACGCGCGGCTCCGGCTATCGGAGCCCGGTCGATCTGCTGGCACGCTCCGGCCTTGGCCGATCCGTGCTGACGCGCCTCGCCGAGGCCGACGCGTTCCGCTCGCTCGGCCTCGATCGCCGCCGCGCGCTCTGGGCGGTGAAGGGACTCCGGGATGACGAGTTGCCGCTTTTCGCCATGTTGTCACCAGAGGTGCGTCAGGGCTCCGAGCCGCCGGTGCGGCTGCCGGAGATGCGGCTCGGCGAGCACATCGTCAGCGATTACGCCTTCCTCGAGCTCTCGCTGAAGGCTCACCCGCTGGCATTGCTGCGCCAGAGCTTCGCGCGGGAGGGCGTGGTGCGCGCGGTCGAGCTCGCCACGATCGAGCCGGGGACGCTCGTTATCGTCGCGGGTCTGGTGCTGGTGCGCCAGCGTCCCGGCAGCGCCAGCGGCGTGGTCTTCGTGACCTTGGAGGATGAGACGGGCATCGCGAACCTCGTGGTCTGGCCCGACACCTTCGAGCGGTTCCGTGCGGATCTCATGGGCGCGACCCTGATGACCTGCCGGGGTCGCTTGCAGCGCGAGGGTCTCGTCATCCACGTGGTGGCGGAGCGGCTGGTCGACCTCTCACGCCGCCTTGCGCAGCTCAACGAGCCTGCGCCGCAAACCCTCCGCCCTCAGGGCCCGGAGCTCGCGGTCCGCAGTCACGATTTTCGGTAGCAAGTCGTTTTTGGGCTTGACGGCATAGAACGAATCAGGAACAGTCTGCGCGCAAAGCGGGTGAAACTCGCGCCCGCGCAACCCAAAAGGAGGCTCGCCATGTCCCCATTGCTTCGCACCATCCCGCTGGTCATCGCGGTCTTGGCACCGATTTCCGCCTATGCCCAGAGCAACGCCCCGGCGCCGCGCCGCGACTGGGCCGACCGCTACCTCGCCCGCCTCGATACCGAGCGAAAGGGCTTCGTCACGCTGCAGGACGCCGAGCGCTTTGCCGCCGCCCAGTTCGATCGCCTCGATGCCAATCACGACGGCATCGTCGATCACGACGAGTTCGTGGCGTCCGCCAAACGCTCGCTCGACCGCGCGAGCCCCGAGCGCAAGGCGCAGGTGCAGCGCTCGCTCGATCGCCGCGAGACCCTGTTCAAGACGCTCGACCAGCATGGCGACGGCAAGCTCACCAAGGACGAGTACCTCGCCGGCACGCGCCAGCACTTTGCCGAAATCGACGTGAAGAAGTCCGGCACGATCACGACGGACGATCTGCGCGCGGCCCATCGAGGATTGTGAGCGCGGCCCGGTCGAACGAGTTCGTCACCCCGAGCCGCTTCGCTTGTATCCCGTCGAAGCGGCGTCCCTCTGCCCTTTTCCCCAGGGCAGAGGGACAGGTGACGCGCGGCTACCGCTCGCGCTCTTCCGCCTTGCGGCGCGCGTAGTAGGCGCGCGCCTTCGCGCGGCTGCCGCAGACTTCCATCTCGCACCAGCGGCGGCTGCCATTCTTCGAGGTGTCGAGGAAGAGCCAGCTGCAGCCCCGGCCGGCGCACTGCTTGACGCGAGGCAGCTCAGGGGCGGTGAGCAGCTGGGACGCGGAGCGCACCACCGGCCACAACACGCGGTCGAACGCGGGCTCATCGTCCCACACCCAGGCGAAACCCCCGTCCTCCGGCGCCAGCCGAGCGTGCGGCAGGGCCGCGGCGAGCTCCCGGTTGATGCCCTCGAGGTCGCGCGGGTCGGGCTTGGCGTCGCGAGCGAGCGCCAGGAAGCACCGGTGCAGCCGCTCGCGAAGCTCGATCGCCCGGCGCCGTACCGCCTCGGCGGCGCGGCGGTGACGCCCGGCTGACGCGAGCAGCCTTTCGGCCTCGCCGGGCTCGATCGCCTGGGCATGCTGGCTCCACGCGATCAAGGCGCCGTAGTCGACGAGGTTGTCGGTGTGCTCGGCGGTACCCCGGCCATGCGCCGTGTTGGTGAAATTCAGGCAAAGCGGTCCGCCGATCAACGGCAAGACGGCGGCGCGGCTGCCCGGCAGCGGCGGCGCGACAGGCTCGGCAGGAGTTTTCATGTCACCGCGAAAACACTCTTGATCGGTGATACGAGTACACTGCGGGATCGCCTCCCCGCAACGGGCATTTCACCCGCGCGCTCCGCCGTGCTACGCCTTCGCCTCGGCGATTGAAGGGCAAACCCGGTGAAGGGCGAGACGTACCGAACCCTGGATATGCACACGGCGGGCGAGCCCGTGCGGATCGTCACCGACGGCTATCCCGCGTTGCCGGGCGCCACCATCCTGGAGAAGCGGCGCTACGCCCAGGCCAAGCTCGACCACATCCGGCGCCGTCTCATGCTGGAGCCCCGCGGGCACGCGGACATGTACGGCGTCATCCCCGTCGACCCCAGCCATCCCGACGCCGATCTCGCCGTGCTCTTCACGCACAATTCGGGCTACAGCACCATGTGCGGCCACGCCACCATCGCCATCGGCCGCTGGGCGGTCGAGCACAAGCTCGTGCCGATCGAGCGACCGCTCACGACGTTCAATCTGGAATGTCCCTGCGGCGTGGTGCGCGTCACCGTCGAGGTCGGCGAGGCTGGCACCGGCGACGTCACCTTCGAGAGCGTCCCCGCCTTTGCGAGCCATCTCGATCTCTCGATCGCGACGGAGCGCTTCGGCCGTGTCAGCCTCGACATTTCGTTCGGCGGCGCCTTCTACGCGATCCTGCCGGCCTCGCGGATCGGCCTCTCCATGCTGGAGACGCCGCTGGAGGCGCTGATCCATGCCGCGCGCGAGATCACCGCGGCGACGCGCGCGCAGGTCGCGCTGGAGCATCCCGACGCCGCCGATCTCGCGTTCCTCTACGGCACGATCCTGACGGACGATGCGGCGTCTGGCGGCGGCGCGCCCTCGCTCAATCTCTGCATCTTCGGCGCGGGCCAGGTCGACCGCAGCCCCACGGGAAGCGGCGTCACGGCGCGCCTCGCCCTCGATCACGCCCGCGGCGCGCTGCCGATTGGCGGCCGCAGGGTGTTTCGCGGATTAACCGGCGAGCCCTTCACCGGCGAGCTGTTGCGCGAGGCGCGCGCCGGCAATCGCCCCGCCGTGATCGTGCGCGTCGGCGGCCGCGCTTATCATTCCGGCACCTCCAGCTTCGTGATCGAGGCCGAGGATCCCCTGCGCGACGGCTTCCCCATGCCGGAAAACCTTTCGGCGCTCGGGCGCTCATGAGCTTCGTCTACCGCGACGCGCCGGCTCCGTCGTCGCCGCTCCGCGCGGCCATCCTTGCGGCCTATCGCGAGGACGAGACGGCGGTGGTGGAGCGGCTCCTCGCCGCCGCCGACTTCGCGCCTGAAGCGCTCGACCGCATCGCCGAGCGCGCGCGGGGCCTCGTCGTCGAGGTGCGCCGGCAGCGCCTCGGCAAGGGCGGCCTCGACGCGTTCCTGCACGAATACGCGCTCTCCTCCAAGGAGGGGATCGTGCTCATGTGCCTCGCCGAGGCGCTTCTGCGCATTCCCGACGCCGACACGGTCGATCGCCTGATCCGCGATAAGCTCGGACCCGCGGACTGGTCGCAGCATCTGGGCCAGTCGGGCTCGCTGTTCGTGAACGCGTCCACCTGGGCGCTCATGCTGACGGGGCGCCTGATCCGATCCGACGGCGGCGAGCGCGATCTCGGGGGCGTGCTGAAGCGCCTGGTCGCACGCTCGGGCGAGCCGGTGGTGCGCCAGGCCGTCACCGCCGCCATGCGCATCCTCGGCCGGCAGTTCGTCATGGGCCGCACCATCGCCGAGGCGCTGGAGCGCGCGCGCGGCGCCGAGAAGCAGGGCTATCGCCATTCCTACGACATGCTCGGCGAGGCCGCGCGCACTGCCGCCGACGCCCGCCGCTACTTCGAGAGCTACGAGGCCGCGATCACCGCGATCGGTGCCGCCGTCGCGGGCCGCGACGTGTTCGCGGCGCCCGGCATTTCCGTGAAGCTCTCGGCGTTGCATCCGCGCTACGAGGAGGCGCAGCGCGAGCGCGCGCTCAAGGAGCTGGCGCCGATCCTGCGCACCCTCGCGCAGCACGCCAAGGCGAACGGCATCGGTTTCACCATCGACGCCGAGGAATCCGAGCGGCTCGATCTCTCCCTCGACATCATCCAGGGGCTGGCGCTCGATCCCGCGCTCGCGGGCTGGGACGGGCTCGGCCTCGCCGTGCAGGCCTATCAGAAGCGCGCGTTGCCGCTGGTCGATTGGCTCGCCGATCTCGCGCGCCGCGCGCGCCGGCGGCTCATGGTGCGGCTGGTCAAGGGCGCTTACTGGGACAGCGAGATCAAGCGCAGCCAGGAGCGCGGGCTCGCAGGCTATCCCGTCTTCACGCGCAAGGTCGCGACCGACGTCTCCTATCTCGCCTGCGCGCAGCGGCTGCTGGCGGCGCCCGACGCCTTCTACGGGCAATTCGCCACCCACAACGCCCACACCCTTGCCGCCGTGCTCGAGCTCGCGGGCGAGCGCCGGGATTACGAGTTCCAGCGCCTGCACGGCATGGGTGAGCCGCTCTACGAGCAGATCGTCGGCTCCGACAAGCTCGATCGGCCCTGCCGCGTCTATGCACCGGTCGGCAGCCACGAGGATCTCCTCGCCTATCTCGTGCGGCGTCTCCTCGAGAACGGCGCCAACACCTCCTTCGTCAACCGGATCGTCGACGACAAGGCGCCGATCGACGAGATCATCGCCGATCCCATGGCGCGGCTCCGCGGGTTGCGCCGCAAGCCGCACCCGCGCATTCCCTTGCCGCGCGATCTCTACGGCGCCGAGCGGCGAAATTCCTCGGGGCCCGATCTCTCGAGCCGCGCCGAGCTCGCCGCCCTCAAGAGCGAGCTCGAAGCCGCCGCGCGCCATGCCTGGACGGCGGCGCCGATCGTGGGCGGCACCGAGCTCGAAGGGTCGACGCGCGCGGCGCACGATCCGACCCATCGCGTGCGCACGATCGGCACCGTCACCGATGCCGGCGTGGAGCATGTCGACCGCGCCCTCGCGCGAGCCGCCGCCGCCGCGCCCGATTGGGACGCCACACCCGCGAGCGCGCGCGCCGCGATCCTCGAGCGCGTCGGCGATCTCTTCGAGGCGAGGCTCGCCGAGCTGGTGGCGCTCATCGTCCGCGAGGGCGGCCGGACGATCCCCGACGCGGTCTCGGAGGTCCGCGAAGCCATCGACTTCTGCCGGTACTACGCGCATCGCGCCCGCGCCGATTTCATGACCACGCTCCTGCCGGGACCGACCGGCGAGCGCAACCTGCTCGAGCTGCACGGCCGCGGCGTCTTCGCCTGCATCAGCCCATGGAATTTTCCGCTGGCGATCTTCACGGGCCAGATCGCCGCAGCGCTCGCCGCCGGCAACGCGGTCATCGCGAAGCCCGCGGAGCAGACGCCGCTGGTGGGTGCAGCCGCGGTGCGCCTGATGCATCAGGCGGGCGTGCCGGTCGAGGTGTTGCACCTGCTGCCCGGAGACGGCGCCACGGTGGGCGCGAAACTCGTGGCGGACAGCCGCGTTGCCGGCATCGCCTTTACCGGCTCGACCGAGACCGCGCGCGCGATCAATCTGGCGCTCGCTCAGCGCATGGGCCCGCTGGTGCCGCTCATCGCCGAGACCGGCGGCCAGAACGCGCTCATCGTGGATTCCTCCGCGTTGCCCGAGCAGGTCGTGCAGGACGTGCTCCTGTCGGCTTTCAACAGCGCGGGCCAGCGCTGCTCGGCGCTCCGCGTGCTCTGCCTTCAGGCCGACATCGCCGAGCGCGTCATCGCCATGCTCAAGGGCGCCATGGCGGAGCTCGCGATCGGCGATCCCGCGCTGATCTCCACTGATGTGGGCCCGGTGATCGACGAGGAGGCCCGCGCCAACTTGCAAAAACACGCCGAGCGCATGGCGCGGGAGGGCTCGCTCCTCTATCAGTGCACACTGCCGCCCGAGGCCGAGAACGGCACCTTCTTCGCGCCGCGCGCCTTCGAGATCGATCGCATCGGCCGGCTCGAGCGCGAGGTATTCGGGCCGATCCTGCATGTCGTGCGCTGGCAACGCAGCCGGTTCGACGAGCTGCTGGACGCGATCACCGCGACGGGCTACGGCCTCACCCTCGGCATCCATAGCCGGATCGACGAGACGGTCGAGGCCGTGCATCGCCGGCTCAAGGTCGGCAACACCTACGTCAACCGCAACATGATCGGGGCCGTCGTGGGCGTGCAGCCCTTCGGCGGCGAAGGCCTTTCCGGCACCGGGCCCAAGGCCGGCGGCCCGCACTACCTCTACCGCTTCGCCCTGGAGCGGACGCTCTCGGTCGACACCACCGCCGCCGGCGGCAACGCGAGCCTGTTGTCGCTCCAGGAGGAAGCGCCGAGCTGAGCACCGCACTCTCCGCTTAGATCGAGGCCGCCCCCTCACCCTGCCCTCTCCCCAGCGGGGAGAGGGTTGCGGAGGCTTAGCGAGCGAAGCGAGCTTAGCCGGAGCTGGGTGAGAGGGCTGCTTCAGCCCGCCAGGGAGTTGCCTTAGCCCAGCCCGAAGCTCTCGCGCACGCCGTCGATCACGAACTGGGTGGCGAGCGCCGCCAGCACTACGCCGAGCACGCGCGTCACCACGTTGGCGCCGGTGACGCCGAGGAGCCGCCCCACTTGCGCGGCGGCGAGCAACGCGATCAGCGCCAACCCCATCACGAGCGCGAGCGCGGCGAGCACGCGGCCCTGCGCCGCCAGACCCGACGCCTCTCCCATCAGGAGCATGATAGAGGTGAGGGCTCCGGGACCGGCCAGAAGCGGGATCGCGAGCGGGAAGACGGCAACGTCTCGGCTGCGCGCGGCCTCCTCCTGCTCGGGCTCGGTGGTGCTGCGGATCCCCGAATGCAGAGCCAGCACCATGTCGGTCGCCAGCACGAACAGCAGCAGTCCGCCCGCGATTCGGAACGCCGCGAGCGAAATGCCCATCATGTCCAGGAGCAATTGTCCCGCAACCGCGAAGGCCAGGATGATCGCGGTGGCGAGGAAAGTGCCGCGCCAGGCCATGCCATGGCGGTGCCGCGGCGAGGCGTGGAGCGTCAAGCCCAGGAACATCACCGCCGTGCCCAGGGGATCGACGGTGACCAGCAGCGTCACGAAATCGCGGATCGCCGCCTGCATCATCGCCGCTCGAGGAGCATCGGGAGACCGTGGCGCGGCCTCAGCGTGATCAGCCCGACCGGCTCGACCGCCGCCCCGAGCGCGAGCCGCAGGCGGTAGCGCTGGCCGAGCATCGCCAGGATCACCAAGGCCTCCGTCAGCGCGAAGCCAGCGCCAATGCAAATCCGGGGGCCGCCGCCGAACGGGATATAGGCGAAGCGGGGCCTCTCGGCGGCTCGCTCCGGCGCAAAGCGCTCGGGATCGAAGACGTCCGGCCGGTCCCAGAGCAAGCGGTGCCGGTGGATCACCCAAGGCACGATCGACACCACCGTGCCCTTCGCCACGCGGCGCCCCTCGATCTCGTCCTCCGCCAGCGCCTCCCGCGACATGGTGTGCGCGGGCGGATAGAGCCGCATCGATTCCTCGAGCACCATGCGGGTGTAGCGGAGCTGCGCCAGATCCTCGAACCGCGGCGTCCGCCCGCCCAGCACACGGTCGAGCTCCGCGTGGAACCTCGCCTCTTCGGCCGGGTGCTGGGACAGCAGATACCAGGTCCAGGTCAGCGCCAGCGCCGTGGTCTCGTGGCCGGCCATGAAGATCGTGACGACCTGGTCGCGCACCTCGCGGGGATCCATGCCGCGTCCGGTCTCGGAATCGCGCGCCTCCAGCAGGCGCGCCAGGAGATCCTTGCACTCGCCGCCGCCCGCGGCGGCCTCGCGTCGCATCATGCGGTCGATCGCGACATCGAGGCGGTCGAAGATATGCCACCAGTGGCGCGTGCCCGGCCGCGGCAGCCAGTCCGGCAGGTTCAGGAGATCGAGCAGGCCTGGCCGCACCTCCACCTGATAGTGGCCGACGGCTTCCTCGACGATCGGCCCGACGTCGTCGGCCTCCGTGGAGAACATCGTGCGCGCGATGATCCTGAGCGTCAGACGCATCATCTCCACGGAGATATCGAGAGGCGCGCCGTCGGGCAGGCCGTCCCACCGCGCCAGCACCGCCGCCGTGGCCTCCGTCATCACCGGCGCGTAGCTCATCAGGCTTCGGTGATCGAAAGACGGTGCCATGATCCGACGCTGCCGCCGCCAGACCTCGCCTTCGCTGGTGAGCAGGCCCCGACCGATCCCGGGCTCGACCAGGCGGCGCGCGACGCGGCTCTTCGCATAATTGCCGGCGTTGTCGAGGAGGACGCGCTGGACACCGCGCGGCGCGTTCACGATCAGGTAGCGTTGCCAGAGGACGCGCCGCTCGATCACGGCCTCCTCGAACATCTCTTCGCCGTAGGTCGCAACCGAGCTGTCCCGCAGCGTGCGCAGGAAGCGCAGCAGCGGCATCCGCCCGCGAAACCGCGGCGGCGCGGCGAGGGTCGCGGCACTCATCGAGGCAAGTTTACCGCGCTAGAGCGCGGTCGAGAAATTCGAGGCGGTCCTGACCCCAGAAAGGCTCGTTCTTGTAAACATAGTACGGGGCGCCGAACACCTGACGATCGATCGCCTCGCGCGTGAGTGCCTCGTAGAGCATGGTGATTTCCGGCGTGCGAGCGGCCGTGACGAGCCTTGCTCCCTCGAGGCCCTGCTCGGCCGCGACCGCGGCCAGAGTGTCTGCGTCCGAGATGTTGCGATCCTCGGCCCAGCAGGCCCGCATGAGAGCGAAGCTCAGCGGGCCCGGCGGTGCGCCCGCGCGCTCGGCCGCGATGATGAGCTGCGCGGCGAGGTCGGAGGCGACCGGGTGATATTTCGGCTGGATGGTGAGCGGCATGCCGAGAAAATCGCGCCAGCGCTGCAGTTCGATCAGGCGGTAGGTCTGGCGTTGCGGTGCGCGCTTGCCGAGCGGCAGGCCGCCCGAGAGCGGGAAGATCTTTCCGTAGTCCACCGGCTTGAAGCGGATCGTCGCGCCGTGGCGCCGTGTGATCGCCTCGAAACGCTGGTGGCCCAAATAGGTCCATGGCGATGCCGGCGTGTAATAATAATCGACGACCTTGCTCATTCCAGAAATCCCCGTGTCAGCCTCGCCTGCGCAACTCGCGGCGCATGATCTTGCCGGTGGTGGTCATGGGAAGCGAGTCCACGAATTCAATCTGGCGCGGATACTCATGGGCCGCGAGGGTCACTTTCACGAATTCCTGGATCTCCCGCGCGAGGGTGGGGCCAGGCTCGCGTCCAGGTTTCAGCACCAGGAACGCCTTCACGATTTCGGTGCGAAGCGGGTCCGGGACGCCGACCGCCGCGGCCATGGCGACGTCGGGGTGCTTCATGAGGCAGTTCTCGATTTCGCCGGGGCCGATCCGATATCCGGCGCTGGTGATGACATCGTCCGCCCGTCCCAGGAACCAGAAATGTCCCGCCGCATCCTGCCGGCCCATGTCCCCGGTCAGGAGATACTCGCCCGCGAATTTTTGGCGAGTGGCGTCTGGGTTGCTCCAGTAGCCCAGAAACATCACGGGGTCCGGCCGTCGGACCGCGATCTGGCCGGACTCCCCCGTGGGTACGGGCACTCCGGCGTCGTCGACCACGCGGACCTCATGGCCCGGGATGGCACGGCCCATCGATCCCGGTCGCACGGGAAAGAGCGCGGCGTTGTTGCCGACCACGAGATTGCACTCGGTCTGGCCATAGAACTCGTTGATGGTGACGCCGAAGGTCGCGCGTCCCCACTCCAGGAGCTCGTCGCCCAGGGTCTCGCCGCCGCTTGCCACGGTGCGTGGATGTGGTGTGACGCGCGTCTTCCCCTCGCTCGCTTGACGCATGAGTTTCAAGGCCGTCGGCGGCATGAAGGTGTTGCGCACGCCATGCTTCGCCATGAGAGCGAAGGCCTCCTCGGGGTCGAATTTCCGCGCCCGATAGGCGAGCACCGGGACACCGTGATGCCAAGCCGGCAGCAGCACGTCGAAGAGTCCGCCGATCCAGGCCCAATCCGCCGGCGTCCAGAAGAGGTCGCCTGGCCGCGGAAAGAGCTCGTGGGGCATCTCGACGCCCGGCAGATGCCCGAGCAGCACGCGGTGGGCATGCAGAGCGCCCTTCGGGTTTCCCGTGGTGCCGGACGTGTAGATGATGATGGCAGGATCGTCGGCCGTGGTATCGACGGCGGTAAACGTGTCCTTGGCGCGCGCGAGCTCGGCCTCGAAATCCAAGTAACCCGCGCCCCTCGCGCCGCCGGTCACGAACACCCACTCGAGCGCAGGCAGCCGGTCGCGGATCCGATCGAGCTTGGCGAGGCCGGCCGCATCCGTGATCAAGGCTTTCGCCCCGCTGTCGGCGAGCCGGAACGCCAGGGCGTCCTCGCCGAATAGAGTGAAGAGCGGCACTGAGACGAGCCCCGATTTGAAGGCGGCGATGTGTGCGATCGCCGTCTCCGGCGTCTGCGGAAGCAGCACGGCGATGCGGTCCCCCGGCCGCAGGGCCAGGGCCTGTAATGCGTTGGCGAAGCGATTGGCGAGCGCCGTCACCTCACGAAAGGACAGGCGCCGCTCGACGTGGTGCTCGTCGAGGAAGAGCAGGGCGAGGCGGTCGCCGTGTTGCTCGACCTGCCGATCGGCAACATCGACCCCGATGTTGTATCGCTCGGGGACTCGCCAGCGGAATTTACGCTGGATCTCTTCGTAGCTCGAGCCGCTCGGCATCATGAGGCCGCGTTTTCCTCCGACGGTGGGTGGTAGCCCATGGATGATAGAGGGCACGCGTCGCCGGCAGCAACGCAGCTCGGGTTTTAGGCGTGAGTCGCCGCATTGCTGCCATATTGACCGGCTACACCGCCGACCGCGGGCAAGGGGTCGAGGCCTCGCCGGGGGGTGCGGCGCCGCTACCAGCTATGGTATGTTCCCTTACCCAAGCCTCAGGGATTAGCGGTTGCCATGGCTGGCCATTCCCAGTTCAAAAACATCATGTACCGGAAGGGCGCGCAGGATAAGAAGCGCGCCAAGATCTTCACCAAGATCATTCGAGAGCTCACCACCGCCTCCCGCACGGGCCTGCCCGATCCCAACTCGAACCCGCGCCTCCGCGCCGCCGTGATCGCCGCGAAGGAAGCGAACATGCCGAAGGACACGGTGGAGCGCGCGATCCGGCGCGGCTCGGGCGAGGACGGCGGCGAGAATTACACCGAGGTCCGCTATGAGGGTTACGGCCCCGGCGGCGTCGCGATCATCATCGAGGCGCTCACCGACAACCGGAACCGCACCGCGAGCGACCTGCGCGCCGCCTTCACCAA
>Ga0209415_10017151_pt1 | contig 11553 bp, 13 predicted proteins | sample PeaSoiSIISIP2007_FD_187696 | JGI IMG/M metagenome (GOLD analysis project Ga0209415, IMG submission 187696) | Peat soil microbial communities from Weissenstadt, Germany - SII-SIP-2007 (SPAdes) (version 2) | ecosystem: Environmental > Terrestrial > Soil > Wetlands > Peat | place: Germany... | reverse complement strand
GCACCATGCGGTTATACGCCTCGATCTCGAACACCATGGCGCTCGGAAGATCCATGTTGAGGAGGTTAGCGGTTATGATAGTGGTTCCAAAATGTCTCAGTTATCATCCGATCGCTTGTCTGCACACGTACTATCGACCCCGTCAGCTGTTCAACTACCTTAAGATAATCGGGTTTGGGATGCTGCAGGGTGTATCTCATTTTGTTAGTAAATATCCGGTGTAAGAGCTCTGACACGTCGCTCAGTCGATCGGTAACCATCGCACCAACCGCTACGCCAGTCTTGAACTCAACGAGGCGGCTCAGAGGATGAACATCCCGGTAAAACCTCCGGCGCTGATCCTGGTCGCAATAGAAGATCACAGGTTTGCCAAGGCTCAAAGCCATAGCCGCTTCAGAATCCTTGCCATAGCTATCTTGAGCTCCTGCGCAGAAGACAAGCGCTTTCGCGCACTTCACCATCAGACATTCTATTAGACCCTTGTCCTCGTGCCCAGCCGCAGCGCTCAAGGTAGGATCGAAATAGCGGAGATTCAGTTCCGTCAGACGCGGGTCCTGAAAAATGCTCTCGCACGCGGTAGCCATATCTCGGAAATCCTTGCGGTTCCGCATACTCGTTGCGACGTAAACGTCGAGATCGCCGACCATGGAGAGATATAGGCTAGTATTTTTCAGAGCGTTCGCGCGAGCTGCGAAAAACTTCGTCGCGACGGACTCATACCTGGCTTCGAGATCGAGTTGTGACGCGACGCTATCCTCAAGAACCTCATCGGCTGAGAAATTGAATTCGGTTTGCCGGGCCGCATATTTCTCAGTCTCGAAACTACGCCCAAGCAGACCCTTAATCGTGATAGGGCCACCACCACGCGCCTGGTGGGCCTGGAAGGCTTCTACGAGGGCGGTCTTGAGATCTCCAATGGCGTCCAGATTGTCACCATAGGACTTGCATGCCATCTCAGCGATGAGATAGCGGTCATCTTTCGGGATTGATCGGAGGGGAAGTGCCGGGCCGCGCCCCTTGATTGCCCCTGAGTCGAATCGACGCTGATCGAAGAACTGCTTTAAGCCAAGGCCGTCTAAGGTACGAAGCTCTCTATAGGCCGTTCTGATATTGCCGAACCACATGAGTCCGTCCACGTAGATTCGGTACAGTCCCCATTTCAAATGGGCCAGCGACGAAATCGCACCACTGCCCAGCCAGCTTGGCTCAAACCCAGGAAGCTCCTTTACGTCATAGGGATGAAAGCGCGAGTCCATGAGCCAGTAATACGAAAAGAATGCATCGGAAAAAGGCGCCTCATGTGCATAGGCAAATAACTGGTTGAGGCGAGCTCTCGTCAGAGGCACCTCGTGGATCTGGCCGAGGCATGCAAAAACCTCAGGATCAGTCGAAGGAGTAATCCAACTACCTAAGCCACCGCCAGTAAGGCTGAACAGGCTAAGCTCGTCTAGAATCTGGTCCCGCGTAAACATGGCGCGTCACAACCTCTCCCATCAGCATAAAACACACATGCCCATAATGCTACCTCATAGACTATTTGCCGCCGATTCGCAACCATGGCAGGCAGATCAGTTACAACCCATTGGAATCGCGCGACTTCTGGTCACCCCTGCTGGAAGCCGTCCGACAGGTAGTAATTACCACCCCAGGAACACCGGCTTGCGCTTTTCGTTGAACGCACGAGTACCCGCCAAGCGGGGTCAACATTCGGGTCGTCCATCGACAGCTGGGCGAACTCGGTCTGGACCCCGCGGTGGAATTTGAGCGCTCGGCCACAGCCGCCGCCCTCCCCCGAGCCTCAGTGCGGCCGTTCAGCCGTAACAGATTCCCAATGCCCCCCCCCTGGGCGCTCGATTCCCCTCACCCCGGCAGAATCGCCACCGCCCGAGTCCACCCCGCCGACGCGCGATGCACCTTGACCGGAAAACACACCACCTCGAACCCATCCCCCGGCAACTGCTCCAGATTATGCAGCTTCTCCAGGTGCGAATACCCGATCTCCCGCCCCGCCCGATGCCCCTCCCAGATCAACCCCGCATCCCCCGTCTCCGCCACCTTCTTCCTTGTCAACGAGAACGGCGCGTCCCAGCTCCACCCATCGGTCCCGACCAGCCGCACCCCGCGTTCCAGCATCCACAGCGTCGCCGCCTTGCCCATGCCGCAGCCGGAATCGACATAGTCGTCCGCCCCGTATTTCACCCCCGCGCTGGTATTCACCACGACGATCTCCAGCGGCCGCAGTTCGTGCCCGATGCGCCGCAACTCCGCCGCCACGTCCCCCGGCGTCGCCACATACCCGTCCGGCAAATGCCGAAAATCCAATTTTACCCCCGGCTGAAAACACCACTCCAGCGGCACCTCGTCGATCCGCCACTAGGGCTCGCCGCCCGGCTTCAGCGCGTGGTTCATGCTGGAGAAATAATGATACGGCGCATCCAGATGCGTGCCGTTGTGCGTGCTGATCGTGGCGCGCTCCACCGCGGCGTATTCGCCGTCCGGCAACGCATCGACGCGCACGCCCATATACTCCGCCATCCGCGGCGCGGTCATGTGATGGTCGAGGTACTCGATCTGCGGCAGCGCATACGGCGGGTCGCTCTTGATCCCCGCCATCAGCGGCACCGAGATGTCGATCAGCCGCCGCGCCATGTCACTCTCCCCGCCAAACCTGCCCCAATCCGCCAGAAACCAGCCGTCCCACCGCCGCCGATCCAGCCAGCGCCGCAGGCAGCAAAACCGCAAACAACGCCAACAACGCAAATCCCGGCTGCGCTGCCCCCGGCCCAGGCCCCATCCCACCGGCCGCGCCACCGTTCCATTTGCGTTTTTTGCGTTCTTTGCGGTTCCCTTCCCTTCCTGTCCCGCCCCCTACTCCGCCGCCAGCCGGGAAGGATCGGCCCCAACCCGCCCCATCTCGCCCTCCGCCGCGCGCGCCAGGCGGAAATCGTAGTGCACCGCCCGCAGCCCCGGCACCGGAGAATTCGCATCCTCCACCGCGTTCACCACCAGCGACCCCGACACGCCGAACACCGTATCGGAGTCGATATTCACATCGTCACCGAAATACAACGCGGTGACCAGCTCGCGGAAACCCTCGCCGCCGATCAGGAAGTGGATGTGCGCGGGCCGAAACCCGTGCCGGTTCTGCAACCGCACCATCTGCCCCGTCGGTCCGTCCATCGGGATGGAATACCCCAGCGGCCGCACGGTGCGGAAATGATACCGCCCCTCCGCGTCGCAGCGGAAATTGGCGCGCAAATCCATGTTCTCGTGATCGCTCGCCTGCAGATCGTACAGCCCGTGCTCGCTGGTCTGCCACACCTGCACCAGCGCGTGCGGGATCGGCGCGCCGTCGTTGTCGGTCACCCGCCCATACAGCACGATCTCCGGCGCCGAGGGGTGCCGCGCGATGCAATCCCCCAGCGCCAGCTCCGGCGCGCCCTCGCGGTAGAACGGCCCGAGCAGGCTGCTCTGCGTCCCCAGCTCGCGCGCCTTCCTGTCGTGCAGCGCGTTGACCACGGCGCTGACGCCCAGCACGTCGGACAGCAGGATGAACTCCTGGCGCACCGGCGTGCAGGCCTTGCCCACTTGCGTCAGGAACGCGATGCCCGTCAGCCATTCCGCTGGCGTTAGGTTCACGTCCCGCACAAACGCGTGCAGGTGCCGCACCGCGGCCTCCGCGATCTCCTTCAGCCGGGGGTCCGGCGTCGCCGCCATCTGCGCCAGCGCCGCATCGGTCGCCGAGAATTCGTCTAGGTCCTGCATCTGTCCCTCCCGCGTGTCGCCCCCAGCTTACCCCGCCCGGTCGCTCCCCCGAAAGACGCTAGGCAATAGACACTAGACACTCCCCCTCCCCTTGAGGGCTTGGGCCGCGAAGCGGACCAAGGCCGGGGGGAGGGGTCGCAGCGGTACCACGGTGCCGATCGACCCTCGCCACGACCCCTCCCCCCAACCTTGGTCCGCTTTGCGGCCCAAGCCCACAAGGGGAGGGGGAGCGTTGCCCCGCGCCATGCCCCTACCCGCCGGGCGCCAAAACCAGCCGTTCCAGCCGCTCCAGCCGATGATCCGTCCGCCCATGCGCGCGCAGCACCGCTAGCGTGTGCATCAGATACTCCGCGCACGTCCCCAAACTCCCCCGGGCGACCGCCAGGCGCGCCGCGATCGTCACCTCGTCCAACCGCCCCGCGTAGCGCGGGTGCGCGCGGTTGGCGACGAAGCTGGCGGCCCGCACCGGCCCCATCTCGGTATCCACCCGCACCCAATGCGCCACGTAGGCCCCGGTGAACATCTCCCGCCGCCACGGCAGGCGCAGCTCGGCCCGCGCCGTCGCGGCCGGAAACCGGAACAGCATCCCCACCGAGCTGCCGCCGCGGTCCAGCGCCAGCATCAGCCCCGGCGACTCCGGCGTCCCCCGCCCCATATGCGCCCACAGGCAGTAGCTGCGATGCCAGCCGCGCACCACGCCCGGCCGGCTCTCGGCGTAGTCCATGGCCGGGTTCCACATCAGCGAGCCATACCCGAACAGCCACACATCCTGATCCGCCGGATGCTCCGCCAGCATAGCGTGCAGACTGGCCTCGATCGCCGCGTCCGACAGCAGCGACGGGTCGCCCGACGCCCGCAGCCGCGCCGCCGCGATCAGCGAGCCGTCACGCAGCGCCTCCGCCGTGATGTGCACCCGCTCGCCGGCCTCATCCGCCCGCGCCATCAGCCGGCCGGCCGCCGCGGCACGACGATCTTCGGCGTGAAAACCTGCACCGCCTCGCCGTTCTGGTTCAGCGTGGTGCAGCGCACGACCGCCGTCCCCCGCTCCGGCCGCGAGCGCGAGGGCGTGATCTCTAGCACCTCCGTCTCCACGTGCAGCGCATCTCCCGGCCGGGTCGGCCGCGGCCAGGTCAGCTCGCCGCCGCTGCCGACGATCCCGCCGGCCACCGGAACGCTCTCGATCACCATCCGCATCGTCAGCGCCGCGGTGTGCCAGCCGCTGGCGGCCAGCCCGGCGAACAACGTGCCCATCGCCGCCGCGTCGTCGAGATGGAACGGCTGCGGGTCGTAGCGCGCTGCGAACTCCATGATCTCCGCGGCCGAAACCGTGTGCGCCGCGCTGACGAACCGCTGCCCCGCGGCCAGGTCCTCCAGGAACAGGCGCTGCGACATCCGTGCGTCCCCCGCCGTAACTTGCATCATGATATCGACTATCCTATATCCTGTCCATGCGCCACACCAGCCTCAACGGGATGTCCTGTCCGATCGCCCGCAGCCTCGATCGCGTCGGCGAATGGTGGAGCATCCTGATCCTGCGCGACGCCTTGCGCGGCGTCACGCGGTTCGATGATTTCCGCCGCAGCCTGGGCGTCGCGCCCAACATGCTCACCCGCCGCCTGACCGCCCTGGTCGACGCCGGCCTGCTAGAGCGCCGCCGCTACAGCGAGCACCCGCCGCGCGACGAATACCTCCCGACCGAACGCGGCCGCGATTTCCGGCCCGTGCTGCTGGCCCTGCTCGCCTGGGGCAACCGGCATTTCGCGCCCGAAGGCCCGAGCGTCGAGATCGTCCACACCGCGACCGGCGCCGTGGCGGACCCCGTGCTGGTCGATCGCCACACCGGCCTGCCCATCGACGGCCCCGACTACCGCACCGTCTATCGCCGCCCGCCCGCCGGTCCGCCGGTCAATTCCCCCGAGAGCGCCGCCACGAAGCCTGCGCACCCTGCAACATGAACGCACAAATCGAAGCGGCGCCCCAAGCCGCCCCGCGCGCGAGCCTCGCCGTCAGCCCGCGCACCCACGCGCTGCTGCACGATCCCATCCTGCCGACCCTGCTACGCCTGGCCTGGCCGAACATCCTGGTGATGGTGGCGCAGGCGGCCAGCGGCCTGATCGAGACCTGGTTCGTCGGCAAGCTCGGCACCGACGCGCTGGCCGGAATGGCGCTGGTCTTCCCCGGCGTGATGCTGATGCAGATGATCTCCGCCGGCGCGATGGGCGGCGGCATCTCCTCGGCGATCGCGCGCGCCCTCGGCGCGCGCCGCCAGCACGAGGCCGACGCACTTGTCCTGCACGCGCTGCTCATCAATCTCGCGCTGGGTCTGCTCTGCTCGGTCACCGTGCTGACGTTCGGTCCGTCGCTCTACGCCGCGCTGGGCGGCCGCGGCCCGTCGCTCGCCGCGGCCCTCGCCTACTCGAACGTGGTGTTCCTCGGCACGCCGCTGCTGTGGCTGATGAACGGCCTGGCCAGCGTCGTGCGCGGCACCGGCAACATGCTGGTGCCCGCGCTGGTAATCTGCGGCGGAGTCGCCCTGCTGGTGCCGCTGTCGCCGTGCCTGATCTTCGGCATCGGACCATTCCCGGCGCTGGGCATCGCCGGCGGCGGCGCCGCGTTGGTGACCTTCTACGCCGCCGGCACCGTCGTGCTCGCGGCCTACGTCCTCTCCGGCCGCAACATCGCGCGCTTCCGCCTGGTCGCGCCGCGCTGGCCCCTGTTCCGCGAGATCCTGCGCGTCGGTGCCGTCGCGTCGATCACCTCGGTGCAGACCAACGTCACGGTCGCGCTCACGACCTCCCTCGCCGCCACCTTCGGCCCCGCCGTCGTGGCCGGCTATGGCACCGGCGCGCGGCCTGAATACCTGCTGGTCCCGCTGGTGTTCGGCCTGGGCGGCCCTCTCGTCGCAATGGTCGGCACCAACATCGGCGCCGGCCAACGCGCCCGTGCGCTGCGGGCCGCCTGGACCGGCGCCATGCTGGCCTTCGCGCTCACGGAAGCCATTGGCCTGGCCGCCGCTCTGCAGCCGGATGCCTGGCTCGGGCTGTTCGACCGCGACCCGGTCATGCTCGCATCCGGCGCCGCCTACCTGCGCGTGGTCGGCCCATTCTACGGCTGCTTCGGCCTGGGCCTGGCGCTGTACTTCGCCTCCCAAGGCGCCGGCCGCCTGCTCTGGCCGGTCATCGCCGGTCTGCTGCGCATGATCGTCGCGGTCTGCGGCGGCGCCATCGTGCTGCACGCCACCGGATCGCTGAGCTGGCTGTTTGCGACCTTGGCGGCCGGCCTGCTTGCCTACGGCGCCACCATCGCCGCGGCGATGGTGGCAGGCGCCTGGTTCGCCCGCCCCCTGGCGCGCCCACGCATCGCCGAATAGGATCGTCCGCAAGCAACAACGGGAGGATGTCGGCATGCGCATCATGCTGATTCTGGCGTGCGCGTTGATCGGGCTGCTGGCCGGCCCGGCGCGGGCCCAGGCACCGATCACCATCGGCTTCGGCATGGCGCTGACCGGCGGCCTGGCGCCGAACGGCAAGGCGGCGCTGCTGGCGATGCAGATCTGGATGGAGGAAATCAACGCCAAGGGCGGGCTGCTCGGCCGGCCGGTCAAGCTGGTCTACTACGATGACCAGTCCAACCCGGCAACGATCCCCGGCATCTACACGAAACTGCTTGACGTCGACAACGTCGACCTGATCGTCAGCGGCTACGCCACCAACATGATCGCCCCCGCTATGCCGGTGATCATGCAGCACAACCGCACGTTCCTCAGCCTGTTCGGCCTGGCGGTGAACACCGAGTTCAACTACCCGAACTATTTCTCCTTCACCCCGACCGGCGGGCCGCAACCGAAACAGAGCTTCTCGAAGGGCTTCTTCGAGGTGGCGATGCAGCAGAACCCGAAGCCCACGACGCTCGCCCTGGTCGGCGCCGATGCCGAGTTCCCGCACAACGCGATAGACGGCGCGCGCGCGCTGGCCAAGCAGGCCGGCCTCAAGGTGGTCTACGACAAGAGCTACCCACCAAGCACCACCGACTACACGCCGATCATCCGCGCGATCCAGGCGACCGATCCGGACCTGGTGTTCGTCGCCTCCTACCCCCCCGACACCGTCGGCATGATCCGCGCCGCGCACGAGGTCGGCCTGAAGGCGAAACTGTTCGGCGGCGGCATGGTGGGGCTGCAGAGCACCGCGATCAAGGCGCAGCTCGGCCCGCTGCTGAACGGCATCGTCGACTACGATTTCTGGCTGCCCTGGGCCAGCTTCGCCACGCCGGAGGCCAAGGCGTTCCTCAAGGTCTACCAGTCACGCGCCGTCGCCGGCGGCGTCGATGTGCTGGGCTACTACCTGCCCCCCTTCGCCTATGCCTACATGCAGGTGCTGCAGCAGGCGGTGGAGGGCACCAAAAGCCTCGACCAAACCAAACTGGCCGACTATCTGCGCACGCACACGTTCAAGACCACTGCCGGCGACATCAAGTTCGCGCCCGGCGGCGAATGGGCCGAGGCGCAGGTGATGGAGGTGCAATTCCGCGGCCTGAAGACCAACGAGGTCACCCAGTTCACCGACCCAAACACCGAGGTGATCCTCTGGCCGCCGAAGGACAAGACCGGCAACGTGATCTACCCCTACACCGAAGCCCAGCACTGACAGAATCCTGGATACTCCCCCTCCCCTTGTGGGAGGGGGCTGGGGGGAGGGGTTCCACCGCACGGGTTTCACCGTAACGCACCCCCAACCTTCCCTAACCAACGAGCCCCGGCCGAGTTGACCCAATGACAGAACCAATCCCCTCTCGCGCGCATCTCATTGCCGGCGGTTTTCCGCCCGGCTCGCCCGCCGGACACGACCACGACTATGCCCGCCTGCGGCTGCTGGGGTTGCTGGCCGAACAGAACGTTCCCGCCTCGGTCGCCAACGACTATTCCGACATCGAGAAATGGCTGCCCCTCACCCAATTGCTGATCACCTACGTCGCCGGCCCCTACCCCGACGCCGCGCAGTGCCGTGCCCTCCGGCACTGGCTGGAAGCGGGCGGTCACTGGCTGGGTCTGCACGGTACCAGCGGCGGCCGCGCGGAGCGCGTGGACGGCATACGCCAGCGCCGCACCGTCAAGACCGAACACCACGCCGTTCTGGGCAGCTACTTCCTGACCCATCCGCCCATCTGCCGGATCAGGGTCGATGTGCGCGACGCCGATCACCCCGTCACAAGCGGGCTCCCCACATCGTTCCACGTCGAAGACGAGCCGTATTTCATCGAGTTGCAGGACCCGGCCTCAACGCGGATCCTGCTGACCGCGGACTACGGCCCGAACGCCGTATCACCCGCCATCGGGACCCTCTACGCCGCGGACACCTCGCTGCAACCGGACGGCAGGACGCGTGTGCTCGGCTATACCCGAAAAGTCGGCAACGGCGGCGTGACCTACTGCGCGCTTGGCCACTGCCACAACCCCGCCATCCGCGCCGCGCGGACCGCCGACCCCTTGGACACGACGCCCCCCATCTTTCGCGGTGCGTGGGACTCCGATGCGTTCATTACGTTGTTGCGCAACGCCATCGCCTGGGGCGTGAGCGCCTGATCGCCGCGAAGAAGGGTGCAAGTCATGCTGACCATCGATTCCCAAGTGCACGCCTACGAACGCAATCACCCGGGCCGGCCCTGGGTCGGCGATCTCGCTGGACCGCGGGAGGCCACGGGCGATCAGATGGTGGCTGCCATGGACGCAGTCGGTGTCGACGGCGCGCTGCTGGTGTCACCGTTCGCCATGTACGGCTTCGACGCCAGCTACGCCCTCGAGGTCCACGCCGCGCATCCCACCCGCTTCGGGCTGATCAAGCCGGTTGATCCGACCGATCCTGCCGTGGCCGACACGATCGCCGCGTGGGCGGCGACCGACGGCACGGTCGCCGTCCGGATCATGCTGAACCGCGGCGCGTCGGAGGACCCCGCCGACCCGGGCCTCAACCGGGTTCTGGCCGCCGCCGCGCGGCACGCCCTGCCGGTCAACCTGCTGGCCTGGGGGCGCCTGGAGCAGGCAGGTTTGCTGGCCGCGCGAAACCCCGACACGATCCTGGTGATCGATCACCTCGGGCTGCAACAGCCGTTCGCGCCGCCGGCACCGGCGGCGGCGTTCGCCGAGCTGCCGAAGGTGCTGGCCCTGGCGGCGCACGACAACATCACGATCAAGATCAGCGGGGCCTGCACGCTGTCGCACGAACCGTTCCCCTACAACGACATATGGGATCCGCTCGCCCGCATCTTCGACGCCTTCGGCTTCGATCGCTGCATGTGGGGCACCGACTGGACCCGGGCGGTCGCGTTGTTGACCTACGCGCAGGGGGTCGAGGCGTTCCGCGTCACCGACCGCCTGTCCGACAGTGATCGGACCGCGCTGATGGGGGAGACCTTGCGGCGGATCTACAAGTGGTCGCCATCGAAGGCCAGATAACCGGGCCGCGCGAATTTCTTGCTTTTCGCGTTGCAGTCCCCGCAGCGCGCTCCGACCAGCTGATACCGGGCCGGCGCGTGACGGCGCTGTAGGAGACGCGACATGGCGACGCAATCCGAGAAGTCTTCCAAATCGATCCCGCGGCGCTCACCGCCGAGGAAGCGTAGTACCTCATCGGCTTCCGAAGCGCTGACGAGATCCGAAATCGAAGCCCTGCGGCAAAGCAAGCGACGGATCGACGACGACGCGCAAAGCGCATTGACCGGACGGGCAGCAAAGTCGGTCAGGTAAACCGACGTCACGCCGCCTTGTGCGCATGTGCACATCATGCCAGCATACCCACCATGCCAGCAGCCAAAGCCTTCGTCTCCTCGCGTCTCCCCGTCGCCTTGCGCGACCGCCTGAAGGCGTTCGCCGTGGCGCAAGGGCAAAGCGTGCAGGATGTCGTCGAGCGTGCGGTCACCCGCCTGCTCGATCAGGAGGCACGCCAGCCACCAACGCTGAACGCCGTGCTGCGCAAATTGCGCGACGCCAAGGCGACACTGCGCCAGCAGGGCGTGAGCGGCGTCTGGATCTTCGGTTCTGTCGCGCGCGGCGAAGCGCTCCCTGACAGCGACGTCGATCTCGCGTTGGAATTCGATCCGGATCGCCAGCCGACCCTGTTCACGCTGGCACACATCCAGGAACTGGTTGAGGCGGAGCTTGGCACGAAGGTCGATCTCGGCTTGCGCCGTGACCTCCGCCCGCACGTGGCGCAGGCGTTCGAGCGTGACGCGGTGCGCGCGTTTTGACCCGGACGCTCGCCGAGCGCCTGACCGATATACGGGAGGCCGCGCGCGATCTGATCGACATTGTCGGCGCCATGGATGACGCTGCATTCCATGCCCTGCCAAACGCCGATCGAATCGCATACCGGGCGCTCAAGAATGCGTTGAGCGAGCTGGGTGAGACGGTGAAGGCTCTGCCGCGCGAGGTCACCGATCGGCATCCGGCTGTCGATTGGCGTGGTTTTGCCGGACTGCGCGACATTGTGGCGCACGGCTATTTCGGTCTGCGACAGGATTTGCTCTGGCCGATCGTACGCGACGAGGTGCCGCGATTGCTCGCCTCGGTTGAAACCGAGCTGAACAAGTCAGGGTGACCAGCGCCCCGATCGGCTAGGGCACCTCGCGGAAAAACTTCGGCCGTGCGCGCACTTGGTCCAGCAGGGACCAGTCGCCTTGTTCCACCTCAAAGCCTTTGGGGAACGGCGGCCGAACCTCCATGTCCAGCGAGCGCATGACGCGGTCGTCCCGGTAGTAGCATTGCAGAACGATCCGGGTCAGGTACATCAGCGC
>Ga0209415_10017148_pt1 | contig 11555 bp, 9 predicted proteins | sample PeaSoiSIISIP2007_FD_187696 | JGI IMG/M metagenome (GOLD analysis project Ga0209415, IMG submission 187696) | Peat soil microbial communities from Weissenstadt, Germany - SII-SIP-2007 (SPAdes) (version 2) | ecosystem: Environmental > Terrestrial > Soil > Wetlands > Peat | place: Germany... | reverse complement strand
GCGGCGAACCGGAGGTGCGACTGCGCCATCGCGAGCTCGCGCGGGGCGCAGCGCCGTGCGCCGTTCTTCTCGGCCTTGACGACGTCGTCCTGCAGGCCGGCGATCCGCCCGCGCAAGACCGGCGCCTGCGAGCACGCGAGCGAGGTCGCGACGGCGACGAACGCCGCCGCGAGCGGGAACGCGCGACGGGTGACGCGCGAAGCGAGCCTTCGAGCGCGGGGCGGGCGAGCGGTCATTTGTCGCCTGCGCTCCGCCGCGCGGCGCGCGCCACTTCGACCGCCTTGGCCGCGTACTCCTCAGCCGTCTCGGCGTAGTGCGCGGCGTCGGAGTAGCTGGCCTCCTCGGCCTCGAACTCCGCCTGGATGAGGTGCTCGCGCGCGTAATAGTACTCGTAGGGAGCCGAGATCTCGGCCCCGAGCACGCGGGCCTCTTCGACGCGCGACGACGCGCTGCTCATCGCGACGGCGTAGTACATCCCCCCGCAGCCCGGGAGGCCCGATGCGAGGACGATCGCCCCAAAGGCGAAGGCGCGCGCCGGGAAACGCGGCGAGATCGAGCCGATCCGCTTCACGACCGCTTCGACCACCCTTCTGGGAGCGCGTAACATTAGGTCTTGGGGACGCTACCGCCCGGGCGCCGAACGGGTCAAGCGCGTTTGGTCGACGGGCGCTCCGGGTCGCGTGAGTCCGTCGGGGCTAGATTCGCCGGAAGACCCCGACGACGACCCCCAGGAGCATCGTGGGGCGGAAATCGGCGGCACGGACGAGGATGGGCGCCATCGTCTTGTTCGCCGGCTGGAACCGGACGTAGTCCTTTTCCGGGAAGTAGTACTTGACGGTGGCCTCATCGCCGATGAGCGCCACGACGATCTCCCCGCGCTGGGCGGTGAGCTGCTTTTTCACGAAGATGTAGTCGCCGTTCACGATGCCCGCGTCGATCATCGAGTCGCCGTGCACGCGGAGGCCGAAGATCTCCCGGCCGCCGCGGACGAGACCCCGGTCGATGCGCACCGTGTCGATGACCTGCTCCTCGGCGAAGAGCGGCAGGCCGGCCGCGACACGCCCGAGGATCGGCACGACGACGAGCTCGTCGTCGTTCGCAGGGGAGCCGCCCAGGCCGGCGTTCTCGAGGGCCGGCGCCTCGTCGTGCTCCCCGTGCGCGTCCTCGCGGCCGCCCTCGCGGCCGAACAGAGGCTCGCTCTCGATGCGGACGGGGCGAAGGGCGCGGGACTTCATGTCCTCCCGCGTGAGATAGCCCTTCCGCTCGAGCGCACGGAGGTGATCGTTCACTCCGTTCGTCGAGCGAATCCCCATCTGCGCGCCGATCTCGCGGAGCGTCGGCGGGTAGCCGCGGTCGGTGATGGATTGGCGGATGAAATCGAGGACCATCTGCTGGCGCTGCGTGAGGCCTACCATTTGTCCACAGAGGCTACTGAACGCGCGTCACCTTCGTCAAGAAACGTGCGGCAGGGGCCAGGCGGTCAGGGCTGGCCGCGCCAAAGCTTGTCCTCGATGTGCGGCTCGAAGTGCTTGCCGTGGCAGGTCGAGCAGTCGTTCTCGGCGCCGTCCTTGCGGTGGATTCCCTGCGCATAGGCCTGGTCCATGGCGAAATTGAGCGCGGGAAGGTCGGCGCGGCTCAAGAGCTTCCGCTGACCATGGTGGCAGGAGTCGCAGTAGAGGGGCGCCCCGCCCGCCAGGGTGAGCTTCTGCGCGAAGTGCTCCCACATCCCGGCGGCGATCCGCTTCATCTCGGTGGGCGCGGGGTAGTCGTGCTGGACGTGGCATTCACTGCAGCCCATCCCGACGGCCTTGCTGAGCGACGGCATGATCGCCTTGAGCGTCGCCTTGTCGAGCGCCGCGAGCGGCGGGAGGTTCGCCGGGTCGACGCCGTGGGCGGTGAGCTCCGCCGCGAAGGCGCTGGGGCCCACGCCGGGCATGGCGGCCGCGATTCGCTCGGGCGAAGGCACGACGGGCCGGGTGGCCGCCGACGAGGACGGACGCGGCGCGCTCGCGGCGCATGAGGGGAGCACGAGCCACACGAGCCAACTGAAACGCGGGCGCACGCGACCTCCTCGACGTCGGACGCGGCGTCCGGTCAGAACTTGCCGCTGGTCGATAGGAACGTGAGCTTGTCGTTCGTCTCGCGCAGGCGCGCCGAGAGCCCGCGGACGCAGCTCCAGAGGACCTCGTAGGCGAGGTCCTTGTGCAGGAAGAGGAGGTCGTCGAAGGAGTCCTTCAGGATGACGAGGAGGCGGCAGCGCTCGTGGGCGCGCGCGTCCGCCGACCTGGGGGACTCGTCGAGCAGCGCCATCTCGCCGAAGACCTGCCCTGGCCCGAGCACCGCGAGCGCCTCCTCGCCCATCCCCGCGACCTCGCGCGAGATGCGCACCTTCCCCTCGAGGATGATGAAGAGCTTGTCGCCAGGGTCGCCGTACTGGAAGATCCGCGTCCCGAGCGCGTGGGACTCCTCGGTGGTGACCTGCGCGATGAGGCTCAACGCCTCGCGGGTCAGGCCGTCGAAGAACGCGACCTTCGCGAGCTGGTCCTCGCGTTCCGTGGTCGGCGTGACGGTGGGCTCCATGACCATGCGCGCGGCCGAGCGCCTAGTGCGGGTGGTTCGCCGCGAGCCAGCGTTCGGCCTCGAGCGCCGCCATGCACCCCGTGCCCGCGGCGGTGACGGCCTGGCGGTAGACGAAGTCCTGCACGTCGCCGGCGGCGAAGACGCCCGGGATGTTCGTCTGGGTGGTACCCGGAAGCGTGCGGAGGTAGCCGTTGTCGTGAAGGTCGAGCTGGCCCGCGAAGAGGTCGGTGTTCGGCGTGTGCCCGATGGCCACGAAGAGGCCCGTCGCCTCGACCATCCGCGTCTGTCCGCTCACGACGTCCTTGAGCCGCGCCCCGGTGACCTCCCCCTTGCCGACGTCGAGGACCTCGTCGACGACGGCGTTGTAGACGGGGCGGATCTTCGGGTTCGCGAGCACGCGCGCCTGCATCGTCTTGCTCGCGCGGAACGACTCCTTGCGGTGGACGAGCGTCACCGAACGGCAGAGACCCGACAGGTACATCGACTCTTCCATCGCCGTGTCCCCGCCGCCGACGACGAGCACGTCCTGCCCGCGGAAGAACGCCCCGTCGCAGACCGCGCACGCCGACACCCCCTTGCCCTTCAGGGCGTGCTCGCTCTCGAGGCCCAGCCACTTCGCCTGCGCGCCCGTCGCGATGACGATCGTGTGCGCGGAGTGCTCGGTGTTCTCGTCGCCAGCCCAGACGCGGAACGGGCGCTTCGAGAAGTCGACCTTGTTGACGTCCTCCGTGACGACCTCGGCGCCCTGCCGCACCGCCTGCTCGCGGAACGCCTTCATGAGCTCCGGGCCGGCGACCTTCTCGGGGAAGCCCGGGTAGTTCTCGACGTCGTTCGTGATCATGAGCTGCCCGCCGGGAATGCCCCCTCGCGTCAGCCCCTCGAAGAGGAGCGGGGCGAGGTTGGCGCGGGAGGCGTAGATCGCGGCGGTGAAGCCGGCCGGTCCGGAACCGATGATGATGACGTTGCGAGGGGTGGTCATGGGTGCGCGGGGTGGGGTGCTCTAGAACTTGTAGCCGACCCCGACGTTCAGCACGTTGATCGAATTCGTGATGATGCCGAGGTTGACGGGCCAGAGGGTGCGGTACGCCTGGATGGTCTGACCGGTCGCCTTGTCGACGCAGTTCGGGCTGTTCGGCGCCTGCGTGAAGGTCCCGAGACAGTTCGTGCCTGCGACGCCGCTGAGACCGTTGGGGCCGTTGTTGATCTCCGCCGCGTAGAACACGTGCTCGTAGCCCATCGAGATCTCCAGGGCGCGGGACTTCTCCTTCGACAGGTGGACGCGCCACGTCGTGCCGAAGGTGACGCCGCCGTTCGTCGAGCCGGGGAAATCGATGTTCTGGTACTGCGGGTTCTGGGCGCTCGACTGGATGAAGCCACCGGCGCGCAGCGCGAGGGTGTCGCGAACGACGTTGTAGTCGCCGCCGAGCCTCACTCCGAGCACGTTGCTGAAGAAGTGGGGGGAGTCGTTGTTGACGGGAGCGACGGCTCCGCCGACATTTTGGAGCCCGTTGATCGGGATGATCCCCTGGCCGGTTACTGCGTTCCCAGGGAGGCGCGCCTGGAGGTTCTGGAAGGCGGAGTCGTTGGCCCAGGTGAGATCGGCCTCGACGTCGAAGACGTCCTGCGCCATGGGGTCACGGACGTGCTCGTCGTACGGGACGTCGCTCCTCAGCTTGTGATAGCGGAAGCCGACCTTGACCTCCATCGGGATGGGGATGCTCATGCTGAGGTTGTTCCCGCTCCCGCACGTGGTGGGGCCCCCCGCGATCCCGCAGTTGGCGAGGGAGGTGTTGCCGATCGCCGGCGCCGTGGCCTTCGGCGCGGAGCCGCCGTACGGGAATCCGGTGACGACGTCGCCGGTCGCGTTGATGGGGCCGGACCACTTGAACCAGCCGGCGACGTCGAAGCTGTCGAGGGGGCTGTAGAGGACGCCGGCCGTGATGCCCGGGAAGAAGTAGTCATGGGCGGTCGCATGGGCGGCGACGTCCTCTTGGTTGTTGGGCGCACCCGTGTTGGCGCCGAGGGCGACCGCGTTCGCGAAGCTCAGCGAAGCCACCCCCCACTGAAAGCTCGCGCCCAGTCGCAGCCCCTTCACGACCTCGGCTCCGATGCCGATCGTGGGCGTCACGACCAGGAGGTTGGCGGCCGTGAGCATGTAACGCGTCGGCCCGTAGCCGTAGCTCGTCTGCCCGGCGACCGAGTACGGCACGAAGGTCGGGAAATTGACCGTCGACGCGCCCCCGCTCGGCGCGAGGATGGGCGCGAGGCCGACGCCGATGCGGTCGGTGACGTGAATCGTCAGCGCGAGCTGAGGGTCGACCGCCGCGGCGACGTCGTTGCAGACGTTGCCGAAGTACTGGCCGGGCTTGATCGGCTGCCCGGTCTCCGACGTGGGGTCATTCAACGCCTTGAGGCGGTTGAAGCACGTCGACTGAAAGTTGACGTTCGCCTGCATGATGAGGCGCGTCGGCTGCCCGGCGAGCCCGGCGGGGTTGTAGAACGCGGCGATCGGATCGCTCGCGCGCGCGATCCACGCGCCGCCACGTCCGCCTTGCTCCGAGCCGTTGTCGGGGAACTCGGTGATCCCCGTGGCATGCGCCGCGGACGTCACGCACAGCACGCACAGCGCTGCGAGCAGGGGGGGGTGGCGCCGAAGACTCATGTGCATGACCCGATCCGCATAGAAGCCCCTACTCCTTCACTGGCGTCGCCTTGAGCGAGGCTCGCCCGTCCTTCACGTACACCGAGAAGCGGACGCGCTTGCACTGATGGCGCTGGACGAGGGCGTCGCGGTTCTTCCGCAGCGTATTCTGGAACTTCTCGAACGAGAGACCTTCGGTCGGCTCGTCGCACTGCTTCTTCGTCCGCAAGAACTCGTCGTAGACGCCCATCCACTCGGCGGTCTCGTCGCTCACCGCCTTCGAAGGACCCGACGCCGCGGCGAGGATCTCGCTCGGCGCCCTCGCGATGACCGTCGACTCGTCGGCGTCGTCCGCGATCATCGCCCGCTTGCCCCCGGCGTCCGACTTTTCGGACAGGCCGATTCCCATCATCGTCTGCGTCCCCACCGCGGGCGGGCCAGGGCGAGCGCCCGCGGCTGGCGGAACCGGCGGCCCCATGCCGAGCTTCATCGCCGCCTCGTGCACGCCCGGGCGGTTCATCGCGGACACGGCCATCGTCGGCGCGTCGTCCTGCGGCGCTTCGGCGCGAGGGGCGGGCCCGCGCGCCGGCGGAGGGATGGGGAGCCCGAGCGGCGAAGCCGCGGACGCGAGCGTCGGGCCGTCGCCGTCGATGGACTCGGGGGAGTTTTCGACGGCAATCTGGAAGTTGCCAGGGCGAGGCGGGCCGGCTCCCGCAGGCGGAGGGATGGGCGGGCCGGCGGGGGGGAACGCCGCGCCGCTCGCTCTCGGGTTCGCAGGCCTGGCGCCGGGCGGCCCTGTGGGGGTGATCGCGGGGACGGTGTCGATCCCCATCAGCCCCGCGTGCGAAGGCGGAGGCTTCGGCCGGTTCAGCGGCGGCGGAGGCCCTGCCGGCACGGGCGGAGGGCTCGCGGCCGCGGGCGCTTGCGGCCCAGGGACGGGGAACGCCATCGCGCCCGGCGGCGGTGCCTGCGGACCGGGCGGCGGAGCGCCCGGCGGCCGTGCCGGCGGGACCGGACCTGGGCCTGGTCCCTGGTCGGGCAGGGGGAACGAGAAGGCGCTCATCGCCGGCTGGACCGGCACGGGCCCGAGGATGGACTCGAGGTCGGCGGGCTTGCGCACCGCGCCCCCACCCTTCTCGAGGACGCGCTCGATCCCCGCGTTCAGGTTCTCGGCGATGCCGCGGTAGGCACCCCGGAAGCGGACGACCTGCAGGTAGTCGATCTCGCCCCGCCGCAGCGCGCCCGCCTGCTTCACCATCTGCCCGAGCGGAAGCGTGTGCTCGAGGATCGACAGCCCGATCCCGATGACGATCCCGAGGAAGACGATGCCCCCGACGAGCACGAGGTTGACGCTCTGCTTGTCCTTGTCGTCCGCGCCGCTCAGAAAGCCCATCGGGCCACCGATCGTCGTCCGGCTGCGCACCACCACGAAGCCGGCGCTCAGATCCCACGCGTCCCCGACGAACCGCGCGTAGATCGCTCCGAGGTTGTCCCCCAGCGCGTGAAGCTCCGACCGTCCATCCCCGAAGCCCTTGTCGGTCGCGAGGCTCGCGAGGTCGCCGTCGACCGCCGACAGCTTCGCCTCCTCGAACCCCGGCGCCGTCGCCGACGCCACCCGCGCGCCCCCCGCGAAGAACGCGACGTTCGCCCGCGTCCGCTTCGACAGCGCCTGGGCGAACGCCTTGTCCACCAGCTTCAGCCCGACGATCGCCCCGAGCGGCGGCTGCGTGGAGTCGACCTCCACGGGACGCGCGACCACCCGGTACGCGGCTCCGCCGAGGACCCACGTGTCGTCCCGCAGGTACCCGTGCAGAGCGTCGAACACGGCGGGGTATCCACCGAGCTCGAAGTCGGCGAACGCCTTCGCCCCGTCGAACCCGACCTCGCTCACGACCCGTCCGTCGTGATCCACCGCGAACAGCGCGTCGGGCCGGAAGTCCGGCGGAATCTTCTGGACGACGGCCGCGAGCGCATGCTTGCCGTCCTCCTTCGATTTCCCGGGGATGGTGTCCTTCCCCGCGGCGCCCTGGAGCGCGTCCTGGACGCCCTTGTCCACCGCGCCGATGAGGAGCGCGTCGAGCCTCTTGCGCGCGTCGATCTGCAACGACCAGCCGACCGTCTGGCTGTCGGACGCGAGCTCCTCCTCCATCGCGACGGCGTTGCGGCGATCGTACTGGCCCACGGCCAGGAAGACGACGTACGCCAGAATTCCCAGCAAGAGCGCCAGGACGACGTACCAGAGCCGGGAGAGGACCATCATGGAGCCGACTTCCCTGCCTCGCTCACCGAGAGCGGATCCTTCAGCTCCACGAGCCCCTTGTCCTTCGTCGTCACGCTGAGGGCGCGTCCCACCGGGTGTCCGTCGAAATACGCGCGGAGCGTGAAGTTCCCCGCGGGGAGATCGAGCGCGAACGCCCCGTCACGCCCGGGGAACGCGATGGCGGCGACGAGCGGCTCGACGTTCACGAACGATCGCACGCTCGGGAAGAGCTCGTCCCGGACCTCGAAGCGCCCTTTCCCGGGGGGTGCGGTCCACTCCCGGTGACGGTTCGAGTCGATCGTCTCGGCTCGCCAAGTCGTGCTGCTGACGATGTAGAGGCGGTGGGGGAACGGATCGTGGTTCTCGAACGAGAGGCGCGTCCCCGGCGAGACGACCAGCGTCGTCGGGAGCGTCCGGCCCCCGGTGATGCGGACGAGGATCGGGTCGTGGGGCGGCGGCGGGGCCTCGGCGAGCGCCGCGATGCACACGTCGCGAGACGGGTTGGCCGTCAGGGCGCGGAACTCGGCGCGCACGGTTGGCGAGGGCTCGCGCCAGGTAAACCGGTGCGAGTCGGGCTTGGAAGCCTCGACGAACACGGCGGGGATCAGCGTATCTTGCCCGTCGATACGCCCCTTCACCTGCCCGGCCCAGGCGGTCGCCGAGAGCGACGGGAGCGCCGCGGCGAGCGAAGCCGCCGCCGCAATGAGCAGGAGAGGGAGCGGAGGGTGGGGCCTGCACCGCGAAAGGCGAGAGAGCACGTGCATGAACCTTCGACGACGAACGGGCGGAAGGCCCTTGTCGACTCCGCCGAGACGGTAGCTGACCGCCAAGAGCGATGTAAACCGCTTTGCGTCGCACGCCGCCCCGCTCGGGACCGGACCTCAGGTCGTGGGGGTGTACTCCCCCGACACGGACGGCACGCCCGAAGGCTCGACGGGAAACCGGAGAATGAAGCGCGTCCCGAACGACGGGTCGCTCTCCGCCCGGATCTTCCCCCGGTGGCCTTCCACGATGTTCTTGACGATCGACAGACCGAGGCCTGTCCCTTGCCCCGGCCCCTTGGTCGTGAAGAACGGCGCGAAGACCTGTTCCAGGTTCTCCTTGCGGATACCGCACCCCGTGTCCTGCACCACGACCACCACCTCGTCCTCGCCCTCCGCCAGGGTATCCGCCTCGGGGGCGTGGCGTTCAGTCGTGATCGTCAGCAAGGGAGCGCGCCTCGGGTGAGCGTCCCCGCCCCGTTGACCGAAGTCCGACGCCCCCGACTCGCGGGGCGTCGCCATCGCGTGGCACGCGTTCGTCACGAGGTTCACGAAGACCTGAGCGAGCTGCTCGGGCAGCCCCCGCACGAGCCCCACGTCCGGCTCGAGTCTCCGCAAGACCTGCACCTGGGCGTCCACCACCTCGTGCTCGCAAAACGCCAGCGCGCGCTCGATGACCGTGTTGATCGAGACCGCGATCGGCACGTCGGCCGACGGCCGGGCGTACGACACGAGATCCCTCGTGAAGCGCAGCATGCGGTTAGCCGACTCCGCGATGCGCCGGAGCCTCTCCACGTCGTCCGCGTCGCTCCCCTCGCGGGCGATCGCCCGCCGGAGGAGGAAGTCGGTGTACGCCGCGATGGACGTGAGGGGGTTGTTGAGCTCGTGCACCATCCCCGCCGCGATCTGCCCGAACGACGCGAGCTTCTCCGCCTGGACCATGAGCGCCTTGCTCGTCCGAAGCTCGCCGTCGAGCGCGTTCATGCGCTCCTCCGCCCTGCACCGCGCCAGCGCGTGCGAGATCACGTGGGCCGCCCGGTCCATCAGCTGCACGTGAGGCGCTCCGTCGCCCGTGAAGAGGTCCTCCTCCGCGGCGAAGTGCAGAGCTCCGACGCCGATCGGCCCCGGCAACGTGACCGAACGCTCGTGCGTCGCGTCGGGGAACACCCTCGCCGCGCGCACCCGCTCGTTGCTCGTCGGCGGTTCGCTGCCGAAGACCTGCCGAGGCGGCGGCGACGAGCGGAACGGCGTCGTCACCCTGGGCAAGCGGATGGCCACGCGGACCTCGGGCACGATGCGCTCGAGCGCGCCCACCAGCCCATGGATGAGGCCGTCCTCCCCGCGATCGAACGGGACCTCCTGCGTCATCAGCACCAGCCGGTCGAGCCACAGGACCGGCAAGCTCACGACGTCCGACACCGACGAGATGCGCGCGGGCCTCCCCGCCGGCATCGACGACGAGGGCGACGCGTGCTCCCCCTCCCGCTCGGCTTCGGACGACGCCTCCGCGAGCGCCTCCTGGTCCGTCGGACGCGTCACGACTTCACCTGCTGCGAAGAGGGGCTCGATGGCGCGGACTTCGGGGACGGCTCCACGGCGCGCGGGCCGCCCTCGTCGTCCTGTGCGGCCTTGTCGAGGTCGAGGATGCGCGCCTGGCCCACGTACGACTTCGTCTCGTAGCGCGTGATCTTCCCGATCTTGCGCACGATGAGCGCCATGCGGTCCGCCTGGTCGAAGATGACCTGCGCGGCCGATCGCGTCGCCGGATCCACGTTGCGGTCGATGAGCGGGTCGAGCTTCTTCAGCAAGAGCTCGGCGTACGCCATCACCGCCGTGAGCGGCTGATTGAGCTCGTGCGCGGCCGCGCCTGCCAGCTCCGCGACCGCCGCCTGTCGCTCTTGGACGAGGATCTGCTCCTGCGCCTCCATGAGCTTCTTCTCCATGCGCATCTTCTCCCGAAGGTCCGTGAACACGCCGACCGACCCGATGACGGTGTCCCCGTCATGGATCAACGACGCCGACAGCAGCACCGGCACTCGCTCGCCCGCCCCGTCGATGACCTCGGCCTTCAGCCCCTCGATGCGCCCCCCTCCGTCCCTGAGCCTCTTCATGATCTCGCGGGCCTTGCCCGCTGGGTACAGATCCGCCGCGGTGTACGCGAGCATCTCGTCCGCCGTCCGCCTGTAGATGCGGTCCGCCGCGTGGTTCGACAGCAGGATCCGCCCCTTCATGTCCGCGCTGATGATGCCGTCGACCGACGAGTCGATGACCCGCTGCAGGAAGTTCTTCGTCTTCAGGAGCTCCGCCTCGACCTCCCGCTCCTGCGTGACGTCTCGGAACGAGCAAAGGACGGCCCCCTCCTCCCGCAGGACGGAGTTGAAGTTGGAGCTGACGGTGATGAACCTCCCGTCCTTGCGGCGGACCGTGATGTCGACGCCTTGCGGGTAGATCCCGTAACCGAAGCCCACGCGGATCTCGTGGAGGCGCTCCCTCTGCCCGTGCCCGATGATGTTCTTGAACGCGTCGCCGCGAAGGTCGCTCTCCGAGTAGCCGGTGATCTCGCGCGCCTTCGGGTTCGAGAACAAGAGCTTCGCCTCGTGGTCGATGACCACGATCCCGTCGGCCGCGCTCTCGAAGAAGTCGGCGTACCTCTGCAGGGTCTTCAGGCGTCGCTCGGCCTCGAACCGCGCGACCGTGACCTGCTGCGTCTGGTCGCGGAGCGACTGGAGCACCCGCGCGTTTCGGAGCGCGATCGCCATGGCGTTCGAGACGGTGCGGCAGAGGGACAGCTCGTGCTCACCGAACGCGAACGTGTGCTTGGCGCGGAGGAAGAGCACCCCCATGGGCTTCCCCTCGTAGACGATCGGGAGGATCGCCAGCGAGCTGAAGGCCATCTTGGGAGAGTCGGCCCGCACGAGCTCGAGGATGGGGTGCGTCGCGACGTCGGGGATGACGAGCGGCTCGCCGCTCGTGAGCACGCGCTGGATCTCCGGGTACTTGCTGAGGACGATGGGGAGATCCCGGAGGGTCTCGTCGTCCGAGGCGGCGACGACATACCCCACGTTCCCCGGCTCGTTCACGAGGACGATGGAGACGCGGTCGACCTTGGCGACCTCCGCGATGCGCTGGGTGACCGTGAAGAGGATCCCGCGGAAGTCGAGGTTCGACGCGAGCGCCTGCGTGAGCTCGAGGACGACCTGCCCGTCCTTCTCCTTCTGCGCGAGCTTGTCCATCACGCCCCGGAGGCGCAGCTGGCCCCGAATGCGCGCCACGAGCTCGACGGGCTTGAACGGCTTGCGCACGAAGTCGTCTA
>Ga0209415_10017144_pt1 | contig 11557 bp, 11 predicted proteins | sample PeaSoiSIISIP2007_FD_187696 | JGI IMG/M metagenome (GOLD analysis project Ga0209415, IMG submission 187696) | Peat soil microbial communities from Weissenstadt, Germany - SII-SIP-2007 (SPAdes) (version 2) | ecosystem: Environmental > Terrestrial > Soil > Wetlands > Peat | place: Germany... | reverse complement strand
TCGGTCGACTCCGTGGAGTCGCACAACGGGTGGAAGAAGGACATCGAGGAGACCCAGGGCCAGGCCCTCAACTTCCCCCTCATCGGCGACCCCGACAAGAAGGTGGCCGACCTCTACGACATGATCCACCCCAGTGCCAACGACACCCTGACGGTCCGGTCGCTCTTCATCATCGGTCCGGACAAGAAGCTCAAGCTCTACATCACCTACCCGGCGTCGACAGGCCGGAACGTCGACGAGGTCATCAGGGTTCTCGACTCCCTCCAGCTCACCGCCGACTACCAGGTGGCCACCCCGGTCAACTGGAAGGACGGTCAGGACGTGATCATCGTCCCCGCCCTCTCGGACGAGGACGCCAAGGCCAAGTTCCCGAAGGGGTGGAAGGCGCTGAAGCCCTATCTCCGGGTGACCGAGCAGCCCAACAAGTGACCGGCCGTCACTGAGACACGCTCACGGCGCGTTCCCGGGCGGACGGCCCGGGCCGCGCCGTAACATCGGGTCTCGGTGGCGCCTCCCTCCCACGGCCAGGCCGGGCACCGGGGGACCTACGCCTTCGGTGACACGGCCCTGGCCTCGCGGCGCCTCGACGTCCTGGCAAGGGTCTTCGGTCCGACCAGCCGGTCCCTTCTCGCCGACCTCCCGGCGGCCGAGCGCCGGGTGGTCCTCGACCTCGGATGCGGGCCCGGGCACACGACGGCCATGCTGGCCGCCGCCTTCCCCGGAGCCGAGGTGGTCGGCCTCGACGCCTCCGACGCCTTCATCGCCGAGGCCCGGGATGCGGCGCCCCCGGGCTGCCGCTTCGAGGTGGCCGACGTCACCCGGACCCCGCTCCCGGGTGCGCCGGCGGACGTGATCTACGCCCGCTTCCTGGTGGTCCATCTCCCCGATCCCCGTGCCGCCCTGGCCGCCTGGGCCGGTGCACTGACCCCCGGGGGCGTCCTCGTGGTGGAGGAACCGGAGCGGATCGACACCGACGACGCCGACTTCCGCCGCTATCTCGAGCTGGCCTCGGTCGTCGTCGGCGCCCGCGGCGGTGACCTCTACGCCGGCCGCCTCCTGGCCGACGCCCCGGTCCCGGCGTCGAGCACGGTGGTCCTCGACCGGTCGAGTCCCCTCGACGTCGCCTCCGGCCTGGCGGCGACCATCTTCTCGCTCAACCTGGCCACCTGGAGAGACGACCCGGCGGTGGCGGACCTGGCCTCTCCCGAGGAGACGGCCGATCTGGCCGACCGACTGGAGCGCCGTGGCCCCGACAGGTCCACCGGGGCGATCCGCTGGTGGATGCGCCAGCTCGTCGTCGTCCGGCGGTAGGGGAGTCCCCCCCTAGCCTCTGGCCGTGCACCGCATCCTCCTGCGCACCGTCGTCTTCGACTACCCCCCCGACGTCCACGACCCGGCGCGCCGCTTCTGGCAGGTGGCCCTCGACGCCGGCATCCGCCGGGGGACCGAGCACCCCGAGTACCACGTCCTCGAGCACCCCGCCGCCGTCGGGTCCGTCCTCGTCCAGAACGTGAAGGTGGGGCCGGGCCGCGTCCACCTCGACGTGGAGACGGACGACACCGAGGCGGAGGTGGCCCGCCTCGTGGCCGCCGGCGCCGTGGTGGTGGCACGGATCGACGACTGGATCGTCCTGTGCGATCCCGGGGGGTTGCCCTTCTGTGTGGTGCCCGCCGACCTCGACGCCGGCTTCGCCGCCTCCGCCCACACGGTCGGGTCCTGACCCGTTACGAGAAGGCCGAGGCGGTCCGGACCACCTGGACCTGGCCCACCCCGGCGTCGGCTTCGAGCACGACGTGGGACCGTGACCCCGTCCCGGCGCCGTCGGACTCCATCGACTGGACGGTGCTCAGACCACCGTCGTGCTGGCCGAAGACCTCGACGTCACCGAGGCCGCTGTGGGCCACGACGCTGACGGTCGGCCCCGGCGGGACCTCGACGACGACCCGTCCGACGCCCACGCTGGCCGTCATGTGGGTCGTCCCCGCCCGGAAGTGGACGTCGCTCAGGTCCACGGTGAGATTGCCCACGGCGAGCCGGTAGGTCTTGGCCACCTGGGCGGCCGACATCGGGTGCCACTGCGTGTCGCCGATCCCTCCCCGCAGGGGCACCCCGCTGGCCGCTTCGATGGAGAAGACGGTGGCCGCCGCCACCACCGTCACGGCCACCACCGCCAGGAGCAGGGTCACGAACAGCCAGCGCAGGCGGGAGGCGGCCGTCCGGTTCCTCCCGCTCCCGGCCACCAGGGTGAGCGCCAACACCAGGGCGATGGCACCGAGGGCGAAGCCCACCCCACCGTTGGGATGGGGCCACCACAGGCCGTTCGAGAAGAGGTCGGAGAGGGCGACCACGCCGATGACGACGCCCAGGGCGATGACCACCAGGCTGCGCCGGGGCGGACGGCGCCCCGCCCACAGCTGGGCCACCGGATGGTCCTCGTCGTCGGCGGGGATGAGCAACCAGGCGGCCACGTAGATCAGGGCCCCCGAGCCCCCCAGGACGGTCAGAACGGCGAAGGCGATCCGCACGATGGCCACGTCGATGTCCAGGAACCGGGCCACCCCGGAGGCCACGCCCCCGAGGATCCGGTGCTCCATGTCCCGTCGCAACCGGCGCGTGGGCGCTCCGGCCGCAGGCGTCTCGCCATCGGGGCCGCCGCCGCCCGGGATGCCGCCGCCGCTTCCGCCGCTTCCGGTTCCCCCGCTTCCTCCGGTCGGGTCGCCGCCGGTCCCGCCTGAGGGACCGGTCCCCGGCACTTGGTCGCCCGACGCGTCGGCCCCATCGGCGACATCGGCGACATCGGTGACATCGGCGACATCGGTGACGGCGGTGAGGGCGTCAGGCGGTCCGACCGTGGGCACGGGACCGTCTGGAGTCTTCTCGGGAGTGGGTTCGTCGGTCATGGCCCCATCGTCCGCCGTCGGGCTCTGATCCGGTATCGGGCATCACCCCGAGACAACCCCCACCGCCGCGGCGGCGTCTGGGTGACCCCCCCGGTGTTCGTTCTGGGCCGGGCATGCGATCATCGACCCATCCCCGATGATCCCCCTGGCGGCGGGCGTCCGCCGTCGACGCACCACATCTGGGCCCGGTGGCGGGTCCCGCGCCAGCCCGGACCGATGCGGCGGGGCACGACCGACCCGATGGTGGGGGGCGTGGCGGTAGGCCTGTCGGCCAGGTTCGGGATCGACGTCACCGTCGTCCGGCTTCTGTTCGCCGTCCTCACGATCGGCGACGCCTCGGGTTTCGCCCTCTACGTCCTGGCCTGGTTGGTGATCCCCCGTCAGGGGGAGACCGCGTCCATCGCCCGGCGGGCCCTCGCCGACCGGCGGGCGGTGGCGCTCGGCCTGGCCACGGCCACCGTCCTCGGTTGTGTCCTGCTCGCGCTCGACGCGCTCGGGTTGAGCTTCGTGGCCAACCTCGTCTGGCCGGTCTCGTTCGGTGCGGCGGGCCTCGTGGTGGTGTGGCGGGCGGCGTCGGACGAGGAGAAGGCCTTTCTCCACCAGGTCATCGAGGAGGCCCCCGTTCCCGGTCTGCCCGATGCCCGGACCCGCCGTGCCCTGGTCGGCCGGATCGTCGTCGGAGTCATCCTGGTGGCGGGAGGGCTGGGGGGTCTGGTGGCCACCCGGCACCCGACAGGGGCCACCCTGGAGGCCGTGACCTCGGCGGCGGTCGTCATCGCCGGCTTCCTGGTGGTCTTCGGTCCATGGTGGTTGGCGCTCGCCCGCGATCTCGCCGTCGAGCGGCGCGAGCGTGTCCGTACCGAGGAACGCGCCGACATGGCCGCCGCCATCCATGATTCGGTCCTCCAGACGCTGGCCCTCATCCAGAGATCGTCGGCCGATCCCCGCGAGGTCACCCGGTTGGCCCGGGCCCAGGAGCGCGAACTCCGGGCGTGGCTGTTCGAGGCGCGGCCTCCGGGGTCGTTCGACCCGTCGTCGGTGACGACGCTGGCACAGGGCGTCGCCGTCATCGAGAACGAGGTCGAGGAGAGTCACGGGGTGCCCGTCGAGTCCGTGGTCGTCGGTGACTGCGCCCTCGACGACGGGTTGCGGGCCCTCCTGGCGGCGGGCCGCGAGGCGGCGGTCAACGCCGCCGCCTGGTCGGGGGCGTCCACGGTGTCGGTGTTCGCCGAGGTCGAGCCCTCCCGGGTCTCGCTCTTCGTCCGCGACCGAGGAAAGGGGTTCGATCCCGGCGCCGTGAGCGAGGACCGGCGCGGGATCTCGGACTCGATCCGGGCCAGGATGGCCCGTCACGGGGGGACGGCGGACATCCGCAGTGACGCCGGAGAAGGCACGGAGGTCGAGTTGGTCATGCCCAGGCCCGAAAGCCAGTGAGGACCGGTCACCCCCTGCGGGTCTTCCTGGTCGACGACCATCGCCTGTTCCGGGCCGGGGTCAGGGCCGAGCTCGGTCCCGAGGTCGAGGTGGTGGGCGAGGCCGACGAAGTGGCGGCGGCCATCGAGCTGATCGGGGAGCGGCTCCCCGACGTGGTCCTCGTCGACGTCCACATGCCCGACGGCGGGGGCCGGGCGGTGATCGACGCGGTGTGTCGGGCCCATCCCGACGTCCGGTTCCTGGCCCTCTCCGTCTCCGACGCGGCCGAGGACGTCATCGGTGTGATCCGCGCCGGAGCGCGCGGCTATGTCACGAAGACGATTTCGGGAACCGAGCTCACCCGCGCCATCGTCCGGGTGGCCGACGGGGACGCCGTCTTCTCACCGCGCCTGGCCGGCTTCGTGCTCGACGCCTTCGCCGCCGATCCCGCGTCGGCCGGAGGTGCCCCCGTGACCTTCGACCCCGAACTCGACCAGCTCACTCCCCGCGAACGCGAGGTCCTCCGCCTCATCGCCCGCGGGTACGCCTACAAGGAGGTGGCCCGGGAGCTCTCCATATCGGTCAAGACGGTGGAGAGCCACGTCTCCGCCGTCCTGCGCAAGCTCCAGCTGTCGAGCCGGCACCAACTCACCCGCTGGGCCACCGAGCGCCGCCTGCTCTGACGGCGGCTATCTCCGGGGGGTGCCGAAGAAGCGGTCGAACAACCCGTCGACACCGGCGCCGTGGAGGGTCATCCCCCCGTCCACCACGAGGGTCTGGCCGGTGATGAAGCGGGCGAGGTCGGAGCACAAGAACAGCACCACGTCGGCGATGTCCTCGGGGTCACCGATGCGACCCACCGGGGTGGTCCGCGTGTAGCGCTCGACCTCGTCGGGAAGGCCGTCGAGGAGGGGCCTGGTCAGGTTGGTGCGGATCATCCCCGGCGCCACCGCGTTCACCCGGATGGCCGGCCCGTATTCGAGGGCGGCGGAAGCGGTGAGGGCCATGACACCCGCCTTGGCCGCCGAATAGGGGGCTTCGCCGGCCGACGGCCGTGTGGCGCTGATCGACGAGGTGTTCACCACGGCGCCCCCACCGCCGGCGAGGAGATGGGGTACACCGGCGCGCATCCCGTTGAAGACACCGGTCAGGTTCAACCGGACGAGCCGGTCCCACTCATCGGGATCCCATCCCGCCAGGGGGGCCATCGTGCTCCCGCCGGCGTTGTTCATGAGGAGCGAGATCCCGCCGAGCTCGGCGGCGGCGGTGTCCACGGCCGCCCGCATCCCTTCGGCGTCGGTCACATCGACCTCGATGGCCACTCCGTCGACGCTGGCGGCCGTCGCCCCGGCCGCATCGGTGTCGATGTCGAGGACGGCCACCCGCGCCCCGTGGGCGGCGAACCGTTCACAGGTGGCCCGACCGATGCCCGAGCCGCCGCCCGTGATCACGGCCCGCTGGCCGGCGAGGAGACCGGCGGACACCGCGGAGCCGGTCACGGGATCACCGGCGTCTCACCGACGAGCGACGTCCGCAACTCGCGCTTGAGCACCTTCCCCTGAGGGTTGCGGGGGAGGGGTTGCGACAGGAACCAGACGTGGCTGGGCACCATGAACGAGGCCAGACGCTCCCGGGCGAACCGGCTCAGTTCCTCCGCCGTCACCGTGGTCCCCGGACGCAGCACCACCGCCGCGCCCACCTCCTCGCCCAGGACGGGGTGGGGGACGCCGATCACCGCGCAGTCGGCCACCGAAGGGTGCTCGAACAGGGCGGCCTCCACCTCGACCGAGTAGACGTTCTCGCCCCCACGGATCACCATGTCCTTGGCCCGGTCGACGATGTAGATGAAGTTCTCCTCGTCGATCCGGGCGATGTCACCGGAATGGAGCCATCCGGCCGTGAACGACGCGGCGGTGGCCTCGGGCTTGTTCCAGTAGCCGCGCACGACGTTCGGCCCCTTGATCCACAGCTCGCCCACCACGTCCGGCCCCCGGGGGAGGTCGGGGGTGGGCTCGGCGCCCATGAACCCGTCGGGAACGACGGCCACGTCGCAGACGGGGACGGCCGGCCCCACGCTGTCGGGTTTGCGGACGTAGTCGTCCCCGACGTTCATGGTGGTGACCGAGGACGTCTCGGTGAGCCCGTAGCCGTTGGAGGGCGCCCCTACCGGGAAGTGCTCCTTGATCCGCCGCACCAGATCGGGCGGGGCCGGGGCACCCCCGTACGCCACTGAACGCACCGACGACGTATCACGGGTGGCGAAGGCCGGGGAGTCGATCACCTGCATGGCCATGGCCGGGACCCCTCCGAAGGTGGTGATGCGTTCGCGCTCGATGAGCTCCAGGGCCCGTTCAGGGTTCCAGTGGTGCATCATCACCAACTTGTTCCCCGCCGCGCTGTTGGCCACCAGGATGGAGTGGCATCCGGTGGCGTGGAAGAGCGGGACCGACAACAGGTAGGCGTTGCGGTCCACCGACGCCGAGTCGCCGGAACCGTTGGCGCCGCGCAGCGAGGCGCGGGCGTTCAGGAAGAAGAGGCTCATCAGGTTGGTGGCCATGTTCCGGTGGGTGCCCACCGCTCCCTTCGGCTTCCCCGTCGTCCCCGAGGTGTAGAAGATGGTGGCGTCGTCCTCGGGTGCGACCACCACGTCGGGAAGCGTCACGTCACCCATGGGGGGCACCTGGGGGCGTTCGCCCACCAGGTCGGCGAACGCGATCACCGGCACGGGAGAGGTGGGGAGATCGGCGAGCGCGGTGCGGTCCTCGCTCGTCACCACCACCGCCCGCAGGTCGGGGAGCTCGGCGAAGTGGGGGAGCAGGCGGGCCAACCGCTCGCTGTCCACGAAGGCGACGGCGGTGCCCGAGTCGTGGAGCCCGTACTGCAACTCGGGCCCTGTCCACCAGGCGTTGAGCGGGACGACCACGGCACCGGCGGCGGCCGTGGCCCAGAAGGCCATGACCCATTCGGGCAGGTTGCGCATGACGATCGAGATCCGATCGCCCTTCTCCACTCCGAAGCGCTCCCGGAGGATTGCTGCCAGCGTGGCGGCCACGCCGAAGCCTTCTTCGAAGGTGGTCCGCTCGTCCTCGTAGACGAGATAGTCCTGGGCACCGTGGCCGCGCGAGAGCTCGAGGATGGCCCGGAGACCGGCGGGCGCGTTCTTCCACACCCGGGTGACGACGCCGCGGATCTCCACGTCCTCCATCTCGAACATCTGGCCGGTGGCGGTGAGGATGCCGTTGGCCTCCTCGATCGACATCGGTGCCGTACTCGGCATGACGCGGCGTCCTTTCCCTTGTTCTGTCGGCTCGTGGGTGGGTCGGCTGGGGTGTGTCGGCTGGGGTGTGTCGGGCTGGGGTGTCGGTACGAACGGGGTCAGGCACCCGAGCTGCGGGTGGCCGACGGGCGCCGGCGCCGCCAGGCGTCCGACACCGACGGGGGTGTCCACCCCGCGTCCTCGGGGTCGAGGGTGGTGCCGGGGGCGACGACGGCGTCGATCCGATCGAGGGTGGGGTCGGACAGGGCGACGTCGAGGGACCCGAGTGCATCGACCATCTGCTCCATCGTGCGCGGGCCGATGATGGCGGACGTGACCGCCGGGTGGGTCAGGACGAAGGACAGGGCCAGATGGCTGAGGGGCACGCCGGCGTCCTCGGCCACGGCTACGAGGGCCTCGATGGCGTCGAGCTTGGCCATGACCTGGGGTCGTTTCGGGTCGTATCGTGACGGTATCCGGCTCGCTCGGCCCCCCTCGGGCAGCGGAGCGTCCTTGCGGTAGCGGCCGGTGAGCCACCCGCCGTTCAGCGGACTCCACACGATGGCGCCCATCCCGTAGCGCTGGCAGGTCGGGAGCACCTCGGCCTCGATGCCGCGGGCCAGGATCGAGTACGGGGGCTGTTCGCACACGAATCGTTCCCGGTGCCGGCGCTCCGCCACCCACTGGGCCTCGACGATGAGGGCGCCGGGGAACGTGGAGGATCCGATGGCCCGGACCTTGCCCTGGTGGATCAGATCCGAGAGCGCCCCCAGGGTGTCGTCGATGTCGCACGTCGGGTCGGGCCGGTGGACCTGGTAGAGGTCGATCCAATCGGTCCGGAGCCGGCGCAGGCTCGACTCGACCTCGCGGACGATCCATCGACGGGAGTTGCCGGCCATGTTGGCGTCGGCCCCCATCGGTGCATGGAACTTCGTGGCCAGGACCACGCCGTCGCGCCGCCCCCCGGCCAGAGCCTTGGCCACGATCTCCTCGGACTCACCGGAGGAGTACACGTCGGCGGTGTCGACGAAGTTGATGCCGGCGTCGAGGGCGGCGTGGATGATCCGGACGCAGTCGTCGTGGTCGGAGTTCCCCCAGGCGCCGAACATCATGGCGCCGAGACACAGAGGGGACACGTGGATCCCCGTATGGCCCAAGGTACGCAGCTTCATGGCCGTCTCTCTCTCATGGTCGTCTCACGTGGTTCTCTCGCGCTGGCGGGCTCACTCGACAGCCGGCTGACCCGCTCGGTCTCATGCACGCGGTCTCACGTCGCGGTGCCGGACCCGGAAGGACCACCAGCGGGGACGAAGATGGCGGCACGGTAGTAGGCGAGCTCGGCCAGCGATTCCCGGATGTCGTCCAAGGCCCGATGTGCCATTCCCTTCGGCGGTGCTTTGGTCAGGGCCTCCGGGTACCACCGTCGACAGAGCTCCTTCACCGTGGAGACGTCCACCGAGCGGTAGTGGAGCCAGTCCTCGATGTCGGGGAGCTGGGCGGCGAGGAAACGGCGGTCCGTGGCGATGGAGTTCCCGCACAGAGGAACCGTCCGTTTCTCGGGAACGTGCGAGCGGATGAAGTCGAGCGTCTGACGGCCGGCGTCGGCCAAGGTCATGTCGGACGCCTCCATGGCGTCGAGCAGCCCTGACCGCGCGTGCATCTCGCGGACCACGTCGTCCATGGCCGCCAGCTCCGTGGCGTCGGCGTGGACCACCAGGTCGGGACCCTCCGCCACCACCGCCAGGTCGTCGTCGGTGACCAGGGTGGCGATCTCCACGATGGTGTGACGCGCCGGGTCGAGGCCCGTCATCTCCAGGTCCATCCACACGAGCACGGAGGCGATGCTAACGGGTGCCACCCGGGGCTCCCCGCCGCTCGACGCGGCCGCCACCGGCGCCCAGTAGGGTACGCACCCGTGCTCGAGGTGCCGCTCGTCCGGCTCGATCCCGACCTGCCCGTCCCCTCCTACGCACACCAGGGTGACGCCGGGGCTGATCTCCACGCCCGCGAGGACGTCGTGCTCGCTCCCGGAGGTGGCAGAGGCCTCGTGCCCACGGGGGTCGCCGTCGCGCTGCCACCGGGGTACGCCGGCTTCGTCCTGCCCCGCAGTGGCCTGGCCCTGCGCCATGGGGTGACCTGCCTCAATACCCCCGGTCTGATCGACGCCGGATACCGCGACGAGTTACGCGTCCTGCTGATCAACACCGACCCCTCGGCCACCTACGAGGTCAAGCGAGGGGACCGTATCGCACAGCTCGTCATCCAGTCGGTCGAGGAAGCGAAGTTCTCGGAGGCCGATCGCGGGGAGCTCCCCGAGAGCAGCCGGGGACTGGGCGGCTTCGGGCACACGGGCCGGTAGGCACCGGCGCCGACGGCGAGATACCGGTCGATGGAACGCCTGAGCGGTCTCGATGCCAGCTTCCTGTCCATGGAGACAGCCACGATGAAGCTGCACGTCTCGGCCGTGATGGTCTTCGAGCCGTCGGCTCGGACGGCAGACGACACCGAGCTGCCCTTCGAACGGGTCCGTCGGGTCGTCGGTGAGCGACTCCATCTGGTGCCGCCTCTGCGCCGTCGCGCCGTGCGCGTGCCTTTCGGCCTCCATCACCCCGTGTGGGTCGAAGACCCGCAGTTCGACCTCGACTTCCATGTGCGCCGATCGAGCCTGCCGGCACCCGGGGGTCCGAGTGAGTTGTCGGCCTTCGTGGGCGACGTGGCCGGCCGACCGCTCGACCTCGACCGTCCCCTGTGGGAGCTGCACGTGGTCGAAGGACTCGAGTCCGGGCACTTCGCCATCGTGACCAAGCTCCACCATGCCGCCATCGACGGCGCCTCGGGAGCGGAGGCCCTGGCCGCCTTCTTCGATCTGGGGCCCGAGGCGCGTCTCGTGGCACCGCCCTCGGCCCCCTGGCAGCCCGAGAGGGTCCCGAGCGAACGTGACCTGGTGACGGGCGCCTTGTCGTCGCTCACGCGTCAGCCTGAGCGTGCGGCCTCCGCCCTTCGGCGTACCGTCGGCGCCGTGCGGGGTCTGTCGGAGCGCAACCGGCGACTGCGCGAGGAGGACGGGATCGAACCACCCCCCGCTCCGTTCAGCGCACCGCGCACGTCGCTCAACGGCGCCATCTCGGCCCATCGGCGTTTCGCCTTTCTCCAGGCGCCTCTCGATGACGCCCAGACTGTCCGGCGCGCCTTCGGGGGGACGGTGAACGATGTGGTCCTGGCGTGTGTCGCAGGGGCATTACGCCGACTGCTCGCCGAACGGGGCGAGGTACCCGACGACCCCCTGGTGGCCATGGTGCCCATGTCCACCCGCTCGGCGGCGGACGTCGATGTCCTTGGCAACAAGGTCCACGCCATGCTCGTGTCGTTGGCTACAACGGTGGTGGATCCCGTCGAACGTCTACGGGTGATCTCCTCGGGGACGCGTCTGGCCAAGGAGCAGGCCCGGGTTCTGTCGGAGGACCTGTTGCGCGAGTGGGCCCAGCTGGCGGTTCCCGCACTTTCGTCGCGCCTCGCGCGACTGGCGGGCAATGTCCGTCTCTTCGACCATGTGCCGGCACTCTTCAACGTCCTCGTGTCGAACATCCCCGGGCCCGACGTCCCCCTCTGGTGCGCCGGGGCGCGGTTGGTCGCCCTCTATCCGGTGGGGCCCCTGGCCGACGGGGTGGGCCTGAACGTCACGGTCCTCAGCTACGCCGGGACGCTCTATGTCGGCGTCCTCGGTTGCCGGGGCCTCGTCCCCGAGGTGGACCACGTCGCCCATCTCCTGTCCGACGCCCTGGGCGAGCTCGTCAAGGCCGCTGTGCGGACCCGCGGACACTGGGCCTAGACCTCGTCTTCCGCCACTGCCTGTCGCCGGTCCGACCACCACGTCCTCGGCTTGTTGATGGAGGTTGATAGAATCGGCCCGCAACAGGCGGACGTGGCTCAGTTGGTAGAGCATCACCTTGCCAAGGTGAGGGTCGCGGGTTCGAATCCCGTCGTCCGC
>Ga0209415_10017142_pt1 | contig 11557 bp, 13 predicted proteins | sample PeaSoiSIISIP2007_FD_187696 | JGI IMG/M metagenome (GOLD analysis project Ga0209415, IMG submission 187696) | Peat soil microbial communities from Weissenstadt, Germany - SII-SIP-2007 (SPAdes) (version 2) | ecosystem: Environmental > Terrestrial > Soil > Wetlands > Peat | place: Germany... | reverse complement strand
CCCTCGACTTCGATCGCGGAGCCGCGGCCGGGATGCGCCTCGACATTCCGGCGGGAGCGGCGGTCCGCTTCGAGCCAGGGGAGTCGAAGACGGTCACGCTGGTCGCCGTGGGCACGTCCCTCGCGATGGGGAACCCATGAGCGCGAGGATCGCGCGCGCGCACTACGCCGACATGTTCGGACCGACGACGGGCGACCGTGTGCGTCTCGGAGACACGGAGCTCGTCGTGGAGGTCGAGCGTGACTTCACGACGTACGGCGACGAGTGCAAGTTCGGTGGCGGCAAGGTGCTCCGCGACAGGCAGGGACAGGCGGCCGGGGTGAGCGACGCCGACGCGCTCGACCTCGTCCTCACCAACGCGCTCGTCGTCGACGCGAGCGGTATCTACAAGGCCGACATCGGCGTGAAGCACGGGCGCATCTCAGGCATCGGCAAGGCGGGCAACCCCGCCGCGATGGCGGGGGTCACCCCGGGGATGGTCATCGGCGTGGGCACCGAGGCGATTGCGGCCGAGGGGCTCGTCGTCACGGCGGGGGGAATCGACACGCACATCCATTTCATCTGCCCGCAGCTGGCGTTCGAGGCGATCGCGTCGGGCGTGACGACGTTTGTCGGCGGCGGCACGGGCCCGGCCACCGGGACGAACGCCACGACGTGCACGCCGGGGTCGTGGAACGTCTCGCGGATGCTCCAGGCGACCGACGCGCTCCCGCTCAACATCGGGCTCACGGGCAAGGGAAACACGTCGCGGCCCGAGGGACTGGTCGAGCAGCTCCGCGCCGGAGCCGTCGGGCTCAAGCTGCACGAGGACTGGGGCACGACGCCGGGCGCCATCGATTGCTGCCTCGCTGTGGCCGAGCAGGAGGACGTGCAGGTCACCATTCACACCGACACGCTCAACGAGTCCGGCTACGTCGACGACTCGATCGCGGCGTTCCGCGGCAGGACGATCCACACGTACCACTCCGAAGGCGCCGGCGGCGGGCACGCGCCGGACATCATCCGCGTGTGCGGCGAGCCCAACGTCATCCCCAGCAGCACGAACCCCACGCGCCCGCTGACGGTGAACACGCTCGACGAGCACCTCGACATGCTCATGGTGTGTCACCACCTCGACAAGAACATCCCCGAGGACGTCGCCTTCGCCGAGAGCCGCATCCGCGCCGAGACGATCGCCGCCGAGGACATCCTCCACGACCTGGGGGCCATCTCCATCATCTCGAGCGACAGCCAGGCCATGGGTCGAGTCGGCGAGGTAGTCACGCGCACGTGGCAGACGGCGCACAAGATGAAAGAACAGCGCGGCCGCCTGGCCGGCGAGAACGGCGACAACGACAACCTCCGCGTGCGGCGCTACGTCGCGAAGTACACGGTGAACCCCGCGATCGCCCACGGGATGGCGCACGAGATCGGGTCGATCGAGGTCGGCAAGCTCGCGGATCTGGTCCTGTGGCGACCGGCGATGTTCGGCGCGAGACCGGAGCTGGTGCTCAAGGGAGGACTCATCGCGTGGGCGCAGATGGGCGACCCGAACGCGTCGATCCCGACGCCGCAGCCTTCGTACATGCGGCCCATGTTCGGGACCCTCGGGCGGGCGACCGGGGCGACGTGCATCGCCTTCGTGTCGCAGCGGGCGCTGAGGGAAGGGAACCTCGCCGCGCTGGGCCTGGGAAAGCAGCTCTCGGCGGTGAGGGCCTGCCGGACGATCGGGAAACGCGACATGGTCCTGAACGACGCTTTGCCGAGCATCTCGGTCGATCCCGAGACGTACCAGGTGCGCGCGGACGGCTTGCTCCTCCGGTGCGACCCCGCGGCCAACCTGCCGCTGGCTCAGCGGTACTCGCTGTTCTGAGCGATGACGATGAACTGGCTCGCGATGCAGCTGGCCGACTCGGCGTTCCCCGCGGGTGGGTTCGCGCATTCGGCTGGGATGGAGGCGGCCAGCCAGCTCGGAGAGCTCCCGCCGGAGGAGGTCGAGCGGTTCGCGCGCGATGCGATCTGGCAGGCGGGGTTCGGGTCGCTGCCCGTCGTGGGGGACGCGCACCACGATCCGTCGAGCGTGGCGCGCGTCGAGGCGGTGTACGACGCGTTCCTGACGGGTGCGGTGGGCAACCGGGCCAGCCGGACGCAGGGGCGCGCGTTCGTGTCCGCGTCCGCTCGAAGCTTCGGTGGCGCCGCGCTCTGCCGGCTCCACGAGGACGTGCGAGAGCACCGCCTCCTCGGGCATCACGCCCCCCTCTTCGGCGCCGTCGCCGCGACGCTCGGCGTCTCTCGCGCAGATGCGCTGGGAGTCTGGATGCACACGACCCTCCGTGGCCTCCTGTCCGCCGCGGTCCGCCTGGGCCTGACGGGCGCGCACGAGGGCCAGTCGATCCAGCGCTCGATGGCGCCTCTCCTCGATCGTGTCGTCGCCGAATGCGGCGAGCTCGGTGTCGAGGCGATCGCGCAGACCTCGCCACGGTTGGAAATCACGGCCAACCAGCACGATCACCTCTACTCGCGGCTGTTCCAATCCTGAGAGGGCGCGCCCATGGGACACAGGACCGACCATCAGCACCATCACGACGACAACGAGCGCGTCCGGCCCCGGCCGAGGGACTACACGGCGCGCGCCTTCACGGTCGGCGTCGGCGGTCCCGTCGGAAGCGGCAAGACGGCGCTCTTGCTCGCGCTCTGCCGCACGCTGCGCGACCGCGTTCGCCTCGGCGTCGTGACAAACGACATCTTCACGCGCGAGGACGCCGAGTTCCTCCAGCGCCACGACGCCCTCCCCGCGGGGCGCATCCGCGCCGTGGAGACCGGCGGCTGCCCGCACGCGGCCATCCGCGAGGACATCAGCCACAACCTGGTGGCGCTGGAGCGGCTGATGGAGGACGAGTCGCCGGAGCTCCTCTTTCTGGAGAGCGGCGGCGACAACCTCGCGGCGCAGTTCAGCCGCGAGCTCGTGGATTACACGATCTACGTCATCGACGTGGCCGGGGGCGACAAGGTGCCGCGCAAGGGGGGTCCCGGGATCACCCAGAGCGATCTCCTCGTCGTGAACAAGACCGACCTCGCGCCCCACGTCGGCGCCGATCTCGACGTCATGGCGCGCGACGCGGCGAGGATGCGAGGGCAGGGACCGACGGTGTTCGCGCAGTGCACCCGGGGCGTGGGGATCGAGGCCATCGTCGACCACGTGCTCGACGCGTGGCGGGTCGTCAGAAAGAGAACGGCGTCGGCATGAACAGGAGCAGAAAGAGGACGAGGGTTCCGATCGCGATCGCGGCCCGCCCCGGGGTCAGGGGCTGAGCACCCGTCGGCGGGTGGTCGAGAAGAGTGCTCGCCTTGCGGAGCGCCCCCCAGCGCACCTCCATGGCGATGAGCATGCCGAGCCCCGCGAACCACGCCACCCATAGCAGCGGCGACGTGCGGTCGTAGAACACGCCGGCCAGCAGGGCGAGCCCGAGCGTCGCGACCACTCGCGGGCGGATGCCGATGCGGTCCGGGCCCTCGCGGCTGGAGAGCGAGCCGATGATGGCCAGCACCTCGAACCAGAGCAGCCAGAACTGCGAATTGCAGATGTGCCGACCGAGGTGATAGAGGCCGAAGCCGGCGCGGACGTCGCGTGCGACGAAGCTCGCGAGGCTCACGAAGAAGAACGCGAGCATCGAGCGGTGCACCCACTGCGCGAAACGGTTTTGCCTCGGGCCGAAGAGCGAGAACGCGACGTGCCCGGCGTCGAGCTGACTCGCCGGGAGCAGGTTGATCATGGTGACGAACATTCCCGCCCAGCCCGCGAACGCCACGGGGGAGAGCAAGACGTCCATTCCCTCGGGAACGGGAGGGGCGAAGAAGTGGTCGATGAGGCGCAGGAGCAACGAGTTCCCGAGCTCGAGCCCGCCGCCCGCGCTCCCGTCGAGCGGGATGACCTGCGAGTGGGCGACGCCCCAGGCGTAGAGCGGCACGGCGACGACCATGCCGGCGAGCGGGCCGGAGGCTCCGATGTCGAGCAGCGCACGGCGCGTCGGGATGACCGAGCGCATGCGGATGACGGCTCCCATCGTCCCGAAGGGGGAGAGGAACGGCAAGGGAATGAAGAACGGGAGCGACGCGTCGACCCGGTGGATGCGCGCGGCGATGTAGTGCCCGAACTCGTGCGCGAGCAGGATGCCCAGCAGCGACGCGGTGTACTCGAGCGCGTGCGTGACTCCGGCGCGGGAGGGCTTGTCGAAGAAGTCTTCGACCTTCAGCCACGTGACGAAGCAGCTCCCGACGGTGGCCACGAAGAGCAGCGCGTTCGTCCGCCAGGCGAGCGGCGCCGCGGCCGTGGCGGGCGACCCGTCAGCGGAGGACATCGCGGAGGGCCTCGGCGAGTCGGTCGAGTCGGGAGGCGAGCTGGGCATCGATGATTCCCACGTCGGTGTGCAACCGGAGGGCGCCGCGCGCAAGGCTTTCGTCGCTCTCGATCGCGACGGACTGAGCGTCCAGGCTCGACGCGGTGAGGTGCGTGCGGAGCACCTCGGCGTCGAGTGGATGGGCGTGGATGATCGCGCGCCGCGCCCCGCGAGCCTCGGCGAGCACCCCGCTGGCCAGCGTGGCGATGCGCGTCGGGTCGAGGTCGAGCGTGGCTCCCACGAGGCGCTCCGCGAGCGCGACCGCCACGGTCAGCACACGGTCCGCGTCGTCCCCCATGCGGCGAGACTCGGCCTGGCGGAGGGCGATCCAGCGGGCGGCGAGCTTCGCGTCGGCCTCCGCCTGGGCTTCGACCAGCGCGGTCTCGGCGGCCACGGCCGCTTGCTCCTTCGCGCCGACGAGGATGGCCTCGGCTCGGGCGTGCGCCTCCTGCACGATGTGCTCCGCGGTCAGACGCGCCTCGAGCTCTTCGCGCGCGATTCGCCGCCTCTGCCCCGCACCGGGACCCGGCGACAGAAGCGGGACTCCCCGGGCCGCTGCGTCGCCGCGGACGACGCGCGCGCGCGGCGCGCTCACGCGAGCCTCGCCTGCTCGAGCTCTGCCAGCAGGCCTGCGACCGTGCGCGCCACGGCGGCCGCCCGCACCTGGCGTGACGTCGACCCCAGCCGGTCTGCCATCTCGCGTGCTCCTGCGCTCCCCAGCGCGGAGGCTGCGACGTCGAGGGGCTCTCCCAGCAGCGTGCTGACCGCGAGGAACGCCGGCTGCCAGTCGAGGTCTGCGCTCATGGGCCCGCAATGTAGCGCGGTCGCTCGGCCGAGCGAGGATCGACGCGGACCCGCCCCTCGCCCACGAGCTTCTCCAGGTGCGCCCGGAGGCTCAGCAGCGCGATGGGCCAGATCGTCACCGGGGCGTCGTCGTAGGCGTCGGGGAGCAGCTCGTCGTCGGGCGCGCCCTCCGCGCCGCGTCGCACGATGGCGGCGAGCACCTTCGCCTCGCGCATGAGTCGGTGCGCCACGTAGCGGCGAAAGAGGCTGCTCGGGGTGTCGACGGGCTCACCGTGCGCCGGGAGGGCGAGGCGCGCGTCGAGGGCGGCCAGCCTTCCGAGCTGCTCGAGGTACACCTTCATGTCCCCGTCCCCGGGCGCGATGAGGATGGTCCCCACGCTCGCCACCATGTCCCCGACCACGAGCGTCCCTTCGGCCTCGTCGTGGAGGCACACGTGACCCGGCGCGTGCCCGGGTGTGTGCAGCACGCGCCATCGCTCCGGAACGGGACCCGCCAGGTCGATCGTGTCCCCGTCGGCGAGCATTCGGGTCACCGGCGTGTCGATCCGCGACGCGGTCTCCGCGTGCGCCCACACCGGGAGCCCCAGCTCCCGGGAGAGCACATCGACGCCGCCCACGTGGTCCACGTGATGGTGCGTGACCACGATGGCCATCGGGACGCGACCCGACGACGGCAGCGCGCGCGCCCAGTCGATCCACGCGCGCTGCTCGTCTTCGTAGGGTGTCGCAGGCTCCACGAGCACCACGTCGCGCGCGCCCAGGGCGTAGCTGTTCGTGTGCGTGGCGGGCGGCAGCGTCGGCGTCCGCGCCGCAAAGGACGCGATCGAGCGCGACAGCTCCCGCGGGCGTACCGTCACGACGGGCTAACCGACCTTCGGGAGGTTGTGCCGTGTGATCCACACGGCTTACCGCTCGACGACGACGGCCAGCGCCTCGCCGCCGCCGATGCACAGGCTGGCCAGGCCGCGCTTCGCGCCGCGATCCTTCATCGCGTAGAGGAGCGTCGTCAGCATGCGCGCCCCGGTGGCGCCGATGGGGTGGCCGAGCGCCACCGCGCCGCCCCGCACGTTGACCTTCTGCGGGTCGAGGCCGCAGAGCTTGTTGACGGCCATCGTGACCACCGCGAACGCCTCGTTGATCTCGTAGAGGTCGATCAGGTCCTTCTTCAGCCCGAGCTTGGCGACCGTCTCGTCGATGGCCTTGGCCGGGGCCGTCGTGAACCACTCCGGCGCCTGCGCCGCGCCGCCGTAGCCGACGATGCGCCCCAGCGGCTCGAGCTTGTGCTCCTTCACGGCCCTCTCGCTGGCCAGCACCAGGGCGCTGGCCCCGTCGTTGATGGACGAAGCGTTCGCCGCGGTGATCGTGCCGTCCTTGGAGAAGGCAGGCTTCAGGCAGGCGAACTTGCTGGGGTCGCCCTTGGTGGGTCCCTCGTCGGTCTTCACGCTGAGCGCCTCACCCTTCCGCTGCGGAACGCTCACCGCTTCGATCTCCGCGTCGAACATCCCTTCCTTCTGGGCCGCGAGGGCGCGGCGGAAGCTCTCCTTGGAGAACTCGTCCTGCTGCTCGCGCGAGAACTTGTGCTCGGCGGCGCACTTGTCGCCGCACGTCCCCATGTGGACGTTCGAGTACGGGTCCCACAGGCCGTCGAAGATCATCCCGTCGACGATCTTGCCGTCGCCCATCCGGTACCCGGAGCGAGCCTTCTCCAGGTAGTAGGGCACGTTCGACATCGACTCCATGCCGCCCACCATCACGAGGTCGGCGTCGCCCACGGCGATCGTCTTCGCACCGAAGATGAACGCCTGCATTCCCGAGCCGCACACCTTGCTGACGGTGGTCGCCGGCACCGTGTTCGGGATGCCAGCGTAGATGGCTGCCTGCCGCGCCGGCGCCTGACCGATGCCCGCGGACAGCACGTTGCCCATGAAGACTTCCTGCACGGCGTCCGGCGCGAGCTTCGCGCGAGTGAGAGCACCCTTCATCGCGGTGGCCCCGAGGTCGGGCGCGCGCAAGGACGACAGCGAGCCGAGAAAGGCGCCGATGGGCGTCCGCGCGGCGGAGACGACGTAGATGGGGGGCAGGGTCTGCGGCATGGGGGAATCTCCGGTGTCCTTCGCGCATGGAATGGCACAACCCGGAGGACGAGTCGACCTACGCCGTGTGGATCACACGGCACAAGGCTCGCCCCCACCTGGGCGTGCGTCGCCTACTCCTCGGGCGCCGGCCCGATGTAGCGCGACGCCGGCCGGATGAGGCGTCCGGTCTCGCGCTGCTCGAGGAAATGCGCGCACCATCCGGCGACGCGGCCTGCGGCGAACGTGGGCGAGAAGGCCTCGCGGGGTAGCCCCACCGCTTCGAGGAGCACGGCGGTGAAGAACTCGACGTTGGCGCGGAGGGGACGTTCGGGGTGCCGGGCGCGGAGCGCGTCCTCCGCGGCCCGCTCGACGGCGCGCGCCAGGGCCAGTCGCTCGCCCGCGTCCGAGCGGGAGAGACGCTCGATCTGCCGCTCGAAGACGGACGCCCGCGGATCGCGCACGCGATAGACGCGGTGGCCCATGCCCATGATCCGACGACCCGCGGCGAGCTCGCCGTCGATCCACGCGCGGGCGCGCTCCGGCGTGGCGATGGCGTCCAGCATGTCGAGGACGGGCCCGGGAGCGCCACCGTGCAGGGGACCCTTGAGGGCGCCCACGGCAGCCACCACCGCCGACACCATGTCGGAGGCGGTCGAGGCGACGACGCGGGCGGCGAAGGTGGAAGCGTTCATCCCGTGGTCCGAGACGGTCACCAGGTAGGCGTCGAGCGCGCGCCCCCGGTCGGCGCCGGGGTCGTTGCCCAGCGCCATGCGCAGAAAGTCCTCGGCGTGGCCTCGCTCCGGGTCCGGCGGTACGGGCGCGGCCCCTGCTCGGGTGCGCAGCCAGGCGGCGGCAAGGACGGCCGTGGCGCCGGTCAGGCTCGCCGCGTCCGACAGCGGATCGCCCGACTCAGTCAGGTGCCCGAGGCCAGCCCGGAGCGCGTCCATCCCAGATGCGCGAGCCAGCGCGTCACCCAGCCGGGGCAGAAGCCCGAACGCACGGGTCCGCCCGTCTCCGAGGCGGGCCCGCACCTCATCGGCACCCGCTCCCCAGAGCATCCCGGACACCTCCTCGAAGGTCCGTGCGCCAGCCAGCGTCTCGACGTCGTGCCCCGCGATGATCAGGCGTCCCCGCTCGCCGTCGACGTCGCTGAGATGCGTCTCCGCGACGACCACCCCGGCCAGCCCTCCTTCGAACCGTGCATCCATGGCGCCCTCCGATGGGGGAGACGTGGGGTCGGCCCCCGGCACGCTCAACGTTGATTCGACCGTCAACGCGAGCTAGGTTGCGCGCCCCCCCGAGGAAGTCATGGCCGACACCAAGTCCAAGTTCGCGCAGTTCATCGCATCCAAGAAACTCGACGTCCGCCGCATCCTGGCCGCGTCCCAGAGGCTCGAGCGCCTCCTGCCCGAGGACCGGGCCATCCGCCTGAACAAGCGTCGCGCCAAGGCTGGCGAGGGCGGCGAGAACGCGCCGAAGGAGACCCGGAAGGCCCGGAGCGGACGGCCCGTGACCGATCGCGCCATCCAGGCCGCCCTCTCGGGTGGAGCGGTGAGCGGGCCGACGAAGACGCGCATCCTCAAGGCTATCAACCATCTCCTCGAGCAGAAGAAGCAGGAGAAGGTCGATCTGCGCCTCCTCTTCTAGAGTCGACCGACCCTCGTCCGCCGAAAACTGGGCCAGCCACGACGCCGGGGGCACCCTCGGCCCATGCTCGTTCTCGCATGCGCCGCGGTGGTGATCCTTCTAGCCGTCGATCTCCACGATCTGGTGAACCGGGTTCGCTGAGGGAAGCTGCACGAGGCGACCCGCGCCTACATGCGAGCCCGCTGGCCCTCGGTCAGGAAGCCCCCCCGGGGTCGAATGCGAGTGAATGCCTGCGGTATTCGTGCACCTATATTCAGCAGTGGGTGCCATGCTCGCGAATCCCCCGTTCGTCGGGTCGCTCGGTCTCGTGAGTAGCGAGCGCACCGTCCGCGAGGTAAAGCCGCGCATGCCGGACGAGGAGCGCCTCATCGCGAGCGCGGCCGCCGGCGACACGGCGGCCTTCCGACAGCTCTACGAGCGGCACCGTACGGACGTGGCGCGCCTCGTCTACCGCATGCTGGGCGCCCGCGGCGACCTGGAAGACGTCATCCAGGAGGTCTTCGTTCAAGTCTACAAGAGCCTGAAGGACTTCCGGGGGCAGTCGAAGTTCAGCACCTGGCTGCACCGCGTCACGGTGAACGTCGTCCTCATGCATCGCCGGGCCGCACGCAGTCGCCCGGTCTTCGCCGATGAGCCGCCCCCGGAGCCGGCCTTGCGGAGCGGCGACATCTCGCCGGACGAGGACGCCGATCGCCGCGAGCGCGTGCGTGCCTTCGGGCGCCTGCTCGGCAGGCTCGCCGACAAGAAGCGCATCGTCTTCGTCCTGCACGAGCTCGAGGGGATCGCCCCCGCAGAGATCGCGCGCATCGTGGGGGCGCCCGTACTGACCGTGCGCACCCGGCTCTTCTACGCCCGCCGCGAGCTCGAAGAGATGCTCGGCGACGAGCCGTCTCTTGCGGCGATGAGGCTTTCCTTCTCCAGGGTCTCCGGCGCGGGGGGGGAATCATGAGCGACTCGCTCGACAGGCTGGTGCGCGAATCGCGTCCTGATCTCGGGACGCAGGAAGCGCGTGACGTCAACTGGGTCGAGGTCGACCGGGGCCTGTTCGGGCGCATCGCCACGCAGCAGCGGGCCGAGCGCGCGCGGCTCACGTCGGGGCGGAGCGCCCGCTGGGCGATCGCGGCGGGCGGTCTCGCCGTGGCGGCGGCGATCGCGCTGGTGGTGGGGACCTCGCGCCAGACGCGCTCGATCGATGCGGTAGAGGTGGCGGTTGCGGACGAAGGCGCTGGGAGCGTCACGGCGGTCGAAGGGGGCGGCCAGCTGCTCGTCGACGGAAAGGCCGTCGGTGTCGGCGCTGCGCTTCACGCGGGGGACCTCATCGAGGCGCGAGGAGCGCAGGCGACGATCGAGCGGCCGGGCAAGCTGACGCTGATCTTCGAGCGAGGCTCGAAGGCGACGGTGACGCACGTGGACGGAGCGCTGGTGCTCGCGCTCGAAGAAGGCGCGGTGGAGGCTCAGGTCGTGCCCGTGCCAAGCGGCGAGGCCTTCGCGGTGGACGTGGGCCACTCGCGCGTCGCGGTGCACGGAACGCATCTGCGCGTCGCTCGCGTCGGCGAGCACGTGGTGGTCGACCTCAGCGAAGGCGTCATCTCCCTCGGCGAGGCGCCGCGCATCGGCTCGACCCTGGGCACGCTGTTGACGGCGCCGGCACACGCCGAGTTCACGACGAGCGACGCCGAGGGCACGCTCGCGCTCACGCACGATCCCGCGGTGCTGCGCGCGCCGGTGTCGCTCGGCCCCTCGGCCCAGGCGCGAGCGGGCCTCCCGCCGGTCGCCGCCGCCGCTTCGCCGAAGGCCGAGTCGGGCGAGGTTCGACCGTCGGTCGCCGTCGCCGCGGCTCACGAGGGGCACCCGGCGAGCCCCCCGCAGCGGAGCGTCGGAGCGGTCGAGACGAATCCCGAGACGATCATCGCCTCCGCGGTGCGCGCTTGCCTGGCGGAGCGTCCGCGCGCCGACAACGTGACCGTGGTGGTGAGCACCACCGTGCGTCTGGGCGTCGGTCCGGACGGGACGGTGACCTCCGCGCGCTTCGACCCGCCGGTCGCGCCCGACGTGAACGCCTGCGCTTCAGGGGCCATCTACAAGGCGCGCTTCTCCCACGGGGGGAACGTCGCCATCCCCGTCGACCTCAAGCTTCCTTCGTCAGCTCCGTGATGGCGTGCGTCTCGCGCGCCCCGAGGAGCCCGAACTGAACGCCCATCCCCTCGCCGCTGCGTGACCAGCGGACGACGCCCGGCAGGGCGAACGGTCCCTTCTGTCCCGGCAGCGTGACATGCACCACGAGGGCCGCCCCGAACGGCAGGGGCATGGCCGTCACGATGAACATGCCCCCGACCGAGACATCCTTCGCATGACCGGTCGTGCGCTCGGTCGAGCCTTTGGCCACGAACTCGACGGCGACGTCGATCGTGGCGCGCTGATGGCGGCGTAGCTCGACCACTGTGTGTCTCCTTGCGAGTGGATGATACCATCCGAACCGGTGGACGATCTCAACCGTCGTCGCGAGCTCCGTGACGCGATGTCGCTGGCGCTCGTTCCGCTGGGCGTCGCCCTGGTGCTGGGAATCCTGCTCCTGCCCCGGCGGGCGGCCCCGGAGTCGGTGCCCTTGCCGGTTGCCAGCGGTCGAGAGCTCGTCCGCGTCGCCGCCGCCGACCA
>Ga0209415_10017141_pt1 | contig 11558 bp, 13 predicted proteins | sample PeaSoiSIISIP2007_FD_187696 | JGI IMG/M metagenome (GOLD analysis project Ga0209415, IMG submission 187696) | Peat soil microbial communities from Weissenstadt, Germany - SII-SIP-2007 (SPAdes) (version 2) | ecosystem: Environmental > Terrestrial > Soil > Wetlands > Peat | place: Germany... | reverse complement strand
GCATGCCGACATGGCGCAGCGCACGGTCGCGATCGCGGACGCCATCGCGCGCTCCCAGGCGGCGTGATTCACGTCGCGAAACTTCCGCTGTCCTGTCGGATTGCGCCCCGGGGTATCACGCCCATGGCCGCGCGGCCTTGGCCTTCTCCTCGTAGCTCGCGATCTTGTCCTTCTTGACGAGCGTCAGGCCGATGTCGTCGAGCCCGTTGAGCAGGCAGTGCTTGCGATGCGGATCGACGTCGAACTTGATCATGCCGCCATCGGGACCGCGGATTTCTTGGCTTTCGAGGTCGACGGAGAGCCGCGCATTGGCGCCGCGCTCGGCATCGTCGAACAGCTTTTCGAGGTCCTCCGGGCTGACCTTGATGGGCAGCACGCCGTTCTTGAAGCAATTGTTGTAGAAGATATCGCCGAACGAGGTGGAGATCACGCAGGTGATGCCGAAATCCTGCAACGCCCAGGGGGCGTGCTCGCGCGAGGAGCCGCAGCCGAAATTGTCGCCGGCGACGAGAATCTTGGCATTGCGATAGGCCGGCTTGTTGAGCACGAAGTCCGGATTTTCGCTGCCGTCGTCGCGATAGCGCTTTTCCGAGAACAGTCCCTTGCCGAGGCCGGTGCGCTTGATGGTCTTGAGATACTGCTTGGGAATGATGGCGTCGGTATCGACATTGATCGCCCTTAGGGGCGCCGCAACGCCCTCTAAAACCGTGAACTTTTCCATAGGTTCAGCTCCGAATGCCGCCCGATCGTGCCTGGCGAGGCCCGCTAACCTACCCTACCGGTACACTTGATCCAAGAACTCCAGCATCCGCGCCGGCGCCGTTTCCTCGCTCTGCCCGGCCACCGGCACATCCCAGTACTCCGCCCGGGGCAGGCATTCTTCCAGGTACCGCGCCGCCGAGGTTGCATGCGAGGCGTCGCGGCCGGGAACCACCAGGGCCGGAATGTCCAGGCGGAGCAGATCCTCAGGCTCGGCGCCCGGTGCGGTGTCGCGGTCGAACAGCGTGCGCGCCATGCCGGCGACGATGAGCTTGTATCGATCCACGTTCAGCGTCGCATAGGCCGCGGCGAAATCGCGGTCGTGGCGGATCACCGAGGCCCACGGCCCGCCGCGCGGGTCCGCGCCGAATGGCTTGCCGTCCTTTGCGACCAGCGCGACGACCTCGCCCAGGCCGTGCTGCTGCACGAAGCCGAGGTGCTCGGCGAAACGCTGATGGCTGCTGATCCGGTATTTGGCGCCGCCCACCGGCCAGAACAGGATCATGCTCACGGTCGCCGCCGGGTAAGCGACGGCAAAAGCCGCGACCGCGCAGCACCCCATGCAGCCGCCCACGATATGGGCGCGCCTGATGTTCAGATGGTCCAGCAGTCCCTTGCCCTGCGCCGCGTAGTGGCCCCAAGTCACGCGCTCGACCCGCCCGCCCGACTGGCCGCATTCGCGCCGATCGAACACGATGCAGGTGTATTTTTCCGGCAAGTGATCGAGCAGCTTGATCTTGGCATAGACGCCCTGGGTGCGCCACGTTTCGACGACCGCGTTGAACCCGCCGGGCGCATACATCAGCACGGGCGGCCCGGAGCCGATCACCTCGTAGCGCGTCGAGATGCCGTCGATGATCGCGGTCGCCATGGCGCGATCAGCTCTCGATCCGGCGGCCGGCGCGCTTCATCTGCAACAGCGCCGGAATGGTCGCGTGTTCGGCAGTCAGTGCGGGTTGACGGTTCTCCACACGGCCGGCAGCCATCTGGATGTCATCGAGGTCTTCAATGCAGGCCTCAATAAGTTCGCGCGCAAAATCACCTTCCGACAGCCCCCGGCTCTTTGCCAGTTCAGCCAGCCTTTGCTCAATTTCAGGATTCAGGGCCACGGAAATCATCCCTTTTCCTCGCATTGCATCTGGCACGACGGCCCTCGCCCCGCAACGCGATCGTCCTGCCCTCGTCGTTCCGGGGCGCGCTCTTCGCGCGAACCCGGAATCCAGAGGGCGGTGCAAGTGTTGAGTCCGTCTGGATTCCGGGTTCGCGCAAGAGCGCGCCCCGGAATGACTGCGTAAGTGTTTTTCGCGACGAACCGGACAGTCCCGGAACAAGTCCGGCCATAACGCCGAGCGTATCACTGCGCCTTCAGATGCGCATCCCTCGCGATCCTCTCCCACTTCTCCATCTCGCCCCGCATCCACGCCTCAAGCTCGGCCGGCGTGTCGCCCCGGACGTCGATGCCGAGATTGGCGGTGCGGTCGGCGAACTGCGGCCGGCGCATCACCGCGCGGATGTCGCGCGCGAGCTGCTCCACGCTAGCGGTCGGACGGCGCCTGTATGGTCGGCGCGCAATTCCTGCGGCCGGCCAGGAAGCAATCCTCCTGACGGGATATGTCAATGAGCTTCATCAGCAAAAAATAGCCGCCGACGCACGCCAGCGCGATGACCGCCAGGATGACGAGGACGAAACTGTCCGGTAGCCAGTCGTCGCCGCCGCCGCCGTCACGCGGTGCGCCTGATGGCGATGGGTTGCCGCTTTCAATGTTCATCCAAAGCCCGCCCTTCCGCTCCAACGGCCCGGCCGTCAGGCCAACGACCTGTCCGTCGGAATGACCCTTGGAACAAGTCCGGCCATGACGGCGCGTAAATCACTCCGCCTTGATATTCGCCTGCCTGACGATCCGCACCCACTTCTCGATCTCGCCTCGCATCCACGCCTCAAGCTCGGCCGGGCTATCGCCCCAGGCATCGATGCCGAGATTGGCGGTCCGGTCCGCGAACTCCCGCGAGCCCACCGCGGCGCGGATGTCGGCCGAGAGCCGCTCCAGCACCGGCCCCGGTATGCCGGCCGGCCCCACCGCGGCATTGAAGCCGACCACGTTGAAGCCCGGAAAGCTCGCCGCGATGGTGGGCTTTCCTTCCGCGCCGGGCAGCGGATCGAGGCCGGTGCCGGCGAGCAGCTTGAGGTCGCCCGAATCCACGTAGCGGCGCGCCGAATGCCACACGTCGAACATCAGCGGCACCCGGCCGGCGATCACGTCGGTGAGCGCCGGCGCGCTGCCGTTGTAGTTGATGTGCGTCATCGTGATGCCGGCGCGCTGCTGGAGCATCTCGCCGGCGAGGTGGGTTGCGGTGCGCGGACCGGGCGAGGTGTAGTTCAGCGGCGCCGGCGCCTTTTTGGCGACCGCGATCAGCTCCGCGATGGTGTCGGCCGCGAAGGATTTGGTGGCGACGAGGGCGATCGGCTGGGTCGCGATCATGCTGATCGGAACGAAGTCCTTCACGGTGTCGTAGGGCAGCTTCATGTTCAGCGCCGGGTTGATCAGGAAGGAATTGGTAACGAACATGAAGGTCGCGCCGTCGGGCGCGGCCTTGGCGAGCGCCGCCGTCGCCACGATGGTGCCGGCGCCGGGCCGGTTCTCGATCACGACCGAGCGCCCGCCCCATCGGATCGACAGCAGGTCGGCCAGGATGCGCGCCACCACGTCGGTCGGCCCGCCGGGCGCGAACGGCACCAGGATGCGGACCGGCCCGCTGTCTTGCGCCGCTGCGCCGGTCGCGACCGCAGTCGCCAGCGCCAAAGCGAATGCGAACGAAGTCGATCGTCGTTTCGGCATTCCGGGTTCCTTCGTCACGGGCGAAATCGAATCTACCACGCCATCGCGAAATGGTGGACATTACCGCCCCCGCGGCCAGGGCAATTGCATTTGGCACGGCGCCTCTGCTCCCTCCCCCCTTGAGGGGGAGGGTCGGGGTGGGGGGTCGGGAAGTGTTGCACCGGCGGTGCCTCACTCGACGACCGCCACCCCCGACCCCTGCCCACATGGGGGAGGGGAGAAGAAGAGCGCTGTGCCAAATGCGATTGCCGTGCCCCCGCGGAAGGCGTGCCTGGCGGCCAGCCTTGCTCTCACGACGGAGATTCATCCATGCCCGACAGCCTCGCCGCAGCCCGTGAGGAGGTTGCCGTCGCCAATCGCATCCTCGCCAATGAGGGCCTGCTCGACGCCTTCGGGCATGTCAGCATGCGCCATCCGGGCGACCCGGGGCGCTTCCTGATTTCGCGCCATCGCGCGCCCGAGCTGGTGCAGGCCGCCGACATCGTGGAGCTCGACCTCGCCGGCGAGCCGGCGGTGCCGACCCCGTTCCGGCTCTATGGCGAGCGCATCATTCATGCGGCGATCTACGCGGCGCGGGCGGACGTGATGGCGATCTGCCATCACCATGCACCGTCCGTGCTGGCCTATGCGATCGCCCGTGCCGAGCTGGTGCCGGTCTATCACCTGGGCGCCCTGATGGGGCCGAAGGTGCCGTATTGGGACAGCCGTGACGAATTCGGCGATACCGCGCTCGTTGTCGTGACGCCGGAGGAGGGCGCGTCGCTCGCCAAGGCGCTCGGACCCTACTGGATGATCCTGATGGGCCGCCACGGCGCCACCGTCGCGGGCGCGTCGCTGCGCGAGATGCTGCGCGAGATGGTGTTTCGCACCATTTTTTCGGCGCGTAATGCCGAATTGCAGACCCAGGCCCGGCTGCTCGGCGCGGTCAACCGCCTAAGCCCTGCCGAAGCCGTCAAGGCCGCCGCCCACAATCTGCGCCCCGCCCCGATGGAACGGGCCTGGGACTATTGGGTCATGCGGCTCGCGAAGAAAGAGGGACGCGGTGCGGCCGCAAAGGCGAAGAGGCCTGCGAAACGGCGTGCGTAGCCCGGATGGAGGGCACGCCTCTTGCGTGCCCGTAATCCGGGGACACCCATTGGGGGCCGGCCCCGGATTGCGGGACCGCAAAGAGGCGGTCCCTTCATCCGGGCTACGAGCATTGGCCCAAACCCCACTACGCCCCACCTCGCTTGCGGATGCGGAACACCACCACGTCGTCGCGGCGGGCCTTGGCTTCGAGCGCGTCCCCGGTCTCCCGCACCAGGTTGGGAATGTCGATCTCGGCCAGCGGATCGGTGCATTCGACCACCAGCACCGCGCCGGCCGGCAGGCGCGACAGCGCCTTGCGGGTGCGTAGCGCCGGCAGCGGGCATTTGAGGCCGCGCAGATCGATGGTGGTTTCGGCAGTGCTACCGTTCATTGGCGCTCGCGGGCGATCGCAGCGTTGTTTCACCAATCGGGCTGGGTGCGTCAAGGGTATCCGGAGTTCCGTCTTGACCGCGCAGCCGGTGCGCCGCCACATATCCCGCATGGTTGCCTCCCCGGACAATCGCCAGCGGATCGCGCGCCTGACACCGCTTGAGGACGTCTTGCGGCGGATCGGCGAATGCGTCGATCCGGTGATGCCCCGCGACATGCGGGCCGCCGCCGCGCTGGGCGCCACGTTGGCGCAGGATGTCGTGGTTGCGGACCGGCATCCGGCGGCGCCGCTTGCCTTGATCGATGGCTGGGCGGTGCACGCCGAGGCGACCGCGGACGCCGGCGCCTATGCGCCCGCCATGCTGCCGGCGGCGCGCGAAGTCGCCGTCGGCGAGGCGATGCCGGCTGACGGCGATGCGGTGGCGCCGGTCGAAGCGGTCACTTGGCGCGGCGGCAAGGGCGAGGTTCATGCGGCGGTGACGGCCGGCGAGGGCGTGCTGCTACCCGGCACCGATGCCGGCGCCGGCGAACTGCTGCGCCACACCGGCGAGCGGCTGCGCGCCATCGATGTTGCGGCGATGCAGGCGCTCGGCGTCGCCGGCGTGCGGGTGCGCAAGCCGCGGGTTCGGATCGCGCGCGTGGGCCGCAGCCGCAACGACATTGCAGACGCCATCGCGGACTGGCTTGCCTATGCGATTGCGGCCGATGGCGTCGAGCCGGTGGCGACGAGGCCCGGCGCCGACATTGCGGCGCTGCTCAGCGGCGGCGGCGTCGATGCGGTGGCGATCGTCGGCGGCACCGGCGCCGGCTCCGGCGACGATACCGTACACGCCCTGGCGCGGACCGGCGCCGTCGAGGCCCACGGCATTGCGGTGTCGCCGGGCGAGACCGCGGCATTCGGGGTTGCCGGTTCCCGGCCGGTGCTGCTCGTTCCGGGCCGCCTCGATGCGGCGGTGACCGTATGGCTGCTGATCGGCCGGGCCATGCTGGCGCGGCTGCGCGGCGGCATCGAGCCCGAATCGTCATCCGAAAGCGTCTTGACCGGAAAAGTCGCCTCGACGGTCGGGCTGACCGAGCTCGTGCTGGTGCGCCGCATCGAGGATGGCGTCGAACCGGTGGCGTCGAAATATCTGCCGCTGGCAACGCTCGCCCATGCGGACGGGTGGATCGTCGTCCCGGCCGCGAGCGAAGGGCTTCCGCCCGGCGCCCGCGTCAACGTGAGAGCGTTGCCATGAGGCCGCTGCCATGATTGCCGATCGCGGTGCGCTTCCCGACCAGGCCGACCTGCTGGCGGCGGTGCGCCATGCGGCGCGTCAGGAGCAGTTCCTCGAAGTGATCGCGCCGGCCGAGGCGCGCCGCCGGTTCGAAGGCGCCATCGACCTCGCGCCGCTCGAAGCCGAGACGGTCGGGCTCGCGGACGCGCTCGGGCGGGTGCTGGCGGCCGATGTCGCGGCGTCCTGCGACGTGCCGGCGTTCGACCGCTCCGGCGTCGACGGCTTCGCGGTGCGCGCCGCCGACACCGCCGGCGCCGGCGACCGCTCGCCCCGCCGGCTCATGCTCACCGCCGAGGTGATCGCCTGCGGCCATCCGCCCGCGCTCGAAGTGGGCGCCGGAACCGCGAGCACCATCGCGACCGGCGGCGCCATTCCGCGCGGCGCCGACGCCGTGGTGATGATCGAGCACACCGAGCTGATCGAGACCCAAGACGGGCCGGCGATCGAGGTGCGGCGCGCGGCGGGTGCGGGACAATTCGTCGCCTTTGCGGGGTCCGACATTGCCCGCGGCGAGGCGGTGCTGCGGCGCGGCCGGCGCATCGGCTCGCGCGAGATCGGCATGCTGGCGGCCTGCGGCATTGCGGAAATCGCCGTCGTGCGGCGGCCCAGGGTGGCGGTGCTTTCGACCGGCGACGAGCTGGTGCCGCCCGGCGCGCCGCTGCCGCCCGCCGCCGTCTATGACAGCAATGGCGCGATCGTTGCCGCCGCGGTCGTGGAGGCGGGCGGCGAAGCGGTGCGCTACGGCGTCTTTCCGGACGACGCGGCCAAGCTCGAAGCGGCGGTGCGCCGCGCGCTTGCCGCATGCGACATGGTGGTGCTCTCGGGCGGCACCTCCAAGGGCGCCGGCGATCTCTCCTATCGCATCCTGGCCGGGCTCGGTCCGCCCGGCGTGCTGGTCCACGGCGTCGCCCTCAAGCCCGGCAAGCCGCTGTGCCTCGCGGTCGTCCACGGCAAGCCGATCGCGGTGCTGCCGGGCTTTCCGACCTCGGCGATCTTCACGTTCCACGCTTTCGTGGCGCCAGTCATTCGCGCCCGCGCCGGGCTGCCGCCGCAAGCCGGCGACACCGTCGAGGCGACGGTGCCGGTCCGCATCGCTTCCGAAATGGGCCGCCAGGAGTTCGTGCTGGTGGCGCTGGTGCCGGGCGAGCACGGGCCGGTGGCATTCCCGATCGGCAAGGGCTCCGGCGCGGTGACGTCGTTCTCCCAGGCCGACGGCTTTGTGGCGATCGACGCGCTCAGCGCCGGCCTCGACGCCGGCGGCCGGCACCAGGTCACGCTGATTGGCGGCGCGGCGCGCGCGCCGGACATCGTTGTCATGGGCAGCCACTGCGTTGCGCTCGATGTCGTGATCGGCCGGCTTGCCGAGCAGGGTTTTGCCGCCCGCACCGTCGCCGTCGGCAGCATGGGCGGCGTCGCCGCCGTGGAGCGCGGCGAATGCGACATCGCGCCGGTGCATCTCCTCGATCCCGCGACCGGCGCCTATAATCGCCACCTGGTGCGCCCCGGCATCGCGCTGGTGCCGGGCTGGCGGCGCATGCAGGGCTTCGTGTTTCGCGCCGGCGATCCGCGCTTTGCCGGCAAGACCGCGCAGGAGGCGCTGCGCAGCGCGCTCGCCGATCCGTCCTGCCTGATGGTCAACCGCAATGCCGGGGCCGGCACCCGCATCCTGATCGACCGGCTGCTCGAAGGCCGCCGCCCGCCCGGCTATGCCAATCAGCCGAAATCCCACAATGCGGTCGCGGCCGCGGTGGCGCAGGGGCGTGCCGATTGGGGCATCGCGATCGCCACGGTGGCGCGGCTCTATGGCCTCGCGTTCCTGGCGGTGGCGCCGGAGCATTATGATTTCCTGGTGGTCGAAAGCCGGCAGGGCCGCCCGGCCGTGCGGGCATTTCTCGCCGCACTGGCCGAGCCTGCCGTGCGCGAACGGATCGCCGCGCTCGGCATGACATTGCCGGACCAGGCGGCGCCATGACGGGCGTGACCATGAGGGGCGCGGCCATGACCGACGCGACCATCGCCCGCATCGTGCGTAGCGCAATCCGGGAGCAGCCTCACCATCGATCCGGGTGAATTTCATAGTTGCCGGCGGATCGCGCTTCGCAAGGAATTGCCAATGCGTGCCATCCGGGATTCCGGCGCCCGGTCTCCATTCTCGGCGAGGTCGAGGCCGACGGTCGTCACCCGTCCCTTGGCAACGCCGTCGGCCACGAGCTGGATGGCGCCGAGCGGAATCCGGTCGCCGACCGTGACCCGGTGACGCAGGCGCGCGGCGAACCAGTCGGCGAGCGTCGTCGCGGCGTCCTCGGGCGCGATCGCGAGACCGTAGATTTCGCCAAGCGCCCCCAGCGTGACGTCGCCCGACACGAAGAAATCGCCCAGCAGCCGCAAGTCGGGCGCGGCCGGCGGCGGCATGTCGACGAAGAAGCGGTCGAGCGCCCTGGCCTTTTCCGGCGGCGCCAGAAAATACGCATGATCCCCGGCCCGGATATCATCCGCTTCGGCGGCGGCGAGCACGTGCTGATCGCGCACGACCAGCATCAGCTTCGCCCATGACGGACGCAGGCGGCGCCGCAGATAGGGATTGTTGTGGCCGATCGCGTAGCCGACCAGCTCGTGCTCGAGCTGTCCGGGCAAATCGAGCTCGACGCGCCGCGGCGCCGGGTCGCTGCTCGGCAAGGCGATGTGCAGACGACGCGCCGCGATCGCGATGGTCCAGCCCTGCACCAAAAGCGACACCAGCACCACCACGAAGCCGATGTCGAAGAAGACGAGCGCGTCGGTCATGCCGACCAGCAACGGTATCGAGGCGAGAAAGATGCCGACCGCTCCGCGCAACCCGACCCAGGACATGAACGCCTTCTCCCGCCAGGAAAACCGGAACGGCGCAAGACACAGAAAAACCGCCGCCGGACGGGCGACGAACATGAGCGTCGCCGCCACGGCGAGCGCCGGCAAGGCGTGCTCGACCAGGCGCGCCGGCGAGGCCAGCAGGCCGAGCAGCACGAACATGACGATCTGGGCGAGCCATGTGGCGGCGTCGAGGAACACGATCACGGCGTTGTGGGCGCGCGTCGGCCGGTTGCCGACGACGAGCCCGGCAAGGTAGACGGCGAGAAAGCCCGAGGCATGGAGCGCCTGGGCGACGCCGAACACCACCAGCGCGCCGGTCGTCACCAGGGGCGCGTGCAAACCCTGCGGCAGGCTGAGGCGGTTGAGCGCGAGCACGATCGCGCGCCCGCCGAAGACGCCGATCAAGGCGCCGCCAAAGGCTTCGATCGCGAGCTCGTCGATGATCGCGTACCACGGCTGGGTCCCGGCCAGCAGCATCTGGACCAGCGCGATGGTGAGAAAGATCGCGAACGGATCGTTGGTGCCGGATTCGATTTCGAGCGTGGCGCCGACCCGCGGCCGCAGCCGCAATCCGTGCGCATGAACGAGGAGGAACACTGCCGCCGCGTCGGTGGAGGCTACCACGGCGCCGACCAGGAGCGAATCCTCCCACCCGAAGCCGAGGATGAACCGCGCCGCGGGGGCCGTCAGCGCCGCCGTAAGCAGGACCCCGACCGTCGCCAGCACCAGCGAAGGCGCCAGCACGTTGCGGAAGGTCGCAAACCTGGTGCGCAGGCCGCCGTCGAACAGGATCAGCGCCAGCGCCACCGACCCGACCAGATAGGTCGAACGGACGTCCTCGAACTTCACCCCGCCGGCCCCGGATTCGCCGGCCAGCATCCCGATGACGAGAAACACCAGCAGCAGCGGAGCGCCGAATCGCAACGCCACGAGGCTCGACAGGATGCCGGCCAGCACCAGGAGCGCGGCGAACATGATGGTGAGGCTTACGGTATCGAGGGCTGCCATGGGGCGTCGTTCCGCGGCGCGTGCCACCGCCTCCAATTCCGTCGTTCCGGGGCGCGCGGCGTAGTACATCGGCAACAGCCGATGTACGCCGCGCGCCCCGGAATGACGTCAGAACGCGACCTTGTCGCCGCCCTTGAGGGAGAGGATTTCGCGCGCTTCGTCGGGGGTGGCGATCTCGCGCCCCAGGCCTTCGATGATCTGCCGCGCCTGCTTGACCTGCTGGGCGTTGGATTGGGCGAGCTTGCCGGGGGCGATCCACAACGAATCTTCCAGGCCCACCCGCACATTGCCGCCCATGGCGGCCGCCATGGCGGCGATCGGCATCTGGTTGCGGCCGGCGCCGAGCACGGACCATCGGTAGTTGTCGCGCCCGAGCAGGCGGTCGGCGGTGCGGCGCATGTGCATAACATCCTCATAATGAGTGCCGATGCCGCCCAGAATGCCGAACACCGATTGGACGAACAGCGGCGGCTTGACGAGGCCGCGTTCGAGGAAATGCGCCAGATTGTAAAGATGTCCGATATCGTAGCATTCGAATTCGAACCGCGTGTCGTTGTTCTGGCAGGTCTTGAGGACGAATTCGATGTCCTTGAAAGTGTTGCGGAAGATGAGATCGCGCGTGGCTTCGAGATAGGGTTGTTCCCAGTCGAACTTGAAGGTCTTGTAGCGGGCAAGCATCGGATAGAGCGCGAAGTTCATCGAGCCCATGTTGAGACTCGCCACTTCCGGCTTGAACACCTCGGCGGGCTTCACCCGCTCTTCCACTCGCATCGCCGGCGAGCCGCCCGAGGTCAGGTTGATCACCGCATTGCAGCGCTGCTTGATGATCGGCAGGAACGGCGCGAACGCCTCCGGCCGCTGATCGGGCTTGCCGGTCTGCGGGTCGCGGGCATGCAGGTGCACGATGGCGGCGCCGGCCGCCGCCGCCCCGATGGCCGCCTCGGCGATCTGCTGCGGCGTGACCGGCAGGTGGGGCGACATGGTCGGGGTATGGATCGAGCCGGTGATGGCGCATGTGATGATGACCTTGTTGGACGTCGCCATGGCTTATTTTTCCCTTGGGCCGGTTTCCGATGGATGAGCCGGGGTGCGTCGAACCGGCGGGCGCGGTCCCCGAGAGGCGGGTTTGCGGCATTTTTTTGCGGCTAACCGCTTTGAACTTCGCAGGAAAATGCTCCATGCCCGGGGCGCGGTCAACAATTTGAAAAAATCTTTGAACCAACCCGCGCGCTGCCGCCACCAATGAACATGAAGGCCGGGACGGCCTCACCCAACCGGCTGAAAAGGACCTTTCCTATATCTGATCGATGCTGCGCCCCCCATCCACCCTGCATCGATCTGATAGACCCGCCCGGGCATCCCCTGCCCGGGC
>Ga0209415_10017140_pt1 | contig 11558 bp, 8 predicted proteins | sample PeaSoiSIISIP2007_FD_187696 | JGI IMG/M metagenome (GOLD analysis project Ga0209415, IMG submission 187696) | Peat soil microbial communities from Weissenstadt, Germany - SII-SIP-2007 (SPAdes) (version 2) | ecosystem: Environmental > Terrestrial > Soil > Wetlands > Peat | place: Germany... | reverse complement strand
CCGGCGCCTTCGTCGGTCACCGCAACCTCGAGGACACGATCTTCCGCACCAACCTCGAGGCGGCGGTGGCGATCGCGAGGCAACTGAGGCTTCGCAACCTCGGCGGCATCATCATCATCGACTTCATCGACATGCAAGATGAGGACCACCGGCGCCAGGTGCTGCAGGCCCTCGACAAGAGCCTCGTGACCGATCATGCCCGCACGCACATCTCCTCTGTGTCACCGCTCGGCCTAGTCGAGATGACGCGCAAGCGCACGCGCGAGAGCCTCGAGCACCTGTTGTGCCGGCCGTGTCCGACCTGCGAGGGACGACGCTACGTGAAGACGCCGGAGACTGTGGCCTACGAGATATTCCGCGAGGTCCTGCGGCAGGCCCGGCAGTTCGAGGTGCAGGGCCTGATGGTGCTGGCGCACCAGGACGTGATCGAGCTGCTGCTCGATGAGGAGTCGGGCGCCCTCGGCGAGCTCGAGGTCGTGATCGGCAAGCCCATCCGGCTGCAGACCGAGACTCTGTACGCCCAGGACCAGTACGACGTGGTGCTCGTGTAGGTCGCCATGAGCCGCGCGCGCCGGATCTGGAAGTGGGCGGCAGCACTCATCGGCGCAGTGCTGGTGGTGCTCGCGGTCGGCATCGGCGGCCTGCGTCTCTGGCTCGAGCATTCACCGGACATTCCGCCCCAGGTCGTTGCCCGCGTCGAGCGGCTGACGGGCCTCAGCTTCGCATTCGCGCGCCTCGATGCGCGCCTCGGGCTGCACGGTCCGGAACTCGTGTTCAGAGATGCCAGCATCAGGGTACCGGGGCAGCACGATGCGCTGGTCACGGCGCGGGCGGGCCGGGTCGGCTTCGACGTGTGGCGGTCGCTGAAGACGCGCCGGCTCGCCGCCGGACGGGTCGTGCTCGAAGGCGCGCGCCTCTACGTCTATGTGACGCCGGACGGCATCGAGCTGCGCGGCCAGGGCGAGCTCGCCACCACCGCGAGCGGCGCGCACCTGGCGCTCGGCGATCTGCCGGTCGGTCGCGTGCGCATCGAGGACTCGAGTGTCACGGTGCAGGACCTCAGGGTCGCCTCGCGGCCGTTGCGGATCGACCGAGTGCAACTCGACCTCGACCGAGACCCGAACGCTCTGACGCTGTCCGGCGGCGTGCGTCTGCCGGAGGCGCTCGGCGCGCGGCTCGACCTCGAGGCGCGCCTGGAGGGGGATCTCGCGGCGCCGTCGAGCCTCGCCTGGCGGGCGAACGTCGAGCTCGCGCACGCCTCGCTCGCCGGCTGGACGGCGCTCGTGCCACAGTGGCCGTGGCTGCCGCCCGAGGGTCGTGGTGATCTGCAGGTGATCGCGAGCGGCCGCGGCGCCGACCTCGCCCATGCCTCGGCGAGCTTTGCGCTCGAGCGCGTTGTCATGGTCGGGCAACCCGGTGCGCCGCCGCCGCAGCTCGCCGAGCTCGCCGGCGCGATCGACGTCCACCACCAGGCCGGGCACTGGGTCGCATCCGGGCGCGACCTGACGGTCGATCCGGGTCACGATGCGTGGCGCCACGGCGAGTTTGATCTGTCACTCGTCATTGACGACGCCGGGTTGGCGGGCGTGCACTTGACCTCGCCGTCGATCCGCCTCGAGGCGGTCAGTGCGTTGGTGGCGCTGCTGCCGCAGGGCGTCGCGCGCGAGGCCGGCACGGCGCTCGCTCCGCGCGGTGGCGTGACGCTGGTCGACCTCGGCCTCACGCGCGGAACGCAGCCGACCGAGTGGCGTGTGGACGGCGGCCTGAAGTTCACCGGGCTCGGCATCGGCGCCTGGCATGCGGTGCCGGGTGTGACCGGCATCGATGGCGAGCTGACGGCGCACGGTGCCAGCGGTCGCGTGCAGGTCCGCTCGACTGCCTTCACGCTCGATCTGCAGCACTTCCTGCGCGCGCCGGTCAGCGCCGCGGAAGTCGGCGCGACGCTCGACTGGTGGTGGCAGCCGGACGGCTGGCGGTTCGCCGTCGACGACGCCCGCGTCCGGTCGCCCGACGGCAGCGGCAGCGGCACGGCCCGCCTGTGGCTGCCGGCGAACGGGGAGTCCCCGCGGCTGGTGCTGGACCTTAAGCTTACCGACATCGACGCGCGCGCCGCGACCCGGTATTTGCCGGCCAAGACCATTCCGGCAGCGGTGATGGACTGGCTCGACCAGGCCTTCCTCGCGGGGCGCGTCACGGATGTGCGCTTCGAACTTGTCGGCCCGACGCGCGAGTTCCCGTTCCGCGACGGCGGTGGGCTGTTCCGCATCCGGGTGCCATTCTCCGGCATGCGCATCCACTACCAGGACGGCTACGCCGACATCGAGGACGCAACCGGCGAGGCCGAGTTCAGGAACCAGGGCTTCACCGCGCATGCCTCCCACGCACGGGTCGGCGGGCTCGAGGTCGCGAACGGCAGCGCCGCGATGCCGGACTTCGGCGCGGCCGAGCTCATCGCCAGCGCCGTTGCGCACGGCGATGCGAGCGATGCGCTCGCGTTTCTGCAGTCCTCCCCGCTGGGACCGAAGCTCGGGCCCTATTTCATGAAGGTCGCTGGTCATGGGCCGCTGTCGGCCGATGTCACGCTCGACCTGCCGTTCAAGCGCCTCGCCGAGCGTCACGTCGGGGTCGCGGGCCGTCTCGAGGGTGCGAGCGCGCGGCTGCCGGGACTGCGCGATGAGGTCACCGCTCTGACGGGCGCCTTTACGCTGCGCGACCTCGAGCTCGAGGTCCCGGGAATCACGGCGACGATGCTCGGTGGCGAGGTCAGCGCGACCGCGCGGACCGTGGCGGGCCCGACCGGACTCGCCGGTGACCGCGTGCTGGTCGTCGAGGCGCACGGTCGCGCCGCCGGCGGGCAACTGCAGCCGCTCCTCGGCATCACCCGCGGCCAGTGGCTCGTTGGCGACTTCGGCTGGCACGCGCAGGCGCGACTGCCGCGCTACGAGTGGCGGCCGCCACCCGGGCCGCCGCCAGCCACCGCCCCGCCGGATGCAACGCCGGTCCCGCAAGAGATACAGATCCGTCCGCTCCCGGTCACGGTGCACGTCGACTCAAGCCTCGAGGGGCTCGCGATCAGCCTGCCCGCGCCGCTCGCCAAGCCCGCCGACGAGGCGCGCGCCGCGCGGCTGGACCTCGTGATCGATCCCGGGCTCGAGTCCGGCGCGCCGCCGCTGCCACGGAGGTTCAGGTCGCGCGATCTGCCGCGCGCACCGACGCTGGCAGCGCGCATCCAGCTCGGCCGCGACACGGGCACGCTCGAGTGGAGTCACGACGGCGAGTACGCGCTCAGGCGCGGTACGCTGCGCTTCGGTGGCGGCACTGCAGTGCTCCGCGACGCGAGCGGCGTGTGGCTCGAGGGGCGCCTGGCGGACTACGACCTGTCGGCTTGGCTTGCCGTGCAGCTGACGGAGGGTCCTGGCACGGCCATCGGCGAGTATCTGCGCGGCGGTACCGTCGTGGTCGAGCGCTTCGGCATCTTTGGCTACCGCTTCCCGGAGGTTTCGCTGGCGCTCACGGCGGGCGCGGCCGAGTGGCGGGCCGAGGTCGACGGGCCGGCGGCGAAGGGCACGATCGTGATCCCGTGGGAGCTGCGCGGCTCGCGGCCGCTGACGCTGGATCTCGAGCACCTCGTCCTCGGCGAGCGCCTCCCCGCCGGCAGCCCGGGCGAGGCGCGGACCGACCCGACGCAGCTGCCGGGCCTCGCCATCTCGGTCCACGACCTTGACGTACAGACGCGGCACGTCGGCTCGCTCGACGCGCAGGTGTCGCGCACCGAGGACGGCCTGCAGCTCGACAGCGCGACGCTCAAGGGAGCCTCGTTCGAGGGGTCCGGCCGCGGCACGTGGGCGCTGACCTCGACGGGCCAGAGCAGCGTCGTGTCGTTCACGATCGCGAGCACCGACCTGCTCGACACGCTGACCGCATGGGGCTTCACGCCGACGCTGTCGGCCAAATCCGGAAAGGCGACCGGCGAGCTGCGCTGGCCCGGCGGCATCGACGGGGACGTGATCGGGCGTCTCGCGGGCAACGTGCGCATCGTCGTCAACGAGGGCCAGCTGATGACGGTCGCGCCGGGGGCCGGCCGGGTGCTCGGCCTGCTGTCGGTCGCGGCGCTGCCGCGCCGGCTGACGCTCGATTTCACCGACCTGACGGACAAGGGCTTCGCCTTCGACTCGATCACCGGTGACTTCGAGTTCCGCGATGGCAATGCCTATACGAACAATCTGGTACTAAAAGGTCCCGCCGCGGAGATCGGCATCGTCGGCCGGACAGGCCTCGATGCCAGGGACTACGACCAGACGGCCAAGGTGACCGGGCACTTCGGCGGGCCGCTGGCGGCTGCCGGCGCGCTCGCCGGCGGGCCGGCGGTCGGCGCGGCGCTGCTGCTGTTCTCGACGGTGTTCAAGGAGCCCCTGTCGGGCATCGCCCGAGGGTACTATCGAATCACGGGCACCTGGGAGCAACCGAAGGTCGAGCGGATCGGCGCCACTGCGGGGCGCGAGGCCACCCAGAGCGCCGCGACCAGCGGCGGCCCGCCGTGAGGAGGCCGACTTGACGATGTTTGCCGCCATCCAGATGACCTCCGGCCCGGACGTCGGCGCCAACCTCGCGGTCGCGGGCACGCTGCTCGCCGAGGCGAGCGCGGCGGGGGCGACGGTGGCGCTGCTGCCCGAGAACTTCAACTTCATCGGCCGGCGCGACGCCGACAAGCGCACCGTGGCCGAGGTGGTCGGCTCGGGTGCGACCCAAGACCTCCTGGCACGCAGCGCCGCGACGCTCGGGCTGTGGATCATCGCCGGCACCCAGCCGCTCGCCGCCGCCGACCGCGATGGCCGGGTCACGAACTCGTGTCTGGTGTACGACGCGAGCGGCCGCTGCGTCGCACGCTACGACAAGATTCACCTGTTCGACGTCGACGTTCCCGAGAAACCCAAGGAGAGCTACCGGGAGAGCGCGCACGTCGCGCCGGGCCACGAGGTCGTGCTGATCGACACACCGGCCGGGCGCGTCGGCCTCAGCGTGTGCTACGACGTGCGCTTCCCCGAGCTCTACCGGCGCCTCAGCGCCGCCGGCGCCGAGATCCTGGTCGTGCCCTCCGCATTCACCGTCCCGACCGGCCGCGCGCACTGGGAGACGCTGCTGCGGGCGCGGGCGATCGAGAACCTCTGCTACGTGGTGGCGGCCGCGCAGTCCGGCGTGCACCCGAACGGCCGCGAGACCTACGGCGACAGCCTGATCATCGACTACTGGGGCCGGGTGCTGACCCGACTGCCGCGCGGCAGCGGAGTCGTCACCGCGGGCATCGACCGGGCGGCGATGGCCGCCACGCGAGCCGGCTTCCCGTCGCTCGCGCATCGCGTCTTCAACTCCTGAGGCACGGGCAGACATGGTGGCAGTACTGAAGGAACCGGACGCGCTCGACATCGCGCGCCGCAGCATTCTGGAGCCCGCTGGGCTCGACGTCGGCATGCTCGAGAGCGTGCTCGGCATCATCCACGCCTACGCGGTCGATGAGGGCGAGCTCTACTTCCAGATGGCGCGCGACGAGTCCTGGTCGCTCGAGGACGGGATCGTCAAGGACGGTGCGCACAGCATCGACCAGGGCGTCGGCGTCCGGGCCATCGCCGGCGAGCGCACGGGCTTCGCCTACTCCGATGACATCGCGCTGCCGGCGCTGCAGGAAGCGGCGCGCGCGGCGCGCGCCATCGCCCGGCACGGCAGCGGCGGCACGGCGCCGGCGGGCCACGCCGTCGCCTCAGCGCGCGCCGTGACCGGCCACCGGCTCTATCTGCCGGCGGACCCGATCGTGACGCTCGCCGATGCCGACAAGGTCGCCTTTCTGTTGCGCCTCGACCGCGAGGCCCGGCGCCTCGATCCGCGGGTCCGGCAGGTCATGGCGAGCCTCGCCGCCGTCCACGAGATCATCCTGGTTGCCAACTCGAACGGCACGCTCGCGGCCGACGTCCGCCCGCTCGTGCGCGTCAACGTCAGCGTCATCATGGAAGACGGCGGAAGGCACGAGCAGGGGTACGCCGGCATGGGCGGGCGCTACACGATCGCCGAGCTCGTCAAGGACGCGGCGGTTCACGACCTGCCGCGCCAGGCGGTACATGCCGCGAGCATCAACCTCGAGGCGGTCCCGACTCCGGCCGGGACCATGACCGTCGTACTCGCGGGGGGCTGGCCCGGAGTGATGCTGCACGAGGCGGTCGGTCATCCGCTCGAGGGGGACTTCAACCGCAAGGGCACGTCGGCCTTCACGGGCCGGATGGGCGAGACCGTGGCGAGCCCGCTGTGCACCGTGGTCGATGACGGCACGCTCGCCCGTCGCCGCGGCTCGCTCAACATCGATGACGAGGGCACGCCGACCCGGTGCACCACGCTGATCGAGAACGGCGTGCTGACAGGCTACATGCAGGACCGCCTGAACGCGCGACTGATGGGCATGCAGCCGACGGGCAATGGTCGCCGCGAGTCCTTCGCGCATGCGACGATGCCGCGGATGACCAATACCTACATGCTGGCGGGCCCGCACGATCCCGAGGAGATCATCCGCTCGGTCAAGCGGGGCCTGTACGCCGTGAACTTCGGCGGCGGCCAGGTGGATATCACCAGCGGCAAGTTCGTGTTCTCGGCCAACGAGGCCTACCTGATCGAGGACGGAAGGGTGACCCGGCCCGTCAAGGGGGCCTCACTGATCGGCTCTGGTCCCGAGGTATTGCAGCGCGTGACGATGCTCGGCAACGACCTCAAGCTCGACGCCGGCGTCGGCAATTGCGGCAAGGAAGGCCAGACGGTTCCGGTCGGCGTGGGCCAGCCGACGATCAAGGTCGAGGCACTGACCGTCGGCGGCACGGGCTGACAGCGAAGCCCGGCTGCCGCGATAATCAGCGGCCAGCGAGAGGATCCCGATGTACCTGCCGCGCCGCCTGTACGAGCTGCTGCCGTACGCCTATGTCGTGGCAGGCCTGCTGCTGTGCATCGGCTCCTACCTGGGCAGCGGCTCGGTGTGGAGCAACTCGGCGTTCGCCGTCGGCGGGCTCGCGATCGTGGCAGGGGTCGTGCTGATCCTGCGGCGGCGCTCCTACCGCGACGACGCGGCGCGCTACGACCCGCATTCGCTCGACGACTGACGCACCCCTCGCCGCTCAGTGCGGCCGGTTGGCGGGCTGCTCGAGCAGGGCGTCGGCGCTCAGCTCGTCCTGCGAGCCGCCCGCTGCCGGCTCGGCCGGTATTTTCCCGACGGTGTCCGTGCCGTGCGGGCTGACCTCGCTGTACCTCAGCTCGTGCAGGCCGATGACGATCACATCGCCATCCCGCAGCACGTGACGCCGCACGCGCGTGCCCTTGAGCAGGATGCCGTTGGTGCTGTTCAGATCCTCGATGATTGCCGCTTCCGGCGACACCAGCAGCTGGCAGTGATGCCGGCTGATGTACTTCGAGTCGATCTGCAGGTCGTTCTCGGCCGTTCGCCCGATGAACATGCGACCGAGGCGCAGATCCCACGTGGCCACGGTCTGGCCGTCGGTCGCGACCGTCAGATGCCCGATCACTGTATCGGCAGAGGCGCGGCGGCGCGCCTGCGCGGGGCTGTCGGGACGCGGCACGCGGCTGGTGCCCCCGGCTTGCTCGGCCCAGCGCAGTTCCTCGGCCGCGGCCGCGACCTCGGCCGTGTCGACCGTGTCCTTGTCGATCGCGAAGGCGGCCATCATCGCTGTATCGCACAGCGTGTTGATGAGCCGCGGCACGCCCGCCGTGTAGTCATAGACGCGCGCCATGGCCTGCTGGGTGAGGATCTCGCGCCCGCCCGCGCCGGCGACCTCGAGCCGGTGCACGATGTAGGCGCAGGTCTCCTCTTTCGTGAGCGGCGTCAGGTGAAACCGCAGCCGGATGCGCTGCGTCAGCTGGGCGTGCTCCGGCGAATTGAGCTTGGCATCGAGCTCGGGCTGGCCCGCGAGGATGATCCTGAGCGTCTTGTCCTTGGTGGTCTCGACACCGGACAGCAGCCGGATTTCCTCGAGCACCCGGCCCGACAGGTTCTGCGCCTCGTCGACCACGAGCAGGACCTTGCGGCCGGCGGCGTACTGCTCGATCAGGAAATTGTTGAGAGTGGCGAGCAGCTCGGCCTTGGCCATCTTGAACGGCGAGAACCCGAACTGCACCAGCACGCCCTGCAGGAAGCCAAGGGGGCTGATCTGCGTCTGGTTCAGCTGGGCAATGATCACGTCCTTGTCCAGATCGCGCAGGAACGTCTCGATCAGCGTCGTCTTGCCGGACCCGATATCGCCGGTGATGACCACGAAGCCATCCGTGAACCAGATGGTCGACTCCATGTACGCCTTGGCGCGTGCATGCTGCTTCGACAGGTAGAGGAACTGCGGGTCCGGGCTCAACCGGAACGGCAGCTCCTTCAGACGGAACAGTTCGAGGTACATCGTTGCGGCGCTCACCGGCCCGGCCAGGTACACCCCGGCAGCGCCACTATACGGTACCCCCCGAACAGGCGGTAAGACCGGAGTCTCGCTTGGCCTCGCCCGGCGGCTCTGGAGGCGGTCGGCGGCGCCCGACCGGCCGATCAGCGCAGCCGCAGTACCCGCCGCAGGGCGCGGTCGCGCGCCGCGGCTGAGTCGGCAACGATCGTGGCGTGACCGAGCTTGCGGCCCGCTCGCGCATCGCGCTTGCCATAGACGTGCAGATGCAGATCCCGCTCCTTCAGCGCGCGCCCGACGGGCGGGAGGCGGCCGACGAAGTTGACCATCGCGCTGTAGCCGCGTGCCGATGGGTTGCCGAGCGGCAGCCCGCAGATCGCCCGCAGATGGTTCTCGAACTGGCTGGTCGTCGCACCCTCGATGGTCCAGTGACCGGAGTTGTGCACGCGCGGGGCCATCTCGTTGGCGATCAGACCGCCACGGGCCACGAAGAACTCGACCGCGAGGACGCCCGCGTAGCGGTAGCGCGAGAGGATCGCGCGCACATAGCGCTCGGCGGCGCGCTGCAGGCGCGCCGCGCGATACGGGGCCCGGCTCGAGGCGAGGATGCCGTGCTCGTGGACGTTCTCGGTCAGCGGGTAGCAGACGATCTCGCCGCGCGTGCTGCGCGCCGCGAGCAGCGACACCTCGTGCGTGAACTGCACGAAGCCCTCGTAGATCAGCGGCTGTCCGCCGAGCATCTGCCACGCTCGCTCGAGGTCCGACCTGCCTCGCAGCCGGGCCTGGCCCTTGCCGTCGTAGCCGAAGCGCCGCGTCTTCAGCACGCCTGGCAGCCCGATGCGCCGCACGGCCGCGTCGAGGTCCGAGCGGATGTCCACCGGCGCGAACGGCGGCGTCGGGATCCCCAGGTCGCGGAACACAGTCTTCTCGAGCAGCCGGTCTTGTGCGACCGCGAGGACATCGGGCTGCGGGTAGACCGGCGCGAACCGGGCGCAGGTCCTGAGCGATGCGACCGGAACGTTCTCCCAGTCGAAGGTCACGACCGCGACGCGCCGGGCGAGAGTCGCGAGGCGCGCGTGGTCATCGAACTCGCCGGTCACGATCGGGCCCACCTGGCCGCCAGGCGCGTCGGCCGTCCGGTCGTAGAACTCGGCGTGGATTCCGAGCGGATAACCGGCCAGGGCCAGCATCCGCCCGAGCTGGCCGGCCCCGATGATCGCGACCTTCACGCGCCGGATCCGGACCGCGGATCGGGCTTGGCGAGCACGGCGGAGGTTTGCTCTCGGCGGAACCGTTCGAGCGCGGCGCCGATGGCAGGGTGCTTGTTGGCGAGGATCGCGGCCGCAAGCAACGCTGCGTTGGTGGCGCCCGCGGCGCCGATGGCGAGCGCGCCGACCGGAACACCCGCAGGCATCTGCACGATCGAGAGGAGCGAGTCGAGGCCGTTGAGTGTCCTCGACTGCACCGGCACGCCGAGCACCGGCAGCAGCGTCTTGGCGGCGGTCATGCCGGGCAGGTGGGCGGCCCCGCCCGCGCCGGCGATCAGCACCTCGAGCCCACGGCCCTTGGCCGCGGCGGCGTACTCGAACAACAGGTCCGGCGTGCGGTGCGCGGAAATGACCCGCACCTCGTGCGCGATGCCGAGCTCGGTCAGCGTGTCGGCGGCGAGCTTGAGCGTCTCCCAGTCGGAAGACGAGCCCATGATGATGCCGACGAGTGGCTGCATGCCGAGCGATTTTACGCGGTTGGCTCACGGGCCGCGAGCGCCGCGCGCAGCCAGCGGAACAAGGCACGCGTGGCGGCCGGCGAGTGTCCCGCGGCGGCCTCGGCGCGCGCGGTCGCGACGAGTGCGCGCAGCTCCAGGGCGTTGAGTCTCGGCTCGGCCGCGAGCAGCGCCGCGAGCGCCGGGGCACCTTCTCGGACGAGCCGGTCGCGCCAGACCTCGATGCGGTGGAACTCGCGTGCCGCGAAGCGCCGCTCCAGCGTGCGGCGAGCGATCACTCTCTTGAGTTCAGCGACATCCGCCTTGCGCAGCAGCTTGCCGATGAACTGGCGCTGCCGGGCCGCGCCGCCGCGGGCCGTGATCTGCCTGGCGAGCTCGATCGCATCGCGCAGCTTCTCGGTGAGCGGCAGGGCCTCAAGCTCATCGGGCGGCAGGGACACGAGCTCATCGCCCAGCTCCTTGAGCTCGACCGCGTCGCGCTTGCGCTGGCTCTTGCTGGGGCCTTCCGGGCCCGGGTCCGCCCGGTCGGGGTTCCGCGCCGTCATGACCCATCCTAGCCTAGAATGCGCGGGCCGCCCCACACGGACGCCCATGCAGTCTCCCACACTGGCCTACGCCGACCTTGCCGCCCTCATCGAGCAGTCGCTCGACGAGGCGCGCGCCGCCGGCGCAAGCCAAGCGGACGTGGGGCTGAGCGTCGACACGGGGCTCTCAGTCACGGTCCGGCTCGGCGAGGTCGAGACGCTCGAGTACCAGCGCGACCGCGGCATGGGCATCACGGTCTACGTCGGCAAGAAGAAAGGCACTGCGACCACCGGCGACCTGTCGTGGCAGGCGATCGCCGACACGGTCCGCAAGGCCGTCTCGATCGCGAAGTTCACCGCCGAGGACGACTGCGCGGGCCTGCCGGACCCGGACACGCTTGCGCGCGAGGTTCCCGACCTCGCACTATCACACCCGTGGGATCTCGAGGCCGAGGGAGCGATCGATCTGGCGCGTCGCTGCGAGTCAGCCGCGCTAGCCCGCGACCCGCGTATCACCAACTCCGAAGGCGGCTCGGTCGGCGCGCACCGGGGGCTGCGCGTCTATGGCAATTCGCTCGGCTTCCTCGGCGGCTACCCGAACACCTACTACAGCGTCTCCTGCGTCGTGATGGGCCAGCAGGACGGCGAGATGGAGCGCGACTACTGGTACACGGCGGCGCGCGACTGGCGCGAGCTTGAGGACGTCGAGTCGGTCGGGCGGACGGCGGCGGAGCGGGCCGTGGCCCGGCTCGGGGCCCGACGCATCCCCACCACCCGCGCGCCGGTGCTGTTCGTGCCGGAACTGGCGCGCGGGCTGATCGGGCACTTCATCGGGGCGATCCGCGGCGGCGCCCAGTACCGGCAGAGCTCGTTCCTGCTCGG
>Ga0209415_10017139_pt1 | contig 11559 bp, 8 predicted proteins | sample PeaSoiSIISIP2007_FD_187696 | JGI IMG/M metagenome (GOLD analysis project Ga0209415, IMG submission 187696) | Peat soil microbial communities from Weissenstadt, Germany - SII-SIP-2007 (SPAdes) (version 2) | ecosystem: Environmental > Terrestrial > Soil > Wetlands > Peat | place: Germany... | reverse complement strand
TCGACCTCGCCGGCGGGCGTGCTCTCGATGACGATCTGCTCGCTGCGCCGGGTGCCGCTCGCGGCCCCCATTTCGCATTCCTGTCAATACCGCTAAGGATTCAATGTCCCATGGAAATGGACCGCTGGCGCGGGAGTGGAGCGAGAGGTGAGGAGTCTGGCGAAGCCGTTAAATCTCTCGTTGACACGGGCGCGAATTGATTCTCAATAGGCCGGCAAGCCAAACGGAGTGTTTCGAGCTGCCGGTCCTGTGCGCTCCTGGAGGAGCAGGAATTGTTTCACGGATGCGCAACCTGTTTCGTATCGATTCTTTGATGCTCGCTGTTTCCCTGCGGCATTGCAAACCCACTACCTCATCAGTCGGCCGCTACCGATCGTCGCGGCATCGGCGCCCGCGCTCGCTTTTCAGGCACGTCGATGTTTGATGGAAGGGCGCAAGGTGCGCGGTTCCGAATCTCGCCGCTCGAGCTTTGCGTGTCGGGGTTTTTTTGCTTCGCATCCTTGGTCATCATCGCGCTTTGCGTGACGGACTACAGCATTACCTGGATGCACCCGGAAGTATTCCTCGCGGAACGCAAGCACGTGCTGGCTTTGACCGAGATCCATTGGCGCGACGTCGCGCGCTTTTTCGATTGCGAAGCATTATCGGACATCTGCGCGGAGGCGCGTTTTCTCTCGTATTTGACGGGCTATGTGAACTCCTTCTTCCGCCTGTGGCTCGTCCGATATATTCCGCCGCACCCCAGCATTAGCATAACGTGGCTGCTGTCATTCGCCTCGCTCTATTTCTTCTACCGCACGATCGTCCTTCTCACGGATGATCCGCCCGCCGCCCTGCTCGGCACGGGGCTGTACGCGCTCTCCGCCGGTTACCTCTCTTCGCTGCTCATGCTCTTCAATCCCGCCAAGGCGCTCGCCGGCTTCTTCGTCAATTTCTGCCTGTTCCAGGCGACGCGGGTCCGGCGCTCGCCCGACCACAGGGCTTGGTCCGTCGCGGCCGTCGTGCTGTACCTTTCCCTCTTCCTCGCCTACTGCTCGGATCAGAGCTGCTGGTTCCTGTGCGGGGGCATCCCCGTTCTGTTGGTCGATTGGCGGCAGCGCCGCGACTGGCCGTTCCTCGCGTGCGTCGTCGCGACGTTCCCGCTCTTCCTGGCGTTCGTGACTTGGGCGGCACCGGCGATCGTAAAATCGCTTTGGGGTTATACGGATTTCGAGTTTTGGAGTTATGTGTTCAATGTCGGCCGAGCGGCCAAGGGGGTGCCGTTCCTGGAACGGCTGAACGTGCGGACGCTTGGCGCTATCGCTTACAACATGCTGCAAAGCGAGTTCACATGGTGGCGCTCGGGATCGACGGTCGCAGCCCTCAGTCTATTGCCCTTGGTCACAGCCATCCTCGCCGCTGCCGGCCTTGCGAGCCGGCAAATGCGGTTGCTTCTCGCCAGGACGGCACTCCTGCTCGCGCTCTTTACCTGCTACGAGAGCCTCCTGCTGACCCGTCATTTCGTCGAAGCCGGCACTTTTTACTATGGCGCGCTCTTCCCGAATTTCGCGCTTCCCATGGTCGCCGTCGCGATCAGCTGCCTGCGCGGCGCTCGTACCGATCTTGGCGCCCGCGCCGCCCGCGCCGTGGCATGCTTGGCGGCGATCTATCTCGGCTACATCTCCTTTACTTGGTGCATGAACTTCAACCGATATTGGATGGGCGTACACGACCGGCTGTACGCGAGGACGGACCTGGTCCCGCAGGACTACGGCCCTCTCACCCTCGGCGCACCTTTGAGCGAGGCCAAGGTCGCCGCCTATTGGCGGGCCGCACGGACCGGCGAGGACTTTCGTCGCCTGCGGCCGGCATTCGCGCCCAGGGACATCTGGCTCTTCGAGGAGCTGGACGCCTGGCGCCGGCGGCAGGGCCTCGATCCCTAAATCGCGACGCCGATATGGTCATGCAGGATGCGAAACGAGGCGCGGCGGTTGAGACAGAGCTTTCGCAGAGATCGCGCTCTGCGGCGAGGCCGTCGGGCGCATGCGCGGCCGGGCTCGCCCTTGAATGGTCCACCGCGAGCATATGGCTGATGAAGCGGAGCTCGGACACGAGATAGAGGGCGCCCACGGGTATGGGCGCCTCCCGCAGGCGATCCTCGAGGCGGCCCTGTCGCCACGCGGTCCAAAGCTCCTCGAGGATCGCACGATTGACTGACAGCTTTTCGTCGACCGCGACGGCGTTGCCCATCTCCGCGGGAACGAGGCCGTTTGTCTTCAAGGACAGGAGGTTCGTCGCCTCGGCCACACCATGCTGTGCGACGGCCGTATTGTGGATCTGCATGGCGACGATTAGGGCGGTCATGACGACAAAGGCGAGGCGCAGCCCTGCGCGCTCCCGGCGGATCGCCGCGAACCAGATGCCGAGCATAAGCGCAAACAGGACGGCGAAGACCGAGCCGTAATAATAGCCGTACGCCCATCCGCCGTGGCGGCCCTGGACCGCGGCGAAAAAGATCAGGAATGCCGTTATCGTGATGGCGGCCCGGGCCATCAATCTGCGACGCGCCGGGATCAAGCAGCTGCGGCAGAGCGCGAGGGCCGCCAGCCCAAGGACGAAAAGCGGCACGCAGATCATGTATGTCGCGAGTTCCGACGAAGGCGCACCCAGGTCGGCCCCGGCAAAAAACTGAAATACGTTCTTGGTCTCGAGCGGAACGACAGCACTTCCGAAGAGGGCGAGAAAGTTGAGCGCGAGCGTGCGCGGCGAAAACATGCCGAACGGACCCGTGGTCCCTCCGCTGTTGAAGACGGCGCCCATATAGTCGAAATAATAATGAAAATAATGCTCGGTGATCATCGGTGCCAAGAAGATGCTGAACTGGAAGAACGCGATGAGGGGTAGCGCCAGAATGGCGAGGTTGACCACGGCGGCACTCAATCCTCGCGCTGTCCATGCCGGTGGAAGAAATCGGTTAGGAAAAGTCAAAACCAGCAAAGGATAGGCGAAGAGGGGCATCTCGTCGAGGAAGGGCCCGAGGAAGAGGAGAACCAGCAGGGGATATTTCCGCCATCCCGGTATGAAAAACAGGAGTCTCCCGGCCGCCGCCTGGCGGTCGAGACCGGAGACGAGGAAGAGGGCGAGGATATAGACGACATTGGACAAGGCTTTTCCCGCTGCGAGTCCAAAGGTGACTCCCGAGAGGAAGCCTACCGAAGAGAGATAAACGGCCAGCGTGAGCCAGGCGGCTTGCCTGTCTCGCGTGGCGTTCTGCATGAGCCTGTACAGGCAATAAGGTCCCAAGATGAGTTGAAATATCCATGACAGCGAGAGAGTCGGCGGTATCAGGAAGTAATCGTAGAGAGAATATCGCAAGTGAAAATCAAGCAGCGCGACGAGATATGTCAGAAATCTCGGCCTGTTGCCGTCCGGATCCCCCGGGTTCAAAAACATGTTCAGGAGATCTCCCCAACGCAGGGAAAGATGGTCTTGCAGGAGTCCCAACGCGTTGGCAATGTAAAATTGCGGATCGACGGCGGCGTTTTCATAGTCGGATAAATAAAACAGGGCAAGAATCGCGGCCAAAATGGAGGCAGCGATCATCGCCCATATGATTCGTTCCGGATGAACTCGTATGCCCTGCAATATCGAACCCCGCCCGGAATCCGCTCAATATGCCGACGCTTCGCCGAATCTACGCGCCCTTGGTTGCAGGCGCCAGGGCCGTGATGCCCGAAGTAACGAGGAGATAGCTTCCGGGTGAAGCTGCCGAGTTCCTGCCTTTTTCACCCCAGCGCCGGAAGCGTTGCGGATGGCGCCTTTTGGCTTCCGCCTATCCCAGCAGAATGTTATCTTTCTTGGTCATCTGGGGAATGTCGGCTGAATACGCTCGCCGTTCGTCGCAAGACGGCGAGTGGCGGAGCGGCGGCGAGTGGGGGTGGGCGCCGAAGCGCTGCGATTGGCGTGAGGGGACGAGCGCAATGGTCGTTTCGAGGGCTGGAGACACGCGCGAAATCCGGGTTCCCTACGACGACGAAATAGTGTTGCGCGTGCCGGCCGGCGAAGCGGCTTCCGAGCCGCTCCTTTCAATCGTGATCCCCGCGCTGGACGAAGCGGCCGTGATCGGAGAATTTCTCGGCTGGTGCCGCGAGGGAATCGCGAAGGCGGGAATCGCCGCCGAGATCATCATTGTCGACAGCTCTAGCGACCGCACGGGGGAGATCGCCCTTGCCGAAGGCGCACGCGTGCTCACGACGCCGAAACGCGGGCTCGGACGCGCCTATATCGATGCCATTCCCTTCATACGCGGCCGGTATGTGCTGATGGGCGACGCCGACTGCACCTATGATTTCCGAGAGCTGAACGGGTTTGTCGAAAAGTTGGAGCAAGGCTACGAGTTCGTCATGGGATCGCGCTTCGCCGGCGCCATCGAGCCCGGTGCGATGCCGGCGCTGCATCGCTACTTCGGCACGCCGCTCACGGGTGCCATTCTGAATCTGATGTACGGTACGCGGTTCTCCGATATCCATTGCGGGATGCGCGGCGTGACGCTGGCAGCGTTGCGCGCGATGATGCTGCAGTCCCAGGGATGGGAATATGCGTCGGAGATGCTGATCAAGGCGACGCGGCTGGGCCTGCGGACGGGCGAGACGCCGGTAAAGTTCCTGCGCGACCGCGCGGGCCGCGTAAGTCATCACAGGCGTGCGGGATGGCTCTCTCCCTGGGCGGCCGGATGGAACAATCTAAAGGCGATGCTGGTCAGCGGGGCCGACTTCTTCCTGATCAAGCCCGGCCTGGTGCTGCTGGCGATGGGCCTTGCGCTGATGCTGGCGCTGGTCGGAGGACCGATCACGATCGGAAGGGTCACACTCTCTCTGAACGTAATGATGCTGGCGCTGACAATGGCGGTGGTGGGCCTGCAGGCCTGCCTGCTGGGCGGGGTGGCGCGCTCGCTATACGACCTCCTCGGGCGGCACCGAACACGCTGGCTCCAAGCGTTCTCTTATACGCGAACGACTCTCTTGTCGCTCCTGATGTTCATCGCGGGACTGTGGCTGACAGGCAATTTCGTCGTTGAATTCATCAACGCCGGCTATGCGATGCTGCCGCAGGAAACGGCGGCCAATCATCGAGCGGTATTCGGATTGTTTATGATCATCGCAGCGTTTCAGATCTTCATGGCGATGCTCCTGATGCATGGCGTGGCGGGTTTCGCGCCGCTTTACGGCGCTGATAGCGTCGCCACCAGGGGGGCGGGCGTGGCGTCAAGAGGGGAGAAATTCAATCGGGCGAAGGTGGCGGAGTGAAAAGCCTAGTAGGCCACGCCGGGCCCACGTGCCGGCTGTTCGATGTGCGGGGCGCGGCAGGGTTAACCGTTTCAACGTTTCGGGAGCCGCAATTCCATCCCTATAAGGAGATTGATGTGGATTGAGGGGACACGCGTCGGAAAATACACAGTCCGCACCGAACCAAACCTCTTTCGAACTTCTGAGAGTATTTCCGACGACGTGTTGACATGATCATAGGCCATTATCCAGTCGAAATTCTTCCCGAATTTGCGCTCGAAAATCCTGCGACTGGTGACATTCCTGCCGAGGGTATACGCAATCCCTCCCTCGCAAGGGATGACGACGCAGAAAACACCGCTAGGCTTCATGACGCGTGCAACCTCCGCAAGGGCGTGAGGGAGATTGGCAAGATGTTCCAATACGTGTATCGCCAGGATGCGGTCGAAGATTGAGTCCTTGAATGGAAGACCTACGTCGATATCAGCTCCCGCAACCCTGACTCGCTCACGGATCAGCGACGTATCACGGTCGACGCCGAAGTAATTCTCAGATTTTTCGATCCGCGCATGGCTACCTTCTCCGATGCCGATCTCAAGCGTTGTCGCACGCGGGGACGCGGTGCGGAGTGGAAATCCGTGGTTGAACGCGCGCACGGGACCGAAACTATTGTTCATAATCGGTAGCCAGTATTCGTTCCATTGGTGCAAGAGATTGAGCTGGTCGGCGGACAAGGCCGGCCGCTTTTTTGGCCACTTGTACGTGCTCTTCATTTTTGTCCATCACGCCTGACGAAGCGGAGTCCAGGAGAGCATCTCTCTAAAGCGCTTGCGCCGTCAATCCCCACCGCCGTGATCCGAGACTCATTCGGATACCAGGCTTCCAAATAAATGACGCTATCGCAAGAGAGATCATTCGTGACACCGACATCGAGGGTCAAATCGTCATCGCAAATGCTCATGGCGGCGCCGGGTGTGAGTCGCCCTTCTTTGGCTGCCGGCCCCGTGCTAACCTGCGCGCTGTCGCGACAGCCGCTACTCGGGAGAGGACGGGAGTGAAATCGCAGCAAGGCGGAGAGGCCGACCGTGGCGGTAGAAGCGCCAAGATCGGCGTCATCAACGGCTGGCGCGGCTATGCAATTCTAGCCGTTCTGATGATCCATTCGCTCGGGCGGTCTTTTCCTCCGGAGGCGCTCCATCTTCCGGCCGGTCCTCTCAAGATCTCCCTAGGTGCCTTCCTCAACAGCGGCTGGATCGGGGTCGACGCCTTCTTCATCGCCTCCGGCTTCGTGCTCTATCTGCCCTATGCCGATAAGCGGCGGGAGATGCGGCGCCTCGCCGACTGCCTCGCCTTTTTCAAGCACCGCGCGCTTCGCCTCCTGCCGCTATGCTTCCTCGGCAGCTTCCTTCCCTTCATCATGATCGATTTCCCGCCGCTCACGGATCACCGGTTCTGGATCTACCTGGTGAATTTCCCGCTCGCCACCTTCAGCTGGATCAGCGGATACAACGTGCTGCTCGGCAACGGCGCGCTGTGGTCCATTTCGATCGAGATCCTGCTCTCGGCCGTGCTCCCGCTCTTCGTCCTCGCGGCCCGTCGCTGGGGCGCTTTCCGGGTGTTCGCGGCGGTCGCCGCCTTCTATACGGCGAACCGCCTGATCATGGCGCTCTCGCACGGAAAGACCATCTTCTGGCCGCTCGTCATGAGCTCGAGCACACTGCACAGCTTCCTTCTGCTGACCGGCGGCGACGTCACCTGGCTGGCGTTCCTCGAGTTCGCCGCGGGGATCTATTTCGCGCAGCTCTATGCGAATGCCGACTTTCCCGCCATCGGCTTGCTGAGGATGTACGCGCTTGCCTGCTTCACGATCGGGCTCGCCCTGGTGATGGCTTTCTGCCAGCTTTATTGGCATTACGCCACCATGAAGAATTTGGGTGTGCCGGAAAGCGCGCTCGACGTGGTCTTGCCTTTCGTCATGGAGGCCGGATTGTATCTGATGTTCGCCGCAGTGCTCTTTGGTTCGAACCGGGCGCTTGATTGGCTCTTCGCCAACCGCGGCATCCAGCTCATCGGTGCCATGTGCTACAGCATCTATATCTGGCACTCGCCGCTGTTCCTGAAATTCACCTTGGGCGTCAATCCGCAGCCATGGCAGCACGCCTATGCCATCTACCTGCCCGCACTCGCGCTCATTTTCGCGTTCTCCGCCTTCTCCTACCGCTTCATCGAATTCCCCAACAAGAGCCTTTCCGAGCTGTTCTTGTTGGGCAGCCGGCGGGCGAGTGGCGGCGCTCCAAGCGTCCTTCCCCGAGAGCCCGCGGCGCCCGGCCCCCTCAGAACCGATTCCGACTGAGGCGCTGCCGGCTCGGCCGCGCGGAGCGCGGACCGCGTTGGCGAAGCGCTCGCCTCCGCACGTCGGCGTCAGATGTCGCTCCCGTGCTTGAAGAGGCGGCGCAGGCGCTCGTAGGCCGCCACGATTCGCACCCCCGCGGCGGTCAGCGCCAAGCCCTCCGGGCCCGCGCTGAGAAAGCCCGCCTGGACCAGGCGGCTTATCCGCACCTCGGTCATGTTGCGTCCGCTGTACAGCCGTGCCACCTCCTCGGGACCGAGCGGCTGCTGCGACAGCCTCGACAACAGATTGGCCGACACGCTGCTGAGAGTGAACGTGAACAGAAATATGTACAGATTGCAGAGGAACGCGTAGGCAAGCACGCCGGTGATCAGCTCTGCCGACGAAGGGCCGTAGCGGGCGATCAGCCATACGATCAATAGCAATCCGACGGCGCTGCCGACGACGAGAAAGCGGAGCACGCTGTTGGCGATGAGCCCCAGCCGTCCGGCCAAGGCATGCAGGCCGAGCGAGACCAGGAAGAAAAGAGGCCCCGAGATCAGCGACATATGGATCGACGGCGATCGTGCCTGGAATGGCGTGGGGCGGAGACGGCCACGTGCTTCCCCCTAAGGTGCCCGACCGAGCCTCGTCCCGTTGGCGGGCCGCATTGGCGAAACTACCGCGGCGCTGTCTAGCCTGTATCCGCGTAATTGGCAAGCCAACGAAGCGTGCGGATCGCGCCCCCGACAAGCTTGCCTCTGCCGGTCAGGCGGTAGCGCCCATCATCGAGGCAAAGAAGACCCAAGGCACTCAGCGACCGCAGCCGTTCGGTCTTCTTGGCCTCGCCGGTTCGGGCGAATTCGCCCACGAGCGTGTCGGGAGTCGCTCCGCCGCGGCGCTTGATTTCGGCAAGGATGGCGATCGAGTAGCTGATCTGCGACAGGGACCAAAGCTCCAGGAACGTGATGCTGTAAAGGCCATGCAGCATGACGAGACCCAGACCCGCGACGAGCAGCCTGTAACTCCCGGCGAGCAGGCCGGGCAGCAGGACGGCCGCCGCATAGAGGCAGCTCGATATCGCGTGATAGGCGAAGATGGTTGCTTCCCGTCTGAAGCTGGCAAGGTGCCGCAATAAGGCGAGATACAGCGCAAGATGAAGCACGATATAGGCAACCGCGACGAGATAAAGCTCAACCATGGGAGGTATCTCTCCTTCGGCCGTCCACGTGATTGGCTCGCCCGCGGTGCGTCGGCGAAGCGACAGATAGCGTTCCGGTCGACCGCTCTCCCGACGTGGCTCGACCGGCCCCGATCAACCTTCGCGACGCCGCGCGCATCCTCGGCGCAACATAGAGTTACCCCATTCATTTGGACGCGGCAATCTCAGCGACGGCCAGGGCCGGACCCTATCAACTGGATGCCGGCAACGGACGGGGAATTGCCAAAGAATGAGCCGGCTCGGGTCCCATTGGAGCGGTGGGGAAGCATGCGCGCTTCCGACGACCCGGTATCATTGCGCCTTCCCCAGCTTTTGGTGTCCGACTGTGGTTCGTCCTTCTTCGGCAAGGATGCGCGCAATTTCGCGCGCGATGAAACTCTGCATGATGAGGTTACCCCTCTGGTTATAATGGGCGACCTCATCGGAATACACTGGGCCCTCAATATGGTCAAATGCCGTCGTCGCGTCGATGAATCGAACGCCATGTAGGAGGAGCTCCTTGGAGCGGCGCAGGAGCTCCGCATATCCGTCCGTCACGAGTTGACCGGAGCTGCGCCCGCGGCCTCCAAAGGCGATTCTTTCCTCCTCGGCCGAAAATTTCCGCTCTCCGTAATATTGGTTGGGAGGCAAAACGTGAAAATAGAGGGCGCCGGATTTTTCGGCCAAGTCATTCATTTCAATGGACGCCCTCGCCCACAGCGCGCTGATCGTCCGCAACGGTGCGGGGTTTCCCGCCGCTTCCCTTTCCCGCCCGAGCAGCACCGGCTCCTGCTCCGTCGGGTCCGCCGACGCGGATTGCTTCACCAGCTCCGAAGTCAGCCTTCGGGTGGTCTCCGCGATACGGATGCGCATCATATCCAAGATCGCGCCGAGGAATGCCGAGCGATTCCACCTTATAAAGAGATTTACCTTTGCCAGCACCGCCTCTGCCATGCTTCGATAGAATTCTTTCGCGGCCTGGCGTCTCAGCATGCCCCAGCGCGCCTCGATCCAGCGTATGCCGTCTATGCTCGGCATGCCTCCCTCGAGGCCGGAGACGATATTCCGGTGGCCGCTCGTGATCTCGGTGTAACCATCAATATTTATGACGATATCGAACGTTTGCCCCATCGACAGGTAATACGCGAAAATCAACAGCGATTGCGGTTGTTTATACATCTCGCGGCAAAAAGAAAGGATCGTGATTTTCCTGCCGGACAAGGCCGGGATGTTTCCGAGCGCCAGGCGGAATGACTCCGGGTCCGTGTTCACCATGCCCGCCGCTACGGATGCCCCAAAAATACCAATCACGATCTCGTCGGGATCGGATGGCTTGTAGGGAAAGTCACGCTCAGAGTCGAATCCGTCGTTGTTGCGCCTCTTGGCACTTGGCCCGGGCCCGGTATAGAACGTCGAACCCGGAACCCTCGTGAAGCCGAAATAGGGGTGCAAAAGATAATCCGGCGGGGCGACTTCCGCGAACGTTTCGGTATCCGACCCGATCTTCTGGGGCAAGGCGCGGTAAAATATAACGCCATATCGGGCCGCAAAATAGGCGACGCCAAACAGCTCGAGCGCGGCCGTCGCAACGAACACGAAAACGAGGTACTTGGTCAGTCTAGCTCTCACTCTGTCGATCCCGTGCATTTGCGCGGCGCGGTTAAGCCGCGCTCGCGGCAGCCCTCTAATATAAGACTCCGCCCCGACTAACGGAAACGCCGCGCTTGGCGCCCCATTGGACCGGGCCAAGTGTCGCTTTTGGTCCGCTAGAATTGAAAATAGATAAAAGTCCCGGTTCCGTGAAGGGCGAAGGCAAGCGCACACAACGCGGTCAAGGTAACCGCCAACGAAGCCCATTGAGCCGGCAATTTTCGCAGGCCGCCGATGATCATTTCGTGCCTGTCGAAACGATGCAGCACGAAGAATCCCAAAATCATCAAGAGCTCGCTTCGATTGGCTGCAATGAACTCCTTGAGATCGGCGGCCCCAGGCGCGAATAAGGCGGTAATGACGCGGCCGGCGGTCGCAAAATCCGGCGCGCGGAAAAAAATCCAAGTGAAGCTCACGAAGTGAAAGGTCAGCAGGATCGGGACGAGCCGGAAACGTCCCTCCGCCTGCGGCTTAATCCCAAGAAAACGGAGCGAATGCACCAAAACCATCGCGAGGCCGTGCAGCGCGCCCCAAACGACGAAAGTCCAATTGGCCCCGTGCCAGAGTCCGCCGAGCAGCATGACAACGAGCAGATTGCGCACCTGCTTGCCGAAGCCCACGCGGTTGCCGCCTAGAGGGATATATAGGTAATCGCGCAGCCAGTGGCATAAAGTCATGTGCCAGCGCCTCCAAAAGTCGACAATGGATCGGCTCGCATAAGGCGCGGCAAAGTTTCCGGGCAATCTGAAGCCGAGCATCAGCGCGAGGCCCAGCGCCATGTCTGTATAACCCGAAAAATCGCAATAGATCTGCACGCTGAAACCGTAGAATGCGAGCCACGCGTCAAATTGGTCAGGCATCCCTGGGTGCGAATAGACGCGATCGACCACCGGAGCGAGATAGTCGGCCACCGCGATCTTCTTGAAGAGCCCAAGGGCTAACAGCGCGCTGCCGACCATGAAATTATCCCACGTCAGGATTGCCGGCTTTCGCATTTGCGGCAGCAAGTCCGACGGTCGCAGAATCGGGCCCGCGATGAGGTGTGGGAAGAACAGAATGTAGGCAAGAAATTCTTTAACTTTTTTCGTCAGGTCAAATCTTCCTGTGAAGACGTC
>Ga0209415_10017138_pt1 | contig 11559 bp, 8 predicted proteins | sample PeaSoiSIISIP2007_FD_187696 | JGI IMG/M metagenome (GOLD analysis project Ga0209415, IMG submission 187696) | Peat soil microbial communities from Weissenstadt, Germany - SII-SIP-2007 (SPAdes) (version 2) | ecosystem: Environmental > Terrestrial > Soil > Wetlands > Peat | place: Germany... | reverse complement strand
GCGACCCCGTCGCCCAGATCCCAGAGGCTGGCCGAGCTCACCGAGGCGAGCGGCTTGCCGGCGCGCTTCACGTCCTCAAGCAGCAGCACGCCATCTGCGCGCGGGATCGGGATGTAGGCGCCGGCGAAGGCGAGATGCCGGCGCTGCCCGTCATCCTCGTGGTAGAAGCCGCCGGCCTTTGCCGCGGCCACGAGCAACGGCGGCACGGCTTGCTTGTCCGCCGCCAGATGTTCCGCGAACCAGGCGGCACCCATCCGGTCGATCAATTCAAAGGGTCCGCGCTTCCAGTTGTAGCCGAGCCGCATGGCCCGATCGACCGAGGCCACGTCCTCGGCGATCTCGGGCGCCGCATGAGCGGCATAGCTGAGCAGCCGGGAGAGCACCCGCCAGGCATAGCGCCCGCCCTTGTCGGGATGCTCCACGAGAACCTTGAGGCCGGTCTTGGCCGCGGCGACGCTGTCGAGCCGCGCCTCGATCAGCGGCCGGTATTGGCCGGTCTTGAAATCGAGCGCCTCGAGATGTTTGTCGGCGCCGTTGCGGACCATGCGGTAGAAGCCGCCCTTGCCTTTGCGGCCGGTGTAGCCCTCCGCGATCATCTTGTGGAACAGCGGCCAGTTGCGCCGGATGGCGAGATAGGGATCGCCGGGCGGCAGCGCCGCCGCCAGGGATTCGTCCACATGGGGCTGGAGGTCGAGGCCGACCAGATCGAGCAGGCCGAAGATGCCGGTCTTGGGAATTCCGACCGGCAGGCCCATGACCGCGTCCGCCTCTTCCACGGTAAGGCCGGCCTCGGCCGCTTCCAGGCTGGCGCATTGCAGCCAGAACACGCCGATCCGGTTGGCGACAAAGCCAGGCGTGTCCCGGCACCAGACGATGCCCTTGCCCAGGCGCCGGTCGGCGAAATCGTCCAGCGCCTGAAGGGCCGGTGTCCGCCCGGCTGGCCCGGCGACGATTTCCAGGAGGCGCATATAGCGCGGCGGATTGAAGAAATGGGTGATGGCGAAATCGCGCGCTGCCTCGCCGGGCAAGCCCTCCACCAGCTCTGAGAGGCGCATGGTCGAGGTGTTGGAGCTGAGGATCGCCCCCGGCCGCTTCACCGCGAGCACGCGCCGGTAGAGGGCGCGCTTGATCTCCAGGTTTTCGACCACCGCTTCCACGATCCAGTCGCAGTCCTTCAGGCGGTCGAGATGATCCTCGATATTCCCGGGGCGGATCAGCCGGGCATTGTCCCGATGCATGAGCGGCTGAGGTTCGGTCTTGCTCAGGCGCTCGATGGCCGATTCGGCGATCAGGTCGCGCCGCGTTCCTTGCTTGGGAAGGATGTCCAGCAGGTCGACGCCGACGCCCGCGTTGGCGATCTGGGCGGCGATCCCCGCCCCCATCACCCCGGCGCCGATGACCGCCGCCCGGCGGATTTCCACTAGACGGCCTCGAGGATGGTGGTGATGCCCTGGCCGCCGCCGATGCATTGGGTCGATAGCGCCAGCCCCTTACCATCCCTGCTCATGATGGCCGCCGCCTTGCCGGTGATGCGGGCGCCCGTGGCGCCGAGCGGATGGCCGATGGCGATGGCGCCGCCGTCGATGTTGGTCCTCGCCCAGTCGAGACCGAGATCGTCGATGCAGGCGAGCGCCTGAACGGCGAAGGCCTCGTTCAGCTCGACCACGTCGATATCCCTGATCGCGAGCCCCGCGCGCTTCAGGGCCTTGCGGGTCGAGATGACCGGTCCGATGCCCATCAGCTCCGGCGCGCAGCCGGCGACGGCCGCGGCCTTGATCCGCGCCAGCGGCTTCAGCCCATGGGCCTTGGCGTAGTCCTCGCTCACCACCAGAACCGCCGAAGCGCCGTCGGTCAGCGGCGAGGAGGTGCCGGCGGTCACCGTGCCTTTCTCCTCGAAGGCGGGCTTCAGGTCGGCGAGAATTTTCAGGTCCGTGCCCGGACGAATGCAGCCGTCCTTCTCGATCCGCTCGTTGCCGGCGGTGATCGCCACCAGCTCGCCGGCGAACTTGCCCGCCGCTTCGGCCGCTGCTGCTCGGGCATGGCTGTCGACGGCGAGCTTCTCCTGGCGATCGCGGGGAATCTTGTATTTGCGGGCGAGATTCTCCGCCGTCTCGCCCATGGACATGTAAGCGGCGGTCTGGGCGGCCAATTTCGGATGGGGCAGCGGATTGAACCCGCCCATGGGAATGCGGGTCATGGATTCGATTCCGGCGGCAACGAAGACCTCGCCGCTGTCGAGCCCGATGGCGCCGGCCGCCATGTGGATCGCCTGCATGGAGGAGCCGCAGAAGCGGTTGACCGTGGTCCCGGCCACGCTCTCGGGCAAGCCCGCGAGAAGCCCCGCGAGCCGCGCGATGTTCAGCCCCTGTTCGCCCTCGGGCATGGCGCAGCCGACCATCAGATCCTCGATGTCGGCGCCGGGGACGCCTGTCTTCGCCAGCAGGCCCTGGACGACCTGAGCCAGGAGATCGTCGGGCCTGACCCTGGCGAAGGCGCCCTTGCCCGCGAAATGAAAGGGCGAACGCACATAGCCGGCGATGACGGCGTTCCTCATGACGAGGCGTCCTCCTGCTGGAGCTGTTTCTTGTCGATCTTGCCGACGGCCGTCTTGGGCAGCTGATCGCGGAACACCACCTGCTTCGGCCGCTCGATGGGGGAGAGCTTGTCGGCGAGGAAACGCTCCAGCCCTTCGGCGCCAAGCTCATGGCCGGGCTTCAGGACCACGTAGCATTTCACCGTCTGGCCGCGATAGGCGTCGGCGATCCCGATCACGGCGCATTCCAGAATCGCCGGATGGAGCATGATCGCCTCCTCGATGTTGCGCGGGTAGATCTTGAACCCGCCGGCGATGATCATGTCCTTGAGACGGTCGGTCAGAAAGACATAGCCATCGGCGTCCAAATGGCCGACATCCCCCGTCGCCAGGCGTCCGTCGACGAGCACCTTGGCCGTCTCGTCGGGGCGCTTCCAGTATCCCGCCATCACCTGAGGGCCGGTGATGCAGATCTCGCCCGTCTCGCCCGGCGGCAAGACGCGGCGCGGCGGATCCACGGATAGGATCTCCACCACCGTGCCGGGATAGGGCAGGCCGACGGAGCCGGGCCTGTCCTCGCCCAAGGCCGGATTGGTACAGACCACGGGAGAGCATTCGCTGAGGCCGTAACCCTCGACCAAACGCACGCCGGTCTTCTCGACGAAGGCGCGGGCGAGTTCGTGGGACAGCGGCGCACCACCGGAGATGCAGTATTGCAGCGAGCTGAGGTCGTATTTCCCTAGGTCGGGCGCATTGAGGACAGCATTGAAGATCGTCGGTACGCCCGGCATGGCGGTAGGCCGGCAGCGCTGGATGGTCATCAGGAGTTCGTCCAGCTCGAAGCGCGGAAGCAGGACCATCTCGGCCCCTTCATGGAGGGCCCAGTTCATCACCACGGTCATGGCGAAGACATGGAACAGCGGCAGCACGCCGAGGGTGATCCTGGGGCCCTCGCCGGCATGGGCGAACCAGCGGGCGCATTGCTCGGCATTGGCGTAGAGATTGGCATGGGTCAGCATCGCCGCCTTGGGCACACCGGTGGTGCCGCCGGTATACTGCAGCAGCGCGATGGATCTGAGGGGATCGGTGGGTTCGGCCGCGATCGTGCCATCGTTGGCGATCAGCCGGTCGAAGGGCACGTGAACCGCGTCGGCCGGAACCTGGGCCACCTCATGGCGCATGACCCAGGGGTAGAGCCAGTTGCGCGGGAAAGGCAGCGCCTCGGCCAGGCGGCATACGACGATATGCTTCAGACGGCTTCCGGCCATGACGGCGGCGAGTTTGTCGTAGAGCTGGGCGGCATCGAGGATGACCATGATGTCGGTGTCGGAATCCTCGATCTGATGGGCAAGCTCCCGCTCGGCATAGAGGGGGTTGAAATTGACGATCGTGCCCCCCGCCTTGAGCGCGGCGTGATAACAGATGATGGAATAGGGCGTGTTGGGCAGGCAGAGCCCGACCTTGATCCCCGGCCGCACGCCGAGCGCTTTCAGGCCCTTGGCGGCGCGGTTCACCAGCTGCCCCACCTCGGCGTAATCGTAGCGCTTGCCGAGAAAATCGATGCAGGGCCGTTTGGCGAAACGAGCGACCGCGTCGTCCATGAGGGCATAGAGCGGCTTGACGCCGATGGGTGCGCCCCAGTCGACGTCCTTCGGATAGGATTTGAGCCAGGCGTAGTCCTGGGTCCCTTTATCCGCCGCCTCGCGCATCGGCCATTGCTCCGCCGCTCTGTTCGCGGCGCCAAACATAGGCCGGCCGGCGGCGAAATGCGATGCGTGGTTGAGCCGGGGCGGAACCCCGGCAGGCCCGAAGCGCCATGTTACGGCTTCGACAGGAAGATTCGCCGACAATTGTCAGCGCCCGCGACCATGAGCCGCGGCGCCATGACCGTTGCCAAGCCGCACCTGCTCCCCGATAGTCGCGGCACATGAGCGCCTACCGGACCATCGACGATCTGGACGTGGCGGGAAAGCGCGTGGTGCTGCGCGCCGACTTCAACGTGCCCATGAAGAAGGGCAAGGTCACCGACCGCACCCGCATCGAGCGAGCGGCGGCAACCATCGCCGAGCTCGTCCGGCGCGGCGCCAAGGTCGTCGTGGTTTCCCATTTCGGACGGCCGGAAGGAAAGACCGTGCCGGAGATGTCGCTCCGGCCCATCGCCCCGGTCCTCTCGGAAGCCCTGGGGGGGCTGCCGGTCGCCTTTGCCGATGACTGCGTCGGCGAGCTTGCCCGCAAGGCCGTTGCCAAGCTTGGCAACGGCGAGGTGCTGCTGCTCGAGAATCTCCGTTTCCATGCCGGGGAGGAGAAGAACGATCCTGGCTTCGCCGGCGAACTCGCCGCACTGGGCGATCTCTACGTCGACGACGCCTTCTCCTGCGCGCACAGGGCCCATGCCTCGACCGAGGCCATCGCCCGGCTGCTGCCCTCGGCCCCGGGACGGCTGATGGAGGCCGAGCTGGACCACCTGGAGCGGGCGCTTGCCCACCCGCAGCGACCGCTCGCCGCCATCGTCGGGGGCGCCAAGGTTTCGACCAAGCTCGCCCTCTTGGGAAACCTCCTGGCCAAGGTCGATCTGCTGGCGATCGGCGGCGGCATGGCCAATACCTTCCTCCATGCCCAGGGCAAGTCCATCGGCAAATCGCTCGCCGAGCGCGACATGGCCGGCACGGCGCGCGACATCCTGGACAAGGCGTGGGCGGGCAAAGTCGATATCGTCCTTCCCCTGGATGCGGTCGTGGCGGCGGAACTGAAGCCGGGGGTGGAAGCGAGAACCGTGGCCATCGACGCGGTTCCCGCCGACCGCATGATCCTCGACGTGGGTCCGGCGACGGTCGCCGACCTCGAACGGCGCCTTGCGGGCTGCCGGACCCTGGTGTGGAACGGGCCGCTCGGCGCATTCGAGACGCCGCCTTTCGAGGCCGGCACGGTGGCAGTCGCCCGGAAAGCAGCCGAGCTTACGACGGCCGGCCGACTGCTTTCAGTCGCCGGCGGCGGGGACACGGTCGCGGCGCTGATCCAGGCCGGCGTCGCCGATCGCTTCTCCTATGTTTCGACAGCGGGCGGTGCCTTTCTCGAATGGCTCGAGGGCAAGACCCTCCCAGGCGTCGCCGCGCTCGCGCGCAAATAGGGATGCTGTCCCTGCGCGCCTTGTTTCTGTCGCTGCTGGCCATGGTCCTCCTGGCCGCGCCGGCCGTGGCGGAGATGAACGACCAGGCCCTCGGCCAGCGCTTTCGGTTCGATCCCGACAAGCTGCCGGCGCCGGCACCCGAACAAAGCGTCGCCAACAGCCCGAACGTGATGGCGGTACCCAATCCGCCGCCCTTCAAGCTGCCGGCCGGATTTACGGTCAACAAGTTCGCCGGGCCCTTCGACTATCCCCGCTGGCTCACTGTGGCGCCCAATGGCGACGTGTTCCTGGCGCTGCCCGATTCCGGCGAGGTGATGCTGCTGCGCGATACCGCCGGCGCGGGCAAGGCCGACCTCGCCACGGTTTTTGCCCGGGGCTTCCATCGGCCCCATGGCCTGGCCGTTCACGACGGCTACCTTTACGTCGCCGACGTGGACCGGGTTTGGCGATTGCCCTGGCATGCCGGCGACAGCCAGCCCGCGGGCAAGGCGGAGCCGGTCACCGCCCGTGGCGTCTTCGGCTCGGCCAAGGGTCACTGGACCCGCAACATCGTCTTTGCCCCCGACGGCACGCGCTTCTTCGTCGACGTGGGTTCGGCCGACAACATCGCGGACGATCCCTCGCCCCGCGCCACGGTCCAGAGTTTTGCCGAGGACGGCCGCGACCAGCGGACCTACGCCTCGGGCCTGCGCAACGCCGTCGGCATCGCCTTCTATCCCGGGACCAACGACCTCTATGTGGTGGTGAACGAGCGCGACGGGATGGGCGAGGGCCTCGTGCCAGATTTTCTGACCCGGCTCCAGGAAGGCGGCTTCTACGGCTGGCCCTATGCCTATATCGGCCAGCATGCCCAGCCCGACATGCCTCAGCGCCCGGACATGGTGGCGAGGACCATCGTTCCCGATCTCCTGATCCAGTCCCACTCGGCGCCGCTCGGCCTCGTGTTCTACCAAGGCGCTATGTTCCCGGCCGAATACCGGGGCGATGCTTTCGTCAGCCTGCACGGCTCCTGGAACGCCGAGCAGCCGACCGGCTACAAGATCGTGCGGGTGCCGTTCAAGAACGGGCGCCCCGCCGGCTACTACGAGAACTTCCTCACCGGATTCTGGTCGGGCGGCGAATCTCCGGCCGATGTCTGGGGCAGGCCCGTGGGCCTCGCCGTCGCCAAGGACGGAAGCCTGCTGATGGCCGACGACGTGAGCGGCATCATCTGGCGCGTGAGCTACCGGAAGCCCTGATCACAAGCGGTGCTAAGCCGCGTGCCCCGACAGGTCATGGATCTCCGCCCCGGAGCCGCAAAGCCGGCAGGCGGGATCGCGCTGGAAGCGGATGGTGCGGAACTCGGAAGCGAGCCCGTCGTAGACGATGAGCCGGCCCGAGAGGCTTTCGCCCAGACCCAATAGCTCCTTCAGCACCTCGGTCGCCTGAAGCGCGCCGACGCTGCCGGCGAGCGCGCCGAAAATGCCGGCTTCTTCGCAGCGCGGCACCAGGCCCTCGGGCGGGGATTCCGGGAAGATGCAGCGATAGCAGGGATGGGGCGGGCCCAGATGGGCCTTGAAGGTGGAGAGCTGGGCATCGAATCGCACCACGGCGGCGGAGACCAGGGGCCGCCCCGTCAAGTAACAGGCGTCGTTCAAGAGATAGCGCGTGGGAAAATTGTCGCTCCCGTCGGCGACGAGGTCGTAGCGCGACAGGATGTCCATGGCATTGCCGGCGGAGAGCCGCGCCGTCCAGGTCTCGACCGCGACCTCCGGATTGATGCCGGCGATCGCTTCGGCCGCGCTCGCAACCTTGGTCTGACCGAGATTCCGCGTGCCGTGGATCACCTGACGCTGGAGGTTCGATAGTTCCACCTTATCGTCGTCGATGATGCCGATGCGCCCGACGCCGGCGGCGGCGAGATAGAGCAGCAGCGGCGAACCGAGGCCGCCCGCGCCTACCACCAGCACACGGGCTCCAAGGAGCCGCGCCTGGCCCTCCTCGCCCACTTCCTCGAGGATGACATGGCGGGCATAGCGCTCGAGCTGGGCATCGCTGAGACCGGTCATCGGACTACCTTGGCACCGGTCGAGCCGAAGCCGCCGGTGCCGCGTGCGCTCGCCGGCAGCTCCGCTACCTCCTGCCAGGCGAGCCGCGAGACCGGGGCGACAATGAGCTGAGCGATGCGGTCGCCCCGTTCGACGATGAAAGGCGCTTCGCCGTGATTGATCAGGATGACGCCGATCTCGCCGCGATAGTCGGCATCGACGGTGCCCGGGCTGTTGAGTACGGTCACGCCGTGCTTGAGGGCGAGGCCCGAGCGAGGCCGGATTTGCGCCTCATAGCCCGCGGGCAGCGAGATCGCGATTCCCGTAGGCACCAGCATCCGCCCGCCTGGCGCGATCTCCAGCCGGTCCGCAACAGCCGCCAGCAGATCAAGCCCGGCCGCGTGGTCGGTCGCATAGGCCGGCAGGGGCAGCTCCCGCCCATGGGGCAGGCGCTGGAGCGGAACCGACAGCGGGCTCACGCCTGGGCGGAGAGGTGCTGAACGATGGCGTCGGTCAGCCGCTCCGCCACCTCCTGCTTGGAAAGCCTGGGCCAGCTGTCCACGCCGGTCCGACTCACCAGATGGACCGTGTTCTCATCGCCGCCGAAGGTGCCGCTCTCGGCCGATACGTCGTTGGCGACAATGAGATCGCAGCCCTTGGCGTTGAGTTTCTTGCGGGCGTTGGCGATCAGGTTCTCGGTCTCGGCCGCGAAGCCGACGACCAGACGCGGCCTTTCGTTGCCGGCGGCGGCGAGCGTCGCCAGGATATCCGGATTGCGTTGAAGCCTGATTGGTGCGGGCTCCTGGTCCGTCTTCTTCAGTTTCTGGGCCGCTGGCTTGGCCGGCCGCCAGTCGGCGACGGCAGCGGCGCAGACGGCAATATCGGCCGGCAGGGCCTGGCGGCAGGCGGCCAGCATCTCCTCCGCGCTTTCGATGCGCCGGACCTCGACGCCGGCGGGATCGGGCTCGGCGGTCGGCCCGCTCACCAGCACCGTCGCCGCTCCGCGCCTGGCAAGCGCCGCGGCGATGGCATGGCCCTGCTTGCCCGACGAGCGGTTGGCGATGAAGCGTACGGGATCGATGGCCTCGAAGGTCGGACCGCTGGTGACAAGGGCGCGTCGCCCGCTCAAGGGCGCCTCGGCGCCGAAATAGCTTTCGACGGCGGCCAGGATCTGGGCGGGCTCCGCCATGCGCCCCGATCCCACTTCGCCGCAGGCGAGATCCCCCGCCTCCGGTCCCACCATCCTGACGCCTCGGGACTTGAGAACCGCGATATTGGCCTCGGTCGCCGGATGGGCCCACATCATCATGTTCATGGCCGGCGCAGCCAGGACCGGCTTATCGGCGGCGAGCAGGGTCGTGGTGGCGAGGTCGTCGGCGAAGCCCTGGGCCATCTTGGCCAGCAGATCGGCGCTCGCCGGCGCGATCACGATCAGATCGGCTTCCCGGGAGAGCCGGATATGGCCCATCTCGCTCTCGTCCGTCAGGGAGAACAGTTCCTGGTAGACCTTGCCCTCGCTCAAAGCGGCGACCGAAAGCGGCGTCACGAACTGGGCCCCGCCCGCGGTCAGAATCGTGCGCAGGTTGACGCCACGTTCCCTGAGGCGCCGGATCAATTCCAGGCTCTTATAGGCGGCGATACCGCCGGAGATCACGAGCAGCAGGCGCTTGCCAGCCAGCATGGCGGATCCTTTCTGCTGCCCTTGAAGGTAAGGATTAGACCCCCGCCCCGCAAGCTCACCGCCGGAGCCGGCGCAGAAGCTCGACAAGCCCCAGAAGCCGGTGGCGGGAAATGACCAGGAGCGCTCCGCCATAGACCAGAACGCCGAGCCCGACCGCGGCGGGAAGGCGAATGAGCGCCCGCTCGCCGGCCATGGCCTGCTCCAGCAACAGGACCGCGCCTGCCATGAGGGCCGCGGCCAGGGCCGGGGGCCAGGCTCGCGCCAGATAGGCGCCCAGAGGGAAGCGCGCCACGCCTTTCAGGACCAGAAGCTCCACCATGTAAAAGAGCAGCTGGTTGACGGCGACCGCACCCGCCACGCCGGCGATCCCGAAGCGCACGCCGGCCAGGACGAGAACCGCCAGCGACAGTGCCTGGCAGGTCACCACGACGAGGCGCAGGCTCGGGCGGCCCAGCGCCGTCAGCACATGGCCGAAAAAGAAGGCGAGGCAAAATCCCAGGCCATAGAAGGCCAGGATCCGCGTCGGCAGGACGCTCGGGTCCCATTGGGGACCGACGCCGGCCCGGATCAGGGCTGGGGCCACGGCGGCCACGCCGACGAAGGCCGGGATGACGATCAGGCTCAGGTTTTCCTGGGCCGTCATCAGGCCGCGGTTGACCCGCTCCCGGTCGTCCTGGATGCGCGCGAAGAGGGGTACCACGATGCGCTCGGTGCTGCCGGCGACGAAGTCGGTGACGATGCCGACCACGCGCTGGGCGACGCTGTAGTAGCCGAGGTCGGCCGCGCCCAGGAAATAGCCCATGATCAGGCGATCCGCCTGGAATCCGATGACCCGGATGATATTGGTCGCGAGCACATTGAGGCCGAAGCCGAAGAGGTCTCGGAAATGGCGCCAGGAAAAGGCGAAGCGCGGGCGCCAATCGGCAATGGACCAGAGCACGATATTGGAGATGACCTGGGTCGAAAGCGCCTGGCCGACCAGCGCCCAGACGCCCATCCCGCCGAAGGCCATGGCAAGGCCGACTGCTCCACCAATAAAGGAGCCGATCACCTGGCGCATGGCGAGCTCGCGCCATCGCATGGCCCGGCGCATCAGCGCCTGCTGGACGATGCTGAAGCCGGCGAGAAAGGGCGTCAGCCCGAACCAGCGCAGCACCGGTGCCAGCCGCGGCTCGCCGTAGAGCCGGGCGAGAGGCTCGGCTATGGCGAGAGTAGCCAGCGCCAGCAGCGCACCGACGACGAGGTTGGCCCAGAAGGCGGAGTCCTTGTGCTCGGGCTCGATCGCCTCGCGCTGCTGGAGCGCCGTCGCCAGGCCCTGGTCCGAGAGAGTCTGCACCGTCATCACATAGACCTGGGCGAGCGCCACCAGGCCGAAGGCCGCCGGGTCCACCAGGCGGGCGAGGATCAGGAACACCGCCGCCGAGATGGCCCGGAGCGCCCAGCTCTCGCCCACGGCCCAGAAGGCGCTGGTGATCGCGGTCCGCTTCAGGGACATGAATTCCGCCTAATGCCGGAACAGCAGCGCCAGCGCGAGGAGCGCGATGGCCGCCCAGACGAGCCAGCCCCGCCGTCCGTTCTGTCGCCGCGCCAGCGCATCCAGCGCCTTGGAATCGAGGCGGACGCCGCCGCGGGCGAGCGTGCCGGCGGCGGCTTCCAGATTGGCGACGAACTCGGGCAGGCGTCCGGCGATGCGGGCGAGATCGCCCACGGCCTCGGCGATCCTGGCCTCGGGCCCGCGGTTCTCGCGCATCCAGTCCTCGATGAGAGGCTGAGCGAGAGTCCAGATGTTGAGGCCGGGATCGAGGTGCCGGCTGACGCCCTCGGCCATCAGCATGTTCTTCTGCAGGAGCAGGAGCTGGGGCTGAGCCTCCATCTCGAAGGCCTCGGAAAGACGCAAGAGCTGCCCCAGCACGCTGGCGAACGAGATCTCGGCCAGCGGGCGGCCGAAGATCGGTTCGCCGATGGATCGGCAGGCCTGGGTGTATTCGTCCAGCGACTGGTCGGGCGGAACGAAGCCGGCAGCGAACTGCACCTCGGCCGCGCGGCGATAGTCGCGCTCGAGGAAGGCGAGCAGAAGATCGGCGAGGAAGAAGCGCGTGCGCCGGTCGAGCCGTCCCATGATGCCGAAATCGACGGCCCCGATATTGCCCTCGGCGTCGACGAACATGTTGCCGGGATGCTGGTCGCCGTG
>Ga0209415_10017137_pt1 | contig 11559 bp, 7 predicted proteins | sample PeaSoiSIISIP2007_FD_187696 | JGI IMG/M metagenome (GOLD analysis project Ga0209415, IMG submission 187696) | Peat soil microbial communities from Weissenstadt, Germany - SII-SIP-2007 (SPAdes) (version 2) | ecosystem: Environmental > Terrestrial > Soil > Wetlands > Peat | place: Germany... | reverse complement strand
GTATTGAATTTTTCGGTGGCCCTGATAGGACTGATTCTTTCCCTGCCGTTGCTTCCTTTCATCTGGGTCGCGGTTAAGGTGAGCTCGCCGGGTCCGGCGCTTTATCACCAGATGCGTGTGGGTAAGCGTGGAAAGAGCTTTTATTGCTTGAAGTTCCGCACCATGCGCCAGGACGCGGAAGCCGATACCGGCGCGACGTGGGCCACGGATGATGATCCGCGCATTACGCGAGTGGGCAAGTTTCTGAGGGCATCGCGACTGGACGAGATTCCCCAGCTTTGGTGCGTGCTCAAGGGCGAGATGAATTTTGTGGGCCCGCGCCCGGAGCGGCCGGAATTTGTCGAGTGGCTGAAAAAAGAGATTCCTTACTACGACGTCCGCCACATGGTCCGGCCGGGAATCACAGGCTGGGCGCAGGTGAAGTACAAGTACGGCAACACGGTCGAGGACGCGCGGGAAAAGCTGCAATACGATCTGTTTTATATCAAGAACGCGTCGCTCGGTCTGGACCTGCAGATCTGGTTCCGCACCGTCAAGATTGTGCTGCTGGGGCGGGGAGCGAAATAGGATCCGCTACCTGCGATAGGCTCACGGGGAGTATGCCCGGGCGAGTTCATCGCGCTTAGAGTATCCGTGAAAAGAGGATTTGTTGCTTAATACACAGGAGCGCCGTCCCGGAAGACAGCCGTTGAGCTCGAACGCAAACGTGAGCAACACGAATGCTGCCTTTTTCTGGCTGTGTGCCTTCTGGTTCGTTTATTGCGCCAGGCCGGAAGACTGGATTCCAGGTCTCGTCCACCTTCCGTTGGCGAAGATTGCGGGTTTCTTTACGGTGGCAGCTCTGCTGACAAGTGCAGGAAAGACCAAACGGAGCTTTCGAGACTTACCCAAAGAAGGCCGTTACCTCATTGCCCTGATCTGCCTGTTCGTGTTCACGTCAGTTTTGTCGCCGGTGTGGAAAGGCGGTGCACTGGCTCGCTCTCTGGATTTTGCCAAGGGCGGAGTGGCCTGGGTTCTCACCTTTTTGCTGGTGACCACGTTTGAGCGGCTGTGGCGGATCATTTTCATCCAGGCAGCCTCGGTAGCCGCGGTGGCGATGGTCTCCATTGCGAAGGCTCACAATACCCCGCGGCTGGAAGGCGCGTTACAAGGAATGTACTACAACCCGAATGACCTTGCCTTCGCGCTGGTCTTGTCCTTGCCCTTCTGTCTGGCCTTCTTCCTGCGGGCACGTGGCATCGTGCGAAAGCTGTTGTGGTTGTTCCCCATGCTGATGATGGGGACGGCTCTGGTGCTGACCGCATCGCGGGCAGGATTTATCTCTCTTGTGATTTCGGGATCGGTATTGCTGTGGCATTTCGGGGTGAAGGGGAAGCGGCCGCAACTCATACTCGCCACCGTGTTGATTGCAACGGTGCTATTAGTCGCCGCCGGTGGAAAGCTCAAGGATCGTTTCTTCGCCATGACGGGAGAGGTTAATTCGGGAGAGGAGCAGAGTGCGTACGGGTCCTACCTGCAGCGTGAAGGACTCATGATTGACGCGGTGAAAGCGATGGCCCGTTACCCGATATTCGGTGTCGGAGCGCACAACTTTGTAACCTATTCGGGAGTATGGAGAGAGGTGCACAACTCCTATCTGCAGATAGGCGCTGAAGGCGGAATTCCGGCTCTCATTCTCTATCTCCTGTTTTTCGGGTGTGGATTCGCCAACCTGCGACGTCTGAGGAAACGACAAGACCTGGATCCTCAGACTGTGCTGCTCGTGGGAGCGCTGCACAGTTCCCTGGTCGGTTTTGTCGTGGGGGCATTTTTTGAACCGGAGGCGTACCAGCTCTTTTCCTATCTCGCGGTAGCGCAGACTTCCGTGATTTGGGCGATCGTTCGGGAAGCGGATGCCGGGTCGAAGGACTCGCCTCCAGCGAGCTTGTCGAAGATGACATGGGACGATCGCCGCGAGGACCTGGCGGGCACAGCATCGAGCCCGTCCCACTCGGTGATGAATCTGCGATCTTCCGATTGATCCCGTCTATGGTTGCAACAGCACGCTGTGGTCGATTGGGGCCGGTCTTCAGGGTTGTGGAAGCAGGCTCCGGCCCGTAGTGCAAGGCAGGTGCAACCCCGAGCGGAGAACCTTGAATGAGCTGGATGAAACGAATGGAAGGACCAACCCGCAGTCGTCCCGAGGGTGCCGCGAGCGGCTTGAAATCCAGGCCTGAAAGAGGCGTTCCCGCACGCCGCCGGCGCGCCCGCGCTCTACGCTGGCTCCCAGGATATCTCTGGCAGAGGCTCACGCGAAGCCGGCCGCGGAGTTCAGTACACCTGATCTTCACTCTCGCCGACCACTTCGAACCGGCGATTGTGCCCGGGGACGGGCGCGCGCGCGCTCCCTACGATGAGCAGGAGCGCCGCCTGGAAGAATGGTGCCGGGAATACCCGCAGCTCATCGACGGTCTCCGAGATCACGACGGACGCCCCTTCTGTCACACGTATTTCTATCCTGCGGAGCAATACGACCGAGGGCATGTCGAGCGACTGGCGGATCATTGCCGCGAGGGCTGGGGTGAGACGGAAGTTCACCTGCATCATGGCACTCAAAGTCCGGATACCGCGGAGAACACCGAGCGGCAGTTGGTGGAGTTTAGAAACGTGCTGGCTTCGCGCCATGGTTGCCTCAGCTATCTTGATGGCTCCGGTCCTCCGCGGTACGCCTTTGTGCACGGCAATTTCGCGCTGGCCAACTCCAACCTGGGACGAGGCTGCGGTGTGGACTCGGAGATGCAGGTGCTCTCCGATACCGGCTGCTATGCCGATTTCACGCTGCCTGCCGCCGCATTTCATCCCGCGCAGACCAGTAAAATCAACTCGCTCTATGAATGCGCGCTCCCGCTGAACCAACGGGCTCCACAGCGCCGGGGACACGACTTGCGGTGCGGAAAGGCTCCACAGGTTTTCCCCATCATTGTCCAAGGTCCGCTGATGCTGGATTTCGAACGATGGGGAGTCGAGAATGCCGCTCTGACCGCTCCCAATCCTCCGCGATTGTCCCGTCTGCGGCTTTGGAAGCAGGCCGGAATTTCGGTTCGGGGGCGGACGGATTGGCTGTTTATCAAACTGCACTGTCATAGCATGGATCCGACGCAAAAGGAGGCCGTGCTTGGCCCGCCCATGAAACAGTTCCTGCGTGAACTGGTGGAGGGAGCCGAGACCAGAGGCGAGATTTTGCACTTTGCCACCGCACGTGAGATGGTGAACATCATTCTGGCGGCGTGCGACGGGCGCGAAGGAAATCCGGGGGACTACCGGGATTACCGTTTCAAGCGAGGTAAGCCGGCTCAGCAGGGCCAGGCCGAGATTGGTTCACAAGCGGTGTTAAGGGGATAGCGAATGTGCGGAATTGCGGGCATCGTCAACGCGGATCCTGGCGAACCAGTTGAGCCAGGCACCATCCGTCGCATGTGCGATGCAATCGTTCACCGCGGACCCGACGATGAAGGGATCGTCACCCGCGGACATACTGGTCTGGGAATGCGCCGGCTCAGCATTATCGACCTGGCAGGCGGCCATCAGCCGGTGTTCAACGAAGATCGCACCATCTGGGTGGTCTACAACGGGGAGACTTACAACTTCCAGGAACTGAGACGCGACCTGGAGAGCAAGGGCCACCGGTTCAGTACGCACACCGATACCGAGGTCATCGTTCATCTCTACGAGGAAATGGGAGCCGAATGTGTTCAGAAGCTGCGCGGCATGTTTGCCTTCGCGTTGTGGGACCAGCGCCACTCCCGATTGTTGCTGGCCCGTGATCGGCTGGGAAAGAAGCCACTGCACTATGCGCACGTGAACGGGCGTTTGCTTTTTGGCTCGGAGATCAAGGCATTGTTGGCGGTGGCGCCGGAGCTGGCTGAGATCAACTCTGAGGCCCTGCTGCAGTACTTTTACTTCGGCTACATCCCCGATCCCCTGACCGCTTTCCTTCGCATTCAGAAGCTGCCGCCGGGGCACCTCCTGGAATTTGAGGATGGCAAGCTAAGCGTCCGGCAATACTGGGACCTGCCCGCGTACGGAACGTACTCGCCCCGCAGCGAGGACGAGTGTCTGGAAGAACTCGAACACCGTCTGGCGGAGGCAGTCCGCATCCGTCTGATTTCGGACGTGCCGCTCGGCGCCTTGTTGAGCGGAGGCACGGATTCTTCGACCGTGGTCGCCCTGATGGCCCGTGCCTCGAGCCGACCAGTCAAGACTTTTTCCATCGGCTTTCGCCACGCCGACTTCAACGAGGCCCATTACGCGAAACTGGTAGCGCAGCGATTCGAGACCGAGCACCACGAACTCATTCTCGAGCCCGACATCGTGGAGACCGTCGAGTCGCTCACTCGGTCTCAGGAGGAGCCGTTTGGCGACTCTTCGATGGTGCCGACTTACTATGTTTCCTGCCTGGCGCGGAAGCACGTCACCGTGGCCCTGTCTGGAGACGGGGGCGATGAGTTGTTTGCGGGCTATAAGCGGTACCGCATCCATCTCAACGACCGGTCTTATCCATGGATTCCTCAGTGGGCGCGCCGTTTCTACCGCGAACAGGTGCACGGCAGGTTGCCTCGGCAGGTGCCGGGGCGGAATCTGGCCTACAGCATTTCGCTGCCCTGGGGTGAGCGCTACGCGGAGGGCATCTCCTTACAACCCTTTCAGAGGGAGACGCGCCTCCTTTCCGCCGATTTCGCGGCGTCCTCCGCACCCTTGAGTGTGATGCGCAACTACCTCGAGAAGGCTCCGGCTGCCGATGCCCTGAGCCGCTTGCTCTATCTGGATACGAAGACATACTTGCCCGGGGACATTCTGACGAAAGTTGATCGCATGACCATGCTGACGTCCCTGGAGGCGCGCGTACCCATGCTCGACCACGTCTTCGTGGAGTGGGTTACGGCGTTGGCGCCGGAATGGAAGATGCGCGGAGACGACCAGAAATATATCCTGCGCAAACTGGCGGAAAGAATTGGTGTTCCCAGGGAAGTGCTCCATCGCCCGAAACAAGGGTTTGCTTTGCCGCTGGTTCACTGGGTCCGGCACGAGCTGAAAGATCTGATCCTGTCGGTGCTGTTGGATTCTTCCGCTCTGCAACGGGGATACTTCAACCCACAGGGAGTGCGCCAGATGCTGGAGGAACACTTCCGCGGGCGTCGTGACCACTCGCCACGTATCTGGCGGCTCATGATGTTTGAGCTGTGGCACCGTAACTTTCTTGGGGAACTCAGAACCACGGGAACCGCTCCGGGACTGGCGAGTTCCGCTCCCCTCGGTGGGGCAAGAGGATGAGTTCAACCTCCGACCAGGGAATCGATTTCGACCACGCCATCCCCAAGCCGGGCCCGCACCCGGGGATCCCGCCGGGCGATCGGAGTATGCTCCCCGGCGTTTTTCTAATGATCGAGAGTTTTGAGACGGGAGGCAGCGAGCGCCAATTCGCCGCGCTGGCCCGATCTCTGAATCCGAATGCGTTCCGCCTGAGTCTGGGATGTGTCCGGCAGAGAGGGCCCTTGATCGAGGGCTTGGGGGAGTTGCCAGAGTTTCGGCTAGGCGGCAGCTTGTACGGGCTACAATCGTGGAAGACGCGCCTGCGGTTATCCCGTCATCTGCGCACCAATGGTTTTGCGGTGGCGCACGCATTTGACTTCTACAGCAATCTCACGCTGATTCCGGCCGCCCGCTTGGCTCGAGTTCCGGTTGTAGTGGGAAGCCAGCGGCAGCTGGGTGATCTTCTCACTCCTGTTCAGTCCCATGTTCAAACCACCGCGTTTCGGTGGTGCGACGCAGTAGTGTGCAATTCGCACGTGGCCGCCCGCCGATTGGTAGAACACGGGTTGCCAGAGCGCAAGGCGGTGGTGATCGGGAATGGCTTGCCGCCCTCGGCTTTTGCGGAGACTGCCGGCGCCTTGCCGCGCCGTCCCCGTGTGCGGCTAGTGGGCATGATTGCGCGAATGAATACCAGGGCCAAGAACCACAGCATTTTTCTTCAAGCGGCCGCTCGGCTGCGTGACCGGCTCTCCGGTGTGGACTTCGTGCTGGTGGGAGACGGCCCGCTCCGCGCCGAATTGGAGCGCGAAGCCGCAAGCCTGGGCCTGGCGGGGAGGACGAGTTTTCTGGGAGACCGGCGGGACATCGCTGCGATCCTGGCGTCGTTGGACTTGACCGTATTGCCGTCAGCCTCCGAGAGTTTGTCGAACGCAATTCTCGAGTCCATGGCGGCGGGTGTTCCGGTAGTGGCGAGCCGGGTCGGGGGAAATCCAGAATTGGTTACCGCGGACAGGGGCATCCTGGTTGCGCCGGAGAGCGCAAACGATCTGGCGGCGGCCATCGAAACCATCCTCGGTGACGAGAGCAACCGCGTGGAACTCGGGCGCAACGCCAGGCGGTTCGCGCAGGAAAATTTTACGATCGAGCAGATGGAGAAACGGCATGAGGAACTTTACACGAATCTGCTCGCGGAAAAACGCTGGCGGCCGCATGCCCGCACCTTCGTTTCCCCGGCTTCCAGTTCCCCGCGCCCTCCGTTGCGGGTGGCGATCGTGGCGGCTTCTCTGCGCTACGTGGGTGGACAATCGGTGCAGGCCGACCTTCTCCTGCAGCGTTGGAAGGACGATTCTGACATTGCAGCACGGCTGATTCCGATCGATCCTCCCTTCCCGCGGGCCCTTGCCTGGGCTGAGAAGGTTCCGTTTCTGAGAACGCTTCTTCGCGAGCCTGTCTATCTGTGGCATCTGTGGCGAGGGCTCAAGGATGCGGACATCGCCCACATATTCTCCGCATCCTACTGGTCATTTCTGATAGCGCCGGCACCCGCTTTGCTCGTGGCACGAATCAGGGGGAAGCATACGATCGTCCATTACCACAGCGGCGAAGCGCGGAACCATTTGCGCCGATTTCGCACCGCCCGCCCGATTCTGCGAAAGGCGTCCAGACTGGTGGTGCCTTCCGCATACCTGGTGGATGTTTTTCGGGAATTCGATCTTCCAGCCAGTGTGGTGCCGAACATCGTGGACGAGAACCAGTTCTGTTTTCGGGAGCGGCGGCCGCTGCGTCCGCACCTGGTTTGCACGCGGGGATTCCACCCGTATTACAGCGTGGACGTGGTCGTGCGCGCTTTCGCTGAGATCCAGAAGGCCTTTCCCGAAGCGCGTCTCGATCTGGTGGGCGGGGGGCCTTCCGAGGTGGAAATTCGCAATCTGGTGCGAGACTTGAACCTCCCGGGAGTGCACTTCCTGGGAGTAGCGTCGAGGGAACAAATTGGGCGCCGGTATGACGAGGCCGACATTTTTGTTAATGCTTCCTGGCTGGATAACATGCCAGTGTCCATCCTGGAAGCCTTCGCCAGTGGAACTCCGGTGGTCACTACCGCTGCGGAAGGCATCCGTTACCTGGTGGAGCACGGTCGAACTGGCTTGCTCTCCGAGGTGGGAGACCCAACGGCGTTGGCGGCGAATGTCATACGGCTTCTGCGCGACGCGGAACTGGCTTCGAGATTGGCAGCCAATGGGTACAAGGAGTCGCAAAGGTACCGCTGGACGGAGGTTCGGCAGCGATGGGTGGAGGAATACAGTTCCCTGGCATCCGGAGCGTCGAAGTTGCTCGGGAGTGAGTCGCCACACGGTGAGACCCAGACAGGCCGCACAAGCGATTCGGCCAGAACACCCGTGGCATAAACGATCGATGCGTTCGTCCTCCAAGCCGCTGTGCCGTGTGCTGCTGGGCCTATGCGCGGCCGCGGCGATGATCGCGCTGATTCTGTTGTTCTGGGGTGGAGGCCTGTTGATTGCAAATGATGCGCTGCCCGATCACGCCGACGTGGCAGTCGTCCTGCAGGGCTCGATGATCGCGGAGAAAACAAGGATCGCGGGGGCGATGACCCTGTTGCGGCAGGGCGTTGTGAGTCGAGTTGCGATCAGTATTCCGAAAGAGTCGTACTGGGGACAGTCCCTGGCTCCGGTTGCCCGTGCGTATATCGAACAGATTTACGGTGCGGATGTGCCGGGCCGAGTGGATTTCTGTGTGACCGGCCCCGAAGTAGACTCGACCGCAGACGAGGCTCACGCGCTGGGCACGTGTTTGGCGGAGCACCAGTGGCGAACCGTGGTGGTGGTGACTTCGAATTATCACAGCCGCCGCGCGGGCATGATATGGAGGAACGCCATCAAGAAGGAGCATCCGGAGATCCGCATTTGGGTGGACGGCGTCACGGACCCGGGTTTTCAGCGGCAATGGTGGCGCAGCCGCCGGTCTGCAAAAATCTGGCTGGAGGAGTTTTCCAAGCTGGTCTTAGCCGCGCTGGGAGGGTGAAAGGACTTGGATGTGATCGGACCCGTTGAACACACCACTGAACTCGACGGTAACGGCCGCTGTTTGGCGGCGGAGCCGGCAGCTGGACAGACTTTGGCCGGAGACCTCACGGTAGAAATCCACGAATCTCCCGAGAGCGCGGAACGGCTGCGCCCCGAGTGGGAGACGTTGCTGCGCGAGTATCCGTTCTCTACCACTTTTTCTACGCATGAGTGGCTGATACCGTGGTGGCGAGCCTTCAGTGGTGAGGATCAGCTGCTGATTCTAGCGTTTCGAGACAGTTCGTCGTCGTTGATCGGTTTGGCGCCGATGGCCGTGACCCGCGTCGGCAAATTTCCGAATGCGTTGCGCTTGCTGAGGCTGATGGGCGACGGCAGCCATGATTCAGACAACCTGGATTTTCCGGTTCGACCGGGTTGGGAAAAGGCGTTCAGCCTTCGCCTGCTGGACTGGATGCAAGACAACTCCAGCCGGTGGGACGTATGCCAGCTGAACACTCTGCCATCGAATTCGCTCATACTAACTCCGCTGCTTCAGAATTTGGAGGCGCGGGGGTGGAAATGCTTCACCTCGACGCGGCCTCAAACGGTCGTGAAACTGGCCGAAAGCTGGGAAGCCCACCTGAAAGGGATTTCCAGCAAGGAGCGGGGCAAGATTGGGCTGAGAGCCCGCAGGTTAGAAAAGAAATACGAGATGCGAGTCCGCAGGTGTTCGGGGCAGGAGGAACTGAACGTATTTCTGGAAGCTCTCTTCGAGTTGCACGGCAAGCACTGGCAGGAGAGAGGACTGCCCGGGACCTTGCATTCACCGCTGCGCCGCCAATTTTACCGAGAGATGTCCCGCTTGCTGTTGGAACGTCAGAGACTGGAGTTTTGGGCCCTCGAACTTAACGGGAGAATCGTCGCCACGCAGTTCGGCCTTCGCCATGAGCATACGGTGTTCTCATTGCAGGAAGGGTTTGACCCCGACTACGCCCCCGACAGCGTTGGCTATGTTCTTCGCAGCCAGGTTATCAAGCAACTGATCAGCGAGGGTATACGTTGCTACGATTTTCTGGGAGGAACCGACGATTCGAAGATGCGCTGGGGCGCGGAAGTAAGAAATTACCTGAATCTGCGTTTCGCGCGCCCGTATAGCCGTGGAGGTCTTTACCTGGCAATGAAGCGCCGAAGGGAAGAGACCAAGAATTGGCTGCGAGCGCACCTGCCGTCTCGAACCTGGCAAGCGCTGAAGCGGGTGACAGGAAAAGGAAGCTAGGAAGCCGCGCAGGCTGGGCTTCAGCGGCTTGCGGTCTCTTTTGAGGTCACTGGTTCGTAACCCACCGAGCGCATGACGTCGCCCCAAGCCGACTCAAGCTGCGCCACACAATGCTCGGGCAACTTGGATCTCCACCCACCAGAGCTTGCCACACGCACGAACGGTTTGTCCTGCCGCGTTTTTCTGGTTTCCTTCCATTGCCGCGACTGTTCCTTTTCGAGCTTCCGCATACGGTCTGCCGAACTCAGCTCCACGGCCCGAGCGACTCGCTTGGAACTGGTGTCGACACCCAGGAAGCCTGCAATGCTCGTGCCGGCCTCCAGCGTATTTGCCAGCATGTCTTCGTATCGAAGGAACAGGAAATTCTTCTGGCCGTTGCGCGTGGCCATCCAACTGACGACATGGTCTCGCCAGGAGCCGGTCTTGGGCTCGAACTCAGATGCGATAAAGCGCGGCAAGAATTCTTCCAGACTGCAATCCTCCGAGATTACACGCCGCTTGAGCTGGAATTCGTAATACGAGAGCAAAACATCCCGCGGATCACGCACGATGTAAATGACTTTCTGATAGCGGGGATCAAAGCATTCGTGGCTCTTGATGATTCGCGGTCGTGGAAAAGTGCGCAAGGTACGGTCGGTAACGTCATAGATCTCGGGTATGCGGGATTCCAGACGGGCAAAACTGACTGGATCGTCGGGATTGATCAGGTTGCAGACCAGAAACCGAGTCCAGGTATTTCCCGACCTGGGGAAGGAGACGAGAAAGGTGTCATCGGGATAGACGGTTAAACCTCTCGCCGCTGCTTGTCGCTTGGTGACCGCCCTGGTATAAGAGATCAACTGCTTCTTCAGGTTCGACATTGGTTTGGGCTGCTCAACTGCGGTCCATCACCATCGTACTTCGCTGCGCGTCCTCAGCGGAGTTCCACGATGAATACGTCGGTTCGATACTTGCCTTCCGGCGACTTGCCCAACTGACCTTCCCAGTCGGAAGTGAACATATAAAATCGACCGTCGGGTGAAACGTTGCCGCGCGGTTGTGAGTAGAAGCCGTTCTTGGCTGTGCTGTAGGTGTGAGCAAACCGCCACAGTCTCGAACCCTTACCGTCAGTTTCGACGCAGAGGATCTCATTCTCCCAGGGGCCGGCCACGTCGAGCGGCGTTCCGGGCGTACTTGGGTTGCTTGGCCGGTAAGTGGATAGACACGCGGGATTGCTATCCTCGGGATTGTCGTTGATCCAGGAGAGATGGAGGTCATACCAGTAACCGGGAGAGCCATGTATGTCGGCAGTCAGCGGTTCAATGGAATCCAGGTGGTCCAACGGGCGCTTCAGCATGGCCATGGGATGATCCCCGCCCGGATTCAAGACGTGGGAATATCCTATCGCCTGATGCCCTCCACACTGCGACGGGCAAACCGTGACGTCCAGCGTTTCCAAGTTCCAGAGCCGCCACTTCGACTGCCCCGTACCTGCGCCGCGACCAATCATCACAAACTTCCCGGACTTTGAAATCCGGGCGTTATGAACACCGTAACGATCGTCAAGAGAGGCCCTCCCTTTCGGCCCCCACTGTCCGCCGATCTCTCCAGTCTGAGTGTTATACCAGCGGCATCCTTTCTCGCGATCGTAAGTGTAGATCAGGTAGTTCGCATCCTGTTGCGGTCCGATCACCGCCGTGAACCGTGCATCATCCACACTGACGGAGACGGCGAATAGTTTGTCCGCAGGGCGCAAGGTGACGCACTTTCCCGGATCATTGACCACACTGGTCTTGCCCGTGGAAGTGTCGAACTGTTCAATATCGGGCTGTTGTTGTCCAGTTCCGTACAGCAGGTTGGGCTGGGTGTAGCTGAAGTGCGGTTCGCCGCGCCAGCCCAGCTTGGGCGCTCCTCGAAGATGAACCGCCAGAGTCGAAGGATTGAAGTCGAAGAGCGTGAAACTACCGCCGGTGTCCATCACGTAGAACTGGGTGC
>Ga0209415_10017136_pt1 | contig 11560 bp, 12 predicted proteins | sample PeaSoiSIISIP2007_FD_187696 | JGI IMG/M metagenome (GOLD analysis project Ga0209415, IMG submission 187696) | Peat soil microbial communities from Weissenstadt, Germany - SII-SIP-2007 (SPAdes) (version 2) | ecosystem: Environmental > Terrestrial > Soil > Wetlands > Peat | place: Germany... | reverse complement strand
CGACAGGATGTGCGTCGCCAGCCGGTCGAGGAACCACCGGTCGTGGCTGATGATCACGGCGCAGCCGGCGAATTCGGTCAGTGCGTCCTCCAGCGCCCGCAGCGTGTCCACGTCCAGGTCGTTGGTCGGCTCATCCAGCAAAATAACGTTGTGCTCGCGCTTCAGCATCTTCGCGAGGTGGACGCGATTGCGCTCGCCGCCGGAGGGGATGCCGACCTTCTTCTGCCGGTCCGACCCCTTGAAGTTGAACGCGCTAACATAGGCACGCGATTGCACCGGACGTTTGCCGAGATAGATCACGTCCTCGCCGCCGCTGATCTGTCGATCCTGTCCGGCGCCAGCGTATCGACCCCGCGCCGCCTGGCTCCGGCCCAGGCCTTCTTCAGCCAGTCGGGTATTGCCACTGCGGTGTTGATGTCGCCCATTACCCCTCCCCCGTCAGCCGGCCGGATGCTTGCGGCTCTCGACGAACGCCCGCAGCACCTTGTTGATCCGCGTCTGGTAGCCTTTGCCGGTGTGCTTGAACCAGTCGAGCACGTCAGGATCGAGCCGCAGATAGACGCCGCGTTTGGGGGCGGGAATGCCCAGGACAACGGTGTCCTCCCAGCCTTCGGGCAAGGGGCCGTCGTCCGCGTCGGCCTGGCGCTCGACCACCGCTTGGGGCGTCGCGTCAACCTTGACCCAATCGGTCTTGCTGGTCATGCGACCAAGCTCCTCAGCCGAGTAGCGCACGATATCGCCTTTCCTCGCCATCTCTCGCCCTCCTCATCGAAATGATCCGCCGCGCTCCGGCTCGCTCCGTCCAGACCACCGCGATGCAGCGCCCTTCGATCAATCCGACACTGACGAGGCGGTGTTCTTTGTCGCGCGGCGATGGGTAGCTGTAGAGCAGCCGGCCGTCGAACAGGTGGCGGGCATCCCGAAAATCGAGGCCACGCCCTTCAAGCGTCGCTTGACGCTTGTTCTCGTCCCATTCGTACTCCACCACACGGCACAGCGTATCAACGTTTGTATATATAGTCAAGCCTGACGGGCAGCAACCAGGCTCCTGCGCTGCTACGCAATAAACCGGATTGCCCGCAGCGGCGCCTCCGCCCGACGAACGCGCGCGACGCATCGCGGTCGCGACCGCGTCCGGGTAGAGCGCAGAAAACCTCTCCCGCGCTTCGCGCCTTGGTCCGCTTCGCGGCCCAAGCCCGCAGCGCGGGAGAGGTTTTTTCTTATCTATCGCGCCAGCGGCCGGTACTTGATCCGGTGCGGCTCGGTCGCCTGCGCGCCCAGGCGCCGCCGCTTGTCCTCCTCGTACGCTTCGAAATTCCCCTCGAACCATTCCACGTGGCTGTCGCCCTCGAACGACAGGATGTGCGTCGCCAGCCGGTCGAGGAACCAGCGATCGTGGCTGATGATCACCGCGCAGCCGGCGAACTCGGTCAGCGCGTCCTCCAGCGCCCGCAGCGTGTCCACGTCCAGGTCGTTGGTCGGCTCGTCGAGCAGTATGACGTTGTGCTCGCGCTTCAGCATCTTCGCCAGGTGGACGCGGTTGCGCTCGCCGCCGGACAGGATGCCGACCTTCTTCTGCTGGTCCGATCCCTTGAAGTTGAACGCGCTGACATAGGCGCGCGATTGCACCGGACGCTTGCCGAGATAGATCACGTCCTCGCCGCCGCTGATCTCCTGCCAGACGTTGTTGTCCGGGTTCAGGCTGTCGCGCGACTGGTCGACATAGCCCAGTTTCACCGTCTCGCCGACCCGCAACGCGCCGCTGTCCGGCGTCTCCTGGCCGATGATCATGCGGAACAGCGTCGTTTTGCCGGCGCCGTTCGGACCGATCACGCCGACGATGCCGCCGGGCGGCAGCTTGAAGTTCAACCCCTCGATCAGCTCGGTGTCGCCGTAGCCTTTGCACAGGCCCTCGGCCTCGATCACGATGTTGCCCAGCCGCGGCCCGGGCGGGATGACGATCTCCGCCACGCCCGCCACCTGCTCCTGCGACTTCGCCAGCAGCTCCTCATAACGCTTGATGCGGGCCTGGTTCTTCGCCTGCCGCGCCCGCGGCGATGCGCCGATCCACTCCTGCTCCATCGCCAGGGCGCGCTGGCGGGCGCTTTCCTCCTTCTCCTCCTGCTGCAGGCGCTTGCGCTTCTGGCCCAGCCAGGAGGTATAGTTGCCCTCGAACGGATAGCCGCGACCGCGCTCGATCTCCAGGATCCAGTTGGTGACGTTCTCCAGGAAATAGCGGTCGTGGGTCACCACCATGACCGTGCCGGCATAGTCGTGCAGCGTGTGCTCCAGCCAGGCGACGCTCTCGGCGTCCAGATGGTTGGTCGGTTCGTCGAGCAGCAGGAGATCGGGCTTTTCCAGCAGCAGCTTGCACAGGGCGACGCGGCGGCGCTCGCCGCCGGACAGCGTGGTGACATCGGCGTCGGCCGGCGGGCAGCGCAGCGCGTCCAGCGCGATGTCGACGCGGCGGTCCAGCTCCCAGCCGTTCTCGGCGTCGATCTTTTCCTGCAGGTCGGCCTGTTCGGCCAGCAGGGTGTTCATCTCGTCGTCGCTCATGGGTTCGGCGAACTTCATGGAGATTTCGTTGAACCGGTCGAGCGCGGCCTTCAGATCGGCGAAGGCCTCCTCGACGTTCTGGCCGACGGTCTTGGTGGGATCGAGCTGCGGTTCCTGCGACAGGTAGCCGACGCTGGCGCCGGGCGCGGCCCAGGCCTCGCCGCCGAATTCGGTCTCGATCCCGGCCATGATCTTCAGCAGCGTCGACTTGCCGGCGCCGTTCACCCCGAGCACGCCGATCTTCACGCCGGGGAGGAAGGAGAGGGTGATGCCCTTGAATACCTCCCGTCCGCCCGGAAAGGACTTGGTCAAATCCCTCATCACATAGACATACTGATAGCTGGCCATGGAACCCCTGCACTCCGCTTGCGGCGAGGTTCTAGGTGGGGGGCCGCGGGCACTCAATACAGGGGCGCTCAATACCAGCGGTGCTGGTTCCAGAAGGCCACGGCGTTGTCGGCGGTGCCGTAGCGGGCGCGGATGTAGCGGATGCCGCCCTGCGCCTCCTCCACCGCGTTGCCGAAGGACGCGGCGCCGCGCGGGTTGTAATGGTAGTTGGGGGCGGTGAGCTGGTACAGGCCGCGCGCCGAGTGGATCGGGCTGTGCACGCCGACCTCGCCACCGGATTCCTGGGCCATGATGAAGGTGAGGCCGGGCTGCCAGGAGGTGGGCACGCCCTCCAGCGTCATGGCCTGGCTGAGGGCGTCGATCGACGCATCGGGCGGCGTGGCGGAGGGCTTGATCGGGAGGGGATTGGGGACGCGTGCCACCGCCTGGTGGACCGCGCCGTAGCTCTTCGTGGCCCTCGATGCTTCCCCATGGGGAGCGCGCGCCGCTGCCCGGTGGACCGCGCCGTGGCCCGTGATGGCCGCCGGTGCTTCCTGATGGGGGATGCGTGCCACCGCTTGGTGGACCGCGCCGTGGCCCTGCCTGGCCGTTGGTGCTTCCTCCTGCGGTTCGCGTGCCACCGCCTGGTGAACCGCTCCCTTGAGCCGGTCGCTGGCGGCGGTGCCCTGGGACGCGCGCATCAGCGCCCGCTGGAAGCCGGCTGGGTTGTGGACATGGCGTTGCGTCTGCTGCTCGGCCGGATTGGCCGTGGCTGCATCCGCTGCCTGTCCCGGGTGGACCGCATCGGCCATTCGGACAGGCTAAGCGCGCGGTCCTTTCCGATTGGTAAATGCTGGTGCGCCCGGCAGGACTCGAACCTGCAACCAGACGGTTATGAGCCGTCAGCTCTAACCAATTGAGCTACAGGCGCACCGGAGGGGCGTTGTGCCCGACCGCATCGTAGCATTCCTCGCCCGCGAAGCGAGAGAGGGTAGGGTGAGGGCGCCGCGGTGCGACCCGATCACCGTCTCCCTCGCCGCTTACGCGTCTCGCATCAACCCGCTTCGCGGCTCAACCCCGCCTGGCGGGAAAGGTTTCCTTATCGCGGCGTGTGCTTCTCCAGGAACGCCAGCACCCTGCTGCGCTGGACGTCGAGATGTTCCGGCCCCTTCCAGTCCTGCAGCACCTCGACCCCGGGCAGCAGAACGGCCAACTCGGCGGCGGTGGCAGCCGGGTGCGGCTTGTCGCTGCCGGGCAGCAGGAAGGTCGGCACCGGGCAGCGCCGGACGAAGTCGCGGCTCACGCTGAACACGAACTCGCCGCCCCACATGTTGCGGCCGAACGACCGCATCGCCGCTTCGTCGAGTTCCGGCCGCACCGCGCGTTGCTCTGCCGCCCACTCCACGAAACTCTCGGGGAAGTATTCGCGGTACTCCGGATGCAGCCCGATCGGGTTCTGCAACACCGCGGACGCGGCACGCTGAGGCATCAGCTCGCACAGCTTCAGGCAGAAGCTCGCGCCGATGCAGCCGCCCAGCGTGTGGAAGCGCTGGTGCCCGAGATGGTCCATCAACGCCAGGTGATCGGCGGCGTAGGTGTGCCAGCCATGGTCGGCGGCGATCCCGGCTCGCGAGTGTCCCGCATTGCGCTGATCCATCGCCACGACGCGGAAGCGCCCGGCGAGCACCTCGGTCCAGTCGTTCCAGGACCGCGGCGGCCCGCCCGGCGGCGAATGCCACATCTCGCTGCGCGAGCGCATTCCGCCCGGCGCGAACAGCAGGACGGGAAAGCCCTGGCCGTATTCCTCGTAGTGGATCTCGGCGTCCTCACGGCGCAGGACGGGCATGGTTGGCTCCTGTCTCGGTTTGCGGCGGAACCCAGCATAGCAGAGGGCGGGCGGCGGCCAATCCAGGCCGATGCGTGGTCCGACGCTCGGCAGACAGTTAGTATGGTTTGCATTTGGAGTTAGATTGTGTTAGAGACTGCGCGCCAGGCCAGGAACCCGGCAATCGCGCCCTGCAGCCAAGGGAACAGGTATGACCGTCGTCTCCAGCCCGTCCATCGCCAGGGGCCCCACCGCGTTGCCCGTTGCAGCGGTAACCCGCGCTTCGCGCGTCTCCGCGTCAGGCACCGCACAATGACCGTGGTGCTGATCGCTCCAGGCCGCCCCCTGCTGGTGGCGCCCGGTAAGCTGGCGCTTTCGGGCCCGTTGGCCGGAGCAGCGGCCGGCGGCGGCGGTGGCAGCGTCACCTATCCGTCCGCCATCGCCGGGTTGTCGGGCTGGTGGGATGCCGGCGCGATTTCCGGCATGCTGGCTCCGTCCGGCGCGGCCATCACGGCATTCGGCGCCTCGGTCGGCAGCCTGGCCGACAAGTCGGGTGCCGGCGCCGCCCTGACCGTCTACCACGGGGCCAGCAGCGGTACTACGCCACCGATCGCCACGCCGCGGCTGAACGCTCTGCTGGGCGGACTCGGCCGCAGCATGGTGATCCCACCGACGCTGCCCGGGTCCGGCCAGCAGCTCCCCCTGATGGACCCGGACCAGGGCCTGGTCAGCGCTGCGATGCAACTGGGGTCCGGCAGCGCCTGGACGCTGTACCTGGTGTGGTCGCGGCCCAACTGGCGGCAGAATTCGACCGCTGCCAGTCCATTGCTGACCGCTGGCGGCACCGTGATGCTCGCTGCCGACAACACTGCGGGCAGCAACCGCCTGGTGCTTTTCCCAGGTACCCGGCAGACCGTGCTGACCGCATCCCTGACCCGCCGTCACACCCATGCGGTCATCCTGCGCAACAACGCCGGCGCCGGCGTCGATGTGTGGCTCGACGGGACGCAGATCGCCACCGCCGCGCCCAACCCTCTGCTGTCATCCCTCAGCGCGCCGCTGCTGTTCCTGCACAACGGCATCGCCAACGGCGGCGCGGAGTGCTGGTTCCACGAAGCCGCCACCTGGCAGCACGCGCTCGCCGCCAGCGACATCGGCCGGCTGCTGAGTTACGAGGCGCGGTGGATCCTCGGCCCGCGCAAGGGCGTGCAGATCCTGGTCACCGGCCAGTCGAACTCCGGCAACGGCCTGAACGACGGCGCCTGGCACCTGCTGGCCCAGGGCGTGGCCTGGCACCTCGGCGCGCTGGCCTATGGTGTGGTGGGTAGCTACGGCAGCCAGCCGGCGGCCACCTGCATCCACGGCGAGGGCATCTATCCGGTGCCGGCGCTGAGCTTCACCGGTTCGTTCCTGAACGACCCGGGCGACGGCAGCAGCCCGGCCGGCTGGGTGATCGGTGCGGACGGCGAGGCCGTGCAGACCTGGCTCCAGACGGCGTCGGACACGGCGCCTGAGGACGCCGCCGACATCGTCGCCCTCATCTGGCCCTGGTCGGAAAATGACAGTTGCCGGCAGTACTCCGAGAAGGCGACCTACGAGGCCGCGGCGCGCCGGTTCCTCGCGCTGGAGCGCGGCATGCTGTCCCGCTCCGTCGCGAGCCTGCCGCAGGTCTGGTGGTCGGCGATTCCGTTCCAGTACAATGCCAATGATCCCGGCACGCAGATGCAGCGGGAGGTCGTGGCCGACATGGCGACGGATCCCACGCAAAATGTGACGGTGGTACTGCCGCAGACCGCCGACAGCCTGCCGCGCAGTGTGGGGGGCCCGCCGCTGGTCTACAACCCGGTGACCGGGATTTGGAGCGGCGGAGATCCGCTGCATCGCGACATCCAGGACAACCAGCGGTTCGGCCAACTGGCCGCGCCGCTGGTGGCGCGGGTCGTGCTGGCATGCAGCGGCGGCGACACAATTTCCGCCATACCGGCGGGGATTCCGGCGGCCGGCGGCCCAGTCGTCTCGCATGTCTACCGGCAGTCGAACACCGTACTGATCGTCACCGTGCGGCATGATTGCGGCACCGACCTCATCGTGCCTGCGACGCAGGCCGCACTCGGCTCCGGATGGGCCGTCATGGATGGAGGGTCCGTGGCGTCGCCGGGCAAGATCGTGCGGGGAACTGCCTGCGTGCGGCTGAACCCGACCCAATTGCGGATCACACTGGCACAGGCCCTGGTCAATTCCAGTGCCAATTGCCGCCTGTTCTATCCCTATGGCACCTACATGATGGGCCGCGGCAATTCAGTCACCGATAACCTTTCCACGGTCGCCCCGCCCTCGAGTTGGAACATCGCCGGTGATCTCGGCGGCGCCTGGAGTCTCAACATGCCGGTGCACGTGCCGATGGCGACGTCTTCCGGCGTGGTGTTGAGCGATTCGCCATGAAGCCGCGCCGCCGACCGATCTGTTAATATTTCTGACCAGCATCATCGACGGCGAGGGCCGTCGCGCCTGAACCGAAGGAAACCCCCATGCTCGACGCCTCCCGCCTGCACGTCTTCACCGCCCGCGCCAACCCGCTGGGCTGGACCGCGCCGCACCGCAACTGGCAGCGCTTCGCCCGGAACATGCTTGATGCCGGCGTCAACCTGACCGTCGTCGAATGCGCCTATGGCGAAGAACCCTTCTGCTGCGAGGCGGACGGCGCCCGCCATATCGGCGTGCGCGCCAAGACCCGCGGCTGGAACAAGGAGAACCTGTTGAATCTCGGCATCCAGCGCACCCCGGAGGCGCAATACCTTGCCTGGATCGACGCCGACGTGATCTTCCGCCGCGCCGACTGGGCCGAGGCCACCGTGCGCGCCTTGCAGCACTACGACATCGTGCAACCGTGGTCGGACGCCTACGACCTGGGGCCGAACGGTGAGCATTTGGCGCATCACCGTTCGTTCTGCCGGCAGTGGTTCCATCACCAGCCAGTGCTCGCCACACATTCCGGCTACTGGCAGGGTGATGGCGGCCCATACACCTATCCGCATAGCGGCTACGCCTGGGCGATAACGCGCGACGCCTACGACCGGGTGGGCGGACTGTTCGAGTTGGGCGGCATGGGCTCGGGCGACCACCACATGGCGTTGGCGCTGGTCGGAGGCGCGGAAGCCTCGATGCCCTCCGGCACCACCGAAGCCTATCGGCGCGAGGTGATGCGCTGGCAGGACCGCGCGCTGCGCCACATCAACAGCAATATCGGCTATGTGCCGGGCACCGTGGAGCATTTGTTCCACGGCCGCAAGAGCGAGCGCGGCTACCAGTCGCGCTGGGACATGTTCGTGCGCCACGCCTTCGATCCGCACGAGGACCTGAAGCGCAACAGCTTCGGCGTGCTGGAGTTCGCCACCAACAAGCCGGAGCTGCGACACGATTTCGACCTGTATCTGATGAGCCGCAACGAAGATGTGAACGTGGCGGGGTGACGTGACGCGGGGACGGCGATCATCCCGGTGCAGCCACGATCCGGGCGCAATAGTGCCGAAATTCGTGCCCATCATGTGGAGTGGTCCGCACCGGAGGGACGCACTATGCCTAAACTTCTGCTTGCCGTCGCAGCTATCGCGGGTCTTGCCGCGCTGACCGCAAGGGGTGCCACGGCGGCGCCGGTGGTCGGAGCGGCGGCCCAATATGCCGCACCGACGCAGCACGTCGTGCAGGCAGACTGGTACTGGAATCACCGTCACTGGCATCATCGCCGCTGGGAGCATCACCGCTGGTACTACTGGTAGGCGGTCGCGGTGCCGGCGTCCCTGATACGTGCCGGGACGCCGCAAACTGCGGCGCGTTCGTCCCGCAGCAGCCAATCTTTCCTGGCGAGGCCGCTGCCGTATCTGGTCAGGCTGCCGTTGGCGAGGATCAGCCGATGGCAGGGCACCACTATCGCCACTGGATTGGCGCCATTCACCAGCCCCACCACACTGCTCGCCCCCGGACGGCCGAGTTGCCCGGCAAGTTGCGCATAGGTCGTCGCCGTGCCCGCCCGCACGCGCCGTAGCGTGTCCCAGGCCAGGTGCTGGAACGCGGACCCTGCCGTGCGCACCTTGACGGTGTCGAGCGCGGCGGGGTTCCCTGTCGAAGCGGGCCTGGAGTCGTACCCGGGGGGGTGAATACATCCAACGCTAACGTTGTACGCACTTCTCCCCATCTCCCTCCCACAAGGAGAGGGGGAGAATTCTGTCCCCGCCTTGCTCCTCAGCCAACCCCCGCACCACTTCCGGGGACCAGCCGGCAGCGCGCAGGTCGTGCAGCGTCGCCGCCTTGTCGCGCTTGGCCAGGCGGCGGCCGGTGGCGTCGGTCAGCAGCCTGTGATGCGCGTAACGCGGGGCCGGCCAGCCCATCAGCGCCTGGATCAGCCGGTGCAGGTGGGTCGCCGGCTTCAGGTCCACGCCACGCGTCACCAGCGTCACGCCTTGCAGCGCATCGTCGTGGGCAACGCACAGATGGTAGCTCGCCGGGGCGTCCTTGCGCGCCAGCACCACATCGCCGAGCGGCGCCGGATCGCAGGCGATGACGCCCTCGCCCACCTCCTCGAAACACAGCGGACCCGGCACCACGGCGAGCGCGCCGGCCAGGTCCAGTCGCAACGCGAAGCGCTCCCCGGCGGCGATCCGCGCCGAGCGCTGGTCCACCGAAAGCCGCCGGCAGGTGCCCGGATACAGCGGGCTGCCATCCGGGGCGTGCGGCGCGCTGGCGGACGCCGCGACTTCGGCGACTATCGCCGCCCGGGTGCAGAAGCACGGATACAGCAGCCCGCGTGCCGCCAGCTTGTCGAGCGCGGCGCGATACTCCGGCAGATGCTCCGACTGCACCCGCACCGGACCGTCCCAGTCCAGGCCCAGCCACGCCAGGTCCGCCTCGATCGCCGCGGCAAATTCGGGACGGCAGCGGCCGGGATCGATGTCCTCGAGCCGCAGCAGGAAGCGCCCGCCCGCCTCCCGCGCCCACCGCCAGGCCAACAACGCGGAGAAGGCGTGGCCGAGATGGAGATAACCGGTGGGGCTCGGGGCGAAGCGGGTGACGATGGACATGCGGACCGGGCCGAGAGTACGACCGGTGCGGCGGAAAGGGAGAGAAAAATGGCGGAACTGGATGGACCGCGTTGGGGGCCGGCCTCGAAGGGCGTGCCGCGCCAGCTTGTGGTGCTGTGCCACGGCCTGGGCGCCGACGGCCACGACCTGATCGGCCTCGCGCCCTCCTGGGGGCATGCGCTGCCGGATGCGCTGTTCGTCTCTGTCGATGCTCCGTTCATCCATGATTCCGGGTTCGGACGGCAGTGGTTCAGCGTCGCCGACCGCACGCCGTCGGTGCTGGAGGCGGGAGTGCGCCGCGCCGCCGGTTTCCTCGGGCGTTTCATCGATGCGGAACTGGAACGCCAGAAGCTGCCGGCGGACGCCTATGCGTTGATGGGCTTCAGCCAGGGTGCAATGACCGTGCTGTTCACCGGCCTGCGCCACGTCCCGCCGCCGCGCGCCCTCCTGGCCTTTTCGGGCGCGCTGATCGCGCCCGAAACCCTGGCAGCAGAGATGACCGCCCGCCCGCCCGTCCTGCTGGTGCACGGCGAGAGCGACGACATGGTGCCGGCATCCCGCTCGCGCGAGGCCGAGGCTGCCCTGCGCGCCGCCGGCGTCCCGGTGGAAGCGACCTACATCCCTCGGCTGGGCCACGGCATCGACGACACCGGCATATCGATGGGTGCGCTGGCCCTGCAGCGGGCGTTCTCCGCGGCATGACAGCGGCATGAAACCGTGCCCCGGCGGTCCACTGGCATGCGAGACGGCTTGCGGCGCCCGGTACGGTCTGCGATAACCCGAACGAGTTCTCGGCGGCGCACAATATCTGGCGGGCTGACCATAGGAAACCCACCAGCAATTGCGCTCCGCACGCAAGGGAGCGGCGCTTGCCTGACGGTGGCCAAACTTTTCCGGCGCTGGTGCTGAACGCGGATTTCCGTCCGCTGTCGTATTTCCCCCTGTCGCTGTGGTCCTGGCAGGACGCGGTGAAGGCGGTGTTCCTGGACCGGGTGTCCGTGCTGAGCGAGTACGACACCCGTGTGCGCTCGCCCAGCCGCAGCATGCGACTGCCCAGCGTGATCGCGCTGAAGGACTACATCCCCTCGGCGCGCCGGCCGGCGTTCACCCGGTTCAACGTGTTCCTGCGCGACGGCTTCGGCTGCCAGTACTGCGGCAACCGGCGACCCGCGCACGACCTGACCTTCGACCATGTGGTGCCGCGCAGCCGCGGCGGCCGCACCACGTGGGGGAACGTCGTCACCGCCTGCGCCGACTGCAATCTGCGCAAGGGGTCCCGTCTGCCGCGCGAGTGCGCGATGTTCCCGCGCTGCCACCCGCGCCAGCCGACCACATGGGAGTTGCAGGACCAGGGGCGCGGCTTCCCGCCCAACTACCTGCACCAGAGCTGGCGGGACTATCTGTACTGGGATACCGAGCTGGAGAGCTGACTGGGCCGGCCAGTTACGCTGCGGGTTGTCGATCTCGCAGCGGGCACCTTTGAAGATGATGCTGCGCAGTCCCGATTTGACGCGGAGCTTTTCCAGGCTGGGACGGTACTGGTCTCCCAGCGCCAGGCCATCCAGTGGCAGCAGCGCCTTCCAGCCGTATTCCGGCGGCACGATCGGCGTACGGTTGTACGGTTCCTCCGTGAGCTGGTCCGCCATCTTTAGTCCCTTACCACCCGACTCTTCCCGCTGCATGCGTTGAATCGTACCGCCTGCTAAATCCCATCAAATCATCGCCGGAATGACAACCGCCTCGGTGAGCCATTCCGCCGCTGCGGTCGCGGCGCGTC
>Ga0209415_10017135_pt1 | contig 11560 bp, 4 predicted proteins | sample PeaSoiSIISIP2007_FD_187696 | JGI IMG/M metagenome (GOLD analysis project Ga0209415, IMG submission 187696) | Peat soil microbial communities from Weissenstadt, Germany - SII-SIP-2007 (SPAdes) (version 2) | ecosystem: Environmental > Terrestrial > Soil > Wetlands > Peat | place: Germany... | reverse complement strand
CGCCACGCCGACGATGTTGCCCACGTGGACGTGGAGCCCCGGAACCGACCCGTCGTAGGGGGCGTCGAAGGCGAAGACGCCACCATCGCGTCCCACCAGCCAGTACCCGCCTGTGGCGCTGTCGTACGCCATCCCCACGATGTCGTTCACATGGACCCCGAGCCCGGGCACCGACCCGTCGTACGGGGCGTCGAAGGCGAAGACGCCACCATCGCTCCCGACCAGCCAGTACCCGCCGGTGGCGCTGTCGTAGGCCATCCCGACGATGTTGGTCACGTGCGCGTGGAGGCCGGGTACCGATCCGTCGTACAGCGTATTGAACGAGAAGACACCCCCGTCGCGTGCGGCCAACCAGTATCCCGGGCGGGGGGGCGCCGGCGGTGGTGGGGGCGGCAATCCGGCCGGCCCGTCGAAGGCGGCCACGCCGTCGGCCTCGGGCGCCAGCACCAGACCGTCCGCCACCGCGGGAGTGGGGAAGTGGTTGTCCTCGCCGTTGAGCGAGAACGACTGCAAGGTGGTGCCGTTGGCCGGGTTCAGCCCGCGCAGTGTCGACCCCCCGATGGTCCACACTTCGCCGCCGGCCACGACGGGCGGTCCCGCCGATCCGGTCGGTGTCTTCCAGAGCACGTTCGCCGACGTATCCGACGCCACCTGGACGGCCTCGATCCCGGCCATGCACGGGACGTAGACGACGTTGCCGTCGATGGCGTTGCCACCGTCGACGTCGGCTCCGCAGAACGAACCCGCTTGCACGATGGCCGTCTGGCCACCCACGGCACCCAGATGGGAGCTGTTCATGAGATAGCCGGTCTCGGACTTCCCTGCTTGGAACACCGTGCCTCCGACCAGGGCCGGCGAGGAGGAGCCCAGGTCGAAATCATTGTTGTTGTCGTGCTGCCAGGACGTGGGAACGAAGAAATCGGCCAGCTGCAACTCCGGCGTCAGCTTGAGGACGGCGTCGCTCGAATCACTGGGATTGCTGGGCGCCGGGTTGGAGCCGAAACCGTTGCCACTGGCCACCCAGACATTCCCCTGGTTGTCGACCACCGGGGCGGCGCCCCCCATCCAGATGGCCCCCGCGTGGTTGCCCGCCACCGAGTCGACCTGGAAGACGCGGGTCGGACCTCCCGATTCCGAGGCGGAGATGACGAAGCCCCAGTACTGGCCGCAGTCACCGTCGTTGCCCCCCATACCGAAGACCACCCGACCGTCGTCGAGGGCCAGACCGGTGCGCTGAAGCTCGGTGGCAGGGTCGGTGCCCCCGGGGTCCACCTGCTGTCGGAGCAGCACGACTCCGGAATAGAGGTCGAGTCCGATCAAGAAGTGTCCGATGCTCCCGCCGTTGTCCTCGTCGGCCACGACGAACACCTCCGAGCTCGACGGGTCGATGACGGGCGTCCCCGTGATCCCCACGTTCGGGCCGATGTCACCACACGGCACGTCCGACGACGGGACCGGGTTGCCGACGTGACTCGTCCACATCACCTGTCCGCTGCTGGCGGCCAGCTCGTAGACGGTGTCGTTCTCGGTGGCCACGATGACGCGGCCGGCCTCGACCAGCGGCTCTCCGAAGACGGGACCGTCCAGGCCGGTGTTCCAGGCCGGTCGAGCCGGCGCCAGATTCGTCCCGCTCGGGTCGACCCCCGTCCCGAGACCGTCATGGTGATACTCAGGCCAGTCGGACCCGAAGGAGAAGTGCGCCACGACCGCCCGGGATCCTCCCGCCCCTGCGCTCGCCCCGACCCCGACGCCGAGGATCGCGAGGACGGCGAGGACCGCCGAGAGGAGCTGGACCGGACGTCGACTGATGCAGATTCTGGTCACAGGGGTAAAGATAAGGCCGAACCCCGTCCCCGGGAAGCTACGAGGGGCCAATCTCCGCTGCCCTCTGCTCCCGGCCTTTACCCCGACAATTCCCAGGTGAGCGGGTTGCTACCCTCGAACTGGCTATGACTTCGATCTCGGACGTCCTCGCCGGCCGGTACCGGCTCAGCGAGCTCCTCGGACAAGGTGGGATGTCCGACGTCTACCGCGCCGTCGACGAGCGCAGCGGCCTGGCCGTCGCCGTCAAGATCGTCCGCTCGGGCGATCCCGAGTTCGCCCGCCGACTGGCCCAGGAAGCCCGCGCCCTCGAACGGTTCGAGCATCCGGGCCTCGTGCGGCTCCTCGGCACCGGGGTGACCGGCGCCCAGGCCTACCTGGTCATGGAATTCATTGACGGCTCGACGCTGGCCGCCATCCTCCGCCGGGGACCCCTCTCGCCCACGGAGACGGCCCGGATCGGTGCCACACTGGCCGGCGCACTCGCCTACGTTCACAACCGGGGCATCGTCCACCGCGATGTGAAGCCGGCGAACATCCTGGTCACCGCGGCCGGAGACGCCCGGCTCGGAGACTTCGGCATCGCCCGGCTCATCGACGCCTCCACCATGACGGTCGCGGGTACCACCCTGGGGACCGCCGCCTACATGGCTCCGGAGCAGCTCGAGGACCACCAGGTGGGACCGGCCGCCGACATCTGGTCCCTCGGGATCGTCCTCCTCGAGTGTCTCACCGGCCGCCGCGTCTACGACGGCACCCCGAGTGAGGTCATCGCCAAACGGTTGGCCGGCCCCGTGGCGCTGCCCGGGGATCTCCCGGTCCCGTGGAAGCTGCTGCTGAGCGGGATGCTCGACCATCAACCCGACCAACGCCTCGACGGCGCCGAGGTCGCCGCCCTGCTCTCGGGACCGGTGTTCGCCGTGTCGTGGATCCCGTCGGCGCAGAGCGCCGCCGGGCCGCGTGGAGCGTCGGTGCTCCCCGACCTCACTGCCTTGGCACCGGCCGCGGGACTCATGGCGGTCGCACCCGCCGCCGACCTCACCGCCGTGGCACCCGTCTCCGGAAGCGGCGCTACCAGCGTCCTCGTCCCCGACGAGACCCGCGTGGCCCCGACCGGCGCACCGTCGCTCTCACCGGTGCGCCGACGCGGCCGGCGGTGGCTGCTCGGCGCACTGGCGTCGGTGCTCCTCGCTGGACTTGCCACCGGGCTGGTGGCGGCGCTCGGGTCGAACCCCCCCGGCCGCCTCAAAGCGGATGCCAGGAAGTCCACCCACAACGGTGCCGTCGCCGCTCTCCAGACGACGACGACCGCCGCGCCCACCACCACCACGACGACGACCACCACGACGACCACCACGACCACGGTCTCCACGGCGTCGACGGCGCTGGCCACTCTCACGAACGACGTCGCCACCGCCGTCGACGCCGGCACCATCGACGCCGGCACGGGGAGGGCCATCACCGGTCCGGCGGGTCGCGCCGTCACCGACGTATCGGCGGGACGGACCAATCAGGCGTTCAACGAGTTGCAACAGGCCGCCACGGCGATCGCCGACGGCGTCCAGAACGGTTCGATCAGCCAGGCTGAAGGTTTCACGTTGCAGGGCGATCTCTCGACCCTGGCTACCGAACTGGGTACGGGCCAGCCGACCACGACGCCGACCACGGCACCGGGACCGGGTCCCGGGAACGGCAACGGTAACGGCAACGGCAACGGAAATTGATGTCGTCGGCCGGACCGACCTCGCCGCTCGAGGCCCACGGCGACCACGGGGCGCCGCCGGTGTCGAGCTCCGCCTCGCCCGCCGACGACACCTTCACCTGGTACCGCCACCCCTGGAACGCGGCCTTCACCGCCGCCGCCCCCGCCACGGCGCCCACCACGGTGAGCGTGGCGCAACGCGAGGCCTTTCTCCGCGACGGGTATTTCGTCATCGACGACCTCATCGACCCGGGGATCCTGTCTGCTGTCACCGCCGAGCTCGACGCGCTAGAGGCCGGAGTCGACCAGTTCCTCGGCACCCAGAACGGAGGCCGGTTCCACATCGCCGAGCAGGGAGCCATCACGTTCAGCCCCCACGCTGTGCTCCGCTCGTCGGCGGCCCGGGCGCTCACCCGTCACCGCGCCCTGGTGGGACTGGGCCGGGACCTCCTCGGCCCCGACGTCAACCTCTACTGGGACCAAGCGGTCTACAAGAAGACGGAGAAGCCGCGCCGGTTCCCCTGGCACCAGGACAACGGCTACACCTACGTCGAACCCCAGCTCTACCTCACCTGCTGGCTGGCCCTCACCGATGCGACGATGGACAACGGATGCCCCTGGGTCGTACCCGGGGCCCACCGTCACGGGACGCTCCGCCACCACTGGGTCGACCCCATCGGCTGGGAGTGCTTCGACGATCCCCCTGGCGCCGTCCTTGCCGAAGTCCGAGCGGGCGGGGCTGTCATCTTCTCGTCGGTGACACCGCATCTGACCGGTCCCAACACCACCGGTGCCGTGCGTAAGGCGTACATCGTCCAGTACGCGGTGGACGGCGCCGAGATCCTCCAGGGTGATCCAGACGCCGGCCCGCCCGTCGCCCGTCTCCGCCAGGACGACCCCGACCGGCAGTACCCGGTGCTCCGCCAGGGGGATCCGGTGGCACCCTGACGGTGACATCGGTCGCGCCACGTCGCACGACAACGGCCGGTAGGGGACGCCGGCACACGCGACGAGGCCCCACCGATGGTGGGGCCTCGTCCAGGTACCGCGGTCGACGTGAGTCGACTCTCGAAGGGACGGTCAGAACTTGAGGACGGTCCCAGGCTCGATCGACAGGTTCCCGCTGGCGTCGAGGCACACCTCGCCCTTGATCTTCCCCTTGACCGAGCTGCCGACACCCGTGGAGCCGGTGACCTTGCCCTTGACGTTGAATTCCGTGTCGCCGGCGGCGCAGCTCCCGTGGGGGTCCTTCTCATCCTTCTTGGGAACCGTGGCCGTGACCGTGACCGTGGTCGTCCCCCCGGTGGCCCACGTGATGGTGCCCGAACCGGACGTGAAGGCACTGATGGGGAAGGTCCCCGACCCGCCGGTGTTGGCCGTGTCCGTGCAGCCGCTCAGGCTTCCGGAGGAACCGGAGACATTCCCGGTCAGGGTGGAACAACTCGTGCCGCCACCGGCCCAGGCCGTGCCGCTCAATCCCAACGTGACGGCCGAGGCCGGGATGGTCAGGACGGCAACCGCTAACAGGATACGACGCATACTTCCCCCTTTTTCTCAGGTATACGTATCGTCCACCGCGTCGATTCTCGACAGGTGGACGCTGGCGAGGAGGAACATTACTCACGGCGAACTGCGTGTGCACGGGGATACCGGGTGACGGTGCACACAAGCGCACGGCCGCTCCGCAGGCGACGGCGCGGACGTTGCTCGTGATCGAGGTCACAACGACTCCCGTGACGTCGAGCGGACGAGGGAAGGAAGACGTAGTGTACGAGGGTCGTACGCAGTGACCGGAGCGGCGCCAGGGGGGCAGTGAGGGGACGCGATGACCCGGCGGGAACCCAAGGTACGCGATACCCGGAACCGGTTGTTGACGGCCGCCCTTGAGGTGTTCGCGGCCAAGGGGTTCGCCCACACCTCCGTGGACAACATCGTCGAAGGGGCGGGATGCACCAGGGGGGCCTTCTACTACTACTTCGAGAGCAAAGAGGACATCGCCCGCGACCTCCAGCGTGATCTCTGGCACCAGCTGGCGGAGCGGGCGCAGGAGGCCTTCGATCCGGCCCTCGGGACCATCGCCAATCTGAAGAAGGCGTTCGACGTCCATCTCGGCGCCCTCGGTGCCCTCGGTCACGCCCGTTTCTTCCTCCGCGAGGGATTCCTCGATCCGGTTCTCGAGGCGTCGGGCCGCGACGAGTTGAAGTGGGGGGTGAGCCTGGTCCAAGAGCTCCTCGTCGACGCCATGAACCGTGGCGAGATCGTCGATGTCGAGCCCTTCGCTCTGGCCGACATTCTCACCGGTCTCTTCGAAGTGGCGACGACCCACACACTCGAGGTGAGTGATCCGACGTCGACGATCGACGTGGTCCACGTCATTCTCGACGGACTCGCTGCACCTCGGGCGTCCGTGTCACTAACCTCTGACACTGTGTCCCGTCGGTCTGACATGCGTCCCCCGATGGCGGTCGCCGTCGCGCGCAGGACCGACGGCTGAGGTACACGCACCGCCGGTCGTACCGAAAACACCACCGGCCCGGTCGCCTTTAGACCGCTCCCGTCGAAATTTCATACACCAAAATTTGACGATGTAATAGCACCTGGCCCCCCCGCATGATGACCGACGTAGCAATCATCGCCGGTGAACCTTCGCGTCTCCCAGACCCCGAGACCTGGTGGAAAACCGTCAAACAGGTTCTGGGGGAGATCATGACGAAGATCCTTTCCGTGCGTCCGTCCACGGGTGCCCGCCGTCGCCTGAAGGCCACCCGGTTGGTGATGGCGCTCTCGTTGGTCTCGGGCCTCGCGTCTCTGGCGGCGCTGATGGCGACCGCCACGCCGGCGGCCGCCGCCGGGGCGACCACGACCTGCACCGCCCCCGCCTCGGGCGGTACCACCACGACCTTCTACGTCGGCGCCGGCGCCCAGACCTTCTCCGTGGCCTGCTACGGCAGCGGCCTGTCGACCGCCACCTACCCGACGTCGATCACCGTCAACACCGGGGCGCTGCCCTCCGACGCCACCTTCCCCACCACTACCCCGGGGTGCACGCAGAGCACGTCGGGTTCGGGGACCTCCGAGCATTACATCCTCACCTGCGTCATCTCCGAGACCCCTGTCTCAGGGGACATCGGCTCCTACGCCGCCACCTTCCTGGCCACCGGTGGCGGCACCGCGCCCAACGCCACCTCCGGGGCCCTCACCCTCAACGTGTCCAATCCCCTCACGACCTGCACCGCCCCCGCCGCCGGTGGGAGCAGCACCACGTTCACCATCGGCTCGGCCGACTCCTACTCGGTGGCCTGCTACGGCAACGGCCTGACCACCGCCACCTACCCCTCGTCCATCACCATCAACAGCGGCACTCTCCCGGCCGACGCCACCTACCCCACCACCACCCCGGGGTGCACGCAGAGCACGTCGGGATCGGGGACCGCCGAGCACTACATCCTCACCTGCGTCATCCACGAGACCCCCACATCGGCTGACGCCGGCACGTACCATCTGACCTTCCTGGCCACCGGGGGCGGCGGCGCCACCAGCACCACCTCGGGCACGCTGACCCTCACGGTGGCCCCGGTGGCACCGACCTTCCACGCCGGCCAGTACTTCAACGGCGTCGCCGGCGTCCCCTTCTGCTTCGACGCGGCGGCGGACACCGTGACCGCGGCCAACGGCGGCCTCCCGCTCACGAGCATCACCCTGGGGTCCACCCCGGCGGGGGTCACCAATTACTCGCTCCAGAACGTCAACCTGACGGCAGGGACGGCCCAGCTGTGCGGGACCATCAGCTCGGCCGAGGAGAGCCACACGGTCACCATGGCCCCGGTCTTCACCAACAGTGGAGGCAGTGTCACCGGCAGCGTCACCCTGTCCGCGTACGGATCGTGCAGCTGGACGTCGAGCGCGGGGACGACGAGCCTGTTCGACGCCAACCAGGACCTCTACCAGTCGGGATCACAATCCGCCTTCGGCGCCCCCATCACCAACGGCGAGACCGTCGGCTCGACGACCAACTACGCCACCTGCACCCAGGCGATGTACCTGGGCGCGGGGCTCGGTGGGGCGAGCACGGTGCTGACGGCCAACCCCCTGCCCACCCCGACGGACTCGAACCCGTCGGCCAACCAGGGTGACCTGTCGTCCTCCAACCTGGAGCTGGGCAAGGGCTGTTACGGCAGCGCCCACATCGGTAACGGCGCCGTCTACACCAACTTCGGGTCGGGGACCGTCCTCACCGTCCCCAGTCCGTGGGTGAACGGCGGGACCTGCAGCTACGGGATCGGCAGCAACTCGGCCGGCGGCAACACCGACTCCTTCGCCACCTGCCCCCCGACGCAGGCCGACGTGAACGAGGGCTACCTGTCGTGCAGCATCCTCGCCTCGTCGGGGAACAACGACAGCGGGGCGAACACCTCGTTCACCTACAGCAGCGACGACCTGTTCTTCACCGGCCAGCCCGTCCCTCAGCAGTCGACCGCCACCCTGTCGGCCGCCGCCGCCCAACCGGGCGACACGGTCAGCGTCACCGGCGGGACGAACTGGTGGGGTGGTGGCGGAGGCGCCGAGCCGAACGCCGGTCCCTACGGTGACTCCCAGATCGGCTCCTACTACCAGGTCGGGGCTCCGAGCGTCTTCATCGGGACCAGCCGGGCCACCGCCGTCCCGGTGGCGAGCTCGACCGTCACGCTGACGGCCAACACCTACGCCTGCACGGGGGCCGAGTCCTCCAGCGTGGGGCCCAACCCGTGCACCATGACCCCCGGGGGACCGACCGGTTCCGTCACCCTCCCCGCCGGCCTGGCGCCGGGCACCTACAACCTCTACATCGACGCCACCAACACCTCACCGCTGCCCGGCAACGGCCCCAACGACGCCTACCAGACGGCGCGGGGAACCAACTTGGGCACCGACGAGTCGGTGACGCCCATCGACGTCGAAGGCGTCATGGTGGTGAAGACCTCGACCACCTCCTCCTACGGTGCCGCCGGCCAGACGCTGTCGTACAACTACAACGTGACCAACACCGGCCCGGACACGCTCACCGGCATCCAGGTCAACGACAACCTGATCCCCAGCGCCAACATCAGCTGCCCGAGCTCGTCGCTGGCCGGCAACTCCTCGGAGACCTGCACCGGCACGTACACGACCACCCAGGCCGACGTGGACCGCGGCTATGTCACCAACACGGCGACGGTCAGCGGGACGAGCCCGTCGTCGGAGACCATTACCTCGGCCCCGTCATCGGCCACGGTGGACGCATCGGATGCCACCTCGTCACTCAGCCTGACCAAGTCGACCGACTCGACCGGGTACGGCGCCGCCGGTGACACCATCAACTACAGCTACCTGGTGACCAACACCGGCACGACCACCCTGTCGGGCATCAGCGTGGCCGACAACCTGGTCGCCTCGGTGAGCTGCCCCGACCCCTCCCTCGCCCCCGGGGCGTCGGAGACGTGCACAGGCACCTACACGGTGACCCAGAACGACGTCGACACCGGCTCGGTGACCAACACGGCCACCGCCAACGGGACCAATCCGTCCGCCGTCACGGTCAATTCGAGCCCCTCGGCGGTCACCGTCCTCGCCTCCGACGCCACCTCGACCCTGCGCCTGGTCAAATCGACCACCTCGACGGGGTACGGCACCGCCGGTGACACCATCAACTACACCTATCTGGTGACCAACACGGGCACCACCACGCTCTCGGCCTGGGGTGTCAACGACAACCTGATCGGCAGCGCCAGCTGTCCGGGTGGGTCCCTGGCCCCCGGGGCGTCGGAGACCTGCACCGGCAGCTACACCGTGACCCAGGCCGACGTGGACGCCGGTTCGGTGACGAACACCGCTACCGCCAGTGCCACCGGCCCCTACGCCAACGCGGTCACCTCGAACCCGTCCTCGGTCACGGTGGACGCGTCCGACGCCACCTCGACCCTGAGCCTGGTCAAGTCGACCAGCTCGACCGGGTACGGCAAGGCAGGCGACACCATCAACTACAGCTACCTGGTGACCAACACGGGCACGACCACCCTCTCGGGTGTGGGTGTCACCGACAACCTGGTCACCTCGGTCAGCTGCCCTGACCCCTCCCTGGCCCCCGGCGCGTCGGAGATCTGCACCGGCAGCTATGCGGTGAGCCAGGCCAACGTGGACAACGGCTCCGTGACCAATACGGCCACCGCCGACGCCACGGCCCCGCCAGGTGGCAACCCGGTGAGCTCGAACCCGTCCTCGGTCACGGTGTCGGCGTCCGACGCCACCGCCAGCCTGAGCCTGGTCAAGTCGTCCGACACCGTCAATTACGCCGCCGCCGGTGACACCGTCGACTACAGCTACCTGGTGACCAACACCGGCACCACCACTCTCTCGGGTGTGGGCGTCACCGACAACCTTGTCGCCTCGGTCAGCTGCCCCGACCCTTCCCTCGCCCCCGGGGCGTCGGAGACCTGCACGGGCAGCTACACGGTGACCCAGGCCGACGTGGACGCCGGCTCGGTGACGAACACGGCCACAGCCAGCGCCACCGACCCCCACGCCAACGCTGTCAGCTCGAACTCGTCCATGGTGACGGTCCCGGCCTTTTCCACCTCGAGCCTGAGCCTGGTCAAGTCGACCACCTCGACGGGCTACGGCGCCGCCGGTGACACCATCGACTACAGCTATCTGGTGACCAACACCGGTGTGACCACACTCTCCGCAGTGGGCGTCACCGACAACCTGGTCGCCTCGGTCAGTTGTCCGGACTCCTCCCTCGCCCCCGGGGCGTCGGAGACATGCACCGGCAGCTACACGGTGACCCAGGCCGACGTGGACAACGGCTCGGTGACCAACACGGCCACCGCCAGCGCCACCAACCCCCAGGACCACCCGGTCAGCTCGGCGTCGTCCACGGTCACGGTGGAGGCGTCCAACGCCACCTCGACCCTGAGCCTGGTCAAGTCGACCACCTCGACGGGCTACGGCGCCGGCGGTGACACCATCGCCTACAGCTACCTCGTGACCAACACGGGCACGACCACGCTCTCGGCCGTCAGTGTCTCCGACAACCTGATCGGCAGTGCCAGCTGCACGCCCGGTTCCCTCGCCCCCGGGGCGTCGGAGACCTGCACGGGCAGCTACACGGTGACCCAGGCCGACGTGGACGCCGGTTCGGTGACGAACACGGCCACGGCCAGCGCCAGCAACCCGCAGGACGTCACCGTCACATCCGGGTCGTCCACCGTCACGGTCGAGGCCTCGGACGCCACCACCAGCATGAGCCTGGTCAAGTCCACCAGCTCGGGCGGGTACGGCGCCGCCGGTGACACCATCCACTACGGCTACCTGGTGACCAACACCGGCACCACCACGCTCTCGGGCGTGGGCGTCGCCGACAACCTGGTCGCCTCGGTCAGCTGCCCCGACCCCTCCCTCGCCCCCGGGGCGGCGGAGACGTGCACGGGCAGCTACACGGTGACCCAGGCCGACGTGGACGCGGGCTCGGTGACCAACACCGCCACCGCCAGTGCCACCGGCCCCTACGCCAATGGTGTCAACTCGGGTCCGTCCTCGGTGACGGTCCTGGCCTCCAACGCCACGACGTCGATCAGCCTGACCAAGTCGACGAACTCGACCGGGTACGCCAAGGCCGGTGACGTCATCCACTACAGCTACGTGGTGACCAACTCGGGCACCACCACGCTCTCGGGCGTGGGTGTGGCCGACAACCTGATCGCCTCGGTCAGCTGCCCGGACTCCTCCCTCGCCCCCGGGGCGTCGGAGACCTGCACAGGCAGCTACACGGCGACCCAGGCCGACGTGGACGCCGGCTCGGTGACGAACACGGCCACGGCCAACGCCACCGGTCCCTACGCCAACGGGGTCAGCTCCGGGTCGTCCTCGGTCACGGTCCTGGCCAGCGGGGCGGCGTCGAGCCTGAGCCTGACCAAGTCGACGACGTCGACGGGGTACGGAAAGACCGGTGACGTCATCGACTACACCTACCTGGTGACGAACACCGGCACGACCACGCTCTCGAACGTGGGCGTCACCGAC
>Ga0209415_10017133_pt1 | contig 11561 bp, 8 predicted proteins | sample PeaSoiSIISIP2007_FD_187696 | JGI IMG/M metagenome (GOLD analysis project Ga0209415, IMG submission 187696) | Peat soil microbial communities from Weissenstadt, Germany - SII-SIP-2007 (SPAdes) (version 2) | ecosystem: Environmental > Terrestrial > Soil > Wetlands > Peat | place: Germany... | reverse complement strand
GCTTTTAACCAGTTGGTCGCTGGTTCAATCCCAGCACGGCCCACCACATACCTCGCCTAGGGCGGGCGTCGACCGTCGTTTTGCGCGACATGCGCGTCACGACGGCGAAAGCCCGCCGGTGAATTCCGTCACATTTCTTTGTTAAATCGTCGCGCGACATACGAGGCTGTGACAGGCGTTCGGACAACCGGCCCGCTCACGGGAATGCTCACCGATCAGCAGCATGCAGGGAGCTGATCCGAGTTGAGCCGCCGCACACCCGCGACGATCGCTGTGAATTCCGATCTCGCACGCCCGGAGTTCCCGGGAACGTGCGCGCCGTCGCCGGCTGTCGCGACGCGCAGCCGCCTGGAGCCCATCTTCGGCGGTATCGCCCAGCTCGCGGCAACTGTGTGCCGGACGCCGTTCGCCTTCATCGAACTCATGGACCGCGGTCAGGCATGGTGCACCGCAAAAGAATCACTTCCTGCCGCCGCGGCCCGCTGCGACCCGTTCTCCAGATACGCCCTGCATGCCGCTGGGCTGTTCGAGGTTCCAGACGCCAGCCAGGATCCACGCTTTGTAGACACCGAGTGGATATCCGACCCGCATGCCATTCGTTTCTATGCCGGACTCGCGCTACGAACCGGCCACGGGGACGTGCTCGGAGTACTCGCCGTGTGTGACCGCGCACCGCGGCAACTCTCACCGGACCAGCGAGCGGCCCTCGCGCTGTTGGCCGATCAGGCCGTGTCGCAGGCCGAACTCCGCGCCAGTCTCCAAGAGTGCGCGCTCGCCTCGGAACCGCGACCGGGTGTGACGATGCCTGAAAGCGATGCGGCGCTGGCTTGGGCGCTGCTCGAGGCGGCGCCGGTCGCGATCTATCACACCGACGGTGCCGGCACCTCGTCGTATTTCAATCCCGCGTATCGCCACATGTTTGGCTTGACGTCTGGGCAGGACGACAGCGATTGGATCCGGGGCGTGCATCCCGACGATCGGGAGCGCATGACGGACGCCTGGACGGACTTCCGTCGACGGCCAAGGCCGGTGCATCTCGACTACCGCACAGCCGGCGACGTCGGTGGCGTCCGCTTCCTCTCCGAGCAGGTGGTTGCCGCCGATGGCGTGGGCGGCTTCGTCGGGACGATCATCGATTTCACGGATCTGGTCACCGCCCGTGATGGCCTGCGCAAATTTGAATCGCTGTTTCGCCATACGTTCGAACAGGCGCCGGTCGGCATCGTGTACGCGGACCGCGACGGAAGGCTGGTGCGCTTCAACGAGAAATTCTGCGCGCTCGTGGGCTTCGACCCGGGTGAACTCGTCGGCCGGACCATGCCCGACCTCACCTGCGGCGAGGATCGCGAGCAGACATTGACTGAGCTTGCGCGGCTGTGGCAGGGCGAGGCCCCGTCGGTGGACATCGAGACGCGCCTCTCGCGCAAGGACGGGAGCGCCATCTGGGTGAGGGTGACGACCGCGCTGGTGCGAGACGGCACCGCTGTTGCCGAGTGTTCGGTCGGGTTCTTCCGCGACATTTCCGTCCGCAAGGAGATGGCAGCCGCGCTGCTGGCGAGCAAGACCCTGGTGGACGCGGTGATCGCCGAATTGCCGGTCGCGCTGGTGGCCTGCGACGCGGCAGGCCACATGACGCACCACAATCATGCCGCTGCCGAGCTGTTCAGCATTCCCTCGTCGGCGGCGTCCGATCCCACAGCGCCTGAGGGCTACCCATTCCAGGCGGAGATGTATCTCCCCGACGGCATCACGGCGGTCCAGAGGGCCGACCGGCCGCTGGCACGCGCGTTGCGCGGCGAATCGCTCAAGAACGTCGAACTCGTCATCGCCCCTCGCGAGTCCACGCCTCGCACCACGCTCTCGAGCGCTCGTCGGCTGATGGGCCCTGGCGGCCAGCAGCTCGGCGCTGTCGTGGTGACTCAGGACATTACGGAGCTCAAGGCGGCCGCCCTCGAGCTCGAGCGAGTTCACAAGCAACTGGTGGGTGCCTCGCGCCAGGCGGGTATGGCTGAGATCGCGACCAACATCTTGCACAACGTCGGCAACGTCTTGCAGAGCGTCAACATCTCGGCAAGCCTCGTGACCGAAAACGTCAAGCAGTCGAAGGCGCCGGGAGTGCGTCGCGTGGCCGCCCTGCTGCTGGAGCACGGCCAGGACGTCGGCTCATTCGTCGCCACCGACGCCCGTGGCAAGCAGATACCGGCGTACCTCGCGACGCTGGGCGAGCAGCTGCTGATCGAGCAGGCAGCGGCGCTGCGGGAGCTCGCCTCACTGCGCAGCAACATCGAGCACATCAAGGACACCGTGGTAATGCAGCAGAACTTCGCCAAGGTGTGCGGTGTCACCGAGATCGTCAATATTGTCGACGTGGTGGAAGACAGCCTGCGCCTCAACGCTGATGCTTTCAGTCGTCATGGCGTGACGATCAAGCGCGAATTCAGTCCCGTGCCCCCGATTTCCGTCGACAAACACAAGGTCCTGCAGATCCTCGTGAACCTCGTCAGCAATGCCAAGAATGCCTGCAACGAGTCGGGCCGCCGGGAGAAGCTCCTGACCGTGCGCGTCGAGTGTGTCGGCCAGCGGCTGCGCGTCTCGGTCAAGGACGACGGGGTGGGGATCCCCGCGGAGAATCTGACGCGCATCTTCAATCACGGCTTCACGACGCGAAAGCAGGGCCACGGCTTTGGCCTGCACAGCTGCGCGCTGGCGGCCCAGGATCTTGGTGGTTCCCTGCACGCCGAGAGCGATGGACATGGGCACGGCGCGACCTTGATTCTCGAGCTGCCGTATCCGCCGGTCGGTGACGCCCGTGTCTGAGTCAGCCGACATCAAGAACCGGCGCGTTCTCGTCATCGACGACAACGACGCGATTCATCACGACTTTCGCAAGGTGCTAGGCGCCAATGCCGAGGATGATGCCCAGGCGGCGCTCGCGACCCTGGAATCGAGCGTTTTCGGTGAGGCCCGCAGCGCCGTTTCGCGTCCGCACTTTGAGATCGACTCCGCACATCAGGGGCAGGAAGGCGTCGAGATGGCGCGCACCGCCCACGACGACGGCCGCCCGTACGCCGTCGCGTTCGTCGACATGCGGATGCCACCGGGCTGGGACGGACTGCAGACCATCGAACATCTGTGGGCGATGGATCCGAACCTGCAGGTCGTCATCTGCTCGGCGCACAGCGATTATGACTGGTCCGAGGTCGTGACCCGGCTCGGCCACACCGATAAGCTGCTGGTGCTGCGCAAGCCCGCCGAGCCAATCGAGATCTTGCAGTGTGTGACGGCGCTGGCGCGCAAGTGGCACAACGAGCGAGCGCTGCGCGAGCAGCTGGAATGCCTTGAGCAGGTGGTGACCGCGAGGACCCGCGGACTGGAGGTCGCCGCCCGGCAGCTTCGCCACGTGGCCACCCACGACGCACTGACTGGCCTGCCAAACCGCACTTTGCTCGACGATCGGTTGCGACAGGCCGTCGCGCACGCCGACCGCGACGGTCTGCTGTTCGCGATTCTGGTATGCGACCTGGACGGTTTCAAGCGCGTCAATGATTCTCTCGGGCAACGCGCCGGCGACGAGCTGCTGCAGGAGGCCGCCCGCCGCTTGACCGCGCTCAGCAGGCCCTGTGACACGGTTGCGCGCCTCGGCGGCGACAAGTTCGTGCTGCTCATCAACTCGGTGGCCGCGCGCGAGGACGTCGACCAGGTGGCACGCCGCGTGCTCGAGGCCTTGCAGCAGCCGGTTCCGATCGCAGGGATCGACGTTCATAGCTCCTCAAGCGTAGGCATCTCGTTCTATCGGACGGACGGGGGTTCCATCGAGGCGGTGATGGCGCAGGCCGAGGCTGCCATGACTGTGGCGAAGCAGCGTGGACGGGGTCAGTTTGAATGCTTTGTGCCCGGGATGAACACCGCGACGGAATACAAGGCTCAGCTGGAAAGCGATTTGCACAACGCGCTCGCCCTGAATCAGTTCGAGCTGCATTACCAGCCGAAGGTCGATACCGCCACCGGAGCGGTGCGCAGTGCCGAAGCGCTCATTCGCTGGCGACATCCCGAACGCGGGCTGATTGCGCCGGCGGAGTTCATTCCGCTGGCCGAGGAATGCGGATTGATCGGTGCCATCGGCGAGTGGGTGCTCCGCGAGGCCTGCCGGCAAGCGCGTGCCTGGCAGGTCGACGGCCTGGCGTCCCTTCGGGTCGCAGTCAACGTCGCGGCATCGCAGGTCCGGCAGGGAGCGCTGGTCGACGTGGTGCGTCGCGCACTCGACGATGCGGGCCTTGAGCCACTGTTCCTCGAAATCGAGCTCACGGAGAGCGCGATGATGAGCGATCCCGAGGAGGCCGTGGCGGTTCTCGAGCAACTGAGCGCCATGGGAGTGCTGGTCTCAGTCGACGACTTCGGAACCGGCTATTCCAGTATGACGTATCTGCGCCGGTTCCCGATCAACAAACTCAAGATCGATCGCGTATTCATCAGTGAGATTACGACACGCCCGGAAGATGCATCGATCGTACGCGCCATCATCTCGCTCGCGCACAATCTGCGCCTGAAGGTCGTCGCCGAGGGCGTCGAGACCAAGGCGCAGCTCGACTTCTTGACTGCGGTCGGTTGCGATGAGTACCAGGGCTATCACTTCAGCCGACCTTTACCCGTGCCAGGCTTTGAGAGTCTCATTCGGCGGTCACTCTCCAAGGGGGCCAGCTTCGGTGACGAAGATTCCCTGCGCACGCACAGCAAACTTGAGGCCTTCGGCCGGAGGTAGGCGGCCGGCGCCGGGACTCAAGGCGGCCGCGGGGCAGGGGACACTGCGGTCAGGTCGCTGATTGAGCTGAGCCCCCGGCCGGATATCGACGCTGCGACCTGTCCATCGGCCGCTTCGCCACCCGCGACCGCCCCTCGAGCGCGCTCGGGCGTCCCGGGCCGAGGCGATCGGGAGAGCCTCGCGAGCATGGGTGAGGGCATCGCCGCGCGGTTGTCGGCAGCAGACAAGTCGTCTGCGCCTTGAAGTCGCACTGCCTCGGTGCCGCGACCACGCACGCTGGCCGGGCAGCGATGATTCCTGTCATCTTTTTGAAATGCGCGGCCGTTAAATAAGCGGTCGGTTGCCGCGCCGCGGTCGCGATCGACGGCACTTGCATCGTTCGCTCCTGCCGCGGAACAATCCCGCATGCGATGCCGCTAAGCGTGGTCCCGTGCGAGCGAATGACCGGGAAGCCGACTGAAATGAGCAGGCCCACACGACTGTACGCCTTGGCTCTCGTCGTCGCACTGGCGGGCGCGCTTCCGGCATGCGCCGTGCATCCGACCTGCGGCTCCGGCGGCTGTCCGGGCGACGCCGCGATCACGGCCGGCGTACTCGACCTGTTCCATCGATACCCTGCGCTCGAGCCTCCGAACTTGATCCATGTGGAGACTGTGGATCATGTCGTGTATCTGACCGGCCAGGTCGACACCGGCGTGGAGCGCTCGCTGGCGGAGTCGGTCGCCCGCGAAGTCGCGGGCGTCAAACGGATCGTCAATTCGATCAACCTAAGCTATCGAGGCGGGCCATGAGCACGCACCGCTGCTAGCGCATCGACACACGCGTATAGTGCTGGTCGGGCGGCACTTGTTGCCGTTAACAACAACCAATGCAAGAAGGGGACCGTCATGCCATCCATTAGGCGAATTGCGCTGCTCGCACTGGGGCTGCTCGTCGTCGCCGGCTGCGCGCCGTCTGCGCCACCGGTGGTCGACACCACGGCAGATGAGGCTGCGCTGCGCTCGGACAGCAAGGCCTGGGCTGATGCCTACAACGCAGGCGATCCGGACAAGATTGTCGCTCTGTACACCGACGATGCGGTGCTGATGCCGCCGGACGCACCGGCGGCGACAGGCCGTGAGGCGATGCGCGCGTTCCTGACGGCAGATATCGCGAACTCCAAGGCGGCCGGCATCACGCTGGCGATCGCCGACGGCACCGCAGGTGTGTCCGGCAACCTCGGCTGGCACTCGGGTACCTTCAAGGTAACCAATGCCGCGGGCGACACGCTGGGCACAGGCAAGTACCTGGACATCTCGCGCAAGGCGGATGGCAAGTGGCTGGTGTTCCGCGACACGTGGAACAACGACGCGCCTGCCCCGCCACCGGCGCCACCGGCGCCGCCGGCAGCACCGGCCAAAGCGAAGAAATAGACGACGTCCCTTTGCGGCGCGGGTGGCTCCTTGGAAGGAGCCACCTGCCGCCACGCACGCAGCCAGGGAACGCGGGTGATTGGCCCCCGCGGCCGCGCGACGCCCGGCCAGCTCGACGGGACCGACGGGGCGCTCGCCGAGCGGCTGGCGTCATCCCCGGACGTCGCGAGCCTTGCCGTGTCAGTGTCGGACCGCGCCGTGTTCTTGGTGACGGGCGGACACAATGCTCGGCGTGCCGGCCGCCCACTAGTCCCGCGGCTCTAGCCAAACGGCGCGATCGGCGAAGTCCGTCGTAATCCGAAAGTGCCGGAGCAACGCAATTCCAACATTGACGTCGGATGCGCTCGGCTGTGGGTCGACCGCCGCAGAGACGTCCCGGAACTGACGCCCGGCAATCTCGATCGATCGCAGCGTGATGACCTGCCGCATGGCCTCACCGCCGAGACCGCCGCCGCGATCGGTCGTGACCGTCCGGCCGTCGACCAGCAGACGCATACGAGTGGCCAGCGCGGCTCCGATCAGCACTCGTGAACCATTGCCGAGGTCGAATGTCGCGCGCACCGGCTCGCCGGATTCGACGCGCACCGGGATTGTTTCCACCCCGTGCTCCGTCACCAACTGCAGCCGAACGCCGGGTGGCTCCTGGTCGCGCGGGACGACCGCAATGCGCCGACCATTGATGTCGATCGACACGCGGGCCGCATCAAAAATCTCCCGACCGAGAATGATCTCGACGCGGTGGCCCAGCAGGCGGCGCCCGACGTCCGACAGGTCGCCGACCGCGACAGTCTGGTCGCCCAGCGTCAGGCCGAGCGCTTCGAGTGTCACGCCGCTGACCAAAGTCACGTCAAAAGAAGCCCGACCGGAGCCCTGGCCCACAACCGTCTGTCCGGCGCCGAGCTTGAGCCGGCGCGCCAGGTCGCGGTCGAGGATTGTTGCTTCGGCAGCGGAGTCGAGCAGTGCCGACACCGGTCGCCCGTTGACACTGGCGGCGACTATCAATCTCGACCCGCGGGTCAGCGTCAGCGGATAGGTGTTGCCGGCAACGGGCGGCGCAGCCGATGCCGGATGCGCCGCAAGCGCCGATAGCGCGAGCACGGCGACAGCCGGAAGGACACAAGCCAGCGCGATTGCCACGCGGATCAAGGGCGGGACGCGCCGTCCGCGGCGCGCCCCGCCTGCTGGCTGGATCGAAGCAGCGTCAGCGGCTACTTGAACGTGATCTGCCGGAAGTTCTGCTCGCCGAACAACGTCCGCATCTCGTTGTAGCCCTCGACCAGCTTCTTTTGCTTGTCATCGGACAGCTGCTTGCGCAGCTCCGTCATGAAGGCCTTGTAGCGCGCCTCGTCGGGATCGGACATCGCTGCACTCGATCTTTTCACGACGAGGATCATGTTGAAGTCGCGGTTCGCCATCGTGCTGCTCGCGTAGATCCAGCAGTCGATCGCCGAGCCGACTTTCTTCTGGGCCTGGCAGCTGCCCCACCACGTCTGCTTCAGCCCGTCCAGGTACTCGTCAAAACGGTTCGGATTGACGTGCACGAACGTGACGTCGTAGACGTCCTTGCTCGGCACGTAGTCCTTGTAGACCTCCGCCGCATAGCTCGGTGCGGTGAATGCAAACGCGGTCGCGGCCGCAGCCGCGGCAATGGTCAGACGCATGTTGGTTCCCTCTCTGAAAATGGGCAGGCCCGCGGCGCTGCCGATGCTGTTGTTGCTTGCCGATTCCAGCCAGCTGCGTGGCCCGCAGCGCTGGAGTTACTCAGCCACGCTGCCCGCGGCGGGGCACCGTGTCAAGCGGGGGACGCCCGCAGTGCAATACGCAGGCAGCAGGAGCCGCAGTCTGGGCGGCCCGATGCGCCGCGCAGGACAGGCGGCCACGACCGGCAAGGCCACGCCGTCGACACGGCGGATCGGTCGCCCGGCTCGTGTTCGCACGTCGCTGACCCGGTGGCGCCCGGAGCCCGTTCGACCGGCGCGCTGCTTGAGAAGCCGGGGACCTGCGAGTACTCTCGGCCCAAATTCCCTGCACTCCAGGATAACAATCCAGTGGCTCGTGGGGGGCCGACTACTCGCCACGTTGTGCAACGCGCGGCGTTGCTGCCGAACGGCGGCCGATCGTCGGGGCCCGGGAGGCCCTCCGAGTCAGGCACACACCTTCGGTAAATACTCTCGGCAGCTGACAGGGCCAGCCTGATCGTAGACATGCTTGTCCAACTGACCAAAAAAGGCCCCGCAACAGCCGATGGTTGCGCAGCCGGTGGCCGACCGGTGATTCGTACGCGGGGAATGCGTCGGCGTTTCAAGCACGGGCTGCTCGAGCTGGTTGCAGGCGATTTCCGGCCCAGGCCAATGGCCGTCGTCGACCGCGGACTTCCGGACCGCAGATGACTGGATTCGGGGTAGTTCAACCACACCGTCGCAGGTCCATCCATGAGCAGCGTTCCCTCAAGCGCCGTGCAGCTTTCCGATCAGGAGCACGCGTCCCAACTGCGCCGTGCCGTCGTCGCGAGTACGGTCGGTACCGCCATCGAGTGGTACGATTTTTTCCTGTATAGCAGTGTCACCGGACTGGTGTTTGCCAAGCTCTTTTTCCCGCGCTCCGAGCAGCTGGTCGGAACGCTGCAGGCGTTCACGATCTATTTCGTCGGCTTTCTGGCGAGGCCGCTCGGGGCGGTGATTTTCGGTCACTTTGGCGACCGCGTTGGTCGCAAGTCCACTCTGATCGTGACGTTGGTCACCATGGGCGTCGCGACGTTTCTGGTCGGGCTGGTGCCAACCTACGACCTGATCGGCGTCTGGGGCGCGATCATCCTGACGCTGCTGCGATTCATCCAGGGCATCGGAGTTGGCGGAGAATGGGGCGGCTCGGTCGTGCTCTCCATGGAATGGGCGCGAACCAATAAGCATCGCGGCTTTGTGACGTCCTGGCCACAGGCCGGCGTTCCGTTCGGCTTGTTCCTCGCCAATCTCGCCGTGCTGTTCTTCAGTAAAGTGTCCGGCGAATCGTTCCTGTCGTGGGGCTGGCGAATCCCGTTTCTGCTCAGCATTGCCCTGATCGGCGTCGGGCTCTACATCCGGCTGGGCATTGCCGAGACCCCGGCATTCAAGGCGTTGGTCACGAAGAAACGGATCGCGACCCAGCCGGTGCTCGAGGTCATCCGCAAGCACCCGAAGTCAATCCTGCTCGCCGCACTCGCACGCACCGGCGAGCAGGCGCCGTTCTACGTGTTCACGGCCTTCGTATTCACCTATGGAACGACAGCGCTCGGCATGCCGCGCGACTTCCTGCTGACCGCTCTGCTGGTCGCGGCATCGCTGTCGTGCTTCACGACTCCGTTCTTTGGATTTGTATCTGATCGCATCGGCCGCAAGCGAATGTATATGACCGGAGCGGCGTTGACGGGAGTCTTCGGTTTTGCATACTTTGGCATTCTGGGCACCGGTTCGCACCTTGCGATATTCCTGCTGATTGCCCTGTCGCTGATTCCTCACGACATGATGTACGGGCCACAGGCGGCTCTGATCGCCGAGACCTTCACCGGCAGGCTCCGCTACTCCGGCGCCTCGCTCGGCTACCAGCTCGCATCAATCCTGGCAGGCGGTCCCGCACCTTTGATCGCGACGGCGCTGCTGGCGAGTTATCACACGGGCTACGCGATCGCCGCGTATGTGGCCGTGTGCGCGGTCATCAGCCTGATCGCGACGTCGTTCATGACGGACCGCACCAACCGCGGCATTGAAGAGCACGACTACGGCGTAACCACCGCATAGTGCAGGGCCAGTCCGTGCGCTTGCCGTCAGCGGCGGACACACGGCGCGCGCTTCACGTGGTGCCGCGTGCAGCAACACGCTGGCCGTCCTTCTCCATGTCCACCGGGGGTACCGCTCCAGCGATCCTCGCCGCCGGCGATCGCGCCACCCCGACGCGCGCGCCACTGTACGGCGCCCCCGGTCGAGGTTCGCTCGCCCCCTGAGGAGGCGCCCGATGCCAGTTCACAACGATGCGATTGCCGACGCATTCGCCGAGCTCGCCGACCTGCTCGAGCTCCTCGACGAGAGTCCATTCCGCATCCGCGCGTACCGCCGCGCCTCGCAGACGGTTCGGGCCTATGGCCGCGAGCTCCACGCGGAAGTCGCCGCGGATCGGGACCTCGAAGCATTGCCAGGTATCGGCACCGACCTCGCCGGCAAGATCCGCGAGCTGGTCGCGACCGGTTCGTGCGCGCTGCTCACCGAACTGCGACGGCGCGTGCCGCGCGGTCAGCTGGAGCTGCTGCGGCTGCCAGGACTCGGACCCAAGCGCGTGCGGGCGCTGCGGTCCCGGCACGGCATCACGACTGTGCGGCAACTCGATCGCGCGCTCGGCCGCGGCCTCGCGCTCGGGCTGCCCCGCGGCGACACCGTCACCGGCCGCCGGCTCGCCGAGGCGCTCGCCCACCGTACGGAGCCGCAGCGCACGCTGCGTAGCGTCGTGGCGCCGGTCGGCGCCGCGCTGCTGCAGTGCTTGCGCAGCACACCGGGCGTCATCGAGGCGGCGCTCGCCGGTAGCTTCCGCAGGGGCCGGGAGACGGTCGGGGACCTCGACGTGCTGGTGGCGAGCGAGGCGCCGGCCGCGGCGATCGACGCGTTCTGCAGGTTTGATGAGGTCAAGCGCGTGATCGCCCGCGGCCGCACTCGGGCGGCGGTGGAGCTCGCAACCGGCCTGCAGGTCGACCTGCGCGTGGTGCCCAGCGCGAGCTACGGCGCGGCGCTCCTGTACTTCACCGGCAGCAAGGCGCACACGATCCACGTCCGGCGCCTCGCCCAGCAACGCGGCCTGAAGTTGAGCGAGTACGGCCTGTACCGCCGCGACCGGCGTATCGCCGGGGCCACGGAGCAGGAGGTGTTTGCCGGCCTGGGTCTGCCGTGGATACCGCCGGAGTTGCGCGAGGATCGCGGCGAGGTCGAGGCCGCGGCTGCGGGCCGGCTTCCGGCGCTGGTGTCGCGCGCCGACCTGCGCGGCGACCTGCACGTGCACACGACAGCGAGCGACGGGTCGGCCTCACTGACCGAAATGGTGGCGGCCGCCAAGGCTGCCGGGCTTGCCTACGTCGGCATTGCCGATCATTCGCAACACCTCGGAATCACCAACGGACTCGACGCTGCCGCGCTGGCGCGCCAGATCGATGCGATCGAGGCGCTGGCCGCGAGAGTGCGCGGCATCACGCCGCTCAAGGGCATCGAGGTCGACATCCTCGAGGATGGAACGCTGGCGCTGCCAGATGCGATCCTCGCGCGCCTTGACTATGCGATCGCGGCCGTGCACACGGCATTCACGCTGTCGGAGCGGCGCCAGACCGACCGGCTGACCCGCGCGCTCGACAATCGCTACGTCACGATCCTCGCCCA
>Ga0209415_10017132_pt1 | contig 11561 bp, 10 predicted proteins | sample PeaSoiSIISIP2007_FD_187696 | JGI IMG/M metagenome (GOLD analysis project Ga0209415, IMG submission 187696) | Peat soil microbial communities from Weissenstadt, Germany - SII-SIP-2007 (SPAdes) (version 2) | ecosystem: Environmental > Terrestrial > Soil > Wetlands > Peat | place: Germany... | reverse complement strand
TGTCGTAGTCGTACGCGACGCCGAGGTGTCCGCCCGCCGTGACCGCGATCGAGATTCCTCCCGTGGTGACGGCGGGGCTCTCGAGCAAGGTCACGGTGCGCACGCCGACGCAGCTCGGATCGCCCGCCCCGGGTGCGCTGTTCCACGGCTTGGTGCACTCGAAGTCGCCCGTGGGGGGCGCGCCGAGCGCGTCGGCCCCCGACCCGTCCTTCCCCGTCGCGTCGGCAGCGCGCGCGTCACCCTCGGCGTCGAACGGGTGAGCGGCGTCGGCGCGCGAGCCCACGTCCGAGCGGACGTCTCGTCCGCCGGCGTCGGACGAAGCCCCGAGCTCGTCGAAGCTCGCGCACGCGGGCAGGATCAACGCGCCCGTGAGAGCCGCGCCCGAGAGGAGCCGACCATGGTGCATGCGCGGAAGCATGAAGGTCGTCGCGGTGCCCCGTCAATCGGGGGACGGCCGGCCGATCACATCCCCGGCACGCAGTCGATCTCCACGGTCCCCCCGCCGACGTTGTCGTAGAGGAGCGCGAGGCCGGTCGGCGTGGTCATCCACATGCCGGCGTTGTTCATCGCGCTGGCGTAGTTGATGGTGTCGCCGTTCTGGCAATAGAGCGTGGCGACCGTGGCGGGCCCCATCGACGTCTGCCGGACGTCCGCGCACGCGTCGGGACCCATCGACACCCAGTGGTCCGAGAAGCCGTTGCAGACCCACACGCGATCGCAGATGCCGCAGGCGTCGATCCCCGAGCCATCCGTCGCCGCGTCGGGGAGCGTGACGCCGGTGTCGGGAGGACCGATGACGATCACGTCGAAGCCTCCAGCTTCCGGGGCCCCCGTGTCGCCCGACGGGCCTCGCCCGTCCGTGCCACCCGCGCCGTCCCCTCCGGAGCCACCGCCATCCCTCGAACCCGAAGCGCCGCCGTCTTTCGAGCCTGACGACCCGCCGTCTTTCGATCCCAGGGCACCGCCGTCCTTCGATGCTACGGAGGCCGCGTCCCCGGACGTGATCGCGCTCGACTGCGACGACGCGCAGGCCAAGACGGCGGCGGGGGTCGCCGTGAGCACGATGGCAAGGAAGCGCGCGTGAATCGTCATGAGCGAGAACTCTACTACGGTGTGCTCCGGTGCAGGATCGCGCCGCCGTTGCCGACGACGTACACGTCCGACGGCCCGCTCCCCCAGACCGCGTAGAGATCCGCGGAGCTCCCGGTCGGCTCGACGGTCCAGCTCCCGTCGCCCGTGGAGTGCTCGATGGTCCCGTGGTCGCCCGCCGCGTACACGTCGCTCGCGCTGCTCCCCCAGACGCCCGTGAGGGTGATCGTCGGCGCGGGGTTGGGCTCCGCGGTCCACGTCCCCGCTCCGGTCGAGTGATACAGAGCGTTCCCGCCCGCCTCGTAGACGTCGCCCGCGCCGCTCCCCCAGATCGTCCCGCCCGTCCCCGCCTGCCCTCCCGACTCGGGCGTCCAGAGCGCGCCGTTCCAGTGGAGGACGTCGCCGTCGTCCGCGGCGGCGTAGAGGTTCTGGTCCGACGTCCCCCAGACGCCGTAGAGGCCGTACGCTCCCTGGCTGTCGAGCGGCATCGCGGTCACGCCGTTCGTGACGTGCAGGACGACGCCGAGGTCGGAGACGAGATAGTAGTCCGCGGGCGAGAGCCCCCAGATCGCGGTGAGATCCTGCGCAACCGTGTTGCAGGTCCACGTCCCCTGCCCCGCGCTGTGGCAGACGTCGCCGACCGTCGTCACCGCGTAGACGTCCAACGGTCCGCTCCCCCACACGCCGTAAAAGTCGCCGATCGCGAACGGCGTCGCCTCGACCGTCCACTTCCCGTTGCCGGTCGAGTGGACGATCGTACCCATCCCGCCGACCGCGTAGACGTCCGCCGGGCCGCTCCCCCAGACGCCGTTGAGCGCCTCCGCGAACACGCCGCTCACCTCGATCTTCCACGCCGACGCCGCACTCCCGCCGTCCGACGCGACGTCCTTCTTCACCCCGGCGTCACGCGCGGCGTCGCGCGTCGCGTCCTCCTCGCGCGCGGCGTCGTGCGCGTCCCTGCGGGCGACGGCGTCCCGCGCGGCGACGCTGCCGGAGTCGCGGGGCTCCGCCGCCGTGTCGAAGGACGAGCACGCGGTCGCGAACGCGACCGGGAGCACCGCGCGGAGCTTCGTCGTACCCACGCCCCCGCGGTAGCAAAACGCCGCGCCGCGGTACAGTCGCGCGGGAGGCGCCCCCTACGCTCCTGGGCCGGACGTGCACGCCGCAGGATCGCTCGAGCGCGGCACCCAGAGGTGGTTCTCGCACTGCAGCGTCGCCGTGCAGTAGCCGCCGCCTTCGCTGCAGTAGTTGGTCGCTCCGGGTCCCGACGTGCACGCGTTCGGATCGCTCGCGCGCGGCACCCACTGGCCGTTCTCGCACTGCGAGGTCGCCGTGCAGTAGTCCGGACCCTCGCTGCACGCGTTGCTCGCGGCGCTGACCCCCGGACCCGACGTGCACGCGGCCGAATCGCTCGACCGCGCCACCCACTGGTGGTTGTCGCACTGCTGGGTGGCCGTGCAGTACCCCGGACCGTAGCTGCAATAGTTGCCGCCGCTCGCGCCGGGACCGGACGTGCACGCGGCCGGATCGCTCGCGCGGGGCACCCACTGTCCGTTGTCGCACTGAGACGTGGCCGTGCAGTAGCCCGGACCTTCGTTGCAGGAGTTGCTCGTGCTCGCGCCGGGGCCCGACGTGCACGCCGTCGGATCGTTCGCCCGGGGCACCCAGTGGCCGTTCTCGCACTGGTCGGTCTGCGTGCAGTAGCCGGGGCCGAAGCTGCACGAGGCGCCCCCGGGGGGCGGGCTGCCGCCGGTGCCGGCGGGGCTGATGTAGCCGCTGATCGTCATCCCCATGATCCCGGGGGCGCTCCCGACGCCGCCCCAGTAGGCCGGAGCGTTGAAGACGACGTGCGACGTGCTCGCGAACGTCGCCTCGCTGCCGTTGTCCCCACCCCAGTCGCCGCTGACGGTCTCGATCGTGCCGTTCGAGTTCACCTGGGTCACGATGGCGACGTGGTCGGCGACGCCCCCGCCCGCGTAGTCGAACACCACCGCGTCGCCCACGGCCGGCGTGCTGTGCAGCGTGCCGTGGTTCTGTCCGTAGACGTAGAAGCTGCCTGCCGCCGCGTCGAGCCCGCTCGTGTCCGCGCCGGCGACCGCCCAGACCCAGCGCGCGAAGTCCGCGCACCAGTACTCCGGGGAGCCTCCGTTGCCAGTACAGCTGCTGTCGAAGTCGTAGCCCCCCGTGCTGTTCTGCGAGCAGGCCCCCTTGCCGACGTTTGCGAGCGCGATGCTCGCGACGGTACCGCCGCTCACGGCCTGGGAGGTCGAACCGATCGACTCGCTCCCGGCGGGGGCGCCGCAGCCGGAGAGGACGGTGACCGCGAGCGGAACGACGAGGAGGGCGACGGACGTGCGCATGCGGTGGATGTACGCAGGGACCGTGCCGCGGCGGAAATCACGGGCTTTTCGGGTGATCGCGAGGCGGCTCGCGAGGGCTCGCGGGGGGAGTCGCGAGGGATCGCGGACGGTCGAACGGCCTCGCGACTCAGCGCAACGCCCGAGCGGCCCTCACGCCGAACGCCTCGGCGCTCTCCTCCTCCTTCACCCTCGCGATCCACTCCCGCGTGACCCACTCGCGCTCCCGCGGCGCGCACCGCTCCCGGATGACGCGCTCCACGCCCCGCGCGTCCTTCTCGTCACGCGCCCTCGCGACGACGACCGCGTAGGTCGCGACCGCCGCGACGCACGCGTAGAGCCGCTCGCCGTCCCCCTCTGCCCCTTCGCCCGCGTCGGCGCGGGACGACGCGATCGCGCGGAACATGGCACTCTCCGGCGCGAGCCGCACGAGCGCCCGCTCGAGGACCGACGCGAAGAACGCGCGGCTCGGCTCTCCGCCGCCGACGACGACGAGGCGCGGAAGCTCGAGAGGGCGCGACTCGGCGCCATCGCCGCCACCGATCTTCACGTCGAGCTCCACCTGCTCGGCGGGCCACACGACGCCGAGCTGGCGCGCGAGGACCGGCACGGTCGTGTCCTCCTCCTCGAGCAGCACGGCCAACGATTGCCCGAGCAGCGCCCGCGTCTCCTCCGCCTTCTCGGGCCACGTCTCGTCGACGCGCTTTCCCATCTGGAACGCGAAGCTCGTCGTACGGACGACGAGCGTGTCGGGCGCGACGCGAGGCCGCGGCGGCCCGGGGTGCGGGCGCGATGCGGGCGCGCACGCGAGCGACGAAACCCCGACGGCCAAGGCTCCCGCTTGCACGATCGCGCGCAGCCATCTACCTAGGAACGCGCGCAAAGGGTGGTTCTCCATGATGCAAGGGTCTCTCGAAGACATCACCAAGGCGGTCGGCAACACGCCCATCGTCCGCTTGAACAAGGTCGCCCGCGACCTGCCCGTCGAGATCTACGTCAAGTGCGAGTACTTGAACCCGGGGGGGAGCCACAAGGACCGCCTCGCGCTGAACCTCCTTCGCCGCGCCGAGGAGGACGGGCTGCGCCCCGGCGGCACGATCGTCGAGGCCACGAGCGGCAACACCGGCGCCTCGCTCGCGCTCCTCGCCGCGGTGCGCGGCTACAAGTGCATCTTCGTCATGCCCGACAAGATGAGCCAGGAGAAGATCGCGAACCTCCGCGCGTTCGGCGCGAAGGTCGTCGTCTGCCCCACCGCCGTCGACGCCGACGACCCTCGCAGCTACTACAAGGTCTCACGCCGCATCGCCGACGAGACGCCCAACAGTTTCTACGCGAATCAGTACCACAACCCCGCCAACCCCGAGGCGCACTACCTCTCGAGCGCGCCCGAGATCTGGCGGCAGACCGGCGGCGAGTTCGACGCCTTCGTCGCCGGCATGGGGACGGGCGGGACGATCAGCGGGTGCGGCAAGTACTTCAAGGAGAAGAACGCCGAGATCCAGATCGTCGGGGTCGACCCGATCGGCTCCCTCTACTACGACTTCGTCAAGACCGGCCGCATCACCAAGCCCTTCTCGTACAAGGTCGAGGGGATCGGCGAGGACTTCTTCCCGACGACGATGAACCTCAAGATCCTCGACGAGGTCATCCGCGTCGACGACAAGGAGTGCTTCACGATGACGCGCGCGATGACGCGCGAGGAGGGGCTCTTCGTGGGGGGCTCGGGGGGCGCGGCGGTTGCGGGTGCCATCAAGTACGCGCGCCAGAAGGTCGAGAGCGGGCCGCCGACGTCGCGCATCGGCCGACCGTTCCGCATCCTCGTGTTCCTCTGCGACAGCGGCAACAAGTACGTCTCGAAGATCTTCAACGACGACTGGATGCGCGAGAACGGCTTCCTCGACGAGCAGCCCGGGATGGGCACCGTCCGCGACGTGCTGAAGGTGGGCAACCACGGCAAGGTCGCGACGGCGTCGCCGACCTCGCGCGTCCGTGACGTCATCGCGACGCTGAAGGACCTCGGCATCAGCCAGCTCCCGGTCGTGGACGGCGGGAAGCTCCAGGGGATGGTCGCGGAGGTCGATCTGCTCCGCCACCTCGTTTCCGGCGATCACACGCTCGAGTCGCCCATCGCGGGGCTCGTCGAGAGCGACTACGCGACGGTGTCCCCCGACACGAAAGTCGAGCTGCTCCAGGGTGTGCTCGCCGACGCGCGGGTCGCGATCGTGACCGAGCGCGAAGAGGTCGTCGGGATCGTCACGAAGATCGACCTCATCGATTTTCTCGCGAAGCGAGCGGCGGCGGTCGTGCCGGTCGTGCCCCCCGCCACAGGGGACGGCGCGACCGCCTGAGCCCAGAGGCTCGTCAGGCGCGGAACCGGACCGCCTCGACGATGGGCGTCGGCCGCACCACCTCCACGACCGATCGGCGGCCCGAGCGGGACGACGCGCCCCAGCCCTGGGCTCAGCCGAACTGTTTCACGAGCGAAATGAGCTCCGTCGCGTCGATGAACCGGAACTCGAGCGCCCCGACCTTCACCCGCGCGCCGCTCTTGAGGAGCGTCGGCTTGCCCTGCTTCGTCGTCAGCGCGCGCTGGCCGTCGACGAAGGTGCCGTTCCGAGACTCGCCGTCGGCGAGGTACACCGCGCCCCCCTCCTCCTTGAAGAAGGCGTGGAACTTCGAGATGCTCACGTCGGCGAGCACGATGTCGTTGTTCTTCGTGCGCCCCACCGTCACGATGCGCGGGAACGGCGAGCGCCCGGTGTGGCGGATCGGGTAGACGAGCAGCCCGCTGATGCTCTTTCCGGAGTCGGAGTGCGCCTTGGCGCCGGGCGCGACAGGGGGGGTCATCGGCCCTGCGCCAGGAGCCGGCGGAACGTCGCTCCGCCGCATGATGAACGTCTGCTGCGGCCTCAGGGCCTTTCGCTCGGGATCGAGCGCCCCCTGGTGCAAGAGGAACGCGCTGCCGTGACGCGCGGCGAAATCGTCCTTCCCGAGGGCCTTCACGTCCGCCGAGAAGCGGGCGAGGTCGAGAGGCGCGGTCGGGTCATCCGGTGCGGCGATCATCCTCGCGTCAGAGTCCTCCGAATGGAAAAAGGGTCACCCTATCCAATCATGACATCTTTCCGAAGACCAAGTTCAGCACGAACGCGATGAGCGCGGTGTTGTAGCCGAACGACACGATCGCGTGCAGGAGGACGGCCCGCCGGATGACGGGGCTCGTCACGCAGACGTCCGAGGTCTGGAAGCACATCCCGACCGTGAAGGCGAAGTACGCGAAATCCATGTAGGTCGGCATCGACTTGCCGGGGAATTCCACGCCGCCGACCCCCTCGTCGTCCTCCCGGTAGTAGAGGTGGGCGTAGCGCAGCGTGAAGGAGGTGTGCGTGAGCCCCCACGCGAGGGCGACGGTGATGAGGCAGAGCGCCTCGGCGTAGGCGGCGTTCACGTCGAGAGCTCCGACGTGGCGCGTCAAACGGAAGGCGGCGCCGAGGCTCGCGAGCGACGCCAGGAGCACGATCGCGTACACGAGGGTCCGACCCGGGTCCTCCGCGCCCGCCCCGGCCTGCGTCGCCTTCTGGTCCGCGCGAAAGATGAGCAGCCACGCGAGGCAGAGGAGCGTGAGCCCCGCGAAGTTCCAGCCGAAGACGAACGGCAGGTCGAGGTGGCTGTAGGCCGCCACGACACCTGCGACGATCCCCATCGCGATCGACGTCGCGACGCGCGGGATCGCGCCGTGGACGTAGAAGAGGTCTCGCGCGCTCACGGGCGCTCCAGCGCACCCCGCGGCTCAACGTTCATCCGGAGCCTTCGTCGCGCTCGGCGTCGCGCTCGGCGTCGCGTGCGGCGCGTTCGGGGCAAGCGCGGCGCTGCTCGGCCCGGGGGCGACGTCTCCCGCATCGGGCGCGTGGATGCGCCACGCGATGGCGCCGAGGATCCCGATCATCACCGTCACACCGAGGAGGAGCCCCGCGAAGAGCGCGGTGCGCGGTGACATGTTGTTCGGCACCTCGAAGTCGTCAGGCAGCACGAGATCGGGCGAGGCCGGCTTCAGCGCGTACTGGATCTGTGGCTCGATCAGCGGGAGCGACTGCATCAGCGCCCGCGAGCCCCCCACGCCGCACACGCGCTCGAGCGCCTCGCGCATCTCGTTGGCCGACTGGAACCGCTTCTCGGGCTCGCGCGAGCACGCCTGCGCGAACCACGCGTCGAAGCCGGGCGGCGTCGCGGGGTTGAGCTCGGAGGGGACGAGCATCTTCGTCACGCAGACCTTGAGCACGATGTCGCCGAGCACGTCCCCCTCGAACGGGATGCGCGCGGTCATCGCCGTGAACGCGCAGGCGCCGAGCGACCAGATGTCGGTGAGCGGGCCCGGTGCGCCCCCGATCGTGAGCTGCTCGGGGCTCATGAAGTTCGGCGTCCCCACGACCGCCCCCTCCTGCGTCGGCCCCCCCATCGGGTACGAGGCCCCCGGCTCGCTCACGTTGACGTCCTGCACCATCTTGGCGATGCCGAAGTCGACGAGCTTCACCGAGTAGGGCAGATCGCCGAGGTCCTCCGCGTTCGTCGCGAGGAAGATGTTGTCGGGCTTGAGATCGCGGTGGACGATGCCCGCCGCGTGCGCCTTCGCGAGCGCGCGCGCGGCCTGGCCGATGACGATGCCGACCTCCTTGCCCGTCATCGGCCCCTCGTCCATGAGGTGCTCCGAGAGCGAGCGCCCCTCGAGGTACTCCATCACGAGGTACGGGATGCCCTCGTCGGTCACGCCGAAATCGTGAACCTGCACCGCGTGCTTGGTGCGGAGCTTCGCCGCGGCGCGCGCCTCGATCTCGAACCGCTTGCGCGCGTCCGGGTGCTGCGCGTACGTCGGCTTGATGAACTTGATGGCGACCTTGCTGCCGAGCGTGATGTGCGACCCGCGCCAGACCGTCCCCATCCCACCGGCTCCGATGAGCTGTTCGACCCGGTACTTGGCGCCAACCACGTGACCGCGGAGGTCGGGCGTGTCGGAGGGGATGGAATCCATGGGTGGGGCGGTGGAGTGTAACCTTCTCCTCCACGCTGTCGCCAGGACGTAGCAGAAAGCGGTAAAGGGTGCGTATGCGTAGCCTCGCGGCGTGGGTCTTCTCGGTGGCCGTCCTCGGTCCGGGATGTGACAAGGAAGCGGCGAAGCCCGCGGGCGACCCGGGCCCGCCCGCGGCTCCAACCGCAGAGGCGAGCGCGTCGTCGCGACCCGAGCCCGCTCCCGAGCCTCCGCGCGCCCCGACCGTCACCCTCGACGACCACGAGCTCCTCATCGACGGCGTTTCGTTCGTCGGGTCCGCCTCCGACTGGAAGGCTCGCGCCGTCGCCGCCCTGGTCGATCGCCGCCTCGTCGCGGGCGAATCGGTCGCCGTCAGCGTCATGCGCGACGCCAAGACCCCAAAGGTCGAGGCCCTCGTCGAGGCGCTGGCACAGGCGAAGGCCAGGGCCGTCGTCGTCCACACCCCGACCCGCGACCAGTCCGTGGGCGAGCTCGTCCTGACCCTCGGCCACCCAACCTCACCCGACTGCGCAGTGGTCTCGATGATCGAGCACGACGGCTCCGTGGCGGTCTGGACCAAGTCGGGCGGGGTCGCGCAGCGCTTCACGAGGGGGATGGCGGGGCCCGATCTCAGCTCGTCGACCGACGCGCTCCGCAAACGAGCCTCTGGATGCGACGCGCACGTCTGGTATCTGTCCGCCGCAGAGAACATCCAGTGGGGACTGGCGTTCGATCTCGCGTTGCGCGCGAAGGGGAGCTCGGACGCGGGCTCGATCCTCCGTCCGAAGGACACGACCCTGCTGACGCGCACGGCCACACCAGGCCGACGAGCAACCGACGAGTAGATCGAACGCTCCGTAGGCGAGCTTGGTGCGTTTCCCCATCCTCGGGGCGCCTCCCAGCGACGGGCCGCACGATCGCCGCCGTGGTGGTAAGCTGAATCGGTGACGGAAGAATCGTCGACGCCTCTGCTCCTCGGGCGCTACGCGCTCTACGAGAAGATCGCCGCGGGCGGGATGGCGAGCGTCCATATTGGGCGGCTGATGGGTCCGGTCGGCTTCGCGCGGACGGTGGCGATCAAGCGGATGCACCCGCAGTTCGCGGAGGACCCGTCGTTCGTGTCGATGTTCCTCGACGAGGCCCGGCTCGCCGCACGCATCCGCCACCCGAACGTGGTGCCGACGCTCGACGTCGTGGCGATGGCGAGCGAGCTCTTCCTCGTGATGGATTTCGTGCAGGGCGAGTCGCTCGCGCGGCTGATGCGGGCCGCGAGCGATCGCGACGAGCGTATCCCGTACGAGATGGTTTCGACCTTGATGGTCGGCGTGCTGCACGGCCTCCACGCAGCGCACGAGGCCAAGAGCGATCGCGGCGAGCCGCTCGGCATCGTGCACCGCGACGTCTCCCCGCAAAACATCCTGGTCGGCGTCGACGGCGCGCCGCGCGTGCTCGACTTCGGCGTCGCGAAAGCCATGGGGCGCCTCGCGACCACGGGACAAGGGCAGCTCAAAGGCAAGCTCGGCTACATGGCGCCCGAGCAGATCCGGGGGAAGGTCACGCGACAGACGGACGTCTACGCCGCGTCGATCGTGATGTGGGAGGCGCTGACGGGGACGCGGCTCTTCACCGGAGACAACGAGGGGGAGCTCTTGCACCGCGTCCTCGAGGGGACGAAGGTCCCGCCGAGCGCGCACGCTCCCGGGCTCCCCGCCGCGCTCGACCAGGCCGTGATGCGCGGGCTCGAGCTCAACCCGGCCCACCGCTACGCGACGGCCCGCGAGATGGCCCGCGCCCTCGAGGACGCCATTCCGCTCGTGGCGCCCTCGAAGATCGGCGAGTGGGTCGAGGCGACCGCGCACGCGACGATCACCGTGCGCAGCGATCGCGTCGCGGCGATCGAGAGCGACTCGTCGCTCCACGCGCCGGCCGGCATCGAATGGAGCGCGGACTCGAGCAGCAAGCGCTTTCCCGTGGCGCCTCCAGGCGCGCTCGTCGATCCGCTCGTGCCGATCCACGAGACGAGCACGCAGCTGTCGAGCGGAGGGTCGCTGCCGGCGGGGGTCACGCCGTTCTTCGCGTCGCGCCGCGCGCGCACGTGGATCGCTGTCGGGGTGTTCGCCGTGACTCTCACCGTGATCCTCGTGGCCTTTGCACAGCGCGCCGCGCTGACCTTCTCGTCGCCGACCGCTCCGCCGTCGCCCGCCGCTCCTCCGCCGACGCCCGCCAGCGAGCCCGCGGCGACTCCGGCGGCCCCGCCCGAGACCGCGGCCACACCCGCGCCTCCTCTGCCACCCGCCGCGAATGCGACGCCCGCCGCCTCCGCCACGACGACGCCGACGCAAAGCCGCAGTGTCCGCGCGGCGCCCGTGCGCCCGGCCGCCCCGAAGGCGCAGTGCAAGCTCGTCAAGACGCTGGACTCGAACGGCGAAGCGCACTTCTCTTGTCCCTGCGCGAGCTGCGAATGACGCGACCCTTCGCCCTCGTCTCCGCCATCGCCATCCTCGGAGCGGTCGGCGCCGCGCCACGACCCGCGCGCGCGGGTGGACCGACGATGTCGGAGTGCTTGGCCGCCAATGAGGCCGCGATCAAGCTCCGCGACGCGCACAAGCTCAGGGACGCGCGCGCGCAGTCGCTGACGTGCTCGGCGCCGAGCTGTCCGGCGATGGTGCGCGACGCCTGCCAGGGGCGCGTTCAGGCGCTCAGCGCGGCGATCCCCACGATCGTGCTCCAGGCGAAGGACGCGAACGGCAACGATCTGACGGATGTGAGGGTGACGATGGATGGCCAGCCGTTCGCGCCTCGGCTCGACGGGAGCGCGATCGCGATCGACCCCGGCGAGCACACCTTCGCGTTCGTCGTCGACGGGCAGCCGAAGCTCGAGAAACACATCGTCGTCTACCAGGGAGAGACGAATCGCCACGAGCGCGTGCAGATCGGGGAAGCCGCCGCGGTGGCTGCCGTCGCCTCACCGTCCGCGCCTACGCCCGCCGCGACGTCTTCGGGGCTCGGCACCGCCCGGATCGCCGCCATCGTGCTCGCCGGCGTCGGGGCCGTGGGCATCGGCGTCGGGGCGGGGATGGGCGCGGCGGCCAGCT
>Ga0209415_10017130_pt1 | contig 11562 bp, 10 predicted proteins | sample PeaSoiSIISIP2007_FD_187696 | JGI IMG/M metagenome (GOLD analysis project Ga0209415, IMG submission 187696) | Peat soil microbial communities from Weissenstadt, Germany - SII-SIP-2007 (SPAdes) (version 2) | ecosystem: Environmental > Terrestrial > Soil > Wetlands > Peat | place: Germany... | reverse complement strand
TCCGCTCGGTCAGGCGGATCGTGCTGCCTTCCCTGCGCCCTATCGTGTAGAGGTCGCGCGTGAGCGGTACGAGGGTACGGTTCCCTTCGTCGTCCTCGATGACCAGCTTCCACATGGAGGGTCCGCGTGCGCTCGCCAGAGACAGGACGGAGGCTGCGACCGCGACAGATTCTAGCTAGCCGGGCTCACTTGTGGCAACGCCGACACATTAGACCTAAGCGGGGCGCCAGAAACAACGGGTGAACAAAGGGGGCGCCCTTGACGCCGCGACCTTCCGGTCGTATGTATCACGTCGTGACACAATCAAACGAAGCGAGGAACGAGGGCCCGGACGCCGAGGTCGGGCAGAGCCCCCCGCCCGACGGCGACCCGGACGCAAAGGGCTCACGCAAGGAGAGAGTCCTCCACACCCGCGTTCCTGCGGTGCTGGAGCGCGAGCTCAAGCGTTTCGCCGAAAATCTGCGGATCCCGGTGTCAAACCTCGTCCGGACCATCCTCGAGGACGCCCTCGAGGTGGCGGACGCGGCCACCGAGAACGTCGAGGAGGGCCTGAAGAGAGCCGCCGGGCACCTCGAGAGAGAGCGCGAGAGGCTGAAGAAGCGCATGGAGCACGATCCGCTGGAGGGTGTCGTCGCCTTCCAGGAGGTCACTCTGGCGACGGCCGCGACGTGTGCGCGCTGCGCGCGCGAGCTGAAGGCCGGCACCCGCGCCCATCTCGGCATCGGCGACGGACGCGACGGTCCGCGCGTCTTCGTATGCGGCGATTGCCTGCCGCGCGGTTGAAGCTGCGGCCTCAGTCCACCCGCTGGGGTTCGCCCCGAGGCAAGAGCCCCACGAAGGCGTCGCGCGCCGCCAGGACACGCGCTTCGTCCCGCCCGTCGAAGGTGAGCTTCGTCCGGTACGACGGGTCGAGCCACTTGGGGTACGAGCCGACGGATACGTCCGAGAACGCCGCGACGACGCGGTCGAGCAGCGGCTTGAGCTCGCCCTCGTCCATCTTCACGTAGACGGCGAAGGAAAGGAACGGCGCGGACCTCGCGGCCCCGACGCGCGCCAGCGCGACGGGAAGCTTCATCCGGAACACCTCGGGGATGCCCGGCAACAGCCACGTGTTGCCGACGCGGATCGTCGGCCACCGGACCTCGTCGGTGGCCTCCAGCGTCGCCCCTTCCGGGATGAGCGCCATTCTCAGGTGCCCCTCGGTGCAGCGCTCCTTGTAGTGCGCGCGCAGCATCGCCTCCATCTCGGGCGAGGTGACGACGCGCACGCCGAACGCCTTGGCGACCGCCTCGATCGTGACGTCGTCGTGCGTCGGGCCAACGCCCCCGCTGGTGAAGAGCCAGTCGTGTTCCCGCGAGAGGGCCGCGACCTCGCGCGCGATCGTCTCGACGTCGTCCATCACGACGACCACCCGCCGGAGCAAGATCCCGAGCTGCCTGAGCGCCCGCGCGAGGATCGGGAGGTTGGCCTCCTCCACCTTTCCCGAGAGGATCTCGTCGCCTATGACCAGCATGGCCGCGGTGGCCGGCGGCGTGGACGACGCGGCAGGGCTGCGGCCAATGTCGGTCATGCTCGGAGGACCGGGGTGGGGGGACGGGGTGGGGGACGGGGAGAAAGCCAACGTTACACGACGCCGATTTCGCGCGCCCGTCCTCTTCGTAGTAACCTTTTGTGCGATCCATGCGAAGAGTCCTCGTGGTCGAAGACTCCGTGTCGGCCCGGGCGTTCGTTCGCGCGGTTCTCGAGGCGCCCGAGTTCGCCGCGAGGCACGGGGGGGTGACCGTGCTCGAGGCCAGCTGCGGCTTCGACGCGATGCGCCTTCTGCCGCGCGGCCCGTACGATCTCATCGTCACCGACATCAACATGGCCGACATCAACGGCCTGGAGCTCATCCACTTCATCCGCAAGTCCGCGCATCACGCGACGACGCCGCTCGTTATCATCTCGAGCCTTCGAGGCGAGCAGGACGTCGACCGGGGCATCGCCCTCGGCGCCAACGCGTATCTGGGAAAACCGTTCACGGCCGAGCAACTTCGCGAGACATGCGAACGCCTGCTGGGGGAATCGCCCCCTTCCGGGCTCGCCGCGCGTCCGGGCGAGCCCGCCAAGAGCGGCAGCGGGTCGTGACCCATGGCGGAAGGGGGCGGCGGCCGCGGCGACGGCGGGGACAAGGTCCGTGACGAGTTCTTCAGCGAGGCCCAGGAGCTGGTCGACGGCCTGGGTCGCGATCTTCTCGCTCTCGACGACGCGCTGAAGCACGGGCGAACCGACGTCGAGCTCGTCAACGACGTGTTCCGTGCCGTCCACACGCTCAAGGGGCTCTCGGCCCTCTTCGGGGTGACCCGGATGGCGGGCCTGTCGCACGAGCTCGAAGAGGTGCTCGACGATCTCCGGCTCGGGCGGCTCGAGGTGACCGCGACGCTGCTCGACCTGCTCTTTCGCGCCGTGGCGCTCTACTCGCGGATCCTCGCCGCGGAGAAGGGGGACGGGGAGGAGCCGTCCGCAGAGATCGAACAACTTCTCCTGGCGCTCGGCCAGACCTCGCAGCGGCCCACGGGCCGGGGCGGCGGCGGCGTGGCTCAGTACGATCTCGACCCGGCCCTGTTCGGCGTGCTGACCGAGTACGAAGAGCATCGCCTCAGGAGCAGCATCCAGCAGGGGCTGAGCCTCTTTCGCATCAGGGTTCGCTTCTCGCTGGCGACGATCGACAGCGCCCTCGACGAGCTGAAGGCGAGCGCGCGGCCGCACGGCGAGATCATCACCTACCTGCCCAGCGGGTCGGGCGCGGACGTCGACACGATCGAGCTCGAGATCCTCATGGCGGGCCGCGCGACGGTGGACGTGCTGCGCGGAGCCATCGCCGCGCCGAACGTGGCCATCGAGGAGGTGCGGCGCCGGACGGCGAGCAGCTCGCAACCCGCGGGGCGGCCGGCAGAGCAGCTCGTATCGCAGGCGGCGCCGCCGCTCGCCACCTCCGGCGCGGCGTCGAGCGCGCCACCGGCCGCGCCCCGTCAACCGCCGGCGGTCGCGACGAGGGCCGACGCCGCCGAGATGTCGCTGCGCTCGGTGAGCCAGACGGTCCGCGTGGACATCCGGAAGCTCGATCGCCTGATGACGATCGTCGGCGAGCTTGCCATCGTGAAGACGGCCATCACGAGGCTCAGCGAACGAGCCCGGGCGCGGGCGGCCGACCCTCGCGAGCTCGCGATGGAGCTTCAGCGCCTGAACCGCAGCTTCGACAGGCACCTCGCGCAGATGCAAGGCGGCATCCTCGAGGTCCGCATGGTTCCGCTGGGCCAGGTGTTCGACAAGCTGGCGCGGATCGTTCGCCAGATTTCGCGCGATCTCGGCAAGGAGGTCAACCTGGTCGTCACCGGCGCCGATACGGAGATCGACAAGCTCATCGTCGAGGAGCTGAGCGACCCGCTCATGCACATGATCCGCAACGCGATCGATCACGCGATCGAGGGGCGCGCGGAGCGCCTGCGGGTCGGCAAGCCGCCCGTCGGGACGCTCGCCCTCAACGCGTTCCAGAAGGGCAACCACGTCGTCATCGGGGTCGAGGACGACGGCGCGGGCATGGATCCGAAGGGCATCGTCGCCGCGGCCATCCGGCGAGGCATAGTCACGGCCCAGGAGGCGGCGGAGCTGTCTCCGCGCGACGTGCTGGCGCTCGTCTTCATGCCGGGGTTCACGACGCGAGACGTCGCCACCGACACGAGCGGCCGGGGCGTCGGCCTGGACGTGGTCAAGACGAACATCGCGAAGCTCGGCGGCGTCGTCGACATCGCGAGCGACGTCGGCATCGGCACCAAGATAACGGTCACCCTGCCCATCACGCTCGCGATCATCAACGTCCTCCTGGTCGAGATCGCCGGGCGGCTCTTCGCGGTGCCCCTCGCGAGCGTCGACGAAGCCATCCAGCTCGACGCGTCGCAGCTCCGAGCCGTCGACTCGCGCGAGGTGATGACGGTGCGCGGCGCCTCGCTGCCGATCTGCCGCCTCGACCGTCTCTTCGGCCTGGCGCCCAGCCACGGCGCCCGCAAATACGTGGTCATCGCGCAGGTCGGGACCCGGCGGCTCGGCTTCGTCGTCGACGAGATCGTCGGACAGCGGGACATCGTCATCAAGGCCCTCGGCCAGTCGCTCAAAGGCGTGCGCGGCTTCGCCGGGGCCACCGAGCTCGGCGATCAGCGCGTGGCCCTGGTCCTCGACGTCGCCGCGCTCGTCGAGGAGGTGCTCTCCCCGGGGGAGGCTCGGTTCCTCGGGTGGCAGCCGGCCGCCAGGGGGGCGTGAGGCATGGCGGCCCCCTCGAAGGCACGCACCGAGAAGCGAGCCGCCCGGCGCGCGGGCGAGATGGGGTCTCGAACCGAGTACCTGGCGTTCCTCTTGGCCGGCGAGAACTACGCGGTGCGGATCGGCCACGTCGCCGAGATCCTCAGGCCGCCGCCCATCACCGAGGTGCCTCGGTCCTCGCCCACCGTGCTCGGCGTGATCAGCGTGAGGGGCAGGCTGGTCACGGTCGTCGATCTGCGCCGTCGCTTCCGTCTCCCCGAGGCGCCCCTCAACACGCCCATGGATCGTAGAGCCCGAATCCTCCTCGCTGACGTCGGCCGCGGCGAGCAGATCGGGCTGCTCGTCGACGAGGTGCAGCAGGTATGGAGGCTGGCCGTCGAGGAAATCGAGCCCGCGAACGCGCTCGGAGGCGAGCAGCCGGCCTACATCGCCGGCATCGGGCGGCCGGCCGCGGGGGACGGGACAGTCCTCATCCTGCTCGATCTCGACCCCATCCTCGAGTCCCCGTGAGACCCCCGATGAATCGAGCCCGTCACCGCCACGATCCGTCGAAGAACCTGGTGGGCTTTTCCCTGGGCGAAGTGCGGTACGCTATCCCGATCGCCCACGTGAAGGAGATCGCGAACCCGATGCTCGTCGTGGCGCTCCCGCACGCGCCGCCGGCGGTCGCGGGCGTCGCTGACTACCGCGGGGACGTCGTCCCCGTCGTCGATCTGCGGCGTCGCTTTGGGCTGCCGCCGGTGGAGGCCACGCGCAAGACCAAGTGGATCGTGGTGGACGTTGTGGGCCGCCTTGCGGCGCTGGTCGTCGACTCCGTGACCGAGGTCTTCGGCACCGGAGGAACTGAGCCGCGGCCGCCGCCTTCCCTCGGGGGCGACGACAAGCGCGGCATCGCCGGCGTGACCAATCACGAGGGAGCGCTCGTGTTCATCCTCGACACCGCGCGCCTGAGCGACGTCCATGGCCCGCTCGCGGAGGCCGCTCGGATCGGCGAGAGCGTGTCGCCGCGCGCCCTGCCTGGAGGGGCGCCGACGTGAGCGAGGCGGCCGCCGCCGTTCGCTGGCTGCTGCAGCAGGCCGAGCCCGAGGCGCGGCGCGTCGCGGTGCAGCAGATCTCCAAGGTGGCAGGCCGCGAGGCGTGCGATCTGCTGCTCGTCGCGCTGGGCGACGACGACTGGCGCGTACGAAAGGAAGCGGCGACGGTCGCCCCCTCCCTCGAGCAGCGCGAGGACGCGGTGGCCACTCTCGTCGCGGCGCTCGAGGACAGCGTGAACATCGGGCTCCGCAACGCCGCCGTCGAGGCGCTCGTGGCCATCGGACCGGACGCCGTCGGCGGGACCATCGACGCCTTCTCGCGGCTGGACGCGGACGGTCGCAAGCTCGCGGTCGAAGTGCTCGGCGGCGTGCCCGACGCCCGTGGAACGTCGGCGCTCGCGCGCGCGCTGGCCGACGACGACGCGAACGTCCGCGCCGCGGCGGCCGAGGCTCTCGGCAGCGCGGCCATCGCGGGCGAAGGGTCGCGCGAGCAGGCGATGCAGGCGCTCGCGGCCGCGCTCTCCACGAGCGACGCCTTCCTGAAGATCGCCGCGCTCGACTCGCTCGCGCGCCTGGAGGCGGAGCTTCCGTGGAGCACCTTCGAGCCCTTCGCGAGGGACCCGTTGCTCCGGCGCTACGCGGTCGCAGCCGCAGCGGGTTCCCGCGAACCTGCGGCCGTGCGCGCGCTCGCGAGGGCGACAGGTGACCCGTCGCCCACGATCTCGCGCGAGGCCCTGGTCGCGCTCGGCGACGTCGTCGCCCGCCGGCCCGACGACGCCTCCCTCCACGGCTTGGTTCGCGCCGCGATCCAGCTTGAGCTCCAGGGCTGCGCGAGCGCGCGCGGGGCCGCGCGGGACCTCGAGGACCCGCGCGCGCGGGGCGGGGCGCTGCTCGTCCTGGGTCTCCTGGGGCAGGAGCAAGACGTTCCGTCGCTCGCCGAAGCGCTGGGGGACGACGACGTCGCCGAGCGGGCAGACCTTGCGCTGAGGCTCTTCGGGCCGCTTGCAGCCCCGCCGCTGCTCGCGGCCACGCGCGTCTCGAGACCGAGCGTTCGCGCGGCGGCGCTGACCGTCGCGGCGTCCCTCGAGGGAGCCAACGTCGCCGACCTGCAGGCGGCCCTGCGCGAGGCGCTGGAGGACGCCTCGCTCGACGTCGTGTCTTGCGCGGTCGAGGCGCTCGGTCCGCTCGGCGACGCGACCGATCTCGAGCGCGTGGCCAGGTTCCTCGCCCACGTCGACGAGCGCCTGGCGGCCGTGGCGACGAGCGCGATTTCGGCGCTTGCGGCGCGCCACGTCGCCGCGGCGCGCGCGCTTCTCGGGGACTCCAGCTCGGGCCAGGACCCGCTCGCGCTCGCATGCGTGCTGCTCGGGGCGATCGCGTCGATCCAGCCCCTCGACCGCGACGACGTGGGTCTGCTGAAGCGCGCCCTGGCGCACCATCATCCGCAGGTGCGGCGCGCGGCCGTCGATGCGCTCGCCCAGGCAGGGGGGGACGCGGCCGCGGACGCCGTCGTCTTTGCGCTCGCCGACGAGGAGCACGAGGTCCAGGTCGCCGCGGCGCGTGCCCTCGGGCGGCTGCATCGTCCCGAGGCCCTCGTCCGTCTCGTGGCCGACACGCGCGATCCGGTACTCGTCGCGACCGCGCTGCGGGCGCTCGGCGACGCGGATCCGGCGCGAGCGCTCGCCTCCGCCCGGCCGCTCGTCACCCATCCGGACGCCGCGATCGCCAGCGCCGCCGTCGAGGCCATCGGGCAGCTCGCGGCCCCGCGCGGCGCCGGGCACGTGTCGAGTTCCCTCGAAGCGGCGTGCGAGGACGCGCTCTTCGCGGCGCTCGGTCACGCGGACCCCGAGGTCGTCAAGCTCGCGCTCTCCCTCGTGGGAGTCGAGCCCGGCGCGCGCGCGCTGGCTCGACTCGGCCTTTGCCTGGAGCATGCCTCGTGGGAGGTGCGGCGTCTGGCGGCCGAGCTGCTCGGGCAAGACAGGCGACCCGGCGCGCAAGGTCTGCTTCGCGCGCGCTACGAGCGAGAGAAGGACCCGATCGTCCGAGCCGCGATCGGTTCAGCGGTGAGCCTCCGGCCGCCGGCCGGTGAGTAGGTGCGTCGCTCGCCTCTATCCGGAGACGGCACGCCCCTGAGGCCGGACGAGTTCCGGCTGCTCCGCGACCTGTTTGCTTCCAGGGCTGGCCTGGAGTTCGGCCCCGAGCTGCGATTCGCCGTCGAGCGGCGCCTGCGCGAGCGCCTGAAGGTGCTCAACCTCTCGAGCTACGCCGAGTACCATCATTACTTGCGCTTCGGCGCCCACGCGGCGACCGAGTGGGACGAAGCCATCGATCGGCTCACGACCAACGAGACCTATTTCTTCCGGGAGGAGCGGCAGCTGCGGGCCTTTCAGAACGAGCTCTTGCCCGTGCTCCACGCCCAGGCGTGCGGCAGGCGGCGGCTCGCCATCTGGAGCGCCGGGTGCTCGACGGGGGAAGAGGCGTACACGATCGCGATGATCCTCCGTCAGTCGGGTCTCTTCTTCGCGGAGGCCGCCGGCGATCCCGGGCGGCGAGGCCCGGACGACCGGTCGGAGAGGTGGGACGTTCGTGTCTACGGGTCGGATATTTCACGGCGCTGTGTCGCGGCGGCTCGCCGTGGCGTCTACGGGGAGAGCAGCTTTCGCACGACCCCGCCCGAGGTCCGCGCCCTGTTCTTCAACGGGTGCCGCGGCGCCTGGCAGGTGTCCGAGTCCATTCGCCAGCTCTGCCATTTCGGCCAGATGAACCTGCTCGACGAGGAACGCCTCCGCGTCCTTGGGAGCGTCGACGCGATCTTCTGTCGCAACGTCTTCATCTACTTCGACGCCCGGGCCCGGAGAACGGCGATCGAACGCCTCTACGAGCGCTTGAACCCCGGCGGGGTCCTCCTGCTCGGCCATTCGGAGTCGCTCCTCAACGTGTCGACCGCATTTGAGCTATTACACTTGAAAGACGATCTCGTGTACCGAAAGCCGCTGTCGGCTCGCGGATCGACCGCACCTTGAAACGAAAACGACGCGAACTCCGCGCTCCAGACGAACTCACGTGACCCACAGTGCCAGCGCCATAACGCCCATCCGGGTCCTGGTCGTCGACGATTCGGCGTATAACCGCCGCAACATCGCCGACGTGTTCGCCGGCCGTCCGGAGGTCGAGGTCATCGGCAAGGCAGCCGACGGGGAAGAGGCCCTCCAGCTCGTCACGCTGCTCAAACCGGACGTCATCACGCTCGATCTCGAGATGCCCCGGATGGACGGCTTCACGTTCCTGCGCATCTTGATGGCCAGAGCCCCCACTCCGGTCATCGTCGTCAGCAGCTACTCGCAGCGCGAGAACGTATTCAAGGCGCTCGAGCTGGGCGCGCTCGATTTCGTCCCGAAGCCGGAGCGGCTGAGCCCCGAGGCGACGGACGTGCGAGACGGGATCCTGCAGAAGGTGCTGCTCGTGCGACAGCTTCGCCCGTCGTTCGTGTCCGCGGCGCTCGCGCGGCGGACCAGCGGCGCGTTCTCCCCCGAGGGCGACTCCGGCACGTTCGACGTCGCGCCGTCGCGTCCGAGCGTGTACAGGGCGCCGAGGCACCTTGTCGCGATCGCCAGCTCCACCGGGGGCCCGGGCGCCCTTCTCAGCATCTTCCACAAGCTGCCGGCGACGACCGCTGCAGCCTTCGTGGTAGCGCAGCACATGCCCGACAAGTTCACCCGGACTTTCGCCGAGCGGCTCGACAAGCGGGGGCCCGTGCACACCGTCGAAGCCAGCGACGGAGACCTGGTCGCCCGGGGCACCGGCTTCGTCTGTCCGGGACGCAAGTGCATGACCGTGGTGCAAGAGGGGGTCGAGCTGAAGCTGCGCGTCGAGCCGCCGGCGTCCGCGGATCGGTATGTCCCCAGCGCGGATCGGCTCTTCGCGAGCGCCGCGAGGCTCGGCGCCCGGTGCATCGGCGTTATCCTCACCGGGATGGGTGACGACGGGGTCCAGGGCGCGCGCGCCGTCCGCGACGCCGGAGGGATCGTCATCGCGGAATCGCAGGAGACCGCGGTGGTCAACGGGATGCCGGGCGCGGCGGTTCGCGCCGGCGTCGTGAACGAGGTTCTCCCGCTGTCCGCCATCGGCGACTACCTCGCCAAGCTTGGTTGAAGGGGATCCGCGGCCTGCCCGATGCCGAAGCCTCCCGCCGCCGATAAGCACGGGGCGCCGCCGGAGCGCCCGGTCGATGCTTCGACCCGGGGCGACGACGCGAGCTTCGATCGCGCCCTCCGTCCGCGGTCCTTCGAGGATTACATCGGCCAGACCAAGCACAAGGACAACCTGCGCGTCTTCGTGGAGGCCACTCGGCGTCGCGGCGAACCCCTGGATCACATTCTCCTGTGCGGTCCGCCGGGGCTCGGCAAGACCACGCTGGCGCACATCCTGGCGCACGAGATGCAGGTGCAGCTCGTCAGCACGAGCGGGCCGGTCATCGAGCACAAGGGCGCCCTCGCGGCCCTCCTGACGACCAAGCTCCAGAAGAACGACATTCTCTTCATCGACGAGATTCACCGGTTGAATCCCGTCGTCGAGGAGAGCCTCTACCCCGCCCTCGACGACTCGGTGATCGACATCATGACGGGCGAAGGAGCGTTCGCGAGCGCCGTCCAGATCCCGCTGCAGCCGTTCACCCTGATCGGGGCGACAACGCGCACGGGTCTCCTGACCGCGCCCCTTTTCTCGCGCTTCGGCCACGTCGTCCGGCTCGATTTCTACCCACCGGAAGACCTCGCGCGGATCGTCACGCGCACCGCGAAGCTCCTCGGCGTTGCGATGGATCCCTCCGCCGCGCGCGAGATCGCCGTCCGCTCGCGTGGCACCCCACGCGTCGCCAACCGGCTGTTCCGCCGCGTCCGCGACTTCGCCGAGGTGCTCGGCACCGGTCGCGTGGACGTCGAGCGGGTCACGGAGGCGTGCGAGAGGCTCGAGGTCGACGCGGCCGGGCTCGACGACATGGACCGGCGTTACCTTTCGGTGGTCATCGACCACTACGACGGCGGCCCCGTGGGCGTCGATGCCCTTGCCGCGGCGCTCGCCGAGCCGCGCGACACGCTGGAGGACGTCGTCGAGCCATTCTTGATCCAGCAGGGCTACGTCGGGCGCACTCCCCGGGGGCGCGTCGCCAACCGGAAAGCGTACGAGGCGCTCGGGAAAAAGCCTCCCGCGAGGGGCGGCGATGCGCCCCAGGGCGCCCTTTTCGAGTGACGCGCCGCATCAGCGAACGATCGAAGACGGGGCGAAACGGCGACAATCCACGTCGTCAGCCGCCGCTTAGGTTGCCGCTCCCCTTCGGCGGCGAGTACACTTTTCTGCGTGCCCGGTGGCCCCGTCCTTGTGGTCGATGACGACACCGTCAGTCGGCATGTTCTGATCCAGGCTCTGGCGAAGGCTGACCTCCCGCACGTTGCCGTGGGGTCGGGGGCGGAGGCTCTTGCGCAGATCGACCGGGTCACTCCGTCCATCGTGCTCCTCGACCTGGTGATGCCGCCGCCGGACGGCTATCAGATCCTGCGCATCCTGAGGGCTCGTCCCGAGACCCGCGATCTGCCGGTGGTCGTGCTCACGGCGGTCGAAGCCGACGAGGAGATCGCGAAGGCGTTCGAGGCGGGCGCGGACGACTTCGTGCGCAAACCATTCAAGCCCGTCGAGCTCGTCGCGCGGATCCATGGCCAGCTTCGCATCCGCGGCTTCGTGGACGCGCTCGCCAAGGAGAAGCAGGACGCGCGGCTCGTCCTCGAGCTGACGCAGGCGCTCGCGTCCAACCTCGATTTCCGGGGCATCCTGTTCACGGTCGTCCAGCGGATCGCCGAGGTCGCAAAGGTCGATCGGGTGAGCATCGTGCTCGTGCGCGAGAGCGGCGATATCGGCTACGTCGTGGCCGCGAGCGACGACGAGCAATTGCGCGACCTGCCGATCGATCTCTCGAAATACCCCGAGATCCAGAAGGTGCTTGCGAGTCGCGAGGCGCTCGTGATCCCGGACGTCGCGACCCACCCGCTCCTCGAGATCGTTCGTCACGAGGGACGCAAGAGCGCCTTCAGCAGCCTGGCCATCTTGCCGATCCTCTACGAAGGCAAGCCGATGGGCGTCCTCTTCCTGCGCGCCCGGCACGCTTTCACGTTCGGAGACCGGGAGCTCGCGCTGTGCCGGACCGTCTCCAACGCCACGGCGATCGCGCTCCGCAACGCCC
>Ga0209415_10017129_pt1 | contig 11563 bp, 7 predicted proteins | sample PeaSoiSIISIP2007_FD_187696 | JGI IMG/M metagenome (GOLD analysis project Ga0209415, IMG submission 187696) | Peat soil microbial communities from Weissenstadt, Germany - SII-SIP-2007 (SPAdes) (version 2) | ecosystem: Environmental > Terrestrial > Soil > Wetlands > Peat | place: Germany... | reverse complement strand
GAGACGAGCGAGACCTTGCGGCAGTCCATACTCGGCTTTCGAGGGCGTGGCGAAGATGGGGCCGAAGAAAATATAGTCGGCGCCAGCGGCGGCGGCAGATTCGGCAGCTTCGAGCGAGTGGCAAGAGACGCCCAACAAAAAGTCGGACGGAAGTGTTCGGGCGGACTGTGACGCGGCGATAAGGCGTCTTGCGTCCTGGACAGGCAGGGAGTTTTCACCCAGGTGAATACCGCCAGTTCGTTCGGCGAGGGCCACGTCGAGGCGGTCATTGATGATGATGCGCGCGGGGGCCGGCACTTGGCTGGAATGCGTGGAAACACGACGCAAGGCTTCACGGGTGAGCGCGCTCGTTTGTTTCCCCGATAAATCTTTCTCTCGGAGCTGAATCCAATCGACAGCAGCGGCAAGCTCCACCTTTTCCAGAATCAATTCGAGTGAATCTTGATGAGCCGGGACCTGTAAACTGCGGCGATCGGTGACATAACACAGGATCGGCTTTTTGTACGAAGCGAGCCCGGGTGCGAGCGGGGAATTATTTGGGCGGGACACTGGTGGGACCAGGGCGCGAACCGATAAAGTTGAGAGACAAGAGAATGTCCAGAACGCCGAGGCCGCTGACGGCGCCGCGGAAAGAGGGATGGAGCACGACGTGAATGAGGGAAGGAAAATGAGTGAGAAAAAAGTTTTGTTCCCAAAAGGCGGACCAAGGGAGATAGAGGAGCAGAGCTCCCATCTCAAAGCAAACGACGACCAGCAGTGCGCGCAAGACGCGGTTCATGGTTAAGAGGGAATCGCCAGCATCAATGAATGCCATGAATCAGCGGATGGGCTTCTGTAGAGCGGCGATGCGGTCAGCGACGTCGCGATAGTCGATGTTCATCGCGTAGACCTGGGAAAAACTCTTCAGCGCCGCTTCCGGCTCACCGGCGGATTCCTGGGCAACACCTAAATCATACCGCAACGCGAGGATGCTTTCCGGTTCGATGCCGGGGGTGAGCAAAGCGCGCTCATACCAGATGGCGGCTATGCCGGGCTGGCCCTTTTCCATGAAGGCGAGACCAAGCAGAGTACAGCACTGCATGCCGTAGCGGAAAGGTTTGCCGCGCTCGGTGGCTTTGGCGACTTTCTGAAATTCGCTGATGGCTTCATCGACGAGGCCCATTTCGCGGAAGGCGGTGCCGAGATTGTAGTGGGTTTCGAGGTCTTCATCTTCTGCGCCCATTTCGCCAAGCTCGGCGCGGAAATCGTCGAAAACTTCCTTGAGCGGGCTGTGCTCGGCCGGGCCAGTGGGTTTTTCCTGCGGTTTAGGGGTAGCAGCTTGAGGCGCAACTTCCGAGTGGGAAGGTGTGAGCGCGTCGAGGCCGAGGTCGTCGATTTCTTTTGCGAGGTCCGCGAGAAACTGGTCGGAGGCAAAACCGGCGGGTGAGGCGGCGGTAGAGTTTTTTGCGGCGCTGGAAACGGCTGGTTCAGGTTCCGGCGTGGGCGGACTGACGACGATGGGTGTCTCAGGAGGCCTCTGGTCGTAGGCCGGAACGAGCGCTTCGGGCTCAAGGACGAGCTCAATGTCGTGTTCCAGCTCAAATTCGGGTGCAGCCGGTGGCGGAGGAGCCGGCGCTTTGTGGACAGCCGGAACTTCCTTAGCGGCGGGCGGTGGCTCTGGATGGGCTGGTGCGTGACTTTGCTCGACGGGTGCCGGGATCTCGGGTGCTTTGGGAGCGGGAGGCGGAGGAAGCTCCGCGGAAATGTCGGCGAAGGAATTCGCCTCTTCGCGGGCACCGGCGGGGGCCTCGACGGGCAGCTCGAATGCGCTAACATCGTGGGATTCGGAAGACGCGGCGGCGACAGGCTCTTCCGCGATGGAAAATTCCTCGACGCCCACCGGCTCCGCAGCAACTACGGGAGGCGCAGGAGGAGCGGGTGCGGCCGGAGGCGAAGGCTTAACGGCAAGCTCGGCGGGATGAGAATCTTCGAGCATGGAAGCCCATTCATCCGAGAGGTCGACTTCTTCCTGAACTTCTGGGGCTTCAGCAGAGGCCTTGGTCTCGACCTTCTCGGGGATAGCTGGTTCAGCCTGGACTGGTAGTTCAAATTGGGGCGCCGGCTCTTCGATGGCCGGGGCGACTTCCATCATCGGAACTTCGGGGATGGTCGCGGCTGGAGGTGCCTGCTGAACAGCAGTGCTAGCAGCAAGTTCGGCATCGGTGAGCCCAGCGGCGCGCTGGAATCTGCGGCGAAGTTCGCCAAAGCGTTCGGCGCCACGCAAGTCGGCATGGCCGATATGGATTTGCTCGAGCTGTGCGGCGAGCTCGGCGGTGCGTCGGTCGTCACCGGCGCCGAGGACAAAGTCGAGTAGCTTTTCAAGAGTAGGCGTGTGGCGAGGAGCGCGGCGCAAGATGGCTTCGAGCAAGCCAATAGCTTTTTGAGTGAGCCCGTAGCTGGCGAAGAGGTCCACATCGGTGAGGGACTGAGCGATAAATTTCTGGGTCTCATCGTCGAGGGGAGGCTCGGAGTGGGCAGGTAAAGCAGCGGGTTTTTCACCGACGGCGGGCGCGAAAGCTACATCTACGTCGGGACGGAGCTTCGGTGCGGGAGCCTTAGGGATGTCAGCCTGCAGATCATCTTTGGGGGCTGGAAGCACTTCTTCTTCCGGTTCGGCGGTGAGCAGTCCCATCTTTCGAAGAACGGCATCCAATTTGCGTTTTGCGGAATCGCTGTCCGGCTGGCGGTCGACGAGTTGCTCGAAAATGGTTTTACCGCGCTCGAGCTGATTGGAAGCGGCAAGGGCGTCACCCAGGTGGGCGAGGGCGTCTGGCAGGCGGAATGAATCGCTGGTGCGGCCGTAGAAGTCGACGAGCCATTCGAGGGGCTCGATGCGGCCGGGCATGCGGCCAGCAAGTTCGTTTTGAAGGCGGCCGATGACTTCATGCTCGCCGGCGTCGATCATGGGGACGCGAATTTGGCCGATGATGGCCATGGCGCGGTCAGTCTGACCGGACTCGAGGAGTCCTTCGACGATCTTTTGGGCTGGGCCGAAATTCTTGCTATCGGCGCCCAAGACACGCAGGGCAAGAGCGGTCGCCTTGTCCCAATTGGGGGCTTTGACATAGAGATCGAGCAGGAGTTCTGTCTGTTCGCCACCCTTTTCGAGATCGGGAACGTGTTCGAGGAGCTCGGCGGCTTGGGTGAAATTGCCCTGGGAAGAAAAGGAACGAGCTTTGACGATACTGGCCGCCAGACAGTTTGTGTCAATTTTCAAAGCTTTGTCGGCAAGCTTATCGGCTTCAGCCTGGTCGCCGCGGGCGAGGGCGCGCTGGGACGCGGATACGTAGGCGTCGACGGCCTCGCGGGACTGACCCATGGCCTGGTAGAGATCGGCCAGGCGAACCTGGATGCGAAGATTGTCCGGCTCCGCGAGAAGAAGTTTCTTCAGCAGGCCGACGGCTTCCGGCTGGCGGTTGTTCTTGAGATGGATTTCCGCGAGTTGCAGGAAGAGCGGGCGGGCCTCGCTCATGACCCCCTGCTGGACGTAAAGATCGGCCAGTTTTTCGAGAGGGCGAATCTCTTCGGGAGCGAGCTTGGCGATGCGTTTGTAAACGGCGATAGCTTTCGTGAGAAAACCGTCGCCGACAAAAATCTGAGCGAGTCGCTCGAAGTAATCGATGGCCTGAAAAGTCTCACCCTGGCGAATGTAGAGCTCGCCGATGGTCATGAGGGTGACCTGATCGCGCGGCTCGTACTTCAAAATTTGCTGGTATTCGGCAATGGCCTGAGGGACTTTGCCCTGGTTGAGCAGCTTCTGCGCGGATTCGACAAATTTGCTCTTGGTATAGGCCATTCGTGTTCCCGGACAATATGCGACCCGCGCCTGCTGAAGGAGATGTCCTTCACCCAAAGGGCAGGAGAGGCAGACACAAGTCGTGCTTGCTAACGCTAGCAGGGGGAGAAAAGGCAAGTCAACGAAGCCAGAACGGAGTGTGAGCAGCCAGTTATCCCCGTTAGGACTAGGAAACTAGTAGGCGAAGACAGGGCGAAGCGGGGGAGGGGCATTTTTGGAGCCTTTTGGGGCTGAGAGATTCGTTGGAACGGAATGTGGACAAGAGGAATCCGAAGCGGAAGGGCAGGCGAAAAAGGGCAATCATTTACGAGACTTGAAGACTTCTTCGGCAGCCAGGGCAGTACCATTGCCGGTCCAGTGTGTGTCATCGAGAAAGTAGAGATACTTTTTCTGGTCCAGAAGAATACGTGCTTCCTGGGAATAGCGGTTCACGAGAGGGACGGTGGGAACACCGGCATTTTCGAGAGCGATTTCGAGATCGTGCAGAGAGTTGAGAGACGCGGAGACGTCGCGTGGCTGGGCGAGAAGAGGAGCGTAGATAGTGGAGCGGTTGGGAACGAGGAGAACGACTAGATCGAGGCCATCTTTTTTTAGTTCGGCGGAATACCAGGAGAAATAGGCGGCCCAGCGCTGCGCGGAGAAGCGCGGATCTGCGGGGGATTTGAATTCGGCGGGGAGGAAGACGATGGGCTCGCCGTTGCGGAGCGTTTCTTGCAGCACAAAGGATGCAAACGAGTTGGGAAGCAGAGTATCGTTCTGGATTTTCTTTTCCAGTTTGGACGAGAGCGCTTGCAGTGGGGAGGAGTGAAGTTCGTTGAGGGGAGTGCCGAGACGGTCGGTCCAATTTTGGCCTGCAGCGCGGAAGAAGAACGCTTGAGCTGCGCCGCGGCCGCCATCGGGACTGCTAGCGGGAGGGTCTTGCAGGACACGGGCTTCGAGGAATTCGAAAACGACAAGTCCTCGATGGAGACCAATGCGATGGGCGACGGCTCGCACGCTTCGCAAATGAAGGGGTTGCGGGGAACCGGCATTGTAAAAGTAAGCGCCGAAACGCTGGGTGAGTTGAGCGGAGAGCGACTGGTCTTCTGGAAGCTCACTGCCTACGGCGAAGGAGTCTCCTATCACAATGCCAGCGGGATTATTCCGCGCAAGCGAAGGGGGATTGTGGAAGCCGTCGGCGTCAGTGGTGAAATCGACGGAGTGATAGTGACGGATGGCAGGGAGATTGCCGATTCCGACGACGCCGCCGTAGGAATTATCGCGGTGGTAGTGTTTGCCGGGAATGAAAGGGCCGACGGCGTTGGGATAGTGGCGGAGCATCGCTTCCCAGGCGCGGAAGGTGAGAGGGTCAAGCGGAACAAAACGGAGCATAAGATCTAAAAGGAAAAAGAAAAGCATGAGCCGGGGCAAGAGGCGGCCGACGCTCCAGATGCTGCCGGGATTTGTGCTGTCGTTCATCCGCGTTGTTCGACCCTTTCGAAAATTCGCTAAAACTGAAAATAGAGAAACGGCGATTGCTGGCCGGAGGCGATGGCCAGAAGCGCCACTGTGTATCCCAGAGCGAGACCGGCAACCGTCCATGAATTCCATTCGTGATCGATCTCAAAAGAGTTGGGCGCGAAGTGCGCGATGGCGGCGGCGATGACGAGAGCGGCGAGCAGACCGGCGAGGCCGGGGAAGAGAACGCCGGAGGAAAGGGTGAACATGCGGGCGAGGATGGTTGCAGCGGCGGAGAGATTGTCGGAGCGGAAGAAGACCCAACCGATGACGACGAGAAAAAACGTCAGCGTGCGCTGAAGAAGAGCGGGAAGACGGTCCCAGGAAGAGCTGAAAAGTTTGTAGAGGCAGAGCAGAAGGCCGTGGTAGGCGCCCCAAAGGACGAAGGTCCAGTTGGCGCCGTGCCAGAGGCCGCCGAGGAGCATGGTGATCAGAAGATTGCGATAGACCAGCCAGTTTGCAGAGACGCGGCTGCCGCCGAGAGGGATGTAGAGATAATCGCGCAGGCAGGAGGAGAGTGACATGTGCCAGCGGCGCCAGAAATCGGAAATGCTGAGGGCTTTGTAGGGCGAGTTGAAATTTTGCGGGAGGCGGATGCCGAAGAGATAGCCGAGGCCGACGGCCATGTCGCTATAGCCGGAAAAATCGAAATAAATTTGATAGGTGTAGCCGAGGACGCAGAGCCAGGCGCCGAGGGTGGAGAGGTGCGCGACGTCTTTCCAGGCGGGATTGATGACGGCGGCGATGGTGTCGGCGAGAAGGACTTTTTTCATCATGCCGATGGCGAAGAAAGACCAGCCGATGTTGAGCCAGCGAGTGCGGTCGGCGTGATCGAGATTATCGAGGTCGGCTTCGACCTGGCGGAAACGGACGATGGGGCCGGCGACGAGTTGCGAGAAGAGCGAGACGTAACAGGAAAATTCCCAGAAGTTTCGCGTGGGAGTGATGACGCGGCGGTAGGAATCGACCATGTAGCTGATGGTGTGGAAGGTGTAGAAGGAGATGCCGACGGGAAGAATGATATTGATGGCGGGCGGGTGAATGGGAGCGTGGAACCACGCGGAAAGTTGGGCAAAGCTGGAGACGGTGAAATTGAAATATTTGAAGAAGCCGAGGAGGAGGAGGTCGATGGTGACGGGAATGATGAGGAAGAGTTTGCGGCGGCGAGGTGCGGCGGTGCGGAGCATGCCGAGGCCGGCGAAGTAACTGACGGCAGTGGAAAAGGCCATGAGGGCGCAGAATTTGTAGTTCCAGGTGCCGTAGAAGATGTAGCTGGCGATGGTGAGCCAGATGTAGCGGTGCTTTTTGGAGTGGAGACGCCAGAAACCGAAGTAGACGATGGGCAGGAAAAGAAAAAGAAAGAGGAGGCTGTTGAAGAGCATGTGCTGGCGTCAGAGTGGCGCTGCGGCCCGTATTCGAAGGAGCCGCGGAGGGTTCTCTGGCGCGGACGATGATAGACGCATCCGCGGCGATTTGCTAAAGGAATGACGCTACGACGAAAAGCAGAAGAGCAGGCTATTTTTCGGAGGCCCAGTAAATGACAGAGCCGTGGGGCGGAAGAGTGATCTCGACGGATTCCTTGGAACCCTTATCTTCATGTTCCCAGAGGTCGCGGAGGTTGTAGTTCGAACGCTTGAGGCCGAGATCTTTCCAGGAGTAGTGGAAGGATTGGGGCGCGGCGTCGAGATTGAAAACGGCAATGTAGGCGCCGTCGCCGGATTCGGGAGTGGAGAGCCAGACGGTGGATTTGTCGGTGGAGATGACGGCGTGGCTTCCGGTGGAGTGCTGGTCGACGCCGATGAGCTCGGCGTTGGTCAGGGCGGATTCGGTCCACTCATCGGAGAGAGTGAGATTGCCGCCCATCATGAGAGGCGAGCGGAAGATGGACCAAAGGGTGAGGAGGGTGCGCTGCTCGTCGTGGGTGAGGCGAGTGGTGCGCGGCTTTTCCCAGCCGGCGTTGGGCTCAAGGCGGCCGAGGGGGAGCATGTCGGCGTCAGGCCAATGTCCAGGGCCGGAAACCGCGGCCCATTTGGCGGCGCGGGCGAATTGGTTACCTACGCCCTGAGGAAAATCCTTGTCGCTCATCCAAACGTCCCAGACATCATCGGAGATGCGCCACATTTGTGCGTAGCGGCGCAGCTCCGCGGATTTTTCGAGAGGGGCGGGGCCGGGGGAAAGGCTGAGAACGATGGGATGGTGGACTTTGCGGAGGGCGGTGCTGAGCATTCGAATCTCGTCGGCTTTGTAGGGATGGCTGGAAATACAATCGACTTTGAGGATGTCGACTCCCCAGCCGGCGTAGAGCTTGGCGATGGAATCGTAATAGGCTTGCGAGGCGGGCGAGCCGGGCTTCAGGCCGTAGTTGTAGGTATTCCAGGGGCAGGAATCGGAGACGTCAGCAGCGGCTTTGGCGCGATAACGAGTGCCGGCGATGGGCAGGTTTTTGTTTACGGCTTCTTTGGGGATGCCGCGGAGAATGTGGATGCCGAATTTTAGGCCGAGGGAATGGATGTAGTCGGCTAGGGGCTTGAAACCGGCAGCGTTTTCGGCAGAGGGAATCGTGTTGACGGCAGGAATGTAGCGGCCGTAGGCGTCGAGGGTGAACTCCGGGGCAGCGCCGCCGGGGCGGGCGGCCTGATTCGTGACGTACCAGCCTTCGTCAACGACGATGTATTCCCAGCCGTAGGATTTCAAGTGCTCGGCCATCCATGCGGCGTTTGCGCGGATGTCCGATTCGGTGACGGTCTCGCCGTAGGAGTCCCAACTGTTCCAGCCCATGGGCGGCGTGGGCGCTAGCAAAGTCTTCTCTTCAACCTTCGGGGCTTTCGCCGGGGCCTGGGCCGCGAGATTGCAGATAACAAAAAATGCACAAACCGCGGAAATAAGAAGTGCGGCGCGGAGCGTCGCTGATTTCGAAACCATGGAGCTTCACCTCTGCGTTTTCTGGCGGCGATTCTAGATGACTCGTCAGGAAAGCGGTAGCGGAGTTTGCGTGGCGCCGGCGGCCCAGCAATTGGCGTCGCGAACGGGCGCGAAAGAGTAGCGATGGAGCGGCGAGGGACCGTGGAGGCGCAGCGCTTCGAGGTGATCGGGAGTGGCGTAACCTTTGTGACGGGCGAGGCCGTATTGCGGGTAGACCACGTCCCACTTTTCCATGCACGCGTCGCGATGCGTTTTAGCGAGGATGGACGCGGCGGCGATAGAAACGCTGCGCGCGTCGCCTTTGATGAGCGATTTCTGTTCGACCAGGACATCGAGTTCCATAGCGTCAATCAGTAAGTAATCCGGCTGAATCGAGAGTTGGTGCAGAGCGGCGGTCATGGCCTGGCGGCTGGCCTGATAAATGTTCCACGCGTCGATGCGCTGGGCATCGATTTCGGCGACGGCCCAAGCGAGGGCGTGTTCGCGAATGCGCAAGGCGAGTTCGGTGCGGCGCTCGGCGGGAAGCTTTTTCGAGTCGTCGAGGCCCACAATGCGGCGCTTGGGATTGAGAATGACCGCCGCGGCAACGACCGGGCCAAAAAGGGCGCCGCGGCCAGCCTCATCGAGACCGGCGATGCGCATCCATCCCAGTTGCCGCGCAGCTCGCTCGAAACGGGAAGAGCAGAGACGGCTCATTGGGCGGAGATTTTAGCACGGCGCGCAGAGTGGCGTGTCTACTCGTGGCGCAAAGCCACCAGGGGGTCGATGCGGGTTGCCCGGCGCGCGGGCAGATAGCAGGCAAAAAGCGCCACGCCCATCAAAAGCGCTGACACGACGACAAATGTCAAAGGATCGGTTGGTTGAATGCCATAAAGAAAACTCGACATGGCCCGGGTGACTACGCAGGCGACGAGCAGGCCTAGCGCCACTCCGAGGGCAGACAGGCGAGCGCCCATTCCAAGAACCATTCGAAGAACGGAGCCCCGAGTTGCGCCAAGAGCCAAGCGAATACCAATCTCCTGGGTGCGCTGACGCGCGGAATACGAAATCACAGCGTAGACACCAATCGTCGCAAGCAGAAGGGCCAGCCCTCCGAACGATCCGATGAGCAACAACGAAAATCGGGACCGCGCCATGGAACCATCAACGAGGGTTTCGAGAGTGGTCATATTGGCCAGCGGCAATTCCGGATCAACGGAACGAATAGCTTCGCGCACACCCGCGGAGAGAGAATCGGGATCGCCTTTGGTGCGAATAGCTACCTGCATGGTTTGCATGGAAGGCCAAATCTTGATTTCGTTCTGCGAATAGGGCACGTACATTTCGGGGTCGGGATCTTCGCGAAGGGAATTGTGTTTGATATCCGCGACGATTCCGATGATGGTGCGTGTCGGCCAGCGCGGATCTTCGACTCCCACTTGCCGGCCGATGGGATCCTGACCGGGCCAGTATTTATGTGCCATCGCGGTGTTGATGATCGTGACGGCAGTAGAGCGGCCTGTGTCCGAGTCTTGAAAATCCCGGCCACGCAGAAGGGGCGTTCCGATAGCCGAGAAGTAGCCGGGCGAGGCGAAGGAATAATTGGCGTAAGGGTGTTCTTGCTCAAGGGTGCGCGGATGGTCAGGAACGCGAATGACGGTGCTGTCGGTCGAGCCGCCCATAGGAACCACAGAAGAGAGCCCTGCAGTCTGAGCGCCAGGCAGGGATTGCAGAGCCAGCAGGGCCCGGTGGTAAAGCTGAGCCATTTGTTCTGTGTCTTTGTATTTGGGAATGGGAAGGGACAGCTGAAAAGTGAGAACGCGTGTGGGGTTGAACCCGGCATCAGCGGCAAGCATGCGATAGAAAGTCCTGACCAACAAGCCAGCAGAAACGACCAGAACCAGTGCGAGCGCGACCTCCGTGACGAGTAGAGCGTTACGAATCTTCGGATGCGCCGCGCCGAATCCCGAGCGAGGCCCTGCTCTCTTGAGCGCTTCGATGAGATTGCCACGCGAAACGCCAAAGGCCGGCAGCAGGCCAACCACGATTCCGGTTAGAAGTGTAGTTGCAAGGGTAAAGAAGAGTACGCGGGGCTCAAGGTACGTTTCACGCAGGTGCGGGATGTTCGATGGGCCGAGAATTCTAACGGAGTAGAGAATCGCCTGGGCGAAAACGATCCCAGCCAATCCTGCGGCGAAGGAAAGGAGCAGGCTCTCCGTCAGTAGCTGGCGAATCAAGCGGCTACGGCCCGCGCCGAGAGCTGTACGAAGTGTGAATTCCTGAGTGCGTCCAAGAGAATGTGTGAGGAGCAAACTGGCGACATTGGAGGAGGCGATAAAGAGAATAACGGCAACTGCTCCCAGAATGAGCAAGAGTGGGCGCTGCGTATCGCCGATGATCTGCCTGGTCAACGGAACAAGACTGGGGTTGTACCAGCCTTTGGCGTTGGGGAACTCGCTCTCGACGCGATTGCCGTAGAGTCTAAGTTCCGCAACGGCCAGATCGGCGGTGAAACCGGGATTGAGCCGAGCAATCACCGCCAAGTCTTGTGGTCCGCGCGGAGCTGCTGGAATATCCAAGGGAACCCAGAGCTGGATTTTCGGCGGAAACGTCAGGATGCTGGGCATTTCTTCGGCATGAGGAAAGGAAAAGCCGGGGGGCATGACTCCGACGACGAGATAGTTGCGGCTGTTGAGAGTAATGGCGCGCCCCACGATCGCGGGATCGGCGCTAAACCGTTCGCGCCAAAGCTGATCGCTCAGAATCACTTCGAATTCGTGGCCGGGCTGGTCTTCCTCCGGGAAAAACGTGCGCCCAAGTGTGGGAGCCACGCCCAGCGATGAAAAAAAGCCAGCGGAGGCACGAAGACCATCCAAGCGCGCAGGATCGCCTGGGCCCACCAAATTAAAGTAATCGCTCTTGAAGGCACCGATGGATTGAAACGCTTTCGTACTCTGCGAGAAGTGAGCGAAATCCCGGAGTCCCCAGGGAAACTGCTCGAGGTTCTGAGTGGAAGAAATGGGCGCCCGCCACCAAAGCATGACGATGCGGTCGGGATTTGAATAAGGCAAGGGCTTCAGCAGAATGGCGTTGACGAAGCTGAAGGCCGCAGTAGTTGCTCCGATGCCGATAGCCAAGGTCAGAATGGCAACGCAGGTGAAGCCGGGCTTGGTGGCGAGGATGCGTGATCCGAAGCGAATGTCTTGCAGCAATGTCTGGCTCTGTTGACATCCTCGACACAGCTGGTGTTCGAAGAGGTCGACAAGGGGAGTCTTGCGGTGTTTTCTGATGAGGCAGGAGGGACCATGGCCGAAGTGGGACTCCTGCCCT
>Ga0209415_10017128_pt1 | contig 11563 bp, 12 predicted proteins | sample PeaSoiSIISIP2007_FD_187696 | JGI IMG/M metagenome (GOLD analysis project Ga0209415, IMG submission 187696) | Peat soil microbial communities from Weissenstadt, Germany - SII-SIP-2007 (SPAdes) (version 2) | ecosystem: Environmental > Terrestrial > Soil > Wetlands > Peat | place: Germany... | reverse complement strand
GGACCCAGGGTGGCGGGGGCAACAAGGGAGCCCACCGCGTGGTGGCGCTTCGGCAGACGTCAGCCTGTCACCTCGAGTGTCAGGAGATCGGACGCCACCACCACCTCGCCGTCAAAGTGCGCCTGTGCCTGGTCGATCCATTCCTTCTCGGTACCGAGAGCCGGTGCGGGCACCAAATGGGTGAGAACGAGCGAGCGCACACCACTTCGGGCGGCCGTCCGGGCGACGTCCGCCACCGACGAGTGGTAGTCGAGAATGTCCATCAGTCGGGGAAGGGCGAACTGTTCGATCAGGTCGCGGCGCACGGTGGTGTGTACGAGCACGTCGGCCCCGGCGCACAGCTCGTCCAGGCCGGCACAAGGCACCGTGTCCCCGGCGATGACCACCGATCGACCTCCTTCGTCGACACGGAAGCCGAGTGTGGGCCGTACCGGCGAGTGGTCGGTCAGCGCGGCGCTCACCCGGACGATGCCGTCCTCGAAGACGATGCCTCCGGAGGCTTCTGTCACGTTCGTCGTCGGCCGCCACTGCAGGTCGTCATGATGGGCCAGCCGGTACCCGATGTCCGGTTCGAGCATCGCTTCCGTGGCCTTCATCAAGGCGGCGGTACCAATAGGACCGATAACGGACAACGGGTTCGGGACGAGGGACATGGCCCATCGCATCGTGATGATGTCGTTCAAGTCGGTGATGTGGTCGCTGTGCATATGGGTGAGGAACAAGGCCCGGAAAGCACCGGCGCCGGACGCCACCGCCGCGGCGCGCATCAGCACGGCTCGCCCACAGTCGAACAACAGGTCACCGGCGGCAGTGCGGATCAACGTCGACGGGCCGGCCCGGAGGGGATCGGGAAGGGGGCTGCCGCTGCCGAGAATGATCACCTGCATGGCTCTACGCCACCTCCAATTGCGTCTTGAAGAAGTCGAGTACCTGGTCGAAAGCGGCCCTGGTCGGCGTGCCCGGTCGGTCGTCGAGGTGCTCGGTCAACACCGAGTGGGCGTTCTTCGGGTGCCCGTAGGGGTTTCCTTCGGAGGAATCGAGCTCCACCGCGATGAAGGCGTCGCCCAGTTCCCGACGAAGTGTCTCGAAGCGCTCAGGAAAGCAGAACGGGTCGCCGCTGAACCGCAGGCCCAATAGACACGCCCCCCGGGCCGTCCGCTCCTTCACCTTGGCCAGATCGCTGTCGGAGATCCCGATGTCCGCCTTGTGCCTCTTCGACAACGGGAAGGGAAGCGAGGGTTGGCTCAGCACCGGGGCTACCACCGTGTCGTCGACCATCATGGCCAGAGCGAAGCCGCCGGTGAAGCACATGCCGACCACTCCCACACCCGGCCCCCCGCACCGCTCGTGCTCGTGGGCGGCCAAGGCCCGCAACCACACCGTCACAGGGCTCGTCTTCTTGAGTGCCAGTGTCGCGAATTCCCGAGAAACGCACGCGGGCGCGATTGCCTTGAGCATGGCGCCGGCCGACGGCTCCCGGCCCGGTTCCCCGAAGAGATGGGGTAGAACGGCCGTGCACCCTATGGCGGCCACCGATCGGGCGAACTCGGCCACCTTCGGGGTGATCCCGGGAATCTCGGCAATCACGATGACGGCCGGACCCGAGCCCAGTCGATAGATGTCGCGCGTCTTGCCGCGCGCATCGAACTGTTCCCGGCTGAAATCGTCCAAGGGGCCACTCATCGACCCAGTCTGCCCGATGTCCGATCAGGGCGTCCGCGGCGTCCGTCCCGCCCTGTCTCCGCTACCGCCTCACCGCTGGGGCTGCCCACGACCCGATGGAGAGCCCGGGCCGCCGTCAGCTCGGACCGTCCGCCGGGCTGTTCGGCTCCGGACGACGTGACATGATTGAAAGCGGAGCTCGCCCATCACCGGGTTGTACAGCGGAGGGGACGTCATGGCTAGGACTTCACCGGTCACGGACTGGGCTGTTGATTTCGACGTACTCGATCAGGACTACGTCGCCGATCCGTTCCGCATCTGGGACGACCTTCGCCAGCGGTGTCCGATCGCCCACACCGACCGACGGGGCAGTACCTGGCTCCCGACCCGCTATGAGGACGTCACCGCCATCGCCCACGACGTCGACCATTTCAGTTCGCTCGAGGTCGCCGTCATCCCCTTCGACGGCGAGGAGCCCGAGGACCCCGTTCTCCCCTACGGATTGCCGCCCATCTCGGCCGACCCGCCCCTGCACACCTGGACCCGACGGCTCCTCCTTCCCTGGTTCTCCCACGCACGCGTCGACAGTTATGAGGCGATGACCCGCGATCTCTGCATATCTCTTGTCGACGGATTCCTCGGGCATGGTCAGGCCGATGCGGCCGCCGACTATGCCCAACAGATACCGGTCCGAGTGATCGCCGCCATCCTCGGGGTGTCGGATTCCCACGCCGACATGTTCACGGGCTGGGTCCGCGACGTCCTTGAATTCGCTGACGATCCCGAGCGGCGGGTCCGCGGTGTGGAAGGGCTCATCAACTACTTCCTCGAGGAGATCGAGCACCGCCGAGTGCAACCCGGGGAAGATCTCCTGAGCATGCTCCTGCACTCCGAGGTCGACGGTGTTCCGGTCGAGGAGAGCGTCGTCCTCGGCACCGCCGCCCTCGTCCTCATCGCCGGTGTCGACACGACATGGAGCGCCATCGGCTCGTCGCTCTGGCACCTGGCCACCAACCTCGATGATCGGAAGCGACTGGTCGCTGAGCCTGATCTCATGCCATTCGCTGTCGAGGAGCTCCTGCGCGCCTACTCGCCGGTGACCATGGCCCGCATCGTCACCAAGGATGTCGAATACGCCCACTGTCCCATGAGGGCGGGTGACAAGATCCTCATGAATTTCCCGGCCGCCAACCGTGATCCCGAGGCGTTCGAAGATCCCGACAAGGTCGTCCTGGATCGTGCCGTGAACCGTCACGTGGCCTTCGGATCAGGGATTCACCGGTGTGCCGGCTCCAATCTGGCCCGGATGGAACTGCGCGTCGCACTCGAAGAATGGCTGCGCCGGATCCCGGAGTTCCATCTGACCGACGCCGCCGAGGTCACGTGGGCCGGAGGGCAGGTCCGCGGTCCCCGTATCCTCCCGGTGACCTTCCCGTGAAGCTGCGCGTCGATCCCCTCAAGTGCCAGGGCCATGCCCGTTGCTTCGCCCTCGTCCCCGAGTTGTTCGACGTCGACGAGTACGGCATGTCGTCGGTTAAAGGTGACGGCACGGTCGCTCCCGCCCTCGAGGAACGGGCGCGGCTCGCCGTGGCCAACTGCCCCGAGTTCGCCATCGAGGAGATCAACGGAGCAGCCCCGGCGAGCTGAGCCGCGGTACCGGCTCGTCGCGCTAGACGGGCGCGGGCAGATCGAGGACACGCGCCGCCCAGGGGAGGGCCGTTTCGAGCTGGCGCCGCTGGATCCGTCGGACCAAAGGGGCGTGAGGGATCTCGGGCTCGCCCGCCCGGGAGGCGAAGAAGCCTGACACATAGGCGGCGAGGCCCGCCGGACAGTCCGGCACGACCTCGTCAGGAGCGGGACCGTTCTCGGCCGCCAGGCTGGGCAGCCAGAAGGCGATGTCGAAGGCAGGGTTCCCCACCCGGGCGAGATTCCAGTCGATCAGCATCGGGGAGCCACGGCGAAAGCAGATGTTGTCGCTCCTGACGTCTCCGTGCAGGAGCCCGTGGCCTGACAGCGGTGCCTCCATCGCCGCCGCGCACAGAACGGGTCCGGCCCTCTCGAGCCAGTCGGCCTCGCACAGCCCGAGAGACAGGAAGGCGGTCGGGTCGGCCACGACGCTCTGCCATCCCTCGTCGGGCCGCTCCCCGTCTGTCAACCGCGGGAGACCGACCGGCACCTCAATGCCGGCCACCTCGCCCAGAGTTGCCAATACAGCCTCGATCCGCGCCCGGTCCCACGGTGGAGGCCAAACTGCGTCGGACAAGTCCTCCAAGACGAGAAGGGGTCGCACGCCGTCGGCCCACCCGAGCACCCGGGCCACGAAGGGACGGCCGTCGAGCGCCGTGTACATCGCGTGTTCTTCCCGGAGCCACGTCGCCGTCTCGGCGTCGACGGCCTGCTTGGCGAAGACCGACCGGCCGTCGCCCAGGATGGCGATTACCCGGGTGTTGTGCGTGTACCCCCGTGTGACGGGCACGAGACGCCGGACGGGCCCCACCATCGAAGCCAGGGCGTCCAGCACCCCGCCGCCGCCCGGCACCGCCCGGCCGTCCCGCATCCCGCCCCCGTCCGGCACCGCCCGGCCGTCCCGCATCCCTCCAGCATGGTCACGACGGCAAGAGGGGTCCACAAGAGGGGTCCAGCAGCCGTTTCTCGGCCCCGGCGCCTGAACGTGGGCTCAACGCCGGGCCCCCAGCCGCCGATATGGAGGGCGTGGGCACGGAACGGGGACGGGGGGAGGTCGACATGGCTCTGGCGGTCCTGCTCGACCAACACCCCGATGCCGCGCTGTGCGCCATCGGACCGGACGGGATCTCGGTCCCCATGCCCGAAACGGTCCCGACGGGTGGCCACCACGTCATCGCCGCCCGGACGCCCCTGGACCTGATCGCACCGGAAGACCGGGTGGTCGTCATCGGTGCCTGGGAGCGTGCTCACAAGACGGGAGCCCCGCACGCCGATGTCGTGGTCCGGCTGGCCGACGAACCGGAGCGAACTGTGGCGTTGCACTTCATCGACGCCCATCTCGATCACGGGGTGTTCCTCGGCGTCTTTGTCCCCACCGACGACGAGGAGAGCGGAGATCGCTTCGCCTTCAACGGCAAGGAGCTCTCACCGGTACCGCCGCGCTTCGCCCGGGCTCGCCAGAACGAGGTGGGCGTCTTCCTCGAGGTCGACGAGGCCCTGACACAGATCCTGGGCTGGCGGGCCGACGAGCTCGTCGGCACCCTCTCGCTCGACATCATCCACCCCGACGATCACGAATTGGCCATCGACAACTGGATGGACATGCTGGCGGCGCAGGCACCCATCAGCCGCGTCCGTCTCCGACACCGTCATCGAGACGGTTCGTGGGTGTGGATGGAGATCACCAACAACAACCGGCTCGACGAAACCGAGGACAGCTGTGTCGTGGCCGAAATGGTCAACGTCTCGGACGAGATGGCCGCCCACGAGGCGCTGCGGGCTCGCGAGCAGCTCCTCGAGCGGTTGGCCGACGCGTTGCCGGTGGGCGTCGTCCAGGTGGATGCCGCCAGTCGTGTGGTCTACACCAACAACCGCCTTCACCGCATCCTCGGGACATCCCGCGCCGCCACGGTCGACGAGCAGTTGTCCACCGTCTCACCCGACGACCGAGTGGTTCTGGCCGAGGCCTTCGACGCCGTGCTTCTCTGTCGACTCGACAGCGACCTCGAAGTCCGCCTCCGGGCGTCGGACGCCGACGGCACCAAGGAGATGCGTCGCTGCCTCTTCAGCCTGCGGGCTCTGACGACGGAGACGGGGGAGGTCACCGGGGCGATCGTTTGCGTGGCCGACGTCACCGAGAGCGCCCGACTGCGTGACGAGTTCCATATGCGGGCCACGTTCGACGACATCACACGGTGCCACAACCGGGCATCGACCATGGCCGCCCTCGAAGTTCTCCTTTCCACCGGCGCCGACCGCGGCGGCGCCGGCCGTCCGGCGGTGATCTTCGTGGATCTCAACCGCTTCAAGACGGTGAACGACGAACTCGGTCATGCGGCGGGCGACGAACTCCTGGGCGTCGTGGCCAGCCGGTTGCTTCAGGCCGTGCGCGCCGACGACATCGTCGGCCGTATCGGCGGAGATGAATTCCTGGTGATTCGTCCCGGCGTCACCAATGCGTCCGAGGCCATGGCAACGGCCCGGCGGTTGGCGGAGACCTTTCGTCATGAAGTGCGCCTCAAGTCGGGCCGTTTGTCGTGTCGGGCCAGCATCGGGGTCGCCTGGTCGCCTGCTCGTTCCCTCGATGCCGAAGGACTGGTGGCTATGGCCGATGCGGCGATGTACGAGGCCAAGCGCAGCGGTTCCGACCAACCGATTCTCGGATCCTGAATGCGATCCCTGAAGAGGGCGCTACCAGGCTGCCCGGTGACTCAGATCATCTCGGTGATGAAGTTGGGGAGATCACCGACGATCCGGTAGTGGCCAGCCAGGCTGTCGTCGGTCACCATGTCGATGACAGCGTCGGCCACCTCGGCGGGGGAGAGGACGGGAAGGATCTGACGGGCCTGCCTGGCCCACGGTGCCTCCGTGGACCCGTCGCCCGATTTGGCGAGCAAGGGGGTGTCCACCAGTCCCGGCAGGACGGCGTTGACCCTGATGTTGTGGGTCCGCTGCAGAGCGGCGCACGCCCTCGTGAACATCACCACCCCGGCCTTGGTGGCGGAATAGCCGGGCTCGTCCTCCAGGGGCAGAAGCGCGCCCAGGGAGGCTGTGTTCACCACGACGCCCCCACCGCGCGCACGCAGGGGCTCAATGGCCAGCCGGGTACCGAGGATCACGGCGCCCAGGTTGACGCCGACCTGGGTCATGAGCAGATGAGGGTCTGTGGCCGGCCACAGCGGTTCACCACAGACGATGCCGGCGTTGTTGCAGAGAATGTCGAATCCTCCGAAGTGTTCGGCTGCGGTCCGGAACATCTCGGACAGATCCTCGAGGCGGCCCACATCGACCCGCACGAATTCGGCGGCCCCTCCCTGCGCGACGATGCTCGACACGGTCTCTCGTCCGCCGCCTTCGTCTATGTCGGCCACCAGCACGGAGGCACCCCGTTGAGCCATATGCCGGGCACAGCTTCGGCCGATGCCGGACCCCGCACCCGTGATAACGGCGACCTTGCCCGTGATGTCCACGGCCTTCGACTCAATCCAAGCCGGTCAGAAAGTCGATCACTGCCCCGTTCACCTCGGCCGGCCGCTCCTGCTGCGTCCAGTGGCCGGTGCCGGGAAGCATCACCTTGCCCCGCAGATCGGGTACCCATTCGTCCATATCCGCTGTCGACGTCATCATGGCTACCGGGTCCTGCTCGCCGGAGATGAACAGTGCCGGGACCGTCACTTTGGTATGGGCGAGGTCTTCGGTGATTTCCCAATTGCGCCGCATGTTGCGGTACCAGTTAAGTCCTCCGGTGAACCCGGTGCGGCCGAACTCGGCGGCGTAGTAATCGAGCTCGGCCTCGGTCAGCCAACCCGGCAGCACGCCGGGATCGGCCAACCAGTCGGTGAAGCGCGTGCCCTCTCGAGGGAGCACACGGAAGGCCTGGGCCGCTCCCTCGGCGGAGATGGCAGACATGAACCGACGCAGCGTGTCGCGCGGATCGGCGCCGAGATCGGCGTCGGCCACCCCGGGTTCCTGGAAGTACAACATGTAGAAGAAGGTGTCGGCGAAGAGAGTCTCGAACAGCGAGATAGGGTCGGTATCACCCCGGGGAAGAAAGGGGACGCTCATGCCGACGACCGCCCGCACCCGGTCGGGGGCCCGTTGCGCCAGGTTCCACACCACCGGCGCACCCCAGTCGTGGCCGACGAAGACGGCCTTCTCCTCGCCCAGGTCGTCGAGCACACCGAGCAGGTCGTCCGTGAGATGGAGGATGTCGTAGTCCTCGATGGCGGCGGGACGGTCGGTGGCGCCGTATCCGCGCTGATCGGGAGCGACAACATGGAATCCCGCGTCGGCCAGCGCTCCGATCTGATGCCGCCACGAGTACCAAAGCTCGGGGAACCCGTGGCAGAGCACCACGACGGGTCCCGCGCCCTGCTCGGCCACGTGCATGGCGATTCCGTTGGTCATGATGGATCGGTGGGTGACGAGGTCCATGGACGAGGACTCTACGTCGGGGACGGTGCCCGTGGTCATTGGACCCATGGCGAACGGGACTGAGAGGATGCCTGCGACCGAGGAGGCCCGAACTGGTGGTGGATGCGATAGCCCGGCGGGTCGCCGTGGTGGGCAGCGGCATGGCGGGGCTCCTCTCGGCTCGGGTCCTCTCGGACTATTTCGACGAGGTCGTCCTGATCGATCGAGACGACATACCCGGTGTTCCGGGCACGCGTCTCGGAGTTCCCCAGGGGAAGCACTTTCACGCCCTCCTGCCGGGCGGGCTCACCATCGCTTGCGACCTGTTCCCCGGTTTCGCCGACGACCTCCAAACCGCCGGCGCCGTACCCTGCGTCGGCGGCCGGGACTTCTTCGCATTCCGGCCGGAGGGGAAGTCGTACGACCTGACCACATACCGGCCCGAGCCCCGGCCGACCGGCACCATCTATTTCATGTCACGCGGGTTGCTCGAGGATTGTGTCCGACAGCGCGTCACCGCCCTGTCGAACGTGACCACCCGGTACCGCGCCCTCGTGCGCGAACCGCAGACCGACGGCTCGTCGGTCTGCGGTGTCATCATCGATGGGGGAGAGCGCGTCGACGCCGATCTTGTGGTCGACGCCACAGGCAGGCACGCCCGATCCGTGGGCTGGCTCACGCCGCTCGGCTTCGACGTGCCTGTGGAGTCGGTGGTCAACTGCGACTTTGCCTACGCCAGTGCCGTCCTGCGCCCGGACGACCCCGGTGCCATCGGCGGGGCGGGATTCTTCGTCCTGCCGAAGCCGGAGTGCGCGGAAGTACGTGGGGCCTACCTGGTGCGGGTCGAGAACAACACCTGGTTGGCCGGTCTGGGCGGACGTTTCGGCGACTACCCTCCCACCGACATCGGCGGTTGGCGGGACTTCGGGCGCTCACTGGCCTGGCCGATCTGGGACGAATTGGTGGGTACGGCGCAGATGGTGACCGACCCGGCCCCGTTCCGATTCCCCCGATCGGTCCGTCGGCACTTCGAGCGGCTGGAGCGCTATCCGGACGGGCTCGTCCCGCTCGGCGACGCCATCTGCCACTTCAATCCCGTATACGGCCAAGGGATGTCGGCGGCGGCCTGCCAAGCCAGGGCCCTCGGCGACGTGCTGCACAGACGCAGCGGCGCGTCACGAGACCTGGCCGGTCTGGCCCTGGAATTCTTCCCGGAAGCCTTTGAGGTCACCCGGACACCGTGGGCTCTCGCTGCCGCCGCCGACTTCCAGGATCCGCGGACGACCGGTGACTTCCCCCACGAGGAACTGGGGAGCCTCGGCATGCTGCTCGTTCTGGGGGAGCTCGCCGAGAGCGATCCCGAGGCGGCCCAGCTCCTGAACGACATCGTGACCCTGTCACGCCCGCTGGCCGCACTGCATCAGCCGCCGTGGCCGCAGCGCCTTGTCCCGGACGTGACCCCGCTCCCTCCCTCGTGACCGGCGGCATGGGACGGGCCGCACCTCGGTGTCGTCCCCGCCCGTCCGGCGCCACGTCCCTAGAGTGGACCGACGGCCGGCAACGGCCGGCGAAGGGAGGTCCGGGTGGCTGACACGGCGATGGCCCAGGTGGACGGCGCCCTGCTCGAGGAGGCTGGCCGGGGTCTTGACCAGGCTGTGGACCTGCGCAGGCGCCTTCACGCATACCCCGAGCTCGGTCTCGAGCTCCCCCGCACCCAGCAGGCGGTGCTCGAGACGCTCGACGGTCTCGGCCTGGAGGTTTCTGTGGGGGAGCGGACGACCTCGGTGACGGCGGTGTTGGACGGTGGCCGTCCCGGTCCGACGACCCTGCTCAGGGGGGACATGGACGCGCTGCCCATGTCCGAGGACACTGGTCTGCCCTTCGCCTCGGAGGTGGATGGTGCCATGCACGCCTGCGGTCATGACGCTCACGTGGCCATGCTTGCGGGAGCGGCCCGCATCCTGGCGGCGCGTCGCCCCTCCGTGGCCGGCCGGGTCGTCTTCATGTTCCAGCCCGGCGAGGAGGGTTTTGCCGGTGCCCGCCACATGCTCGAAGAGGGTCTGCTCGAGCATGCCGGCCCAGTCGACCGGGCCTTCGCCATCCACATCACACCGATCTTCCCCAGCGGCACGGTGGCCACCCGGGCGGGAACGCTCATGGCCTCGGCCGACGCCTTCGTCGTCACCGTCACGGGACGGGGAGGTCACGCGTCCATGCCGCACGACGCCATCGATCCCGTCCCGGTGGCGTGCGAGATCGTCACCGCCCTGCAATCGATGATCACCCGACGCCTGCCCGCCTTCGACCCGGCGGTGGTCACCGTGGCGAGCATCCGGGCCGGCACGACGAGCAACGTCATCCCCGAACGCGCCGTTCTCGAAGGAACCGTCCGCGCCATCTCGGAGTCGTCACGGGCGCTCGCCCTTGACGGCGTGCGGCGGGTGGTCGAGCACATCGCCGCCGCGCATCTCTGCACCGCCGAGGTGATGGCCGTTCAGGAGGGCTACCCGGTGACGGTGAACGATGAGGTCGCCGCCGAGCGGGCCCTCCAGGTCGCCGTGGCCCTGCTCGGACCCGAGCGGGCCCTGCGCATGCCCACCCCCGTCATGGGGGCCGAGGACTGGTCCTTCGTGCTCCAACAGGTGCCGGGATCGATGGTCTTCCTCGGTGCCGCACCGCAGGGTGTCGAGCGGCCGGCGCCGAACCATTCCAACCGGATGGTCATCGACGAGTCGGCCATGGCGACAGGCATCGCGCTCTACGCCGCCATGGCCCTCGACTGATCGGCCGCCGTCGCGGCCCGACTCGACTCTTCGGCTCGGAACTCCCCGTACAACAGGTCGTGAGGACGCCCGATGGCGATCAGGATTGACATATACCGATATCGGAATATGATTTTCCTATGGCACGAGCGCCGACCACAGCCGACGCCTTCAATGCCGTGGCGGAGCCCCGGCGGCGACAGATCCTGGATGTGCTCGTCGGCGGCGAGCGACCTGTCAACGACCTGGTGAGACAGCTCGGTGTGGCGCAGCCCCAGGTGTCCAAACACCTGCGGGTGCTCAGAGAGGTCGGGCTGGTCGACGTGCGAGATGACGGTCGGCAGCGGATGTACCGGCTCAATGGTCACCCCCTCAAGCCCATCCACGACTGGGTGAAGGGGTACGAGAGGTCCTGGTCGCAGCGTTTCGACCGGTTGGATGCCGTATTGCTGGAACTAAAGGAACAGGAGAATCGAGATGATGAAGGTGACGAATAGGGACACGGCGGTGGTAGCGCTACCAACCGACACGCAGATCACGATTACTCGAGAGTTCGACGCCCCGAGGCACCTTGTCTACAAAGCGTGGACCACCCCGGAACTCATCACGCGCTGGTGGGCGGGAGAACGAGGCGTCGTCACTCTTGCCGAGGTCGATCTGCGGGTCGGTGGGACGTGGCGCTATGTCATGACGGCCAACGGGGGTTTCGAGGTGGCTTTCCATGGTGAATACCGGGAGATCGTGCCCGACGAGCGCATCGTATCCACCGAAGTCTTCGAGGGCATGCCCGATGCCGGAGCCGTCAGCACACTGACGCTCACCGAAAGAGACGGTCGTACCGTCCTTCACCTGCTCGTGGATCACATCAACCAGGACCACCGTGACGCCCACATCAATTCGGGCATGGAAGGCGGCATGCAGGAGTCGATGAATCATCTCGAGGACGTCGCAGCCTCATTGCGCTGAGATGACCGATCAACCTCATGTCGAGCTGATCCGTTCGCCCGTGCTCGCGGCGAGCGCCCCCTATGCGTATGCCG
>Ga0209415_10017127_pt1 | contig 11564 bp, 8 predicted proteins | sample PeaSoiSIISIP2007_FD_187696 | JGI IMG/M metagenome (GOLD analysis project Ga0209415, IMG submission 187696) | Peat soil microbial communities from Weissenstadt, Germany - SII-SIP-2007 (SPAdes) (version 2) | ecosystem: Environmental > Terrestrial > Soil > Wetlands > Peat | place: Germany... | reverse complement strand
GGTAGCGCTAACGGGAATCGAACCCGTATTTAAGCCTTGAGAGGGCTCCGTCCTAACCGTTAGACGATAGCGCCACAGCTAGAATCTATCTTACCAAAACGGCGGGCTTACCAAAACAGCGGGATAATAGAAACGAATGCGGCAGCTCTTCCTTCTATCCCTGCTCCCCTGCCTCCTCGCGGCGGACGACCACTGGATCAAATTCTCCGCGCCGCCCTTCGAGGTCCTCACCGATGCCGGCCCCCGCGCCGCACGCGACACCATGGTCCGCTTCCAGGAGTTCCGCCACGCCCTCGGGCAACTCGTCGGCGAGAAGGATTTGCAAACTCCGCAGCCCGTCCGCATCCTGGTCTTCAAGAACGCTCGCGGATGGACATCGCCCGCGCCGCTCACCGAGGGCCGCGACCGCTACGCTATCGTCCTCCAGGAAAAAGCCGCCGTCTCTCCCGCGGTCTACAGCGAGCTGACCCGCCTGCTTCTCAAATCCAACACCGCGCAAATGCCGCCCGCCTTCGAGCACGGCCTCGTCGAGTTCCTCTCCACCTTCGAGGTCAAGGGAATCCGCATCACCGTCGGCGCGCCCCCGCCCCAACCCGACCTCGACTGGGCGCGCATCCATCTCCTCGTCGTCGACCCTGAGTACTTCGACAAGCTCCGCGTCCTGCTCTACAACCTGCGCAAGGGCGTCGATGAGGAACCGGCCTTCCGCAATGCCATCGGCAAACCCCGCGCCGACATCGAAGCCCAGGCCAAGCGCCACCTTGCCGCTGGAGATTTCCAGACCACCTCCCTCTCCAGCCTTCCCATGGCCGATTCCGACTTCCCGGAGAAACCCGTCTCCGATACCGACGCGCGACTCGCGCGCGCCGACCTCCTGGCGGGGGCAGCTTCGGCCGCGGAGTATGACGCGCTGCTCCGCGCGCACGAAAAACTGGCGGAATCCGAAGAAGGACTCGGACTGCTCGCCTTGCACGACCATCGCAACGACGAGGCCCGCCGCCACTTCGCCGCGTCCATGGAGGCCGCCAGTTCGAGCGCCCGCTGCTACATCGAATACGCCAAGCTCGAGCCCGACAACGACAAGGCCACCCAAGCCCTGCTGCGCGCCGTCGGCATCAACCCCAAGCTGGACGAGCCGTTCGTCCTCATGGCCAAGCGCGACACCGATCCGCGCAAGCGCCTGGCCCACTGGAAAGCCGCCACCGAGCGCAACCCGCGCGAACCCTCCTACTGGCAGGCCCTCGCCGACTGCTATCTCGCAGATCATAATTACTCCGAAGCGGCCAAGGCTTGGAAGGAAGGCGAACAGTCCGCCATCGATCCCGCCGAACGCCAGCGCATGCATCAGGCGCGCATGTCCATCGAGCAGCAGCGCCTGGATTACGAGGCTGCCGAGAAGCAACGGCAGGCCGACGAGGATGCCCGCGAGTTGGAGAAACTGAAGGCCAACGCCCAGGCCGAGGTGCATTCCCTCGAAGCCAAGTACAACGGCGGCGCCCCGCCCAAATCCGATTCCAAAGCCGTGCCCTGGTGGGATGGCCCCAAGCCCTCGGGCAAACTGCTCGGCAACCTCAAGCAGGTGGACTGTCTCGGCTCCCAGGCGCGCATCCTCGTCGAAGGCGACAATCACAAGATCGTCCGGCTGCTGGTGCCCGACCCCGGCCAGATCGTCATCACCGGCGGCGGCGAGCACGCCCTCGGATGCGGCGTCCAAAAGGCGCAGCGCGTCAGCATCGAATACTTCCCCAAGGCCAATGCCCGGCTGGCAACCGTGGGCGAGGTAGCCACCATCGAGTTCCAGTGAGCGATCCCGAATCGGACCTGCCTGCGGCTTGGCCCGGCGCCGCGCGCTTTCGCTGGCTGGTGCTCGCGGTCTTCGTGCTCTCTTCCGCCATCAATTATCTGGACCGCCAGGCGCTGGCCGCTCTCGCCCCGGTGCTGGAAGCCGAGTTCCACTTGTCGCGCGCTCAATTCGGGTGGATCCTCGGAGCATTCTCCGCCGCCTATGCCGCTGCCGCGCCCCTCGCCGGCATGCTCATCGATCGCATCGGCCTGAACGCCGCCATCAGCCTGGTGGTCGGAGTCTGGTCGTGCGCCGGCATCGCCACCGGTTTCACGCGCGGCCTCCACGGATTGGTCGGTTGCCGCGTCGTGCTGGGCGCCGCCGAGGCGGGCGGCATTCCCGCCGCGGGCAAGGCCATTCATCAATACCTGCAGCCCGCCGAGCGCGCCTTGGGCAATGCCGTCAACCAGGCGGGAGTCAGCCTCGGCGCGATCCTGGCGCCGCCTCTAGCCACCTGGATCGCGGTCACACGCGGGTGGCGCAGCGCGTTCGTTGTCACCGGCGTCCTCGGACTGTTGTGGATTCCCCTGTGGAACTTCGCCGCCCGCCGCGCCGGCGCGGCGCCGGCGCGCAAGCTCGACGTCCGTTCCGGAGCGCGCATGCTGGCCGATCGCCGCTTGTGGGCCTTCGTCGCCGCCAATGCGCTCAGCATGGTGGGTTACTCGCTGTGGACCAACTGGACCACGCAGTACCTGGTGGACGAACATCGTCTCACGCTCCAGGGCTCTGTCCGCTACGCGTGGATTCCGCCCGTCTTCGCCATGGCCGGAGGCTTCGCCGGTGGATGGCTCTCGCATCGCTTCATCCGGCGCGGGGCCCCGCCCATCGCGGCGCGCTTCCGCGTGTGTCTCGCGGCCGCCGCGGTTTCACTGCTCACGATTGCCATTCCCGCGGCCGCCACCCCGGCCTGGGCCTCTGCCGGAATCTCGCTCAGCATCTTCGCCGTCGCGGCTTTCAGCGTCAACATGTACAGCCTGCCCCTGGACGCTTTCGGCAACACCCGCGCCGCCTTTGCCGTCTCAATCCTGGTAGCTTCCTACGGCGTAATCCAATTCGTCATCTCACCCGCCTTCGGCAAACTCATGGACCTCCATCGCTGGTCCTCCCTCACCACCACCGCGGCGCTTACTCCGCTGGCCGCCTGCGCCGTGCTCTGGTACACGAGGTCCGTGCGGTGAAGCAGCGCCTCAAAAGGTGGATCTTCCGCCTGCTGCGCAAAGATCCCGAGGCGGTCGTCGTGACCTTCGCAACGGGTGACGCGGAGCTTTGCCGCCGCATGCACGAAGAGGTGCGCCGCCTGGTGCCCGACCGCCGCCACTTCTTCGTCACCGCAGACAACTGGCCCGAGATGCGCCGCCAACTGAAGAGCTATCGGATCGGCCTGGCGCCCGTCCTGCTCACCCGCGAGCCCTGTGCCCTGCGCCGCGCGGCCTTCCGCCTCGCCCCACGCAAGATCCTCGCCTACAATTCGCGCCTCGAGCGCCACCACCTGCGCTGCGATCTTCCGTCCTTTCTCTTCTGGCGCGGCGTGCCTCTCGACCGCATCTACCTCCGCCCCTGGTGGTGGCCGTGGCCCAAACGCGAGCGATCCGTAGTGCCCGCGGGCTTCCGCGCCCCCGCAGGTTTTCGCACAATGGATGGCCGCGCATGCTCCCAGGAGCGCCGGCGCGTGGCCGTGCTCTCGCCCTACTTCCCTTATCCGCTCTCGCATGGTGGCGCCGTGCGCATTTACAACCTGCTGCGGGAAATCGCCAGGGAATTTGACGTCGAGCTGTTCGCGTTCACCGATAGCGATTCCGAACCCGACTCCGCTCCTCTCCTCGAGTTCTGCGCGCGCCTGGTGCTCGTCCAAAAGCCGCGCTACCGCGAGCCGCGCTGGTCCACTCTGCTCCCGCCCGAGGTGCACGAATTTCGCTCGCCCGCCATGCGCCAGGCCATCGCCGCGGAACGCAGCGCCTTCGGCTTCGAAATCCTCCAGGTGGAATACACACAACTCGCCGAGTATGGCGCCGACGTGCTGGTGGAACACGATGTGACCTTCGACCTCTTCACCCAGGTCGCACACCGCACCCCCACCCTGGCTGCCCGTTGGGACGCCTTCCGCTGGCGGCGCTTCGAAACGCGCCAGGCCCGCCGCTACCGCCGGGTGGTCGTCATGTCGAAAAAGGACGCCGAGCTGCTCGGACCCGCGGTCGAGACCGCCGTCATCGAAAACGGCGTCGACCTCGCGCGCTTTCGCCCCGAGCCCGAAGAGCCCGGCGAGCGCCTGCTCTTCATCGGATCCTTCCGCCATTTCCCCAACGTGCAGGCGTACCGTTTCTTCACCGAACAGGTCTGGCCGCTGCTGCGCGACAAATTCCCGCGCATGACCCTGACCGTGGTCTGCGGCGCCGATCACTTCGCTTACTGGCGTGCCTTCTCCGACTCGCCCGAGCCCCGTCCCGACAGCCGCATCCGCATGTTGGGATTCATCGCCGACGTGCGTCCCCTGTACCGCGACGCCAATCTGGTCATCGTGCCCACCACCGTCTCCGCGGGCACCAACGTGAAGGTCCTGGAGGCCATGGCCACCGAACGCGCCGTAATTTCGACCACCTCCGGCTGCGGAGGCCTCGGGCTCTTGCACGGTCACAGCGCCTGGATCGCCGATACCCCCGAGGCATTCGCCGCCGGTGTGGCCACCCTGATTGCCGATCCGGAGCGCCGCCGGCAGATCGCCCGCGCCGCATACCTTCATGCGGTGCGCAATTACAACTGGGAAACCATCGGCGAAAAGCTGCGTGACCTGCTCCGTAGTCTGTTGTAGAGCGTTCAGCGGTTTTCTTCGAGATGCCGAAGCCGGGCGTCCATCACCTGCTCGACGCGAAGCAACTCGGCCTTCTGCTCCGCAAAGCGCGCATCGATGATCTGCAGCAGAGCGTCGAAGCGACGGTCGACCTCGACAAAGCGCATATCGATGTAGCTCCTGAGATCGGTCAGGCGGCTGTTGTTCACGAGGATTCCGACCAGCACCGCCAGTGTCGGCATGCCTACCGTCAAAATGGTCTGCGTCACATCCGCCATGATCCGATTGTAACGCAAGGTCCGATCACCGCTGGCGGAACCGGGGCGTGGGGCGCTTTCGCCTGCCAACCGATCGGCAGTTAAGATAGTGCTTGGAGATCAATTCTTGAAGAAGCTGCTGCTCCTGCTGCTGGCCGTCGTTGTGGCAGCGATCACGTGGGCCATCCTCCGCAGAAATGAGCCGCCTCGCATCAACTTCGCGCGCGTGAAGCGGCAGACCCTGGTGAGCACGCTGCCCACCAACGGCAAGGTCGAGCCGATCGAGTGGCAGGCCGTCCGCGCGGAGACCGCCGGATTGGTCAGCCGGGTCGACGTGCAGGAAGGCCAGAGCGTCGCGAAGGGCGCCGTGCTGGCCGCCATGACCGATCCCGCCCTGCGGTCGAATATCGAAGCTGCGCAAGCCAAGGTCCAGGAGGCGCGCGCCAACGCTGCCGCCCTGGAATCGGGAGGCACGCCGGCCGAGCTCACCAACATCGATAACAGCCTGGCGCGTACCCGCCTGGAGCTCCAGCAACAAACCACCGAGTACAATGCGCTGCGGCGTCTGGCCGAGAAACAGGCGGCGACGGCCTTCGAGGTGCAGACCGCGCTGGACAAGATGCGCCAGTCGGAGTTGGCCATCGCGGGCCTGGAAAAACGGCGCACATCGCTCGTGGCATCCACCGATGTGGCTGCCGCGCAGGCTCGCCTGCGGGATGCCGAAGTCGCCTTGGACCTGGCCAAACAGCGCGCGGCGCAGAGCGTCGTCATGGCGCCCATTTCCGGCGTGGTGTACGGCCTGGCCGTACGGTCCGGAGCGTACCTCAACCTCGGGGACATGGTGGCCAACGTCGGACGCATGGACCGGCTGCGCGTCCGCGTGTATGTCGACGAGCCGGAACTGGGCCGCGTGCAGGAGGGCCAGCCGGTGACCATTACCTGGCAGGCGCTGCCCGGCAGGAAGTGGCAAGGCACGGTGGCGCGGAAGCCGACATCCATTCAGGCGCTGGGGTCGCGACAGGTGGGCGAAGTGCTGTGCTCTATCGAGAATCCGGGGCGCGAGTTGATCCCCGGCACCAACGTGGATGCCGAGATCCGCACCGCCGTGGTCGAGAACGCGCTCGTGATTCCACGGGAGACGCTGCGCCACGATGCCGCCGGCGACTACGTGTTCGCTCTGAAGGGCGACGCCGTGGAACGGCGGGCGGTCAGGCCGGGGACCTCCAGCGTGACGCTGGTGCAAGTGGCCGACGGACTTGCCGAGAGCGATCGAGTGGCGCTTCCGTCCGACATTCCGCTCAAGTCGGGAGATCGCGTGACGGCGGCGATGTAGAATAGCAGTTTCATGTCCCCAAGAGAGCCTAAGTACGCATGGTATCGGGAGCTGAACGGCTACCACTGGTTCGTCTTGAGCGTGGCCAGCATGGGGTGGATGTTCGACACCATGGCCCAGCAACTCTTCAACCTGGCGCGCAAACCGGCGATCCGGGAATTGCTCGGCAGCGCGGCCGGCAACGCGGTGGTCGACAAGCAGGCCGCCTGGGCTACCGCGATCTTCATGGTGGGTTGGGCCATGGGCGGTGTTTTCTTCGGCGTCCTTGGCGACCGGCTGGGGCGCGCCAAGACGATGATGATCACCATTCTCTCCTACACGATTTTCACCGGTCTGAGCGTGTTATCGACGGGCGTCTGGGACTTCAACGTCTATCGCTTCCTCTGCGGCCTGGGTGTGGGAGGCCAGTTCGGAATCGGCGTGGCCCTGGTGGCGGAGGTGGTGCCGGCGCGCGCGCGGCCCTATGCGCTGGGACTGGTCCAGGCTTCCTCCGCGGTCGGCAACATGATGGCGGCGCTCACCGGAATCGTGCTGGGCCAAATGGAGTCGTCCGGCGCCATCACCGGTGCGTGGCGCTATATGTTCCTGGCAGGAGCGGTACCGGCCCCGCTGGCCCTGGTGGTTTTCAAGAAGCTGAAGGAACCGGAACAGTGGCTGAAGGCGCGCCGCGAAAAGAAGAAGATGGGGTCCTACGCCGAGCTTTTTTCCGACCCACGCTGGAGGCGCAACTCGATCGTCGGCTTTCTGCTGGGCTTCGCGGGAATCGTCGGGCTCTGGGGCATCGGCTTCTTCAGCTACGATCTGTTCCGTCCCGTGCTGGAAACGACCTTCCGCGCGCAGGGTTTTACGGGCGCCGCGCTGGCGGGCAAGACCACTACGTGGATCGGCGTGACGTCGCTGCTGCAGAACCTGGGCGCGTTCCTCGGGATCTACGCATTCACCTATTTGACGCATTTCACGGGCCGCGTGAAGGCCTTCGCCATCAGCTTCGTGGCGGCCATGGCGATGACCGCGTACACCTTCTGGAACCTGAAGCAGATCAGCGACATCTTCTGGATGATCCCGCTGATGGGCTTCGCGCAGCTCTCGCTGTTCGGCGGCTACGCCATCTATTTCGCGGAACTCTTCCCCACCCGCCTGCGCAGCACGGGCACCAGTTTCTGTTACAACGTGGGACGTTTCGCGGCGGCCACGGGGCCATTCACTTTGGGCTACCTGACCAGCGATGTGTTTGGCGGCTACCCCGAGCCCATGCGCTACGCGGGTGTGACCATGTGCCTGGTCTTCCTGGTGGGACTGGCCGCATTGCCGTTCGCGCCCGAGACTAAAGGCAAGCCGCTGCCGGAGTGAGGCCCACTGATCGCCCAACCCTACCCGCGGCCCCTCGCCACCACGACAGGCTGATAGAATCCGCTCTCCGCCGGCATCAGCCAACGGATATCGCCGAAGCCCGCGCCGGCCAGAATCCGCCCGAGTTCTTCTCGAAGCACCGCGCGATAGGTCGAGACATAGTGATCCGACCGCCATCCCGAGCCGGTCTCGCGCGTGATGTAAAGATGCACGACGTAATCCCGATCGCTGGTCCAATCCCAAACCTGGTGCACGATTCGCCTGTGGCCGTCATCCAGGAAGAAAGCCGGCGGCGGCGCGCTGGGATATTCGGCGAGGACCTGATCATAGTCGCGGATGCTCGCAACTAAAAGACCGCCCGGCCTCAGTTTCGACGCCATGGAATGGGCCGCCCGCGCGAGTTCCCGCTCGCTGGGCAAATGCGGCAGCGCGTTGTCGGCAGCCAGAACCGCATCGAATCCCGATTCGTCCAGAGCGCCCAGCTCGCGAAAATCGGCCACCTCGAAGCGTATCGAAAGGCCGCGCTTGCCGGCCTCGCGGCGCGCCCTCCGAATGGCGCCCGCGCTCAGGTCCGTGCCCACCATGGAATGGCCGCGGCGCGCCAGGCCCAGCGCCTGTGTGCCAATGCCGCAGGCGCAATCCAGAATCCGAAGCCGTTGGCCCAACGTCTCCACCAGCCCTCCGAAAACTTCGGACTGCCACCCGATCGAGGCCTCCCAATCCTTGAATATGAGGTGGTGATTCTCCGCCAGCTCGTCGTAGAACCCCGAGACCGGGTCGCTCATATCCGCATTCTACCGGGCCGTGCATAATCAGAGAAGGTGAATTTCATGCACACTCGACTGACTTGGACCTGGATGCTGCCGCTGGCCCTGGCCACCAGGATTTTCGCGGCCACCGACGCGCAGTGCAGCGATCTCCTGCGGAAGGCGCTCGAGGCCCACAATCCCGAAACACGGACACTGGCGGTGGCGGCCCTCAGTCTCGCCACCGATCGCGACCCCATGCAGGCCCGCCTGGAGGAAATGCTGCAAGACAAGGACGTCGGGGTGCGGCTCGCCGTGGTGTCCAGCCTGGCGGAGTTGAAGACCAAAGCCGCCGTCGCAGCGCTCAAGCGGGCACTCAACGATGACGTGCCAGAGGTGAGTTTCGCCGCCGCCAAAGCTCTCTGGTCGCTGCACGATCCCGCTGGCAAGCAGGCGCTGATGGCCGTGCTCCAGAAGGAAAGCAAGACCGCATCGAATTTCTTCAGCCAGCAGAAGCGCGATGCGCTCCGCATGATGCACACGCCGCGAACCACGTTTCTGTACGCCTTGCGCCAGGGCGTGGGATTCGTTCCGGTGCCCGGCTTCGGTGAAGGCATCTCTTCCATGCAGCAGATCCTCACCGACCCCGGAGTTTCCGGCCGCGCCACCGCGGCGCTGCTGCTCGGCAAAGATAAGGACCCGGCCATCCTGGAGGGCCTCAAGGACGCGCTTTACGACAAGGATTCCAAGGTCCGTGCCGCGGCCGTGCACTCGCTCTCCCTGCGAAACGATCCCGCCCTGAAGAAGGACCTGGAGCCTCTGCTGGAGGACGACAAGGAGGAGGTCCGGCTGCGCGCCGCCGCGGGCTACTTGCGGCTTTCGGCCATCGAGGCCCAAAGGCGAACGCAGAAACGCAGCGCGCCCCCGCCCGCGCCTGAGAAGAAGTAGAGAAGCTCTGAAAAAACATTCGGGCCACGGATGAACACGGATGAACACGGATAAACACGGATAAACACGGATAACTCATTGGCTTTTCTTATCCGTGTTCATCCGTGGCCCCATTCCTTTCATCTACTCGTACCGCAGGACGCGCACCGGATCGTACCGCGCGGCCCGCCGCGCGGGAAGATAGCCGGCCATCAGCGCGACACCCGAGAGCAGCGTCGTAGCCGCGGCGATCGAGAGCGGGTCGGCCGGCTCCACTCCGTAGAGTTGCGCCCGGATCGCGCCCGTCAGCCCGTATGCGGCCGGCAGCCCGCATGCCACCCCCGCGGCCACCAGGACCAACACCTCCCTCATGATCAGCCACACCACATTACCGGATCGCGCCCCCAGCGCCATGCGGATGCCGATCTCCCGCGAGCGCCGCGCCACCATGTACGCCATTACGCCGTACAGGCCGATGATGGCCAGCGCGGTGGCTAGCATGCCGAAGATGGCCGAAAGCGTGGCGATCATCCGCTCGGTGACCAGCGATTCGTCAAGCTGGTGCTCGAGCGTCTTCATGTCGATGAGCGGCAGGTTGGGATCCAGTTCGCGAACCGCCGCGCGAATCGAGTGAAACGCGCTCTCCGGCTCCCGCTCCGTCCGCAGGTACACCGTGGGGCCGTAGAGTTCCGTTTGCAGGCCGCAAATAAAGTACTCGCGGTGAATGTCCGTCCGCAGGTTTTCATAGCGCGTGTCGTTCACCACGCCTACGATCTCCATATCGGTCGGCGTTCCCGGATCCGTTCCCTGCCCCATCCGATGACCCACCGCCGGCCGGTCGCCGAAATAGTGCTTGGCGAAGGTGGCATTCACGATCGCTACGTGCGGCGCCTTCAGATCGTCCTTGGCGTTGAAGTCGCGGCCCGCCAGCAAATGCATCCCCATCGCCTCGAAATAGCCCGGAGTGACTGCATTGAACCAGGGACCCATATCCTCGCCGGGTTTGGCCTGATAGCCCTCGATCGTGATGCCGTTCTCCCAGTCGCTATTGCCCAGCATGGGCACCTGCGCCATCCCCACCGAGCGTGCTCCGGGAAGCGCCCGCAAACGATCCGCCAGCCTCTGGAGAAACGCTGCGGTGCGATTGGTATCGTAGCCCACCACCTGCGGGCTCACGCGGAACTGCACCAGGTTGCCGACGCGAAAGCCCGGATCCAGCATCTTCAAATTGGCGAGACTGCGGACGAAGAGCCCCGCGCCGATCAATAGCAGCAGCGATAGCATTACCTGAGCCGCCACCAGCACTTTACGCAAGTTCACCTGGGAGCCGCCAATTACGCTGCCGGCCTGATCCTTGAGGGTGGAAGCGATGTTCGGCCGCGTGGATTGCAGGGCCGGCGCCAGCCCGAAGGCGATTCCGGTCAGAAGCGACAGGCCGAACGTAAATGCCAACATCCGGTTGTCCGGCGAACTGGCGATGGCGTATCCTCCCGCGGTCGAGGGCAGAAACGCCAGCAGGCCTTTGACCATCGCGACAGCCAGCCCGATCCCCGCGGCGCCGCCCGCCACCGCCAGCAGCAGGCTTTCGGTGAGCAGTTGCCGCACCATGCGCGCGCGGCTCGACCCCATCGCCAGGCGGATCGCAATCTCTTTCTGGCGCGATGCGGCGCGTGCCGTCAAGAGGCTCGCCAGGTTCGCGCAGGCGATCAGCAGCACCAGTCCCACCACCCCCATCAGCATCCACAGCGGCTTTTCGTATTTGCGCCGCAAACTGGTGTTGCCCTGCGATCCGGGCATGACCGTCATCCACATGCGCAGGAATTGCTCTTTGTCGTAGGGGGTCGCGTTGCGGAAAGCCGGCATGCCGACTTCCGTGTCCAGGATCTGATGGAACAAGGGCTGCAAGCCCGCCTGCGCCTGGCCAATGCTCATGCCGGGCTTGAGGCGGCCGTAGACATTCACCCAGCGCATGCGGCGATCGAACATCTGCCGGAAGCCCAGACGCACCGACGGCGTCATCGCCATGGGCACGAAGACCTCCGCGGGCAGTCCCGGCTCCACGCCGTCGAAGCTCGCCTGCGCGACGCCCACGATTGTCAGCGGATAGTTGTTGATGCGCATGGTCTGGCCGATGATGCCCGGATCGCCTGCAAAGCGCGTCTTCCAGTAGGCGTAGCTCAGCACGGCGAAGGGATGCGCGTTCACATGCAGATCGTCATCCGCGGTGAAGAGCCGCCCGATCGCCGGACGCACCCCCAGCAGCGGGAAGTAATTCCCCGACACCAGCTCGCCACTCACAATTTCGGTCTGTGAAGACACGCCG
>Ga0209415_10017124_pt1 | contig 11565 bp, 9 predicted proteins | sample PeaSoiSIISIP2007_FD_187696 | JGI IMG/M metagenome (GOLD analysis project Ga0209415, IMG submission 187696) | Peat soil microbial communities from Weissenstadt, Germany - SII-SIP-2007 (SPAdes) (version 2) | ecosystem: Environmental > Terrestrial > Soil > Wetlands > Peat | place: Germany... | reverse complement strand
GCCGCGAGTGGCGAGCGGGCGAGGCGGGCGAGCGACGGCCGCCCTGGCGCATGCTGCTCGGTCTCCGGCCCGCGGCCCGCCACCCACCCGGCGCACAGCAGGGCGATGACGGCGTCTCCGGGGACGAACCAGGTCCAGTCGATCGCCGAGTGCACCGCGAAGGTGATCACCACCGTGATCAGCGTCAGCAGGCCGATACGCTCGGCCGAGCTTCCGCCGGGGGCGCGGGCGCGGAACGGGCCGGTCGCGCGAATCGCGGCAAACCCCCAGCCGATCGCGACGGCCAGGCTGAGGGCGATCCCGACGAGGCCGAGGTCGGCGAGCGTCTGAAAGACATAGCTGTGTGCGTAGTCCGCGAGCGCCGGCCCCGTCATGAACCGCTGGTCGGCGATCGGGTATGCGCCGGCGCCGGCGCCGACGGTGGGACTCGTGTCGAACACGTCGAGCGCATAGGACCAGTAGAGCGCCTGCATGCTGCCGGCCGACGTCAGACGACTGGCGGTGCTCGACGGCTGCTGCGCGTTGGGTGTCGTGAGCTCGTACCAGCCGTGCGAGATCTCGCCGAACAGGCCGCGAGAGCTGTGCGCCAGCGCGCCGACGCCGGCGACCGGGACGAGCGCCAGCGCGACCAGCGCGGCGATCCCGAAGGCCCGCCGTCGCTGTGCGCTGAGCGGATTGCGCTCGGCCGCGAAGCGGAGCACCAGCGCAGCGAGGAAGGCGATGACCAGCGCCGCGACCAGCAGGAGGCCGAGTCGATGACCGGCCGAGCTGCGCGCGGCGAGCGCGACGTTGTCATTCGACAGCGCCGGCTGGCGGAAGGTCCACGCGACCACCACCGCCGCCGCGACGCCGCCGATCGCAAGCAGCGCGAGCGCCCGCAGTCGCAGCGGCACGACGGCGAACCAGAAGGCGACACCGACGACCGCGGCCAGCACCGCGCCGCGCGAGTAGGACAGCATCAGCGCCACGAGCAGGAGGCACAGCGCCGGGGCGGCCAGCGCGCTCAGCACGCCGTGGCCCTCGCGCCGTGAGCCCAGCCAGAGACACGGTCCGATGCCCAGCGCTGCGGTCAGCCCGACCGCGTTCCAGTAGTAGAACGGCACCTGCAGGCGCGCGTAGGTGTCGCCGGCGTCGAGTGTCTCGGGGATGACCTTGCTCGCGACGGCGTACACCGAGACGGCGACGGTCGCGACGAGCACGCCGGCGAGAACGCTGCGCCAACGGCCGGCGGCCAGGCGCACCAGCGCGATCGCGCCGGCGAAGGCCGCCGCGTAGGCGAGGGTGCGGTTCGCCTCGAGCCACGAGTTGGCCGGCGCCACCGACCAGTTGACCGAGAGCGAGGTGAAGGCGGCGAGCGCGAACAGCGCGAGTGCGGCGCCGAGGCCGAACACCCGGACCCGCCCGGCGGGCTCGAGCGCGCTGGCGATCGCGACCAATATCCCGCTCCCGAGCGTCAGCGCGATCTGCACGGCGACGTTCGCGCCGAGGCCGGCGGCGAGCGGGGTCCCGCCGCTGCTCTCGATCCCGCCCGTGGCGCCGAAGCAGATGGCGCCGATCGCCACGGCGATCGCGATCGCCAGCCACGAGTCGGCGGCGTACCTCGCGAGCGTGGCGGTCAGCGGCGGAGGGTCGCCGGCGCGGCTAATTCGAGCGGCGTGTGCGGACAAGTTGATGGAGCGCGCGCCCGCCGACCGCGACGACGGCCGCGAGCAGCGCCGCGATGACGATCAGCAGGGGCGTTGGCAGGCTCGACAGGAACGAGGCGCTGTGGACGGTCACGGCTCCCGGCGTCACCGACTGGCCGCCGGGAAGCAGGAACGGCGCGCCGCCAAGCTTCTTGACCCGGCTGACGCGCTGCTTGACGAGGTTGGGCGTGGGCTTCGCGGTCCCGCCGTGGCCGGGCAGGGTGACCTTGCCGCGTGGATGCGACTTGGGCTTCGCCAGCTGGCTGTCGATGGCGTTCTGGAGCGCATCGGCGCAGGTGGTGTACTGCAGCGAGTTGGTGTGCAGATCGTGCAGCGCCGTCTGCAGCACCTTGACGCTGTAGTGGCCAACCAGCGGATCGTGCCCCTGTCCGCAGTCGTGCAGCGCTGCGGTGACCGTGTTCTTGTTCGCGGCGTCGGCGCTCGTGGCGCCGAAGACCAACACCGCAACCAACGCCGCGGCCGCGAGTCGCGCATACACGCGGGTCATCGTGCCACGCTACCAGCCGGCGCCGACGGCGGGGAAACTTTCAGCGCCTGCGCGAATGCGTCGGCCCAGCGGTCGTAGGTGTAGGCGGTCACGTCCTGGCGTCCCGCGGCGCCAAGCGCCGCGCAGCGCGCGCGATCGCCGGCGAGCTCCGCCAGCGCCTCGGCGAGCGCGCGGGAATCGCCCGCGGGGACGATCAGGCCGTTGCGACCGTCGCGGACGAGTCCGCCGGCGGCTGCACCAACTGCGTTCGAGGCGACGATCGCGACTCCTTGGTTCATAGCTTCGTTAACGACCAACCCCCATGGCTCGATGAACCGGCGCGTGGAAACCGACGGTACAACGAGAACGTCGCAGGCCCCGTAGAAGTTGCGCAGTCCGACCGGATCGATCCGGCCGGCGGCGACGACATCGGCCGGCAGCCCGGGGTGCTCGCCGACCACCGTCAGCGTTCCGTCCAGCGCGGCTTGCCGCCACGCCGCCAGTGCGACCGCGAGGCCCTTCTCGCGCGCCGGACGCCCGACGAACAGCGCCGCGAAACGCTCGTCGGTGCGGGGCGCCGCGGCGGCGGCCCAGAACTCGTTGTCGACGGACTGCGGTGCGACGAGCACGCGCGTCGCACCGTGGCGGCGCACGTAGGCGCTGACGTGATCGCCGTAGGTCACGATCGCGTCGGCGTCGCGGTAGATCCGGCGCATCAGCGGCGTGGCGGCGAGATGCGCAGCCGTGCGGGGCGTGCGCCACAGCGCGGCCCAGAAGATGAAGGGCACCCGGGAGCGCCGCGCCGCGCGCCAGGCGGCGGGCAGCGCGACGCGCCCGCCGGTGCCGACGATCACGGCCCGGTAGGCCCCGGAGGCCACCAGCGGGCCGACCTCGCGCTGGTCGACGAAGCGGTGCGGAACGGCCGCCGGCGGCGCCTGCGGCGGCGTGCCGTGCTGGTGGCGTCCGCCGTACAGCGCGAGCTCGATCGACACGCGCTCGTGGAGCAGCTCGAAGGCGCCGGCGCGATCGGCGGCAACGTGTCCGGTGACGAACAGCACCGGCTTCATCGCAGCGCCTGCGTATACGCCGCGACGGTTCGCTCGCCGCAGCGCTGCCAGGTGAATTCGCGCTCGACCGTCGCCCGCGCCGCCGTGCCGAGCGCGCGGCGGCGATCGGGGTCGCCGAGCAACTGCCGCAGACACGCCGCCAGCGCGCCCGGGGAACGCGGCGCGACCAGCTCGATCCCGCCGCCCGCGGCGGCGATCTCCTGCGGCCCCGGCTCCCCGGCGCAGCCGATCGCCGGAATGCCGGCGGCCATCGCCTCGATGTAGGCCACGCCGAAGGCCTCCTCCGTCGACGGCATCACAAAGCACCACGCCTCACGCGCGCGGAGCGCTGCCGCGGGCGGCGCGAGCTGCCCGGCGAACTCGACACGATCAGCGACGCCGAGACGGAACGCGAGCCGCTGGAGCGGCTCGCGCTCAGGGCCGGCGCCGATCACCAGGTAGCGGACCCCGGGCAGCTCGGCCAGCGCCTCGAGCACGTCGGCGTGGCGCTTGCGCGCGACGAGGTGACCGACGGTGACGATCAGGGGCGGTCCCTCGGCGGCGCTCGTCGCCGCCGGGAGATCGCTGCCCAGGTGAACGACGCGCGTGTGATGCGCGCCGTGCGCGACGGCGAGCCGCTCGATGCCGGCGCTGTTGGCCAGCACCAGCGCCGATCCGCCCAGCACGCGCTCGACGGCCGCGGCGCCGCCGGGCACGCGCGAGTTCGTCCACAGCACGTCGCCGCCATGCACCGAGGTCACGAGCGGTATCCCGAGGCCGCAACGCATCACGGCGTCGCCGGCCGGCACCGCGTTGTGGGCGTGGACGAGATCGAACGGCCCCGCGCGCCGCAGCGCGCGCCCCAGCGCCGGAGCCGCCCACGCGCCCCAGCGAGCGTAGCCTCGCCCGCGCGGCGGCGAGAGATAGCGCACGTAGCGCACGGGCAACCCGTCCAGGTCCTCGAGCGATGGCTGGCGCGCGAGCGCCACGAGCGCCGAGAGCTTCCTCCGTGGCGGCACGACGCGGTGCAGCACGAACACCGACAGCTCCGCTCCGGCGTCGCGCGCGGCGAGCGCCTGGCGGTGTGCCCAGACGCCGAGCACCGGATCGTGGCGGCGCGGGTAGAACTCCGCGACGACCGCTACGCGCATCGGCGGTGGACGGCGAGCGTGCGCTGCGATTCACCGACCGGGAGGTAGGGATGGTCCGTCAGGAACGCCCGTGCCTGCGTGACCGCCGCCTCCCGTTCGTACCCTGCCCCGGCCGCCGCTACGCGGTGCGCGATCGGCAGCAGATCGACCACGCCGATCGGCCAGCCGCGCTCCCGTGCCAGCCACGACCAGTGCGCATCGAGACCCCAGCCCATGCCCACCGGCGGAAACGGCAGCAGCACCGTGAAGGCATCGCGGTGCAGAGCCGTCACCGGCCCGATTTCGACAAACGCCGTTTCGCGCACGACGCTGCGCCAGCGGCGCCGCATCAGGCGCCACGCGGCATGCGAGTGAATCCGGTGCGCCGGCGCGGCGAGCCGCAGCCGGTAGCGCTCCGCGAGCCACAGGAAGGGGCCGAGGAAGCGCGACGGCAGCACCACGTCGTCATCCATCACCAGGACCCAGTCGAACGCCGCCAGCTCGACCCCGTCGAGCAGCGCGTTCAGGTTCTCGAATTTCGCGAGCCCGTCCGGCGCTCGCTGGAGGGCCACGACCTCGCAGCGCGAGCGGCGCAACGTCGCCAGGGCGCGCCGATAGGTCGCGGCATTCTCGGCACGGACAACCGACAGCACCAGCACGCGGCGGGAGAACCCGCGGGCGGCACGACGGACGCGCAGCCGCTGCCAGAGGCTGCCGAGGTCGATCGCCAGGTCGGTGAGCGCGCGAAGCGCGTCCCGTCGCCCCCCGACCGTCCCGCTCTCGCCCGACAGGAAGTCGTCGGCGACGTCGCCGCGGACGCGGTCGCGACGACCGGCCCGCGCCCGCGCGATCCGGCCCCAGCTGTGGGCCGCCATCACCGGGCCGTTGGCACAGCCCCGGCGCAGCGTGTGCCAGAGGCAGCCCGCGAACACGCGCAGCTCGGCCGCCAGCGCCGGCGCCCGCCGCTCCTCCTCGTCGAAGTCACGCGCCTCGCGTCCGCGGAGCACCGCGACCCGCATCAGCGCCCGCAGCGTCGCATCGCGCGGCGCGCGCCGGTGGTCGAGCCCCGCGGCGCCGACGTAGCGGATCCGCCCGCCGGCGCGCAGGTGGCGCTGCTCCCACTCCTCCTCGTCGCCGCCCCAGCAGCGGCGGTACGGATCGAACGGTCCGGCCGCGTCCAGCGCGCGGCGGCGGATCGCCATGTTCGCGCCCCACGCGCGGGCGACGTCACGGTCCTCGCGGCCAAGGTCGGTGTGGGTGATCGGCGCTCCCTCGCGGCCGCAGACGCGGCGGTGCTCGCCGGGGCCCTCGAGGCGGGCGCGAATCGGGCCGGTGAACACGCCGACCTCGGGCTGCGCCTGCGCGGCGGCGATCAGCGCGTCGAGCCAGCCGTCGGGCGCCTCCACGTCGTCGTCGATGAACGCCAGCAGCTCCCCCTCCGCGGCCTGCAGGCCGGCGTTGCGTGCCGCGTTCAGCCCGCGCGGCTCGCCGAGTGAGACATAGCGGGCGCCGAAGCGCCCGGCGAGCTCGGCGTTGGCCGGGAGAGCGCCGTCGTCGACGACGATCAGCTCGGCTCCGGCGCGCTGGGCCTGCGGCGCGACGGAGGCGAGCGCGACGGCAAGGTAGCCCGGGCGCTCCCGGGTCGGGATGATGATCGACGCAAACGGAGCCATCTGCCCGGAGAGTCTAAGAGCGGCTCCCGCAACGATCGGTATGCGGGCGCCCGCGCAGTTCCGGCGGACGCTCTAGGTTGCAGCGATCGTGATCCTGTTTCTGCACAACCGCTACCGGCGCAGCGGCGGCGAGGAGCGCGCCGTCGAAGACCTCCTGTGGCTGGTGCGCGAACATCTCGGCGAGGATGCCGAGCTGCTCGAGCGCGACTCGGCGCTGCTCGGTCGAGGGCGTGCCGCCGCCGGGATGCTGCGCGGCGGGCTGCGCCCGGAGGAGGTCGCGCACGCGGTTCGCCGCACCGGCGCGCGGGTCGTCCACGCCCACAACCTGACCCCTGCGTTCGGCTGGCGTGCGCTGGCCGCGGCCCGCGACGCCGGCGCCCGCGTCGTCGCCCACCTGCACCAGTACCGGCTGGTCTGCGCGGTCGGCATCTGTTTCACCGCCGGGGCGGAGTGCACGCGCTGCCACGGCCGCAACACGATTCCCGGGGTGCTCCACGGCTGCCGCGGCGCCGCCGGCGAGTCGCTGGTCTATGCGGCGGCGCTCGCGCTGTGGCAGCGCCGGATGGCGGGGCTGATCGACGCGGCGATCGTGCCCAGCGAGTTCGCACGAGTGCGGCTGCGCGAGCTCGGCGCCCCGTTGCCCATCACGCACGTCCTGCCGCACCCGGTCCGCGGCTTCGCCGCCGGCTCACGGGCCCACGCCGGCAGCTACGCCCTGTTCAGTGCCCGTCTCGAGCCCGAGAAGGGCCTCGAGACCGCGATCGAGGCGTGCCGGATCGCCGAGCTGCCGCTGGTCGTCGCCGGCTCCGGATCGCTGCGAGAGCGCTTCGAGGCGACGCCGAACGTCCGCTTCGCCGGGCAGCTGCCGGAGGCGAAGCTCGCGGAGCTGCGCGAGGGCGCGATGCTGGGGCTGATGCCGTCGCGCAGCGCGGAGACCTTCGGCCTTGCCGCGGCGCAGGATATGGCCGCCGGCCTGCCGGTCGCGGCGTCCGACATCGGCGCGCTTCCCGAGCTGATCCCGCACGACTGGCTGACTTCGCCGGGCGATGCGCCGGCACTCGCCCGCACGATCGGCGGGCTCGCCCGCGACCCGGCAGCCGGCGAGCGGGCACTGGCCACCGCCCGAGCGCTGCTGGACCCCGCGCGGCTCGCCGCGACGCTCGCGTCGATCTACTCATAGGATCCGCCCAGCTATGCGCGCGATCGTCACCGGCGGCGCCGGATTCATCGGCTCCAACCTCGTCGACGGGCTGCTCGCGCGCGGCGACCATGTGACGGTCATCGACGATCTCTCGACCGGCCGGCCGGAGAACCTCGACGGGGCGATCGAACGCGGCGCGCGGCTGTGCGTGCTCGACATCCGCGACGGGAGCGAGCTGGCCGGCGTGGTCGAGCAGGAGAAGCCCGACGCGATCTTCCATCTGGCCGCGCAGATAGACGTGCGCCGCTCGCTGGCCGATCCGGCGTGGGATTCGTCGATCAACGTGGGCGGGACGATCAACGTGCTCGAGGCGGCCCGCATCCACGGCGTGGCACGGGTCGTCAACACCTCGACCGGCGGCGCGATCTACGGCGACGCGCAGAAGATCCCCTCGGACGAGCGGACGCCGCCGCTACCCGAGGCGGCCTACGGCCAGAGCAAGCTGGCCGCCGAGGGGTACCTCGGCCTCTACGAGCGCCTGTACGGCCTCAGCTCGGTGACCCTGCGCTACGGCAACGTGTACGGCCCGCGCCAGGACCCGCTCGGCGAGGCGGGCGTGATCGCGATCTTCTGCGGCAAGCTCGACGCGGGCGAGGCGCCGACGGTCTACGGCGACGGACTCCAGACGCGCGACTACGTCTATGTCGGCGATGTCGTCGCCGCCAACCTCGCCGCGGTCGATGCGCCCGTGCACGGCGCGGTCAACATCGGCACGGGCGTCGAGACCAACGTGCTCGAACTCGTCGCGATCCTCGGCGAGCTGGGCGGTGTCGAACGGTTCGAGCCGGAGTTCGCGCCGGCGCGCCTCGGCGAGCTGGCCCGCAGCTGCCTCGACATTCGTCGCGCCCGAAAGACGCTCGGGTGGGCGCCGAGCGTGGCGATCCGCGACGGCCTGCGGCTGACGCTCGAGGCGGCCCGGGCGACCCCGTCTCGGTGAGCGCCGCGACGGGGCAGCGTGTCCTGATCACCGGGATCGCCGGCCAGGACGGGTCCTACCTCGCGGAACTGCTGTGCGACGAGGGCCTCGAGGTGCACGGCACCGTGCGCCGTGCGGCCGACCGCGACGCCGCCAACCTCGATGCGGTGCGCGGCGCGGTGACGCTGCATCACGGCGATCTGCTCGAACAGGGAACGCTGCGCGCCGTCATCGACGCCACCAAACCCGACGAGATCTACCACCTGGCGGCGCCGGCATTCGTGCCCGACTCGTGGCTGCTCGCCGCCGGGACGATGCAGGCGATCGCGACGCTCACCGGCGAGCTGATCGACGCCGTGCGCGATCACGTCCCGCGGGCGCGCGTCGTCGTCGCGACCTCGCGCGAGATCTTCGGCTCGGGCGCGCCCGGCCCGCAGCGCGAGGACACGCCGTGCGCGCCGAGCTCTCCCTACGGCGTCGCCAAGCTGGCCGCGCACCAGCTGGTCGGGCTGCTGCGCGCCCACGACTCGCTCCATCTGTGCTCGGCGATCCTCTTCAACCACGAGTCCCCGCGCCGCGATCCGCAGTTCCTCTCGCGCAAGGTGACCCGCGCGGCGGCGGCGATCAGCCTCGGACGCCAGGACGAGCTGACGCTCGGCGACACCGCCGCGGTGCGCGACTGGTCGGCCGCCGCTGACATCGTCCGCGGCCTGCGCATGATGGCCGCCGCGCCGGAGCCCGGCGACTACGTGCTCGCGAGCGGCGTGGGGCGCACGGTGCGCGAGCTGGTCGACGTGGCCTTTGCCTGCGTCGGCCTGGAGGCCGAGCGCTACCTGCGCATCGATCCGGCCCTGGTCAGGCCGCACGAGGACGCCGCTGCGATCGGCGATGCCTCCCGGGCGCGCGAGCGGCTGGGGTGGCGGGCCGAGACGAGCTTCGAGGAGCTGATCGCCGCGATGGTCGCCGCCGATCTGGCCGCGCTGGCGGCCAGCGGCTAGGTGACGGGCAGCGAGCGTCGCTGGGCCGGCGCGTCGCGGCCGACGAGGCGGATCGCCTGGGCCAGGCGTCGCACGCCCTCGCCGATCGACGCCGGGTCGGGGAGCCCGTAGGACAGGCGAAGATGGGTGGCGCGGGGGCGCTCGACCAGCATCGCCGCGCCGGGGACGAACGTCACGCCGCCGGCGAGCGCCTCGCGGTAGAGCCGGGCGTCGTCGAGCGGCTGACGCAGCGTCACCCAGACGTGGCCTCCGCCGACCGGACGCGCGAACTGTGCGATCGCGCCCAACTCGCTCTCGAGCGCCGCGAGCAGCGCGTCGCGGCCCTGGCGGTAGTGGGAGCGCGCACGTGCGAGCTGCGGTGGATAGAGGCCTTTGGCGAGGAAGCCGGCGGTCGCCTGCTGGGTCAGCGTCGTGCCGTGCGCATCGTCGCGACGCTTCTCGCCGATGATGCGGTCGAGCACCGGCCCGCTGGCGGCGATCCAGCCGGCGCGAAGTCCCGGACCGACGGTCTTCGAGAGCGAGTCGACGTAGATCACGTGGCTGGGCGCCAGCGCCCGCAACGGCCCCGGGTCGTGACCCTCGAAGCGCAGGTCGCCGTAGACGCCGTCCTCGAGGATGAAGAAGCCGTGCTGGCGCGCGAGCTCGACGAGCCGCTCGCGGCGCTCGGCTGACAGGTCGACGCCGGTCGGGTTCTGCAGCCGCGGCTGGGTGGCCAGGAGCCGGATCTCGTGGCGGTGCAGCAGCTGCTCGAGTGCCCCGGTGTCAAGCCCGTGCTCGTCGATCGGCACCGGGAGCAGCTCGGCGCCGACGGTCCGCAACGCCTCGATGATGCCCATGAACGTGGGCGACTCGCAGGCCACCTTGTCGCCCGGGCGCAGCGTCGCCCGCGCCGCCAGCGTGAGGGCCTGGCGCGCTCCGGTCGTCGCCACGATCGAGTTCGCGTCGTCGTCCAGGCCGCGCCGGCGGCCGAGCTCGGCGAGTGCCGCGCGCAACTCGCTGACGCCCTCGATCGGCCCGTACTGGAAGGCACGTGGGCCGTGGCGATCGATCGCCTCGACGGTGGCCGCCCGCAGTGCGGCGACCGGGATCAGCTCGAGCGCCGGATAGCCGGCCGAGAGGGGGATCATCGTCGGGTCCTCGACGTGTCGCGCGATCTCGCCCACGATCCGGTCGGACTCGTCGTCGCGCTCGGGAGCCAGCACGTAGGACTGCCAGCTCGCGTCGCCGGGGCGCTCGCTGTGGGTCGCCGCGGCGGCGGCGCGCACGAAGGTTCCCCGGCCGACCTCCGAAACCACCGCCCCGAGCGTCTGCAGGCGCCGGTACACGCGGCCCGCCGTGAGCTGGTTGATGCCGGCCATCGTGGCGAGCCCGCGTGTCGGCGGCAGCCGTGCGCCCGGAGCAAGCTCGCCGCTGGCGATCGCGGCGAGAAACAGGTCGACGAGCTGGGCGGTGAGCGAGCGCTCATCGGCGCGATCGATCCTGGCGATCCGTTCTTCGAGCGTCATCGCTGTCATTCAATCAAGGATTGCATGATATTGCAATGCCAGAAATTGACTGATAGCGTCGAATATCCGCCCATGTTCATCAATGCTTGTCAAGCATTCCAGCAATGAATCACACGTATCTGGAATTCGTCATGGTCCGCCTGCGCGCCGAGGAGATCAACCGCCGAGCGCAGGTGCTGGGTCCGCGCCTCAGCGAGTTCGGCGATCGTCCCGAGGCTCGCCTGCGCGACCCCGTCACGGTGCGCTTCGCGCTCGCCGGCGATGCGCGCGAGCTGACGCGGATCGCCGAGCTCGACAGCGCGTCGCGTCCGGCGGATCCGCTGCTGATCGGTGAGCGCGCCGGTCAGCCGATCGCAGCGCTGTCGCTCGCCGACGGCACGGTCGTCGCCAACCCGTTCGTCGCGAGTGCCGACGTCGTTGCGCTGCTGCGCCTGCGCGCGCGGCAATTGCGCGGGGAGCCACGTCGTCGCCGCCGGCGACGGCGACGGCTCGTGCTGATCCGCGGGCGTGCGCTACGCCACGGTGATCTCTGAGGCGAGATAGACGTCCTGCACGGCGCCCAGGATCTCGACGCCCTCGTCCATCGGCCGCTGGAACGCCTTGCGCCCGGTGATCAGCCCCATCCCGCCGGCGCGCTTGTTGATCACCGCTGTGCGGACGGCCTCGGCGAGATCGGTTGCTCCGCCCGAGGCGCCACCGCTGTTGATCAGCCCGGCGCGGCCCATGTAGCAGTTCGCCACCTGGTAGCGGCAGAGGTCGATCGGGTGCTCGCTCGTCAGCTTCGAGTAGACGAGCTCGCTGGTCTTGCCGTAGCCCTTGCCGAGCGCCGTGTAGCCGCCGTTGTTCTCGGGCAGCTTCTGCTTGATGATGTCGGCCTCGATCGTCACGCCGAGGTGGTTGGCCTGGCCGGTGAGGTCGGCGGAG
>Ga0209415_10017121_pt1 | contig 11567 bp, 9 predicted proteins | sample PeaSoiSIISIP2007_FD_187696 | JGI IMG/M metagenome (GOLD analysis project Ga0209415, IMG submission 187696) | Peat soil microbial communities from Weissenstadt, Germany - SII-SIP-2007 (SPAdes) (version 2) | ecosystem: Environmental > Terrestrial > Soil > Wetlands > Peat | place: Germany... | reverse complement strand
CGTAAGTCTTTGTTGCAGAAGTATTTTCTCAGATTCAGGACCCCGATGCACCTAAACAGTGTGAGAAATGCGGGCTAGTGGTTGGAATCTATCAGATGATACCCTTTGTCGTCATTCCCGCGAAAGCGGGAATCCAAAGGATTCCAGTGGCTTCTGGGCAATGGATTCCCGCTTTCGCGGGAATGACGAGGGCTCTAAATGTTAGATGTTAACCACTAGGACTACTCTGGCTCCAGAGCGTGATTCCGTCGGAACGCGTCACGCTTTCGGTCTCTTGTCGCGGCCCATGGTCGTCACCACTTTCTCGGAAGTCTTCAAGGCTACGGGAAGGTGTGCGTGCGGGAAACGCGGCAAGCTCTGTCGATATGGTTGAGCCTTTGGCTCCTGCTCATCAATGTGATGGCGGCCCCGCTTTGCCACGCGCCGGCGAAGGCGTTGATCGATGGGCAGGTCATCGTCCTTTGCCACGCCGACGATCAACCGCCGTCTCCCGCGTCGGACGATGGTCCCGCAGGCGATCATTGCCCGCTCTGCTTTGTTTGCCAGCAGCTGTCCACCGGCATGCTGTCACAGGCTCCGACGCTGGTGGTCTCGGCGTCGCTGGGAATTGGCGATGCCATGCCGCTTGGGCGGGACGTGGTGCCATTCCACTTTTCCGTCGGCCCGCAACAACCCCGTGCCCCTCCCGCATTTGTCTGAGAACCGGTGACCGAAGGTGTCGCTGCGTCATCCTTCACGGATGGACGGTGCCACGACAAGACGCCTGACATTCTTGGAGACAAATGGAATGACACGTTGCGCCAGCATTGCGGCGGCCCTGTTTGCCGCATCCTCGATATCCGTCGCCCATGCCCACGGCATCGCCGGCGATCGCGAATTTCCCGCCACATTGAGCATTGACGATCCCGCCGTCGGTGATGAACTGTCCTTGCCGACCATATCGGCTGTTCATAATAGCGCCGCCAAGGACGGGAGCGCTCCCGGCACCCAGCGGGTTGATGTCGGTGCCGAATGGGACAAGCGGATCACCGAACGGCTGGGCTTCGCCCTCAATGTCGATCACACGACACTCGATCAGGATGGAGGATCGACGCTCAACGGCTGGCAGAATCTCACCGGTACGCTGAAATATCAGGCCTATGTGAACGCCGAGCACGAGTTCTTGTCTTCGATGGGCGTGATTCGCGCGTTTGGCCATACCGGGTCGCCCAGGGTGCAGGACAACGTCTTCGGATCGACCACGCCCACCGTATATTTCGGCAAGGGGTTGGGCGATCTGCCTATCGGCGTCTTGCGCCCATTTGCCGTCACCGGTACCTTGGGTTATCAATTTTCCGACAAACCGAATGTCAGCGCCAATCAATGGGCGTTTGGCGCCTCCTTGCAATATTCGCTTCCCTATTTGCAGTCGCAAGTAAAGGACTTCGGCCTGCCCGCCGTTCTCGGTCGGTTGACTCCTCTGGTGGAAATGGCGCTGACAACCCCGGCGAAAGGGGCCCCCGGCAGTTCGACGGTGGGAACCGTGTCGCCGGGCGTTCTGTATTCGGGCGATGTCTGGCAATTCGGTGTGGAAGCGGTGTTGCCGGCGACCAAGGCTTCCAATACCGGAGTGGGCGTGCTCGCCCAGTTTCATCTGTTTCTCGACGACATTTTTCCCAAGAGTCTCGGTCGACCCCTGTTCTGAGGAGATGCGTCATGAAGCGGTTCTTGTTGGCCCTGCCTCTGCTTGCGGTGTCGGTCGCGCAGGCCGATGCCCACGCTCATCTTGTCGCCGCGACGCCGCCGGTTGGCGGTGTGGTGCCGTCCGTCGAAGAAATCCGGCTGACATTCAGCGAGGGGGTGGAAATCCCCTTTTCGACGATCAAATTGGCGAACGCGGCGGGGGAGCCGCTTTCCACGCCGAGCGCGACAACCGATCCGCAGGATGGGCATATTTTGCGGCTCTTGCTGCCGAAGACCTTGGCGGCGGGGACCTACAAGCTGTCCTGGTCGGTGGTTTCCGTCGATACGCATCGCACCAGCGGCAGTTTTAGCTTCTCAGTGCGTCCGTGACAGGGAAAGCGTGATGGATGCCTTGGTGCTTTGTGCAACGCTGCATACGGCGGCGGCCATGACGCTTTTCGGCGCCCTGGCCGTAAGGCCAAGGCTGGTTCTGTCCGACAGCCTGTCGATCGCCACCGGGCGAGCCGATCGGCGGCTGATCGGGGCGGCGGCTTGGTTGGCCTTGTTCAGCGCCGGAGGGTGGTTGCTTCTCGAAAGCGCGGCCATGGCCGATGATGTCGCGGCCATGACAGATCGTGCGACCATCATCACTGTGCTCAATGGCACGGCGTTCGGTCAGGTATGGCGGATCCGGCTGGTATTCGCCGCTGTGGCGGCCGGTTTGTCCGTGCGGCAGAGGGGCGGCGGCAGGCGGTTGTTGCTGGTCATGGCCGCGTTTCAAGTGGCGAGCCTCGGCTGGATCGGTCATGCGGCCATGGAAGAGGGGATGGCCGGTCTTTTCCAGCGGGCCAATCAGTCGGTGCATCTTCTGGCGGGCGGCGCGTGGATCGGCGCCTTGCCGTCGATCCTGATCTTGTTGGTCGTCGCGCGGAACAATGCCGCGGGCGGAGAGGTGGAAACGGTATTGCGGCGCTTTTCCGGATATGGCGTGGCGGCGGTCGTTCTGCTGTTGATCAGCGGGATGGTCAATGTCTGGGTGCGCAGCGGCGGGCGATTCTTATCTCTTTACGGCCCTTACGGCCAGATCCTGCTGGTCAAAGTGTTGCTGGTCGGCGGAATGATCGGCCTGGCCCTGGCCAATCGCGCCCTCGTGGCGCCGGTCTTATCGAAGAGAGTGCCGCGGCGCCGAATTATCTTGTGCATAAATGTGCTGGTGGAAACGCTTCTCGGCCTGTCGGTTTTGTTCGCCGCCTTCGTACTGGGAAATAGCCCGCCACCTTGAATTTCGTTGAGAACGCATCTTGACGAGGCTAGCCGGTTTGGGATAGACAACGTGCCTCCCTGTGGCGGGTGTAGCTCAGTTGGTTAGAGCGCCAGGTTGTGGTCTTGGATGTCGTGAGTTCGAATCTCATCACTCGCCCCATTTTCCCTTAAATTCGATGACGTCATTTTTCACGCTTCGCGATGCGGTCATACGCTACCTTGTATAAAAAGATACCTTGCGGTAATCTAGATAGTGGAATGTTCCCGAGCAAGCGGACCCCTTGTCATGACCGAATCCATTCAGGTGCAGCTTAAGAAAGGGGTGCTGGAGCTCTGTGTTCTGGCGCTGCTGTCGGCCGGGGACAATTACGGATATGACATCGCGCAACGCCTTGCCCATGCGGTCGATATGGGCGAGGGGACGATCTACCCGTTGATGCGCCGCTTGCAGGCGGAAGGGTTGGTCAGTACCTATCTGGCCGAATCGGCCAATGGTCCGCCGCGCAAATATTACCAACTGACCGAGGTCGGTCGGACTCGTCTGGCGGCGCAGCGCGGTGAATGGGAGAGCTTCGTTCGGGCGGTCGAGGCCGTGATCGCTTCCTCCAAAATCGGAGAAACGCCATGACGCGCAACGGCTTCCTATCGTCCTTGCGAGACGGGCTGGCCGGGCTTCCCGACCAGGACATCGACGATATTCTGTCCGATTACCACGCCCATTTCGCCGACGGCGAAGCGGCTGGCCGCAGCGAGGACGAGGTGGCGGCCGCCTTGGGTGATCCGGTTCGGCTGGCCCGCGAATTGAAGGCCGAGGCCCGTCTGCGCCGGTGGGAAAAGAAGCGGAGCGTCGGCAATCTGGCCGGAGTCATTTTCGCCCTGATCGGTTTGGCGACCGTCGACGTCTTTCTGCTGATTCCGCTGTTGAGCCTTCTCGCCTTTTTCGTCCTGATCGGCGGTGTCACGGTCTCCGCCGTGACATTGTCCGGGCTTGGCGCCTTGTTCGCTTTTCCTTGGACGATTTTTGTCAGTTACCATCTGGCGGCGGTGACCGGATTGACCGCGCTGGGGTTGCTCTGCGGCGGCGTCGGCGGCGGCGCTCTTCTGTTGCTGGTCACCGAATGGTCGGGTGGTCTGTTGGCGCGTTTCGCGCGGCTGCATTTCCGCCTGGTCGATCCCACCAGCCATCGCGCCTGACGGAGAAAATCCCATGTCGAGGCCTCTGATCATCGTCGCCGTCGTCGGTTTGGCTCTTTCTGCCGTCAGCCTGACCCTTGCCGGAGCGCTCAGCAGCCGCTTGTGGGACGATGCCGGCGAGATCTTGAACAATCTGCCGGGCGGAAGCCGTCTCACCCTGCATTTCAATGAAGGACGTCGTCGGGACGACTGTTCCGTGGGATCTGGTAGGGCGGATAGCACGCTCTCGCGGCGGGATCTGACGTGGCCGGACGGCGAGACCAGCTTGGCACTGGATATCCCGGCCCGGCTGCATTATCGGCCCGGTGCGCCCCGCCAAATGGTGATCGAAGGTCGGGGCGATGTGTTGAACCATCTCAAGATCGAAGAGGGGCATGTGTTTTTCGACTGTCCCTGGGCCAAGGACATCGAGGCCAGGGACCTGATCTCCGACATCACCCTGGGCGGCGTGTCCATCGAGAGCTTCGAAATCCATGGCATCGGCCAGCTTGATCTGGAAGGCGTTTCACAACCCAGCCTGGCCATCGATGTCACCGGTGCCGGAACGGTCGCCGGCGGCGGGGTCACCGATCAACTCGATCTTGCCATTTCGGGTACGGGGAGGGTCGACCTCGGCAAGCTTGTTGCCAAATCGGCCGATGTGACTCTGTCCGGCGCCAGCGAAGCCCGACTGGCGGTGCGAAACGAGGCCGATGTCACAATTTCCGGCACCGGCCTGCTTCTGTGGACCCTGCTGCCCGCCAAGCTCGAAAGCCACGTCTCCGGGCGCGGCCGGATCGGCAAGGCCGAGGAGCGGTAGAACAAAGAATGAGAGCGTGATTTGTGAAGATCGCATCACGCTCTCATTCGCCGGTATCAGACGGCGAGGGCCGTGGCGTAAGCGCCGGCCACCTTTCCCACCATGATGTGATAACGGCCGCCGCCCAGATCGACGATACCCTGCGCGCCGGCACCGCGGAGCGCCGGTTGGTCCATCTTGGAGGGATCGCTGAGTTCGACCTCCAGGCGGGTTCCGGCCACGGCGCCGATTCTGCGGATATTGCCGCTGCCGCCCAGGGCTTTGCGCAGAGCCTCGACCAATCCCTTGAAATCGTCATCGGTGGCTGAGGGAACGCCGTCCGTGGCGGGCGGGACGTTCTTACCGAGAGGCGTACTGGCCGTACCTTCGAGATCGGCAAACTCGCCGGGGGTGCTTTTGAGGAATTCGTCCATATCGGTTTTGAGATTTTCCGACTGGGTTCCGAAGACCACCTGGACGCCGTTGCCGACAACCATGACGCCGGCGGCTCCCATCGTCTTGAAACGATCCTGATGGACCTTGTTCATATCCTGCACGCCAACCCTGAGCCGGGTGATGCATGCGTCCAGGCTGGTGATGTTGCTGCGGCCACCGAATGCCGCGACCAACTGGCGGGCCTTGGCGAATCGGCCTTCACCGACAGTCTCCGTCTGGACGACGTCCGTGTCGTCTTCGCGTCCGGGAGTCTTCAGCTTGAAGCGGAGAATGGCAACGCGGAACACCATGTAATAGATGGCGGCATAGATCGGTCCCAGGATCAGTGTCATCCACCAGTTATGGGCTGTTTTGCCAAAGACGTTGAACAGCAGGAAATCGATGCCGCCTTGCGAAAAGGTGAATCCCATATGGATGTCGAGGGTGTTGGAGACGAACTGCGTGGTCGCCGCCAGGATCGCATGAAACAGATAAAGCACCGGAGCGACGAACAGAAAGGAGAACTCGATCGGTTCGGTGATACCGGTGATGAAAGAGGTGAGCGCGGCGGAAATCATCAAGCCGCCGACCTTGAGACGGTTTTCGGGGCGAGCGGTGTGCCAAATGGCGATGGCCGCCGCCGGGAGCCCCCACATCTTGAAGAGGAACGCGCCAGCCAGGATGCCCGCGCTGCGATCGCCCGCGAAGAAGCGGGTAATATCACCATGCACCACGGCGCCGGTGGCGTCGGTGTAGGATCCGATCTGGAAGAAGAACGGCACATTCCAGATGTGGTGCAGCCCGAAGGGGATCAGCAGGCGTTCGACGAAACCATAGACGGTGGCGGCCATCCGTGGGTCGTTGTCGGCGGCCCAATGCGAAAAGACGTTGATGCCGTTTTGCACCGGAGGCCAGATCAAGGACAAGAGGACGCCGACGGCGATCGCGGCGATTCCGGTGACGATCGGCACGAACCGCTTACCGGCGAAGAATCCCAGATAGGCGGGGAGTTCGATTCGGTAATATCGGTTGAACAAGATGGCGGCCACGGCGCCGATGATAATGCCGCCGAAGACACCGGTTTCCATGGATTTCATGCCCATGACGAGAACCGGGTCGATACCGAGCGCGGTGGCCATGACGCCCATGGTGGCGACCATCACGACAAAACCGACAACGGCGGAAATAGCGGCGACACCGTCGTTGTTGTTAGCCAGTCCCAGAGCAACGCCAACGGCAAAAATCAGGGCGAGGTTACCGAAGATCGCACCGCCGCCTTGCGCCATGACGTTGGAGACGACAAGCGGAATGAAGGTGAAATGAGAGCTGCCAATTCCCAGCAGCAATCCGGCAACGGGTAGAACGGCGACCGGCAGCATCAGTGATTTGCCGATTTTTTGCAGCCATCCGAAGGCGTTCTTGAATACGGTCATTGCGGTTCCTCCTTTATTATTAACGTCACACCTCTGGCCAATAGGATGCCAGGAGCCGATGGACGGCCTCCGCCGTGTCTCGCGACAAGGCCTGGCGGGCGACTGTCTGGCACTGCTCCATGGTCAGTGAGCGGATCATCGCCTTGACTTCCGGGACGGCTGAGGCGGTTGCGGAAAGCTCTGTGACGCCAAGGCCGATCAGGACGGGGGCGGCCAGGGGGATTGAGGCAAGGCCGCCGCATACACCGATCCAACGGTTATGCGTGGCGGCACCCTTGGTCGTCTGAGCGATCAGGCGCAAGACGGCGGGATCGAAAGCGTCGACCCGTTTGGCGAGATTGGGGTTCATCCGGTCCATGGCCAGCGTGTATTGGGTGAGGTCGTTGGTTCCGATGGAAAAGAAGTCGCATTCGGCGGCGAAGACGTCGGCCATCATCGCTGCCGCCGGAACTTCCACCATGATGCCGAGCGATGCCGGTTCGGTGAGGCCGAGGGCCAGGCGTTCCTTTTCCAGCATGGCGCGGACGAAACGCAATTCGTCGATGGTGGCGACCATCGGCACCATGATACGGCATTGGCCGTAAGGACGGACGCGCAAGATGGCGCGCAACTGGCTGCGCAGAGTCTCGGGTTTCCACTGACCGATCCGCACCCCGCGCAGGCCCAGCGCCGGATTTTCCTCTTTGGGCAAACCGAGGAAGGGCAATACCTTGTCGGCGCCGGCATCCAATGTCCGGATGATCAGCGGGCGTCCCTCCAGAGAGTCGGCAACGGTCTGATATTGGGCGAGTTGTTCGTCTTCCGACGGGGCCCGGTCGCGGTTGAGGAAGAGAAATTCGCTGCGCAGCAAGCCGCAGCCTTCGGCGCCGTTTGCCACCGCGATCAACGCATCGGAGGGCGAGGCGAGGTTGGCCACCACTTCGATGCGCTGACCATCGGCCATGACGCAAATTTCGGCGGCATGGCTCTTGGCCTCGATCAAGCGCGCCTGGCGCTTTTCGATCTTCGCGGCGATAGCGGCGCGGTCGGCGTCGGGCGGATTGACATGGAGCAGACGGTGATCGGCGTCGAGGATCAGGGGCGTTCCATCCGGCACGCGCGAGATCTCGTGCCCCATGGCCACCAGGGTGGGGATGCCGAGCGACGCGGCGAGGATCGCCACATGCGAGGTGGGCCCCCCCTCGGCCAGGCACAGACCGGCAAGATGCGCCGTGTCCATGCTGGTCAGTTGCGACGGCAGCAGGTCGTCGGCCAACAGGATCGACCCGGCGGCCAAAGAGTCGTGGCCGGATCGCGACTTGCCGGCCAGAGCCAGCAGCACGCGACGCTCCACATCCAACAAGTCGATGGCGCGTTCGGCAAGGCGTGCGTTGCCCAGGCGCTTCAGGGCGGCGGCTTGCTGGCTGGCGGCGCTTTTCCAGGCGTAGGCGGCGCCTTTCCCCTGATCGACGAGGGAGCGGGCGGTGTCGAGAAGGTCCATGTCGTCCAGGAAGGACTGATGCGCCTTCAAGATTTCCGCCTGCTGGCGATTTTGGGGCCGCGCCGCCTCGATTTCCCGACCCAAGTCCTGACGGCAGGCCTCCAGGGCGCGTTCCAACCGGGTCGCTTCCAGTTCGAGGCCTTCTCCGGCTTCGATCACGGTGATTTGTTCCTGTACGAGACGGACGGCCTTGCCGACGGCTACTCCCGATACGGCCTGCACCCCTTTGATGCTGGCCTGTTCGCCCGGAGCGAGCGGGGGTAAAGAGAGCGTCTCGGGCTGACTTGCCGCCGGTTCGCTGCTTTGGGGCTGCGCCACCTTTTTGTCGCCGGCGAAGGTGGCGATCAACGCCTGTAAGGCTTCGATCGCCTTATCGGCGTCGGCCCCTTGCGCCGAGACGCGAACACGGTCGCCGCCGCCGAGACCCAGCAGCATGAGTTTGACCGGGCTGCGGGCATCGGCCTCCTTGCCGTTGGCGCTGAAGACGATTTTGGCGGAAAAGCCTTTCGCACAGTCGGCGATCAGTCCGGCGGGCCGGGCGTGGATGCCGTCGGGGTCGTCGATCAGGATCTCTTCCGTGCGATTGGCGCCGGTGGCGACGGGTTCATCGACGCTCTGTTTGCCGCTGGGGCTGATGGTGAACAGCGGTTCCCCGAGGGCAACTTGCCGACCGGTCTTCATGGCGGACAGAGTGAATCCGTCGCCGAGGACGACGATCGGCACCAGGAGGCTTTTCGCTTTGTGCGCCAGGATCGTCATATCGAAGGAGATCAAGGGCTCGCCCGTTTTGACGGCCTGTCCCTCTTTGACATGCAAGGTGAACCCCTCGCCGGCCAGGGAGACCGTATCGAGACCGATATGCAGCAAGACCTCGGCGCCGTTGGCCAAGCGCAGCGTGATGGCATGGTGCGCGCGATGGGCGGCGGCAACCACGCCGTCGCAGGGAGCCTTCAGAACGGACTCGAACGGATCGATGGCGATTCCATTGCCCAGTACCAATTCGCTGAAAACAGGGTCGGGGACGTCGGCCAAGGATGTCAGCCAACCGGCCAGAGGCGCGGAAAGCGCTATGGATTCGCTTATCGCCGCCGGATTAGAGCTCTGGTTGGCGATGGTTTCTCTTTCGGTGATTTTTTGCATTTGAACAACCTGTCTCATCCGTTTGACCACGCGACGTTTTGTGCAGGGAAACAGCCACGCGGAAAGCCGTATCATAGCACGCCACCGACATCGGAACGGGTAGGGAGAGGGATATATACGCGGACAAGCTGTGCTTGCCATGAATCCTGCAGGCATCAGCCGATGCCTTCACGATTCAGATGTCATCCTCCCGATGAACCGATCCTGTTTTTGTTTGTTTAATTAATAACGCAAATTGCTTTATTAAACAATCGGGGAGTCGGCCTTCGCGTGAATTTTGATCATTTCGGGAGGGAGTCAGGCGGGGAGATTGAGGAGAACAGTGCCGTTTGGCGCGAAATTCGAATAAAGTGGCAAGATCGCGCCGCCCAAGGTGGGGGCGTTGCCGCCAATGGCGCCGCTGCGAATCCACGGGCGGACCACGCCATCGAGGCGCATGCCTTCGATCGTGCTGGAAATTTTGCCGACCAGGGTGTCGAGGAGCCGGCGCGGTATCGCGCCATCGACGATCACGCCGTCGAAATCGATGATGGCGCAAGCGGAGGCGATGGCATGGGATATGGCCTTGGCGGATCGCGTGGTCCAACCGTCAATCATCCCTTGAATTTCGGCGTTGCCCTCGGAAAGCGCCTGGCCGATGCCCAGGCCGGAGGGGGCCAGCAGATCCAGGAGGATGAAAAGAGAGGCGCAATCAATCAGTTGCCTTATCTCTTTGATCGTCCCATCGTCATCAAAATCGGGGACCGAGAGGGAGCCGATGGCGCCGGCATTGCCGAAGATGCCGGGGTAGAGCATGCCGTTGAGGACGATGCCGCCGCCGATGAAATTTCCAACAAAAACATAGAGATAGTTCGGGAAGTCAAGACCGGAGCCGAACATCAGTTCGGCAAGGCAGGCCGCCGTCGTGTCTTTGGCCAGATAGACCGGAGGCCCGCCCGGCGTTGAGACTTGCGCACGGATGTCGATGTTTTTCCATTGCGCCATCACGTCGGCCGGCGTTCCCGATTGCTCTTCCCATTTGCCGACAATGAAGGAGGGCGCGGCGATCCCGATACCGGCCAACCGGCCGCGTCGTTCAGGCGGAATCGTGCGGCTGATGAAATCGATCGAATGGTGAATCAGAGGGAAGATGAATTGCGGGTCGGGATAGGGATATGTCTGTACCGTGCGATTCATGACCTCGCCGGTAAAGCCGATCAAGATCGTTTCCACCTGATTGCGGTCGATACTGACGCCGATGGAGTAGGCTCCGTGCGGGTTGAGGGCGATTGGCACCGATGGCTGACCGACCTTGCCCTTGACCTTGTCCTGCTTGATCAGGAGTTCGTCGTCGAGCAACTGATTGATGATGACGGAAACCGTTTGCGCGCTGAGATTCGAGGCGCGGGCGATATCGGCTTTCGGCATGCTGCCCGCACGCCGGATGATCTGGAGGACGACCCTTTCGTTGAATTGGCGCATGCCGCTTTGATTGGTTCCCAGGTCGCGCGCCTCTTCAAACGGGGCCTTTGTCCAATCCGTGATGGTAATCTCTCGTTCCATGTCTCTTCCTGGCTGCGCCGTATTCCTTTCGCCACACGTCTGTTCTTTTGATGGAGGCGGCGACGGCAGGAACGGTACGATCTGCAAGAAGGGGTGACAAGGCAAAACTCGGCGGCCGAAACGGTGGGGCGAGGGGTGATGCCCCCCATCCCGGCGAGTGCTCTCACCGGGACGGAGGCATCACCCGAACGACGCGATTAAAATGGCGGGGTCACGCCGCTTCTTATTTGGCCCCCGCGACATGGCGAACGAAGCGCAACATGTTGCAGGTATAGCCGTACTCGTTGTCATACCAGGAGACGACCTTGACGAAGGTGCTGTCCAGTTGGATGCCGGCATCGGCGTCGAAGATCGAAGGCAGGTTGCAACCCCGGAAGTCGGTGGACACCACCTTCTCGTCGGTGTAGCCGAGAACGCCCTTGAGCGGCCCCTCGGACGCGGCCTTCATCGCCTTGCAGATGTCCTCATAGGTCGCGTCCTTGGTCAATTCGACGGTCAGATCGACCACCGAGACGTCGGAGGTGGGGACGCGGAACGCCATGCCGGTCAGCTTCTTGTTGAGTTCGGGGATCACCTTGCCAACGGCCTTGGCAGCACCCGTCGAGGACGGAATGATGTTCTCCAGGATGCCGCGGCCACC
>Ga0209415_10017119_pt1 | contig 11568 bp, 8 predicted proteins | sample PeaSoiSIISIP2007_FD_187696 | JGI IMG/M metagenome (GOLD analysis project Ga0209415, IMG submission 187696) | Peat soil microbial communities from Weissenstadt, Germany - SII-SIP-2007 (SPAdes) (version 2) | ecosystem: Environmental > Terrestrial > Soil > Wetlands > Peat | place: Germany... | reverse complement strand
GGAGGAGCCGCTGATCATCACCGGCGGCGAAGGCGCGTACCTCATCGACGCCGCCGGCAGGCGGTACTTGGACGGCGTCTCGTCGCTGTGGTGCAACGTCCACGGGCATCGCCGGGCCGAGCTCGACGCTGCCCTGCACGCGCAGGTCGACCGTCTCGCGCATTCCACGCTGCTTGGGCTGGCAAGCGAGCCGTCGGTCGTCTTGGCGAAGCGGCTCATCGAAATTACGCCACCCAATCTGACCAAGGTGTTCTACTCAGATGCCGGGGCCACGGCGGTGGAGATAGCCCTGAAGATGGCTTTTCAATATTGGCAGCTGCGCGGCGACACCCAGCGTACGCATTTCGCGTCGCTCACCGAATCGTACCATGGCGACACGTTGGGAGCGGTGAGCGTCGGCTACTCGGAAACCTTTCATCACTTTTTCAAGCCGCTGCTGTTTCCGTGTCATCGCCTGAATCCGCCGCACGTGTTTCGCTGGCAGCGCCGCATGAGCGCCGATGCGGCGCTGCAGGCAGCCATCGACGAAGCGCGGGCGCTGCTGAGCCGCCACGGCCGCGAGATCGCCGCGCTGATCGTCGAGCCGCTGATGCAGGGTGCCGCCGGTATGTGGTCCCAGCCGCTCGGTTACGTTCGCGCGCTGCGGGAGCTGACACGGCACCACGGCGTGCTGCTCATCTGTGATGAGGTGGCCACCGGATTCGGCCGGACGGGAAAGATGTTCGCGGTCGATCATGAGCACATCGAGCCGGACCTCTTGTGCGTCGGTAAGGGGATCAGCGGCGGCTACCTGCCGTTGGCGGCGACCTTTGCCACGGAGGAGATCTTCGAAACCTTTCTCGGAGCCTACCAGGACTTCAAGACCTTCTTCCACGGCCACACCTACACCGGCAATGCGCTCGCCTGCGCCGTCGCCTCGGCCAGCCTCGATGTGTTCGAAAGCGATCTCGTACTGCAAAACGTGGCGCGCCGCAGCGCCGCGTTGCGAAAACGATTGCAGCATGAATTTCTCGGATTGCCGCATGTCGGCGATGTCCGCCAATGGGGCTTGATGGCCGGTATCGAGCTGGTACGGGACCGCGAGACACCCTACCCCGCTGCCGAGAGAATCGGCATGCGGGTGATCATGGAGGCTCGGCACCGGGGCGTCATTTTGCGTCCGCTCGGCAACGTCGTCGTCTTGATGCCGCCGCTCTGTATTGCTGAGGACGACCTCAATCTCCTGTGCACGGCAACGTACCAAGCGATCCGGCAGATCACGGAAGGCAAGTAGAGGAACTCCCTACATTGACTGGTCGGGTCTTCCATGCAACATTTGCGTCGACAGTGATTCATTCTTGGCAAAATTGCGTAGATCCGAAACAGACCGCATCGGGCCACAACCGCGCGGGCAGGCGGCATGGCAATTGCACAGCGGATGGGTGGAGGAGCGCACATGCAACTCACGTACGAGCAGACGAACCTGGTGGCGGATGACGAGTTGGCGCCGGAAGAAACGCGCGACATTCCTTTCTTCGGGTTTGTCATGGGCACGCTGCTCAGCCTTGGGTTGTGGAGCGTGATCGCATGGACGGTCTGGGCGGTCCTGAGTTAGGCGATCCCCGCAGCTTTTCCTGCCGTTCCCTTAGCAATAGCATCCGCTGACACGGCGGATCCGTTGAAATTTCTCAGCATATTCGTCACCGGTACCGACACGGGAGTTGGCAAGACAACCGTGGCGTGCGGCCTTGCCGCGGCCCTACGGAGTCGTGGGCTCGCGGTGGGCGTCTTCAAACCCGCCGAGACCGGCTGTCCTTCCAAAGCGGACGGCAGCCTCGAGCCGGAGGATGCCCGCCGGCTGCAGTTCTTTGCGGGATCTCGCCTCGATGTACCTGGAATTTGCCCGTACGCGTTGCCGGAGCCGCTTGCGCCGTCGGTGGCGGCGCAGCGCGCCGGCGTTCGCATCGACTTGCAGGTGTTGGAGCAGGCCTATCGGGCCATTGCCGCCGAGCATGACATCACGCTGATCGAAGGCGCCGGCGGCCTGTTGGTTCCGATCACCGCCAGCGCAACCTACGCGGACCTTGCCGCGCGGCTCGACGTGCCGGTCCTCGTTGTCGTGGGCTCACGGCTGGGAGCGATCAACCATGCCCTGCTCACCCTCCGCCACGCCCAGGCGATCGGTCTGCGCACGCTCGGTTACGTTATCAACTTCCTCGGCGCACAGCCCGACGCGGCGGCTGAAACAAACGTGAACGTGCTGACCGACTGGGTGGGGCCGCCGCTCGGCATCGTTCCGTACCTGGGCGACGTGAGCCCGACGGAGTCAACGCGCCGGCGGCTCGCGGACGTCTTTTCCGCGCAGCTGCGCCTCGATGATCTACTGATTGCCGCCTGAAGACGGCACGGCGGCCGTCACGGCCGCCTGGTAAATGAGCTTGATCGGGACGTTTCGCTCGCCGGCGATCCGTTTGCAATCCTCGTATTCCGGTGCGACGTTTTCGTGCCCGTCCGGGCTCACCGCGACCTTGATCCGCACCGGACCGTACGCCGTCGACACCTCTCTGACACTGCGAGCCAGCACCAGGCGTCGCACACCGTAATATCGTACTCCGATAGTTGAAGTCTCGCTGAGCAGCAGCGCCGCGAGGCGCTCGCGGTCGCCCTCGGCGCACACGACGCTGAGCACGATGCCCGGGCGGTTCTTCTTCATGTGCACGGGCGTGAGATAGACGTCGTGAGCGCCGCACGCGAACAACCGATCCATGACGTAGTCATAGAGCTCGGGATTGTAGTCGTCGATATTGGTTTCAACGACGACCATCTCGTCAGGGCGCGGCGCGACCGTGCGCTCGCCCAACACGAGGCGCAAGAGATTGGGCCGGTCGGTGAGCGTACGCTGCCCGGCGCCATAGCCGACCGCCGCAATCCGCATGTCCGGCGCTCGTTCCGGCGTTGCCAGCGCGGCCACGATGGCCGCGCCGGTGGGCGTGACCAACTCGCTGTCGCCGTCTGCCGGCCGGGTCGTGAACCCGCGCAGCAGTTCGACGGTCGCCGGACCAGGCACCGGCAGCGGACCATGCTGCGACTGCACGATGCCCGAGCCGAGCGGCAGCACGGATACGTAGAGCGACTCGACGCCCAGCCATGTGACGCCAATCGCCGTGCCGACGACGTCGACGATGGAGTCCACGGCACCGACCTCGTGGAACTCGACGTCATCCGACGCCACGCCGTGCACGCGCCCTTCCGCCTCGGCCAGTATCGTGAAAATGCGCACCGCACGACCTATCACTTCCGGCTGGAGAGCGCTGGTCTCCAGCATCGTTCGAATGTCTCGGAAGGCACGATGCGCGTGACCGTGCGCGGCGACCCGCACGTCGAACTTGATCGCGCCGATGCCGTGCACCTGCCGCGGCTCGGCGGTGATCGTGTAACCGGCGAGCGGCAGCTGCGCGAGCTCTTGCTGCAATCGCGCCAGCGGCAGGCCGAGCGCCAGCAAGGCGCCGACGGCCATGTCGCCGCTGATCCCGGCGAACGCGTCGACGTACAGGACTCTCATGGAACGCCCGGAAGGCGTCTATCACGAAATATTTCGGTAATGGGTGATATAGTTCTTCAGTTGGATGCGCATCGCCGTTTCGCTGACGCGAAACAGGCGCGCCATCTCTTTGACGACGTGATCGGGGTAATCGCGCGTGATGCGGTACGGCAGGTGCCGGTCGATCATCCAGAGCGGCATCAACAGCGCCGCAGCGCCGGCGTCGGCTTCACGCTCCAGCAGGCTGCGTCGCCCGTCGCGGTGATGCTCCGAGGTCCGGCAGGCGGTGAGCCGGGTGAGCTCTCCTGCGGCGAAGTGCATCTCGGCGTGCATGATCTCGTGCGCCAGACTAAACCGAATGCGGGTGCGCGGGTTGTCTTTGCGCAAATAAATGGTCTTCTGCTCACCGTCCGGCGTCAAGAAGATACGGCCGTCGAGCCCGAGCGGCAGATCGACTTCGAAGACTTTGTACGACTCGAACACGGCGAGGAAGTCTTCGAAGCGAAACGGCGGGAAACGGAAATCCAACCGCCGGTGTATCTGATCCACAACGGCCTGCACATCGCGGTCGCGCCGCTCTTCTTTCAACGCCTGTGCTTTCATGTCCTCGGGTAGGTTTGGCTTTGAGTTGGTGTAAGCGGACATTCTGTAGCACGGCCGCGGGCGCCTGAAAAGAGGGGCGACCGCGTTTGCTGTGCGCCCTGCCAATCAGCGCGCGGAGGCCGGATTGCCGAGTCGCCGGAGCCCCACGTCAGCCAACAGCAGCAGCATGGCCGCGGGCACGAACAGCCAATCGAGCGGGCGATCCAAACGGCGCGTGCCCGGCTGGCGGCCGACGAGATTGCGAATCGGCACGTCGAGCGCGCCGCCGGTCCCTGCGGTCAACGCGTTCAGCAAGGCGAGATTCGGCGCGTCCGCGGCAAACTCTTCCTGCGGCGCTTCGTCGCGGTCGGGTACCGTCACGAGATCGGTGCGCTGGTTGACGTCTTGATTTCGGCTGCGCCGCGTGATGGTCAGCGGGTAGCGGCCGCCCGGCAATTGCGGCAGCAGCGCGGTGAGCTCACGCGGGGCGCGCGGCACCAACGGGACGTCCACGCCATGATCGGCGCTTGGAAACAATCGCGCCATCAGCACGCCGTCGTCAACGTCGGCGAACGACCGCACGGTGAGGGTCGTCTGCCCTTCCGACCGGCGTACGTCGAGCGCATAATCCCACGGCGTCTGCTCCCGCACGGTCCAGCGCACCAGCTGCGACCAGAACTTCCCGAAGCCGTCCCAGCCCACCCACATTTCCGCATCGTCGTCCAAACCGGCCGTAAACGTCACCACACGACCGAGACCGTACTGCCATGCGGCGAGCACCGGATCTTTCTTGTCACGTGACAGCACGAACAGGAGCACGTCCGACCCCGGCTTAGCGCGCGCGTAGGCATAGCCGTGCAAGCTCGGGAGATCGTTTTGCTTGATACCGCGCAACGCCTGGCTGACGCCGCCCATGCGCGGCACGAAGCGCTCGTCCCGCTGCGGCGCTTGTCCGAGCGCCTCGGTGGTGTCCTTCAGCAAGAGTTCGGGCAGCGTCTCGACGTTTTCCACGTGGTAGAATTGCCCGGCCGTACGGCTCGATATGTCGTGCAGCAACGTCAAATTGACCGTATCGTCCCCGATCCGGATGGTGGTGACGCTGATGTCCGCCTTGGCCAGCGCGGCGATCAGCGGATAATGATCGGCGGCGCCGCGGTTGGTGTCACCGTCGGTGAGGAGAATGATGTGCTTGGTGTTGACGCGCGACTCGACCAATTGCGTGCGCGCCGATTCCAGCGCATCGTAGAAGTCCGTGCCCCCGCCCGGCTGCAGCCGCGGAATGTCCTGTTGCAGCGTGGCGCGGTCGTCCTTCAGCACCCGCAACGCCGAGACCTCGAAGGGCTGCGAATCGAACGCAATCAGCCCGACCATGTCGTTGTCCTTCAGTTGGCCGACCACCGCTAAAGCCGCGCGCTTGGCGTATGCGAGCTTCGACTCGGTGTCACTGCGCTCCAGCCGATTGCGGATGTGATAGCCCATGCTGTTGGAGCGATCGATGAGGATGAACAACCCCAAGGTCTCGCGCTCGGCGCGTGGCGGCCGGTGCGGCTCCAGCGTGACCGGGAGCAGACGCTCCACGGCGGTCTTCTTGAATCCGGCGTCACCGAACGTGCGCTCCCCGGCGGCGACGATGAAACCGCCGCCGAAATCCTTGACGTAACGCTCCAGGGCCTCGAGGCGGCGCGGCGGAAATCCAGCCGCCGTCACATCTTCGAAGATCACGCAGTGGTAGCCGATGAGGTCGCCCGCCTGCGCGGGGAATTCGGCGGGAGCAATCGCGGTGACACTGATGCCTTTGCGCTCGAGAACGTTCGCCAGCGACGAGCCGGGCCGCGCCGACACCAGCAAGACGCGCGTCTTGCCGCCGACCATCACCGCCGTTTCGCGGTAATTGTTGCCGGCAATGGCATCGCCGGCCGCCGACACTTCGGCGCGCACCCGATGACTGCCCGGAGCCGTCATGCGGTATGGAATCTCGACCGCGTTCAGCCCCGGCTGCAGCATGATGCTCTGCTCGCCGACCGCTGCGCCGTCCACCGTAAAGCGCAGAGTGGCCGGGCGCGCCTTCCCCTGGTTGCGCACCGTGACACGGACGGGAAACACGCTGCCCTCGGCGACCAGCGGTGCCACCGCCAGCTTCTCCACGGCGACATCCGCCGCGGCCGCATGCGGCGGCACCGTGGCATCGATCGTGACAGCCGACTGCCGTGCCAGCGGCAGCGTCGCCAGGCTGTTGCCGCGCGTCTCGTTTCCGTCGGTGATCAGCAGCAAGCGACGCTCGGTATCGGGCGGAAACAGCGCCATGGCGGTCTCCAGTCCGCGCGCGATATCGGTCGCCGTCTCCGACACGGCCGCACGTTGCATGTCGACCGTTCCGGGCGCGCCGGGTGGACGGACGACGGCGGCGTCTTTGCCGAACGCCACCACACCCAGCTCATCACCGGGAGCAAGCGCCGCCGCAACCTGATCGAGATACTGTTGCTCCCAGCGGCGCCCCTCCGTATCGATGCTCTGCGAAACGTCCACCGCTGCAATCAGCGAGAGCCGGTCGCTGGGCAGCCGCGCGCTCAAGGCCACACCCGCAAGCGCCAACACCAGCAACGCGAAAGCGCTGATGCGCATCCACAGCGCCAGCCGGTGATGCGCGAAATCACGCCGTGCTCCAACGACCAATATCGGAATGCCCGCTAACAACAGCAGCGCGAGCGGACGATGAATGGAAACCGCGACCGTCTCCGGATGGGCGAATAGATACGCGAACGTCATGCCGGAGGTCACGTCGCGACCCTCCGCGCCGCGGTCCATTCCACGAGAAAGAGCGCCGCCGCGGCGTAATACAGCCACACGCCGTACTCGTTGTGCGGAGCCTCCGCCGCACCCTGCGCCGGCCGCGCCGGCTCGTGGAACACCGGCACCTCCCGGCTGGCGCGGCCGATGTCGGATTCCGTCGGATCGAAAAAGTTGGCCAGCAGCGTCCGGCTCGTGCCGTCCACCGCGATGCGGTACTCACCGGCAAACAACGGCTGCAGCGTCCGCTCGCCGGCAGGCAACGTCGTGGTGATGCCGCGCGGATCCCGTGCTTGCAACAGCCCGGCCGGTAAGCCTTCCAAGGACTGCACCTCACCGGTGCGCGTCACGTGCACTGCATCAGCCTGTGGCGTGAGCCAATCGAGCAGGTTCATGAAGAACAGAAAAAAGTTGAGGTCGTCGCTGCTGAGCAGGCGCTCGGCCTCTAGGTCGAAGGCGATGCAGGCGACACGATGGCCGTCACGCTCGCCCGCAAAGGCGAGTGGAAATTCGCGCTCGGCGGTCCGCGACCACAGCAGGATCTGGCTCCACGGCGGCGCCGTCATCATGCGGGCACGTTGCAACGGCAGGGCCGCCAGCGGTTGGAGTGACTGCAGCGCGGGATGACGGTCGTTCCAGTCCAACACTTCGATATTCTGCGCGTCGCCAGTGACGGGAAATAAGCCGTTTTCACCGGGCGGGTACACGTACAGCGCGTTCACGCTCGGCACGGGGTTGGGCACAAAGCGGTGGAAGATGGCCACGTCGGCATGTGCGAGGGCTGCCGCGTTCAGCTCTTCCGGGGCAACCGCCGTCAGCTCGAGGCCCGGGGTTGCCGCCGCCAACTCGCGCAGGTCATCGACCAGGGGCGACGGGGAGGACACCACGACCACATGCGTTGGCGCCGCCGGGCGGATGTACCCATACGCGACGTTGTCGGCGGCCAGCGCGTCCGTCACTTCAAGCTGGGCGACGACCCTGCCGGGCCCGGGGAAATTGTGGATGAGGAACCCCTTCGACTCGCGCGGCGCAACCGTGAAGCCGCTGCGACTCACCACGCGATCCTCCAGCCGTACCGTCAAGAAGCCGTGGCCTTCACGGTGCGCGAAGTTCTGGACTAGCACATAGGCGCGGGCGCGGCGGAAATCCTGAAAGCGCCCTTGGAAGATCTGCAACGCCTCGATGCCGATATTGTCGTCGCTCTCGCCGACCTCGAATACGGTCACCTGATCGCGCAGGGGCTCCGGCAACTGGCTGCGGGATGTATCGGTAAACACCTCCACCTCGGCCGGCAAATCGCTGCGCTGGCGGAGGGTATCCACGAACGCCAGCGCCAATGCGATGTCACCGCCCGTGTCCGTCGGCGCCGCCTGGTCCAGCGCCTTCTCCACGGCGGCGTGGTCGCGGGTGAAGCCAACCTGCACCGCCGGCGCGGGGGCGCCGGTGACCAACATCACTTCGTCGTCGGTCGGCAAGCGCTTGAGCTGCGTGCGCGCCTGGTCGCGCGCTTGGTCGAAGCGGGAGCTGCGCGCCTCCTGTGTTTGCATGCTCGCCGACGTATCGAGCACGAAGATGTGCCGCCCGCCGCCTGGCGCACCGGCCGGGCGCGGCAGGTAGGGGCGCGCCAGACCGAGGATGAGGCAGGCCAGGAGCAACAGCTGCAGGATAAACAGCAGATCGGGACGGAAGCGCCGCGCGCGAATGGTGTCCTCGCGCACCGCCTCCCACAGGAGCAACGACGGCACGGCCACCCGCCGGCGCCACCGCTCCCACAGATAGAAGAGCACCAACACGCCGTACAGGCCGGCAAAGATGAACGCGACCGGTTCGACGAAAGCCATGGCTCAGTGCTGAGTGCTGAGTGCTGGGTGCTGAGTCACCACGCGCAAGCCCCGGCCCATTCGCGCTTCTCAGTGCACCAGGCCGAGCGCCGGCAGATCATGAAAGAGTACCTGCTCGAGACCTGCGGCGGTATCGGCAACAGCGAAGACGATGCCGCAGCGGTTGCAAAACCCTTGGAGGCGTTCGAGGTGCTCCGTCAGTGCCCTCTCGTAGCGCGCTACATTCTCGCTGCTCAGCGTGACGAAACGCTGCCGTCCGCTCTCCGCGTCGATCAGTTGCGCGCGGCGAAAGAGCCGCACCGGATCGCGCTCGCCGGGTCCGATGATGCGCATCGCCGCCACGGTGAAGCGGCGTGCGACGAGATCGCCCAAAGCCGCCTCGTACACATCGGGCGGGGTCAGAAAGTCCGAGAGCACAACTGCCACGCCCGGCGAGCGTTGCTCGCGCAACGCCGCGGCAATGCCCGCGGCCAGGACGGTATTGCCCTGGGGACGCACCTGCAGCAGGAAATCCCGCACGCGCGGCAACGACTGCCGGTGGCGAAAAAACGGCGATCCAAGATGCAATCGCGGCAGCCCCTCTCCGACGGCCACCAGACGCACCGGATCGTTGTTGCGCAGGCTGACGTACGCCACGCTCGCCGCCAGCGACACGGCGAACGACAATTTGTCATCGGCGGCCGGCACGGCCATAGAGGCGGAGGTATCCACAAAGACGTGCAGCGGCGCCTCCCGCTCGGCGCGAAAGGTCTTGATGAGCAGCTGATCCAATCGCCCGTAGGCGTTCCAGTCGAGATGGCGCAGATCGTCGCCGGCGTCGTACGATTTGTAGTTCTCGAGCTCGATGCCCGAGCCCTGTGCACCGCGCGGCATCGGCGTGTTGCCCGGCCGCGTGCTCAGGGAATGGCGCACCGTCAGATGCAGGCGGTCGAGCTTGCGCAAGAAGCCGGGCGCCAGCACCGCCGCAAGCGCCGCGGCTGCGGGCGCAGCGCCGTCAGTGGCGGAGTCGGTTGGCTGCATGCAAGATGCGCTCGATCAGCGAGCGCGGATCGACGCCGTCGGCTACGGCCGTGAAGTTCAGCACCAAGCGATGATTCAGCGCCGGCACTGCGACCTTGCCGATATCGTCGTACGTGACGTTTACCCGCCCATCGAGCAAGGCGTTCACCTTCGCGCCCAAGAGCAGCGCCTGTCCGCCGCGCGGGCTCGAGCCGAAGTTGACGTAACGGGCGATCTGCTCGTCGGCGGGCAGCACGGCGACGCCGGCGGGTGCGAACTTCGACGCCGGCGGCACTGTGGCGCGGACGATCGCCGCGGCGTACTCCTCGAGATGCGGTGCCACCAGCACCTCGCGCACCAGGCTGCGCAGCGCCTCGATGCGTTCCGGCGCCTCGTCGCGTGCAAACACCGGCTCGATGGCGGGCAACCCCGCGCCGGTGGTGCTGCCGATGATCCGCTGCATGTCGACGTGATCCGGATAGTTGAGCAGCACCTTGAACAGGAACCGGTCGAGCTGCGCTTCCGGCAGCGGATACGTACCCTCCATCTCGATGGGATTGAGCGTCGCCAGCACGAAGAAGGGCGGCTCCAGCCGGTAGGTGGAGCCGGCGACGGTGACCTGCAGCTCGGCCATGGCCTCGAGCAATGCCGACTGCGTCTTCGGCGTGGCGCGGTTGATCTCGTCGGCGAGCAACACGTGTGAAAACAGCGGGCCGGGCACGAAGGCGAACTCGCGCTTCCCCTTCTGATCCATCACCATGCGCGTGCCGGTGATGTCCGCAGGCATCAGGTCGACGGTGAACTGGATGCGATTGAACGTAAGGTTCAGGGCCTCGCCCAACGACCGGACGATGAGGGTCTTGCCGGTGCCCGGCACGCCTTCGATGAGCACGTGTCCGCCGGCGAAGAACGCCACCAGGATCTGATCGAGGGTCTCGCGATGTCCGACGATGACGCGATGCAGCTGATCGCGCAGCCGCTGAAAGACGTCATGGAACTCACGGACGGCACGTTGCGGCGTGTCGGCGCTCATTGCTCGCCTCGCAACGAATAGACGCGGCGCACTATATCTTCGTACTCCGGCGGAATCTGCGCCTTGCGCAGCGCGTCGTCATTCAGCTGACGCGGGCTCAAGGCCGCGGGTGCGCCCACGCCGTCACCCGCCGAGGCTGACGCACCGGCAGGTTTTCCAGGCGTATGCCGTTGCTCACCCTTTTGCTCCACGGCGCGCAGGAAGGAGGTAATGGTCAGCTTGAACGTCTTCGCGCCCTCGCCGCCGAGTGCAGGGCTCGCGTCCTTGGCATCCATCAGACCCGAGGGGCTCGATCCCGTACCCGCCGCGGGCGATGACCCATCGAAATTCTGGTCACGCGCGCCGCCTTTATCTTGATCTTGTCCGGCGTGTTGTTGATCCGACTTTCCTTGCCCGGTCTGCTTCTGCTGTTCGTTCCCGTCGCCCTGCGGCGCGGCATTCGGCGGGCCGGCCATCGCGCGTTCGCGCTGCTCGTCCTCGCCGGCCTCTCCCGGCCGCGGTTCGCGGCGGTCGGAAGCATTTTCGTTTGCGCGCGCCGCAACTTGTTGTGGGTCATCCTTGCGTTGCCCGTGGAAGGCGCGGCGAATTGCGTCTTGCAGCCGATCGGGCAACGACCCGGGCGACGTGTCCGGCTGTGACGTGTCCGCAGGCGCTCCGACCGCCGCCAATCCGGCATCGGACGGAGCGGCCTGCATCAGTGCATCGCTTGGTGGCTGTCCATCCGCTTCGGCCCCAGGCTGATCGCCGTTTGCATTCGGCGCGAGGGACGGCTGCGGCTCGAGCGGTGCACGCCCACCCGGGGCCTG
>Ga0209415_10017118_pt1 | contig 11569 bp, 10 predicted proteins | sample PeaSoiSIISIP2007_FD_187696 | JGI IMG/M metagenome (GOLD analysis project Ga0209415, IMG submission 187696) | Peat soil microbial communities from Weissenstadt, Germany - SII-SIP-2007 (SPAdes) (version 2) | ecosystem: Environmental > Terrestrial > Soil > Wetlands > Peat | place: Germany... | reverse complement strand
ACGTGATGGTGCCGCGCGCTACGTCTTGGACGAAGAGATTATTTGCGTGGACGTAGGCGACTTTTTTGCCGTCCGGGGAAAACTTCGCGAACATCAGAGAGGAGGGTTGCGCATCGCCACCGAGTTTGCGGAGCGTTTTTGCCTGGCGATCGAAGACCCAGTAATCGCCACGAGTGTTTCGCCGCCAGACGCGCTGGGAGTTCGTATAAATCAGAAGGCGACTCAGGTCCGAGGACCAATCGTATTCCTCAATGGTTAAAGGCTCCTTTGCGCCTGAAGGTGTGAGATCGGAAGCGGAGACGAGGACTTCACGGTGGCCCGATGACGAATCGTATTGCACAAGTTCGCGCGCACCTTTCGTGGAAGGGGAGGGCGCAAGCGTAGTAAAGGCTGCGCCGTCGTTCAACCAGCGTGAGGGGCCGAAGGAGCGGGCAGAGAATTCGTGTTTAAGGAAAACGCGGGTGAGGAAATCGGTGTTATCTTGCGCGCTCTGGGCGGATACAGCGGACGCGGTGAGGAGGGCTGCGGCAAAGAATGCCGCGGCAGCAAGCGCCGAGAAGACCTTGCGGCGGTTCGTCAAATTCAACCAGAAATGAATTTGTATAAGCAAGACTGCGGGGATTGTATACCAATAAGGATTTGATGCGAATTTTTCTCGGAGTTCGATGCGCGTTGGGGAGGAGCGACGATGGACTTCTCCGGAGAGGGCGGCACAGGTAGAATGTTCAATAGAGGAATACCATGGCCACCAAGACACCGCCGTTGACCGGGCACCCTCCGGCAGCGAGCCTGACGAATGAAGAAATCCTGCGATACAGCCGGCACCTGATCATGCCGGAAGTGGGCATGGAGGGTCAGCTCAAACTGAAAGGCGCAAAGGTGCTGCTCATCGGGACGGGCGGACTTGGTGCGCCGCTGGGGCTGTACTTGACGGCGGCGGGAGTGGGCAAAATCGGGCTGGTGGATTTCGATGTGGTGGACTTCACAAACCTGCAGCGGCAGGTGACGTTCGGGACCAGCGACGTGGGCAAGCCGAAAACCGAAGCGGCCAAGGCGCGGTTGAGCAACCTGAATCCCGACGTGGAAATCACGACGTACGAAACGAAACTGACCAGCGAGAATGCGCTGGAGTTGTTCAAGGATTACGACGTCATCGCGGACGGGACCGACAATTTCCCCACACGGTATCTGGTGAACGACTCGTGCATCCTGCTGGGCAAGCCGAATGTTTACGGATCTATTTTCCGGTTTGAAGGGCAGGTGACGGTGTTCGGCATGCCGGATGGTCCGTGCTATCGCTGCCTGTATCCAGAGCCGCCTCCGCCGGGGTTGGTGCCTTCTTGCGCGGAAGGCGGAGTGCTGGGCGTCCTTCCCGGAATTATCGGGTCGCTGCAGGCGATGGAGACGATCAAGCTGATTCTGGGCCGTGGAGATTCCCTGGTGGGGAGGCTGCTGTTGTTCGACGCGCTGGCGGTGAAGTTCCGCGAATTGAAACTGCGCAAGAACTCGAATTGCCCGATGTGTGGAACACATCGCAAGATCCACGCGTTGATTGATTACAACGAGTTCTGCGGCATCCGAGGAGAAGAGGAGCCAGAACTGGATCTGCACGTGCCGGAAATTACGCCGCACGACCTGAAAGTGCGACTGGATCGCGGCGATGATTTGTTCATCCTGGATGTTCGCGAGCCGCATGAATACCAGATCTGCAACTTGAAAGGGCACCTGATCCCGCTGGGGGAATTGCCGCGGCGCGTGCATGAGCTGGACTCTTCGCATGAAATTGTGGCGCATTGCCGGAGCGGAAAGCGTTCGGCGGAAGCAGTGGATTTCCTGCGCAAAGCGGGTTTCCGCAAAGTGCTGAATCTGCGCGGCGGGATATTGTCGTGGTCCACGGAAGTGGATCCGAGCATGCCGCGCTACTGAGGATTGCTTGTAATTCGTGTGGTTGATGGCTATGTTGGAGACGGATTTACATTTTCAATCTGGGGTAGCCGACGGAGGACACTTTGGCAGGAACGAAAGTAACCATTTTCAATAACGGGCCGCTGCGTGTTGAAGGGGATTTTGAGATTGTGGATCAGGAAGGGAAGACTTTCGGACTGGGCGGGCGGACGGCCATTTCCCTTTGCCGCTGCGGCCAATCGGGCAATTCGCCGTTTTGCGACGGAACGCATAAACGGCAGAACTTCGCGAGCGCGGTGAGCGCGAGAGACCTTGCAGAGCCCCAAAAACCCTGAAAAAGTGAATCATCCCAAGTTGAGACAGTCTCAGGATGAGACTTTGCGCATATTTGGGCCTTTCTTGTCTAAACCCCTGCTAACTCTCTGGATACATTCGCGATAATGAGCCAAAACGAGACGAACGGAGCACCGGATAGCGTCTCGGAGCGTGTCTCAGGCGGGACGGCACATTCCGGAGGTTTCAGTAAGTTGTTCATTTTTAGTTAGTTGCAAACCCTCCCGAGGCACTCCAAAAGGGCCTGGACGTGCATTCTCCGGTATTGCCGGTTATCTCTGGCAATTGGGGGATGTTTTGGGAGATTGGGCCACTTTCACGGGGTATTTCCGCAAGGACCGCGGGCACCTGCCTGCTGTGGCGTACAGCCTCCTCGCGGCATGCTTCGTTGGCTTAGTTCTGTACGCGAGGCACTCCCGCGTTTCCGGCTCACCCAATACCTATCTTTATCTGGAAGTAGGCGGCTCGTTGCTGTGCTTCTGTTACGCGGCGAACGCGCTGGTGCGTTTCCGTGGCACACACGATCGCATCGCCCTGATTTTGGCGTTCGGCTTTGTGCTTTCCGGGATGATCGAGACGCTGGGTTATTTTGGATTGAATGGTTTGTTGCGACTGGGCCCGGTGGCGCTCTCGCACGTACCGATGGGCTGGATGGTTGGGCGGACGTTGCTGGCGGTGCTGCTGCTGGCGGCACTGGCCGTGGAGCGATTCATTCCGACGGCACGTCAACCTAGCCGGGAAACAGCCGGGGCGTTGTTTGTCGTGGCCGCCGCCGCTTATGTAACGAGCGCCGCGTTTATCGCCGCGCCAGCGACGCCAGTGGCGAAGGCAGGCGCACTCTTTTCGCGGCCATGGGAAACGCTGCCCGGCGGCTTGTTTGTGCTTGCCGCGATTTTCTTTTACCGCAGATTCCAGCAAGGCAAAAAGAGCGACAGCGAGTCGTCCATGTACGACTATTCGCTGTTTCTTGTGGCGCTGCTGAACGCCAGTTGCCATGTGGCGGCGATGTTCTCGCAACGCCTTTTCGACGGGCCGTTCTTCCTAGCGGAGCTCAGCAAAGTGGCCAGCTATTCGGTGATGCTTTGCGGCGCGCTGATCGATCAGGCGCGGCTGTTCGACCAAGTGCGGACGCTGGCGGTCAGCGACCCGCTAACGGGGCTGGCAAATTACCGGCGGCTGATCGCGGTGATCGAATCGGAACTGGACCGCTCTCGCCGGACGCATCGCGCGTTCAGCATCGTGTTGATGGATATGGATGGATTGAAGAGCATCAACGACCGCTTTGGGCACCTGGTGGGCAGCCGTTCGCTGGTGCGTTTGTCCAAGATTTTGCGCAATCATTCGCGAGCGATTGATACGGCTGCGCGGTACGGGGGCGACGAATTCGCGCTGGTGCTGCCGGAAGCGCCGCGGGACATCGCGTTGCGGGTGTCTTCGCGAATTCGCGAGCGGCTGGCGACGGAAGCCGAAGAGCCCACCCTGTCGGTCAGCGCGGGAATCGCCGCGTACCCCGAGGACGGCGATACACCGGAAAAGCTTTTGGGCGCCGCGGATCGCGCGCTTTATCGCATGAAACACCGCGGCAGCGCCATGAATTCGATTGCACGCATCGCAGCGTGCCTGTGAGATGGATGAGCCATGGCACCCAGACACATCCATCCCCACCCGCGCCGGGAAAAACGGATCCAGATGGAAATTCCGGTGATATTGGAAGGGCATCGGCAGCTTCCGGGCGCGGAAGCCACGTTTACGGAAAACGTCAGCGCCAAGGGTGCACGCGTGGTGAGCATACGCCGCTGGGACCGAAACGCCCGACTGGTGTTTGCGTCGCGTACAGGAGAATTTCGCTCCGCAGCACGGGTGGCATACTGCCAGCCGAACCATGGAGAAGGATACGTGGTTGGGCTGGAGTTCCTGGAGCCACAAGGGCGATGGGTAGTTGAATCTGCAAATTAGCTTGACAAGTTCAGGCGAGCGGACAGGAGGGAACTGCTGGAATATTCTTTAAGGAAGAAAGTTACTAGCGCAAGAGAGCGCCGAACGGGTCGAGAAGGAGCCGTTCGGCGCTTTCCCTTTTTGGGGAAGGTGGGTAAGAGACGAAGGGGAGGTGCAGGCGTCCGCCGAAAAGCCCTGCGGCAAGTTTGAAGGTCTCCCGGCATCACATTTGGAAAAAAGGGAATGGTTGTATACTCGGTGCAGAAATTTTTGTTAGCTTGCGTTTCTTTTGTTGAGGGAGGCTTTTCCGTTGAAAATTCTAGTGACCGGCGCGGCCGGCTATATCGGGAGTATCTGCTCGGAAGTACTGGTGTCCCGCGGCCATGAGGTGATCGCGCTTGACAACCTGCAGGAAGGGCACCGCGCCGCCGTGCCGCCCGCGGCTATCTTCTGCCAGAAGGACCTGGCGATTCGTTCGCAAATCGAAGAGGTGTTCACCGCACACAAAATGGATGCGGTGATGCATTTTGCCGGGGAGGCCCTGGTAGCGAAGTCGGTACGCGAACCGAGCACATTTTATGCGGCCAATGTGGGATGCGGCGTGAATTTGCTGGATGCCATGGTGCGCCACGGCGTCAGCAAATTTATTTTTTCTTCTACGGCGGCAACTTATGGCGAGCCGGAAGTGGTCCCCATCCCCGAGGATCACCGCAAAGCGCCCATCAATCCGTATGGCAAATCAAAACTGACATTTGAGCAAATATTGGGGGATTACCGGGCGTACACGGGGCTGAAATTCGTGACGCTGCGGTATTTTAATGCCGCGGGCGCCAGCGTCGAGCGCGGCGAAGCACATCGCGTGGAGACGCACCTGATTCCTCGCGTGCTGGATACGGCGCTGGGCGCGATCCCGCAAATGGAAGTCTTCGGTTTTGACTATCCGACGCCCGATGGAAGCTGCGTGCGCGATTACGTTCATGTGCTGGACATCGCAGATTCGCATATACGCGCGCTGGAAGAGATCGAACGAGTGCCAGGGGAAGCGTTTAACGTGGGCAATAGCCGGGGTTTCAGCAATCTGGAAGTAGTGAAAACCGCGGAGAAGATTACCGGGTTGAAGATTGCACACAAGCTTTCGCCGCGCCGGCCGGGCGACCCCGCGGTGCTGGTGGCTAGTAATGAAAAACTGAAGAAAGCGTTAGGGTGGGAGGCGAAGCACTCTTCGCTGGAAGAGATTTTGCAATCGGCTTGGAAGTGGCGGCAGAAATTTCCGCGGGGGTATGGGGAGTGAGCTTAGACGGATGGGACCCGGGTGGGGGATTTAGATCGTGCGGACTTGCGGCACAGATGGAATGCGCCTTTACACGACGACCTGAGACGAATTAGAAATTGATGGTTGGGTTGTGGTTGGGAAAGCGGCGGCAAGCCGCCGCACTCCAAAGTTTGAAAGAGAATCGCCTGCACATTTGAAATGTTGCGGACATGGGGCGCAGCCGTGCTGCGCCCCTACGGGGCCGGATGCGGTTTGGTTAAGACTTCTTCGTAGAGTTGGAGAGTTTTTTCGACCATGAGGTCGGCGGAGAAATTTTCCGCGATGCGGATTCGCGCGGCTTGACCCAAGCTCCGGGCAAAGGCGCGATCCTCCAGGATGCGCTTTACAGCAGCACAAATCTCCGGCACATCGGGCCCGGAAACAATCAAACCACTTTGGCCGTCAAGGATAATCTCCGTCAAAGCGCCGCGGCGAAAGGCGATGGAAGGTATTTCGTGCGCCATTGCGGCCATCAGGGAATTGTTCAAGGCTTCAAAAAACGAGGGAAGCAGGAAAACGTCGATAGCTGCGTATGCGGAATCCACGTCTTTCACGAAACCGGCAAAAATGACGGATTGCGTTACGCCCAGTTCATTTGCCAACGATTCTAATTTGGCGTGAGAGGGACCATCTCCCGCGAGCAAGAGACGAATCTCCGGATAGTTCTTGCGGAGTTCCGCGACGGCGCGGATGAGCCATTCCTGACCCTTATCGGGGAGCAGAACACCGACACAACCAAGGAGGGGAGCATTGTCTGGAACGCCCCAACGGCGCCGCGCTTCAGGACGTTGCGCAGAAGAAAACAGCTCTGGGATTACCGTGCCTTCATAGACGACGCGAAGTTTATCCGCCGGCACGCCGGAAGCAACAGCCTGATCCGCCACCCACTGGGAATTAGCCAGGATGCAGGTTGTGGCGCGATATTTGGCCTGCGAAGCCCAATTCTTGCGGATAGGAAAGCCAACACGGCGCGAGGCAAGGAAGGGAACGCTCCGGTGCGCGCCAGCAAGCCAAGCGGCCGACACGGCATGAGCTTCATTGGCATGGACGAGATCGATTCTTCCAGTGGACAGGAGCTTGCGGATTGCCAGTGCGGCGGGAAGTCGAAAAAGCTTACGCGAAGTGTAGTGCACGTAGTAACCGGCTTTGCGCGCGCGATGAGCCAGGACAGAATCTCGCGGAGCCAAAAGCTCGGCCGCATGGCCATGTTCGTACAATCCACGGAGAAGAAGAAACGCCTGGTTTTGTCCGCCGCGCCACTGGGTTTCCAGATCGACGATCAAGGGAATCATTGTTCACCGCGAGGATGAGATTGCTTTTCGGCTTTCACCAAGGCGCCCAATTTCGAGGACTGCAAGCGTACACCACGCGCGGCCATTTGTGAGAGGACGGCGCCGCGGTATCCATCGAGAAACCCGGCGCCCAGGAAAAAGTAGCGGAACCACGTCCAGGGCGTCCCGAGCCACAACGCTGCGCGCCAACGGCGCTGTCCCTCTGCGAATAAATGGTTTGCCATGGCAGTGGTGTCTCGTTCCAGGGTGGCTTCGTGCTCGGCAAACGTGGGCGCGGCGTAGTGCAACACGTCGCCGGATAGTTTCCGCGCTTTGCCGGAGAAATGCAGAATGGGATGAATGGGCCCGCAGAAGCAGGCTTTTGTGCGCAGGTAGAGACGAGGCTGCCAGTTCGGATAGAAGTGCGAATGATGGATCCATGCGCCGAGATACCAAGTCAGCCGGGCCATCTGATAAACGTCGGCTTCCGGCGGGAGATCCTTCCATTTTCGCAGAGAGAGGCGCAACTCCTCGCTAAGCTCTTCGTTTGATGCAATGGCCAGAATCCAGTCGTGCGATGCCGAGGAGGCCATGTGGTTTCTTTGCGAGGTGAAATCGCGCGAATCCTTGGCGATGAGTTTTGCGCCGAACTGGCTGGCAATCGCTGCCATGGAGGCATGGTCTGAAACGCCAGAATCGGAGACGAGAATCTCGTCAGCGATTCCATCGAGAGAGGCAAGGAGGCGCAGCAGGTTTTCCTGCTGATTTTCCGTGAAGATGCAAGCGGTCAGACGGTTCATGTGTCTGCAGCGCGGCCCGGCGCACGCGCAACCCCTTGAGCGAAGGAAAGCTCTGCTTTGGATTCTGCCTGGCTAAGTCTGACTCAGAACGGCCTTGGGAAGAAAGCTCAACCGGATGGTGCTGCTGCCTACACGGAACTCCGCGCCGTCCTGCAAGAACGCAGCGCGGACACGCTCGTCTTCAAAAAAAGTTCCGTTAGTGGAGTCAAGATCCTTCAAGTTGACAGAGTGCTCGCGAACTTCGAGGACACAATGGTGGCGAGAGATTTCCGGATCCTCGAGAGGAAGGTCGGCGCCCTTGCGACCAATGACGGTACGGGGAGTGCTGAGCTTGAAGGATTTGCCTTTGGAGGGCCCGCTGGAAACGGTCAGTACGACATCGGCATCAGACGGGAGGCGCAAGGTGTCGTCAACCGGGGGCAAGCGAAGCCTGGCGGTGGAAGCGTCGGCGCGGGCGAACGAAGGCATAGGGGAGATGACCACGGTTTCGTCGGCACGGCGCTTGACTTCCACGACTGTGGTCTGGCCACAACGGGTACAGCGGAACTGTACCTTGGCGTGTTTGGCCACGACGTCGTCCTTCAAAAGGTGTTGCTGCCCACAATGCACGCAACCGGTCTGCATACTTTTAATTTACCACGAAGGGCGCGGGGCGAATGGTCAGGGCGGGACGCGCTTGCGGCAAGGGTTACTGACTGTGGGGTCAGGCTGGGCGGCGGGACAGGTGTGCTACGATATAAGATTCAAGATAAGGCAGGGGAGCGCACGTGTCTGAACACATATCGCGAAAAGAGCTGAAGCAAGACAAAGTCCGGGAAACTTTCGAGCACGGAGCGGAAGCCGTACTGACGCACACACGGCTTGCCTCCATCGGGCTGTTGTTGGTGATCGTGATTGCGGCAGGGTATCTGGGCTGGAAATTGTATTCTGACCGGCAAAATGCGCAGGCGCAGGCCGCCTTCGACGATGCCATGAAGATTTTCAACGCGCCGCTATCGATTGCGGGGCAGCCAATGTTGCCAGGCGAACTGACGTACGCGGACGCAGCGCAACGCTCACAGGAGGCGGAGAGCAAACTGGTGGTCGTGGCCGGCAAGTACCCGCACACGAATTCGGGGAAGCTGGCGCGCTACTACGCCGCGCTGTGCCTGATGGATCTGGACCGATTGAATCAGGCGTCCGAGGAGCTGAAGGGGCTGGCTGGGGGTTCGGACAAGGACCTTGCGGCGCTGGCGCAGTACCAAAATGCGTTGATCGCGGAGCGCACGGGGAAGAATGACGATGCGGTGAAGATATTGCGCACGCTATCCAATTCGGGCTCCGTACTGGTGCCCAAGCCTCTGGTGCTGCTGGAACTGGCGGGGGTACTTCGCCAGAGCGACCCGAAACAAGCGGCGAGCGTGTACGAACAGATCAAGAAGGATTATCCAAACACGACAGTGGCGGACGAAGCGGACCGCGGCCTGGGAACGATTACGCCGAAATCCTGAGGCGGAGCGGCTCTGAATATTCGCCGGGAGGTCCGGCCATCGACACACCGCGTCCAGCCGCGCCCTGGGCGATGCAGCCGTCATCATCGCGCGGCCGGCGAATTCCAGAAGCGCCGCATCCTTACCGAAGCGAATACGCGAGGGACCGCGACCGCATCGTGCATTCGCGCGCTTTTCGCCGCTTGGAAGCCAAGACGCAGGTTTTCACGACGCGGTTCTCCGATCATTTCCGCAACCGCTTGACGCATACGTTGGAAGTGTCCCAGATCGCACGCACGGTGGCGGCGGCACTGGGTCTGAATGCCGAGTTGGTGGAATCGCTGGCTTTGGTACACGATATTGGCCACCCTCCGTTCGGACACGCCGGGGAGCGCAAGCTGAATGAGCTGATGAAAGCGCACGGCGGGCGATTCAATCACAATCTGCACGCGTTGCGAATCGTGGAGCATTTCGAGCAGCGGTACATCGGGTTCGAGGGATTGAACCTGACGTTTGAGGTGCGCGAGGGGATCGTGAAACACTCTCGCGATTACAATGCCGAGGAATTTCCCGAGCTGGCGGAGTATTTGCTGGAACTGCGGCCGCCGCTGGAATCGCAGCTGATTGATTGGGTGGATGAAATTGCGTATAACACGGCCGACCTGGATGATGCGCTGGAAGCGAACCTGCTGGACGTCGAGGTGCTGTGTCATGAAGTGCCATTTTTCGGCGCGTTCTATAGCCAGGTTGAGTCTGAACATCCAGAGGCGCGCGCCAAATTGAAGTTCAACGAAGCTTTAAGGCACGCTTTGGATCACCTGGCCAGTGACCTAATCGCGAATACCGAGCAGATGGTGCGGAACTCGCGAGCGCACACCGTTGAGGACATACGCCGCGCTCCAGTGCGGCTGGCGAGGTTCAGCGAAATGGCGCGAGCGGAAAATGCGCAGCTCAAGGGATTTCTGTTCTCGCACATCTACAATCACCCGCAGATCACCGAAGATTGCGACCGTTCCATCCAGTGCCTTGAGGAACTTTTTGCGTTTTACTTGCAGCGGCCGGGTTCCATGCCGGAACTTTACGAAGAGCTGGCGCGCACAACCGCGCGACATATCATTGTGTGCGACTACATCGCCGGAATGACCGACCAGTTTTTGCTACGGCAGCACCACGAGCACATGGGTGCCCCTGACACCACCCTGCCTTCAGCCGGGGGCGGACAGCAACTAGAATGAAGCGGATTACTGGGGTGCTACAAATGTCTGGTCGGCGCAATGTGACTCTGCTTTGCGTGATGATGCTGGTGGCCTGGTGCGTGCCGTTGCGCGCGCAGATCCCAGGCCTGACGCCCGCCGCTGCGCCTGTCGTTGCGCAGCCCAGCGTTCCGCCCGATCAGTTGGGGCGCGAAAACCCGCGCGGCTGCATCCTGGGATTCATTAAGGCGGCGCAAGAAGAACGCTACACCGTGGCAGTACAGTATTTTCAGCCGGAGGTGGGGCGGCGCCGTACCGATGCCGAAGAGGAAGAAGAGTTGGCGTCGCAACTGCTGACCATCCTGAATCAAAAATTTGCAGGGCCGCTCGATTTCGTTAGCCAGGACCCACAAGGGCGGCTGGATGATGGGTTGCCGCCCGATCAGGAAAAAGTGAGCGGCGTGCTGGGGACGAGCGACAATCTGCCGATCCTGCTTGTGCGGCAAGCAGACGAACGAGGGCGCAAGCTCTGGTACATTTCGCGCACGACGCTTGCCGAAGTACCGGAGGTGTACGATTCACTGACGTTCCCGGGAGTAGAAAAGAAAATTCCGGAATATCTGGTCGAGCACCGATTTCTGTACATGCCATTGTGGCAGTGGATCGCGATTGTGGTGTTCATTCCCATCGCGCTGGTGGCGGCACGACTGTTGACAAAGGGAGGAGAACTGCTGGCGGACTTGTGGCGGAAACCGCGAAAATCGCCGCCAGTGACGCGCGGGCCACTACTGAAAGTTGGGCCCGGGACGCTGGTGTTCGCCGTAGTGATCCATTTCGCGCTGGTAGGCTACATCGGTACGTCACTGTTGTATCGCATTTACTACCGGCGAGTGATCTGGATCTTTCTGGTTGTTGTGTTTTACTGGATATTGGTGCGCATCACGCGCACCCTGACCTCGAGGATCGGCCGGAGCCTCACAAGCCGCGGGATGTACGCGGAACGTTCGATCGTTTCACTAATCCGGCGGTTCGCCGAAGTGAGCATCTTCATTATTCTCGCGCTGATCGTACTGCACAGACTGGGTTTCAATGTATCCACTGCACTAGCGGGCGTGGGAATCGGGACGCTTGCGCTGGGTCTTGGCGCGCAGAAGACTTTTGAAAACATGTTTGGCGGCGTATCCGTGCTGTTCGATAAAGTGATCCAGATCGGCGACACGTGCAAGGTGAACAACCAAACGGGGGTCGTGGAGGACATCGGATTGCGGTCCACGCGGTTGCGTACAGCGGACCGCACGCTGCTGTACATCCCGAACGGGATTATGGCTTCGGCCACCGTGGAAAACCTGCG
>Ga0209415_10017117_pt1 | contig 11569 bp, 10 predicted proteins | sample PeaSoiSIISIP2007_FD_187696 | JGI IMG/M metagenome (GOLD analysis project Ga0209415, IMG submission 187696) | Peat soil microbial communities from Weissenstadt, Germany - SII-SIP-2007 (SPAdes) (version 2) | ecosystem: Environmental > Terrestrial > Soil > Wetlands > Peat | place: Germany... | reverse complement strand
GCGGCCTGCTTGGTGCCCTCGGCGGTCAGGATCGCGGCGCGGCGGTCGCGCTCGGCGCGCATCTGCTTCTCCATCGCAGCCTTGATGTCCGCCGGCGGGTCGACCGACTTGATCTCGACGCGGTTGATGCGGATGCCCCATTTGCCCGTCGCGTCGTCCAGCACCGCGCGCAGCTCGGTGTTGACGCCCTCGCGGCTGGTCAGCGTCTGCTCGAGCGTCAGACCGCCGATCACGTTGCGCAGCGTGGTGACGGTCAGCTGCTCGATCGCCTGCAGCGGGCTGGCGATCTCGTAGGTGGCGGCGCGTGCGTCGGTGATCGTGAAGTAGAGGACGGTCTCGATGTTGACGACGACGTTGTCCTGCGTGATGACCGGTTGGGGCGAGAAGTTGACGACCTGCTCGCGCAGGTCGATCAGCGGCCGCACGCGGTCGATGAACGGCGTGATGAAGGTCAGTCCCGGCTCGAGCGTGCGGTGGTAGCGGCCGAGGCGCTCGAGCACGGCGGCTCTCGCCTGCGGGATCACTCGGATCGTCTTCGCCGCGAGCGCGAGCGCGACGACGACGAGGACGGCTACGACGATCAATCCGACCACGTGGGACTCCTCGCTAAGGCATGACGAGCGCTGTGGCGCCCCTGATCTCGACCACCTCGACGTGCTCCCCGACGCCGATCACCTGCTCCTCGTCGTAGGCACGCGCGGTCCAAACCTCGCCGCCGATCTTAACGGCGCCGACGCCCTCGTTGTTGGCGATCCGTTCGAGCACGAGCGCCGGCTGTCCGACCAGCGCGGCCGCGCCGGTGCGGATCGCCGGCCCGACCCTGCGGTGGCGGACCGCGATCGGGCGCAGCAGCAGCAGGAACAGCATCGCCGCGGCGGCGAACGCGACCACCGCCACCAGGCTGCCGGCGCCGAGCGCGGCGAGCACCGCCGCGATCGCTCCGCCGACGGCGAACGGTGCGAGGTAGAACGAGTTCGTGTGCAGCTCGCCGAGGGTGAAGGCAGCAGCCACGATCGTCCAGAGCACCCATGAGCCCATGCGTCGATTATGGCGCGTCCGGAACCTCGGCGCGAGAACCAGCCCGCCGCGACCCACACGGCGGCGGCGAGCCGTCTGTCTGGTGGGCCTTCTAGTCGAGTCCGATCAACGCGCGCGCGAACTCCTCGGCGTCGAACGGGCGCAGGTCGTCGAGCTGTTCGCCGACGCCGATCAGCTTGACCGGGATCCCCAGCTCGCGGGCGATCGCGATCGCGACGCCGCCCTTCGCGCTGCCGTCGAGCTTGGTCAGGACGATGCCGTCGACGTCGACCGCGCGCGCGAACAGCTCCGCCTGGCGCACCCCGTTGCCGCCGGTCGTCGCGTCGATGCTCAGCAGCGTCTCGTGCGGCGCCCCGTCGAGCTGGCGTGCGATCACGCGACGCACCTTCTCCAGCTCGCCCATCAGCGGCTCCTGGTTGTGCAGCCGCCCGGCGGTGTCGATCAACACGACGTCGTGACCGCCGCTGCGGGCCGCGGCCAGCGCCTCGAAGGCGACCGCCCCCGGGTCCGAGCCGGCCTCTGCGGTGACGATCTCGCAGCCGGCGCGCCGCGCCCACTCCGCCAGCTGCTCGGTCGCGGCCGCGCGGTAGGTGTCCCCGGCGGCCAGCAGCACCCGCAGCCCGAAGTGCTCGCGCAGCTGCCAGGCGAGCTTGCCGAGCGTGGTCGTCTTGCCGGTGCCGTTGACGCCGACCATCAGCACGACGGTCGGCAGCGCGCGCAGGTCGATCGTCGCCTCGGCAGCTCCGTCGCCGCCGAGCCGCGCGCTGCGCGCGAGGAGCGCCGCCAGGCGCTCCGGCAGCGCATCGGCCTCGAGTCGCTCGCGGCGGGCCGCCGTCGACAGCTCCTCGACCACCGCGGCGGTTGTCGCGACGCCGACGTCGGCGGCGATCAGCGCCTCCTCGAGTGCCTCCCAGTCACCGGCTGCGAGCGTCTGGGCGAACCCGGCGGCGAGCTGTCCGCCGAGCGCCTCGCGCGTGGCGCGCAGGCTCGTTCGCAGGCGGCGGACGAAGCCGCTCCGCTGCTCCTGCTCCTGCTGCTCCTCCCCCGGTGGCGCGGCGCCGCGCAGCACCAGCAGCTCGGACCAGTCGCGCGCCATCAGGCCGCGTCGGCGCCGACCTCGGCCAGCCCCTCACGGCCGAGCCGCCGCGACACGACCTTGGACGTGCCGTCGCCGCCCATCGAGACCCCGTAGAGCCAGTCTGCGGCCTCCATCGTGCGCTTCTGGTGGGTCACGACGATGAACTGCGCGCGGGAGCTGTGACGGCGCAGCAGCGTCAGGAAGCGGTCGATGTTCAGATCGTCGAGCGCCGCCTCGACCTCGTCAAGGATGTAGAACGGGCACGGGCGAGCGAGGAAGACCGCGAACAGGAAGGCGATCGCCGTCATCGACTTCTCGCCGCCGGAAAGGAGCGACAGGCGCTTCATCGACTTGCCGCCGGGCGTCACCTCGATCTCGACGCCGAGCAGCTCGTCGTCTGAAAGACCCTCGGCGGCGGCCTCCTCCTGCTGCGCCTCGCGCTCCGCCGTGTCCTCGGCGCCGGCGGCCAGCGGCTCGCCGCCGAGCACGGCGCGCGGTCCGGCGTCCTCTCGCACCAGCCGCAGGCGCCCCCGCCCGCCCGGGAAGACGTCGCCGACCAGCGCCTCGAAGTTCTCGGCGGCGGCGGCGAAGGTCTGCTGGAAGCTCTCCGCGATCTCGCGGTCGGTGTTGCGGATCAGCGTGCGCAGCTCGCGCAGCCCGCTCTCCAGATCGCTGCGCTGGGCCTCGAGCGCCTCGACGCGCTCGAGCGCTTCGCGGTACTCCTCGCCGGCGAGCGGGTTGACCGGGCCGAGCGCTTCGCGGCGGCGCGCCAGCCGCTCCAGGCGCTCGCTCAGCGCGAGCCGCTCGCCCTCGGCAAGCTCCTCGTCGCCCGCCGTCGCCTCCAGGCCGAGCCGCGCTGCCAGCACCCCCAGCTCACCCTCCGATTCGCCCGCCTGGTCGCGGGCCTGCGCCGCAGCCACCTCCGCGCTGGTCACGGCGTCGGCCAGCTCTCGCAGCCGAGTCTGCAGGCCGCTCTCGGCAGCGGCGCTATCGCGCAGCTCGCCGGCGAGCGCCTCGCCCGCCGCGCTGTCGGCCCGCAACTGCGCCTCGAAGCCGGTGAGCACACCCTCGAGTGTCGCAACGAGCCCGTCGAGCACAATCGCGAGGCGTGCCGCGGCCGGCTCGAGCTCGCGGTCCTCGCGCGCCTGCGCCTCGAGCGTCGCGAGCCGCTGCTCTCGTTCGCGCCGCTGCGCTTCGATGCGCTCCACCGCGCGCCGCTCGGCGGCGCGCTCGCCCTCCAGCTGGGCGCGGCGCACCGCGGCCTCCCCCTGGTCGGGCGCGGCACGGCGCTGCTCGATCAGCCAGAGCGCCCGCCGCTCGGCCTCGACCGCCTCGGCGTGCGCGCGGTCGGTCCCTCGCGCCTGCGCGTCGGCGGCCTCGTGCGCGTCGAGCGCCCGCGCGACGGCGGCGTCGGCGGTCTGAGCGAGCGCGAGCGCGGCCTGCTCGGCCTGCGCCGCCAGCTCAACCTCGACGAGCAGCTGCTCGCGGAGGTTGCGCTGCTCGAGCGCGCGCTCGCGACCGCCGGTCGGCGCCTGACGCAGCTCGCCGTGCGCCGCGCTCCAGACGCGGCCCGCGCGCGTCACGGCCGTGCCGGCGAAATCGTCGCGGAGCGCGGCGAGATCCTCGACGACCCAGGTGTCCGCGAGCAGCCGTCCAGCGAGCGCGAGCACCTCCGGCTCGCCCCGCAGCAGCGACGCCAGCGCCTGCGCACCGGCCACCGGCGCCTCGCCGGGCGCCGGCGGCGGCCAGCGACCGCCGGTGACGAGCGCCCGCCCGCCCTCCTCGCCGGCCGCGTCAACGACCGCCAGCGCCTGCGCGCGGTCGGCGACGAGCGCCGCCGAGAGCCGCTCCCCGAGCGTCGCCGCGAGCGCCAGCTCGTAGCCGCTCGCCACGCTCAGCGCGCCCTCGAGCGCGTCGTCCGAGCCGCCCGCCGCGGCGTGGCTGCGCAGGAACTGGTTGGTGCCCGCGAGTTGCGCGCCGGATCCGGCCGCCTCGCGTCGCGCCTCCTCGACCCCCCGCTCGGCGTCGCGCAACGCCTCGCGCGCCGCTGCGACCGCCGCCTCGGCGACGCCCGCCTGCGCCCGGCGCTGCTCGCGTTCGCCGGCCAGCGCCTCGATCGCCGCGGCAGCCGCGGCGCGCTGGGACTCGAGCGCCTCGAGCTCCGCGGCGAGCTCCTGCTCGCGGCGGCGGTCAAGCAGCGCCAGCTCCGCGTCGAGCTGCTCGATCCGCGCGCTGCCCGAGCCCTCCTCGACATCGGTGCGTTCGCGCAGCGCCGCCAGCTCCGCCTCGCGGCGGCGGGCGCGCGACTCCAGCGTCAGGGCGACGGCGCGCGCCCGCTCGAGCCGCAGGGCGATCCGCTCGCGTGCCGAGCGCGCGGCGAACGCCCGCCCGGCGATTGCGTCGTGACGGTCGCTGCGCGCAGCAAGTGCCTGCTCGGCCGCTTCGCGCCGGCCGGCGACCTGTGCGATCTCGGCCTCGAGCTCGGTGCGCGCACCGCGCACCGCGGCCGCCTGCGACTCCGCCTGCGTGAGCCGCTCGCGGCGCCGGCGCAGCTCCTCGCGGGTGAGCGTCCAGCGTGCCTGGAGCGCCTGGAGCTCCAGGCGCTCGTGCAGCTCGGCGGCCTCCGCCTGGCGCTTCAGCGGGCGCAGGCGGGCGCGCGCCTCGCGCTCCACGTCGAGCGCGCGGTCGAGGTTCTCCTCGGTGCGCTCGAGCTTCAGCTGCGCCCGGCGCCGGCGCTTGCGGTGCTTGCCGAGCCCGGCGGCCTCCTCGATCAGCAGCCGGCGGTCGCGCGGCTTGGATGTCACGATCGCCTCGACGCGGCCCTGCGAGATGACCGAATGGGCCTCCTTGCCGAGTCCCGTGTCGGACAGCAGCTCGAGCACGTCGACGAGCCGGCAGCGCGCGCCGTTCAGCCGGTATTCGCCCTCGCCCGAGCGGTTGTAGCGGCGCAGGATCGACAGTTCGCTCGCGCCCTCGGCGATCGTCGCGTCGCTGTTGTCCAGCACCAGTTCGACCTCCGCCTCGGCGCGCGCCTGGACACCGCGCCCGCCGGCGAAGATCACGTCCGCCATCGACTGGCCGCGCACGGCGAGCGGCGACTGCTCGCCGAGCGCCCACAACACGGCGTCGGTGATGTTCGACTTGCCCGACCCGTTCGGACCGACGATCACGCTGACTCCCTCGCCGAACTCGAGCCGGGTGCGGTCCGGGAAGGACTTGAAGCCCCTGATCGTGATCGACTTCAGATGCATCGCGGGCTCACTGCGCCGCGCTGTGCGCGGGGCCGAGGCTTGCCAGCGCCCGCCGCGCGGCGTCCTGCTCGGCGAGCTTCTTGCTGCGACCGGAGCCGTCGGCCAGCGGCGCGCCGGCGACCATCGCGACGACGGCGAAGGTCCGGTCGTGCGGCGGCCCGGACTGCTCGGTGACCTCGTAGAGCACCACCTCGCCGCCCTGGGCGAGCCGCTCCTGCAGTGCCGACTTGAAGTCGACGGGCCGCTCGAGCGCCTCCTCGATCTGTTCGGCGAAGGCCTCGACGACCGCCGCCGAGGTCCGCTCGAAGCCGGCGCTCAGGTAGCAGGCGCCGATCACCGCCTCGATCACCGAGGCCAGCACGCGCTCGGTCTCGACGACCGCGGTCGCCGCGGCGGGTGTGCCGGCCGGCGCCGCAGCACGCAGCTTCTCCGCCACCCCGAGCTCCTCCGCGACGGCTCGGCAGGCCGGGCCCGAGACCGCCTGGGCGCGGATCTTGGTCAGGCGCCCGGCGCCGTAGGACTCCGCCTCCAGGCGCGGATAGAGGTGCGCCGTGACCGACAGCGCGAGCACGCTGTCGCCGAGGAAGGCGAGGCGAGCGTAGGAGTCGCTGCGCCGTGCGGTCCATGACGCGTGCGTGAAGACCTGCCGGTGGAGGTCCTCCGGCAGCTCCTCGAGCAGTTCGCGTAGAAGCCTCAGCGGTCAGGGGCGTGTGAGAGGACGAAGTCGATGGCCGACTCGACGGTGAGCAGCTGCGCCGCCTGCTCGTCGCTGACCTTCACGCCGTAGGTGTCGTCGAGCTCCTGCACGAGCGTGTAGAGGTCGAGCGAGTCCGCCGAGAGATCCTCGCGGAACCGGGTCGACGGAACGATCTGCGCCGGATCGAGCTCGAGCTCGTCGGCGAGATGCTCCCGGATCATCTCAAGCACCTGTTCGCGAGTCATTTCTCTCCGCTCAGGACCGTAGCGTTCGACGCGGACGGGAGGTCGTGACGGCGCAGCGCTCCGGCCGCCTCCAGGGCGCGGTGCGTGCGCCCGACGAGATCCTCCTCCGCGCCGCGGCGTGCCCGCAGGATCGCCCGCGCGATGCCGTGGCGCGTGAAGCTGCCGTGCGCAAGCACACCGAGCTGGCGCAGGCCGAGGAGGTATGCCCCGCCCTGGCGCTCAGGATCGATCTCCTCGCGAAACGAGCGCACGCCGCCGGCCAGCAGCAGCCCGCCGATCCGGCCGCGCACCGAGGAACGCGCGACGTCGCGGATCGCCCCGAGCGTCGCCTGCGAGACGCCCTCGACGAGCTTCAACGCGACGTTGCCGGTGAAGCCGTCGGTGACGACGACATCGGCGACGCCCTGCGTGAGGCCGCTGCCCTCGACGTTGCCGACGAACACGAGCGCCTCGCTGCCGGCGCACTGGGCGAGCAGCCGGGCGTGCGTCTCGAGCACCAGCTGGCTGCCGCGCTCGGCCTCCGAGCCGTTCGAGAGCAGGCCGACCCGCGGGCGCGCGACGCCGAGCACCGCGCTCGCGTAGGCGGCGCCCATGAACGCGAACTGGACGAGGATCTCCGGCCGCACGTCGGCGTTGGCGCCGACGTCGAGCAGCGTCACCGGGCGTCCCGGGACCGGCAGCGTCAGCGCCAGCGCCGGCCGGTGCACGCCCGGGGCGCGCCTGATCTGCAGCTGGCCCGCGACCAGCGCCGCGCCGGTCGACCCGTTGCAGACGAGCGCCTGGGCGCGCCCTTCACCGACCGCGCGCGCGGCCTGGACGATCGAGGCCTCCGGGGTGCCGGTGACGGCGCGAACCGGATCGGGGTCCTTGGCGATCGACACCGGAGCGTCGACGATCTCGATCCCGGGAAACGCCTCGCCGAGCTCGCCCGCGGGCCCGAACAGCAGGATCTCGACCCCCTGCGCCGCGGCGATCCGCGCCCCTGCCGCGACCTCACCCGGCCCCAGATCGGCGCCGTTGGCGTCGACGGCCACGACCGTCATGCCGCGTGCTCCGCTCCTACCTAGTGGCCCTTGAGGAACGTTGCACTCGAAACGCCCAACGTTCCCTCAAAGCCCACTAGATGGTTGATTCCACGGCCGGCTTGCTCTAGTGGTCGTGGTCGTGCTCGTGGTCGTGTTCGACCGGGGCGAGCACCTCACGCCCGGCGTAGGTGCCGCAGACCGGACAGACGCGGTGCGGGCGCCGCGGGCTGTGGCAACGCGGACACGCGTTCAGCGACGGCGCGACGATCTTGTGCTGGGAGCGGCGCTTGGCCGTGCGGCTGTGGGATTGCTTCTGCTTGGGAGCCTGCATAGGCGCGCAAGCCTACCAGCCCGACGCCGCAATCACGGCTCGCAGCAGCGCCTGCTCTCCTGGCGCTCCGGCGTGACGACGACCAGATCCCACGCCAGCCCGGCCTTGGCGAGACCCCTGATCAGCAGGCCCGAGAGGTCGAGCTGGCGGCGGCCCAGCCCGTGCACGGCCGAGCGCGGGAAGGCGTGATGGTTGTTGTGCCAGGACTCGCCGAACGACAGCGGCGCCAGCCAGGCCAGGTTGGTCGAGTGGTCGCTGGTCTCGAAGTCGCGGTTGCCGAAGAAGTGGCACAGCGAGTTGATCGAGAAGGTCACGTGGTGGAGCACGAGGACCCGCACCGCGCCGCCCCACAGCAGGGCGGTCAGCGCGCCGTCGATCTGGCCGCCGGTGATCGCCCAGCCGAGCCCGAACGGAATCGCCAGGCCCAGCAGCACCCAGACGACAAAGGTGCGGTCGACGAAGCGGACCACCGGGTCGGCGAGCAGGTCGGGCGCGTAGCGCGCCTCGTTCGCCATCCCGCCGCCGAAGACCCAGCCGAGGTGCGCGTGCCAGAGCCCGCGCAGCGAGCCCATCAGCCCCCCGGCGAAGTTGACGTGCGGGCTGTGGGGATCGCCCTCCTCGTCGGAGTAGGTGTGGTGCTTGCGGTGGTTGGCGACCCACTCGATCGGCGGACCCTCGATCGCCATGCAGCCGAGAATCGTGAACAGCGCGCGGATCGCCGGCGTCGTGCTGAACGCGCGGTGGGTCAGCAGCCGGTGGAAGCCGACGGTGATCCCGAGCCCGGTGGGCACGTAGCAGAGCGCGAACACGACCGCGTCGGAGAGGTGCAGCACGCTGCCCCAGGCGAGCGGCACGACGATCGCCAGCGCGACGATCGGCAGCACGGTGACGATCGCCGTCGCCAGCCGGTCGGCCCGGTCATGACGGCTCGGCGGCTGGAACTCGCCGGGTGGCGCCGCGAGAACGATCGGCGTCGCGCGAGTTGTTATCGGTCGGGGTTCGGTGACTGCCAACTGTGTTCCACGCGTCCCACCAACCCCAAGCTCCGGGGCCTGTGGAACCGGCGGACTCCTCGGCGCGGCGCGCGACACCGGGACGGCGCAGCGCGCTAACGCTCCACCATCATCACACACTCATCGGCGCCCACGCCGCGCTATCCGGAAGAGGTACCTAGATTTCGGCGGGTGGGTGCATGCACCCACCCGTGGGTGCGGCGCATGCGCCGCACCCCGGAGCGGCGCATGCGCCGCTCCGAAAAGCCCCCCTCAGGAGAGGTCCAGCTCGCTCAGCTTAGCCCAGCGGGGGTCGGGTCCGCGCTCGTGGCGATGGTCGGGGCCCGCGCTCGCGAGCGCCACAGCGCAGACCGGGCACAGGCCGGGGCAGTCCGCGGAGCACAGCAGCTGGTCGGGCGCGGCGAGCGCGACGGCGTCGTGGACCCAGGCGCGCAGCTCGAGCATCTCCCCGACGACGTACGGGCTCTCGAGCTGCTCGCCGCCGCCGGCCAGCGAGACCTCGCGCGCGTCCACCTCGACCGCCGGTTCCGCCGCCTCCAGGCAGCGCATGCATGGCCCCTGCAGGGACGCCTGCAGGCGCAGCCGCAGCGCGTAGCCGCCGCCCGTCGTGCGCGAGACGTCCACCGTCACCGCAACGAGATCCGGCAGCACGCCGTAGCTCGTGCCGGCCAGCTCGAGCGGATCCTGCTCGACCTCGAGCGTCAGCCGGCGTCCCTCGCCCGAGGCCAGGCGCAGGCCGCCGAGGTCGAAGACGTCGGTCCTCATCGTGCGCGCAGTTCGCGCTTGAGCACCTTCCCGGTCGCGTTGCGCGGCAGGACGTCGACGAACACGACGTCGCGCGGGACCTTGAAGCGGGCGAGGTTGTCGCGCACGTAGTCGCGGACCACGTCCTCGCTCAGCTCGGCGCCGGGCGACGCGACCACGAACGCGCGCAGCCGCTCGCCGAACTGCTCGTCGGGCACGCCGATCACGGCGACATCCTCGACGTCGGGATGCTCGGCGAGCACGTCCTCGACCTCCCGCGGGAAGACGTTCTCGCCGCCGGAGACGATCATGTCGTCGTCGCGCCCGGACACGAACAGGCGGCCGTGCGTGTCGAGGTAGCCGACATCGCCGGTCGCGATCAGGCCGTTGATCGTCGGCTTGCCGTCACCGCTCGTATAGCCGTCCATCGCCATCTCGTTGCGCGCGAAGATCCGCCCGGTCTCGCCGGGCGCGCGGATCTCGCGGTCCTCCTCGTCGAACAGGCTGACGCGCGTGCCGCGCGGTGGCGTGCCGGCGGTCCCGGGGGCGGCGCGCAGCTGTGCCGGCGAAGCGATCGTCGCCCACGCCACCTCGGTCGTGCCGTAGAGGTTGTACAGGACGTCGCCGAAGGTGTCCATCACGTGCAGCGCCAGATCGCCCGGTAGCGCCGAGCCGCTGACGGCGATCACGCGCAGCGAGCTGGTGTCGTAGCGGCCTATCACCGCCGGTCCGAGCTCGAGGATCCGCGTCAGCATGATCGGCACGACGACCAGAGCGCTCGGGCGCCAGGTGGCGATCGCGGCGAGCGTCGCCTCGGGCTCGAAGCGCCGCTGCAGGACGAGCGTCGAGGACAGCGCCAGGCCGAGCGTGAAGTTGCCGTAGCCCCAGGAGTGAAACAGCGGCGCCGCGATCAGCGTGCTTTCGCGCGCGCGCAGCGGGATGCGCGAGAAGAACGCGGCCGCGGGGTCGAGGCTGCGCGGCTGGCGGCGCGAGGCGCCCCTCGGCGTCCCGGTCGTGCCGGAGGTCAGGATCACCACGCGGCCGCGGTCGCGCGGCGGCTGCAGCGACGCGGACGAGGATCCCGCGATCAGCTCGTCGATCGTCGGGTGCGCCAGGGTGGGCGAGTCCTGCCAGGCGATCACGCTCGTGCGGCCGACCGCAGCCGCCGCGCACAGCTCGCTGAACTCCTCGTCGTAGATCAGCACGCGCGGCTGCTCGACCGCGCAGACCTCGGCGATCTGGCGACCGGCAAACGACGTGTTCAGCAGCAGCAGCGTCGCGCCGAGCTTGGAGGCCGCGACCGAGGCTGCGACGAAGCCGCGGTGGTCGCGGCAGAAGATCGCGATCGAGTCGCCCTCGCGCACCCCGAGCCCGCGCAGCCCGTGCGCGAGCGCGTTGGTCTGCGACTGCAGCTGCGCGAAGGTGATCGTCCCACGATCGTCGTGGATCGCCGCGCGCTGCGGCGTCCGCAGCGCCGAGATCGCGTAACCGGTGGCCGGCGTCGGCCCCCAGCGCAGCAGCGTCAGGCCGATCCGCGCGAGGCGGTCCGGGCGGTCGGCGCGCAGCACCCCGGCCCGCAGCAGCGTCGCCCCGGTGTGCAGCGAGGTGTCGATCCGTGCGAGCTTCACGACCCTATCCAAGCAGTTCGGCACAGCGGCGGCGGGTAACGAGCGGTGAACGCCGCCTCGGCCTGCGCCGCCGGCGCGAGGCGGGCCTCAGGCAGCCTGTGACTCGTCGCGTCCGGCCAGGCGATCGCGACCGCGCTGGACGGCGGCGATGAACTTCGAGAGGTTGATCTCCAGCGTGTTGAGAATCTCGTCGGCGTAGTCCTCGGCTCCGAGGCGGATCTCGCGCTCGCGCGCCTGCGCCTCCTCGACGATGTCCTCGGCGGCGCGCTCGGCCGCCTTGGTGACCTCCTCGTGGGAGATCAGGTTCTCCTGGCGCTCGCGCGCCTCCTTGACGATCCGCTCGGCCTCGCGCTTGGCCTCCGCCAGCATCTCCTGGCGCTCCTTGACGATCCAGCGGGCCTGCTTGATCTCCTCGGGGATCGTGGCGCGCATCTGGTCGAGCAGATCGTAGATCTCCTCCTTGTCCACGCGCACCTGATCGGTCAGCGGAACCTGCTTGGCGTTGTGCACCAAGTCGTC
>Ga0209415_10017116_pt1 | contig 11571 bp, 9 predicted proteins | sample PeaSoiSIISIP2007_FD_187696 | JGI IMG/M metagenome (GOLD analysis project Ga0209415, IMG submission 187696) | Peat soil microbial communities from Weissenstadt, Germany - SII-SIP-2007 (SPAdes) (version 2) | ecosystem: Environmental > Terrestrial > Soil > Wetlands > Peat | place: Germany... | reverse complement strand
GGAGCCGATGGGATTCGAACCCACGACCTCCTCGATGCCATCGAGGCGCGCTCCCAACTGCGCCACGGCCCCACCGTTCAGAGTGATATAGAAAACTTTAGCACCCGGGTTGCACGCGGTCAAACAACGAGGGCCGATTTCGTTTACAATGCGCGCCTATGGCTACCATCACATTTCTCGGCGCGGCAGGAACCGTCACGGGCTCGAAATATCTGGTCGAAGCGGGCGGCAAGCGGCTGCTTGTGGATTGCGGGTTGTTTCAAGGTCCGAAGGAATTGCGGCTGCGCAATTGGGACGCGCTGCCGGAAGATCCCGCAACGTTCGATTGGGTGGTGCTCACGCACGCCCACCTCGACCACACCGGCTGGTTGCCGCGGCTGGTGCGCGGCGGCTACAAAGGGAAGATTTTCGCCGACGCGGCCACCATCGAGCTGTGCAATCTGCTGCTGCCGGATTCCGCGCACATCATGGAAGAAGACGCGGCGAACGCAAACAAGAAAGGCTACAGCAAGCACACGCCGGCGCTGCCGCTCTATTCGCAGGATGACGTCGACCCCGTCCTGAAAGCGATGACCGAGATTCCGCGCAGCGCGCCGTTCACGATCAGCCCGCAATTCACGGTGCGGCCCCACGACGCCGGACACATTCTCGGCTCGTGCAGCCTGGAGCTGACGATTACTGAGAATGGCCGCTCGCTCGTCGTACTCTTTTCGGGCGACGTGGGGCGATACTCGCAGCCGATTCTGAAGGATCCAGAGGCGCCACCGCGTTGCGACGTGCTGCTCTGCGAATCCACCTACGGCGACCGCGATCATCCGGCCGATCCCGACAATGCGTCGTTGGTGGACATCGTCAATCGCGTTGCCAAGCGCGGGGGCGTAATCGTGGTGCCGGCGTTTGCGGTCGGACGCACGCAGACGCTGATGTATATCGGTCGCCAACTCGAGGAAGCGAACCGCATCCCCAGGCTGCCGGTTTACGTGGATAGCCCGATGGGGATCAGCGCCACGGAACTCTACCTTCGACACAAGGAAGATCACGATGCGCAGTTTCTCCTGGACGAAGCGCATGGCAATCCGCTCGACGCGCGCACGCTGCACATCATGCGCAGCGTGGAGGACTCGAAGAAGATCAACGACGTGAAGACCCCGGCGATTATTATTTCCGCGAGCGGCATGGCGACCGGCGGACGCGTCCTGCATCATCTCGCGCAGCGGCTGCCCGATCCCCGCAACGCCGTCGTGCTTGCGGGCTTCCAGGCCGAAGGCACGCGAGGTCGCGCGCTCGAGGAGGGCGCGAAGACTCTGCGCATTCACGGCCAGGACGTTCCGGTGCGGGCCGAAGTGAAAACTCTCGGTCAATTCTCAGCCCATGCCGACCGCGGCGAACTTCTTCGCTGGCTCTCGGGCATGCCCGCGCCGCCGAAGATGACGTTCATGACTCACGGCGAGCCGCAAGCCTCGGCCGCGCTGAAGTCGCTGATCGAATCGAAGCTCGGCTGGCGCGGCGTCAGTCTGCCTGCGTATAAGCAGAAATCTGATTTAAGCGCATAGCGCGGCTTTTCTGAACATCGGCGCAGGCCAATTTGGACTGAAACTCGAACGAGATCCCTTCAGAGAACACGCTGCGGAAATTTTGACGCGGCCAAAATGGACTGTTAGATGAACATTACAATTCGGTGAAAAAATGGTCACGCGGGGCCGGATAATATGAATTTCAAGATGTGAGATCCCCGATAAAACTTTTTTCAAAAATCTTGCGCGCGGCAGGAAACATTTGAGGGAGTAACTGCGTCTATACGTGCAGACCACTCGCTGGGGTAGAAGACGACCACCACAGGGCAAACCGACCGTCTGTCTTCTACCCCATTCTCAATATTGGACGGGAGTCTACTAAACGAACAGTCGGACGGCAACCATTGTGTTGTCCCTGAGATGCCGATAGGAGCGGTTCGGGACTTCAGGGGCTAAAGCCCCTTCTGTTTTCAACCGCATACGCCGGAGCTCCCGGCCAGGCCGGGACAAGTTCCGCTCCGGCCTCCTAAAAAGAAATTCACATTGTTTCGGGGACGTCAAACTGCCTATTCAGAAGCGGACACCGTTTCCGAAATCGGACGATGCGGCATCGCGGGGATTTCGGCCAGATGCACTCCGAGGACGAACATCGGAACAGGCGCCACGCGTCCCCAGCGATTCAGCTCCCAGGCCGCGCGGATGAAATTCACCTCAGGTGCAAGGGCCAGGTCGAGAACGGCGCGCGTCTCTCCCCGATAGAAGCGCTGCGGCAGCCGGAGGTACGGTTGAGTGCCCCAGTTTTCGCCGTCGGCCGAGCCCCAGATAGCGATGTCCACGGATTCCTGCTCGATTTGCTCGGTAATTTGCATGACACAATAAAATGTGCGGGTGGCGCTTTGGCGAATGTCGATGGCGGCGCCGTGGCCGTTGGACTCCAAGCGAGTATCCGGCGCAATCAGATCGAATTCGAGGGACATGCGGTCGTCTCCAGGTTGCGCCGCGGATTGTAACACGAGTGCGTTAAGGATCATGCGGAATGGATTACGAACGGGAACCGCGTGGGTGCCCCACACGCCGCACTTGCGTGTGGGGGTTTACTATTCTCAGCGCACAAAACCAAGAACCCCACACGTAAAACCCACGTGTGGGGCGCCCGCTCAGGACAGGCCGTCGCTACTTGCGGAGGAGCGCGAGGCGCTCAGCGGCGGCTTGGAGTGTGGCGTCGCGTTTGCAGAAAGTGAAGCGCACTTGCCTTGCGCCGTCGGCGGGATCGTTGTAGAAGCTCGAACCCGGCACGACGGCGACGCCGATCTTCTCGACCAAATGGCGCGCGAAGGACACGTCGTCGGGGAAGCCGAAGCGCGAAATGTCCGTCATGATGTAGTAGGCGCCCGCGGGCTTGAAGCAGCCGAAGCCCGCGTCCGTGAGAATCTTCAGCAGGCGATCGCGGCGGGCGAGATACTGCGCGCCGAGTTTTGAGTAATAAGAGTCCGGGAAATCCATCGCCAGCGCGCCGGCTTCCTGTAACGGCGCGGCGGCGCCCACCGTCAGGAAATCGTGCACTTTGCGAATCGGCACGGACGTTTCCGGCGAAGCGATCACCCAGCCGACGCGCCAGCCGGTGACGCTGTAGGTTTTTGAGAGCGCGTTAATGGTGATGGCGCGCCCGGCCATGCCGTCGATGGAGGCGATCGAAATGTGCTTGGCGCCGTCGTAGAGGATGTGCTCGTAGATTTCGTCGGAGATGGCGAAGGCATTCCACTTCGCGCAGAGATCGCGGATGAATTCGAGTTCATCGCGCGAAAAAACCTTTCCCGTGGGATTGTTCGGCGTGTTGAGGATGATCGCCTTGGTGCGCGGGCCGAACGCCGCGGCGAGTTCCTGGCGATCGAAGCTCCAATCAGGCGCGCGCAGCCGGACGAATCGCGGCGTGGCGCCGGAGAGAATCGTATCGGGCCCGTAGTTTTCATAGAAAGGCTCGAAGATGACGACTTCATCGCCGGGATTGATCACCGCCATCATCGCGGCCATCATCGCTTCAGTGGAACCGCAGCAAACCGTGATTTCGCTTTCGGGATCGACGCGCACCCCTTGCGTGCGCTCGAATTTGCGGGCGATGGCGTCGCGGAATCTTTTCGCGCCCCAGGTAATCGCGTACTGATTGATATCGTCGGAGATGGCTTGGCGCGCCGCTTCCTTAATCTCTTCGGGGGCGGCGAAATCCGGAAATCCCTGCGAGAGATTCACGGCATTGTGCTTCATGGCGAGGCGCGTCATCTCGCGGATGACGGATTCGGTGAATCGCTCGGCCTTATCCGACAGCATGCGCCGCGCGGCGGCTGGTACACCCGCCGCGGCCTTCCGGGGCGCTTCCGATGGCGTCACTTGATTCCCCCTTGCGCAGCTTCCGTGCCGGGCGCAGCCGAATAAATCTTGCGATAGAGTTCGGCGTTGCGCAGAACGACCTGCACGTACTCGCGCGTCTCGGTAAACGGAATCGATTCCACAAACTCGGCCGTCTCCTGGTAGGTTTGTCCCGCAGTCCACATCGTGACGCGATCCTCTCCGGCATCGTAGGCGGCCAGGGCCGCTTCGGGAGTGCGGTACGCCGCGATTAGGCCCGCCAAGTAGAGCGTTCCGAGCCGGAGATTGTACTCCGGATCGCGCAGCCGCGCGCGGGAGTATCCGATGTGCAGGCTGCGCGCCAGCTTCCGAGCGGTGGCAGGCTCGATTTGCAGGAGCCCGACGGCGCCGGCCCGTGAAACCGCCGCCGGATCGAAGGCGGACTCCTGGCGAATTTGTCCCGCGACGAGCATCGGGTCCAAGTGATTCAGCGTCGCGAATTCCTGGATTCCGTCTGCAAAGGGAAGCGGGTAAGCGGCGCGCCACGCTTCGATCGGCGCATCCACCAATTGGCGCGCTTCCGCTCCTTGCAGCAGTTGCCGGCCGACGACCATGGCCGCCGCGTAATGGTCCGCTGCGACGGCGACATTTGCTTCGTCGAGCAGCAGAGCAGCGGCGTGCGTTTTGTTGTACGCCTCGTGGTACTCGTCTTCGGCGGAGGCATCAAAGGCGATGGATTCGAGGGCTTGCGCGCGCTCCACGGCGGGCTGGGCTTCCGCGGGGATCGGCGCATCGAGCGAAGCCAGCGGAGGCGGTTGGGGAATCTTCGCGAGCCATTCAGGCGGATCGACGGCTGCGTCGCCAATGCCGTCGGGAGCGGGCCGCGTTTGCGCGTCGGCGAGACGTCCGAAATAAGTTTGCGGGAAGCGGCCGGCGTCCGCGAGAAAAAGGCTGCGCGCGCGCGGCAGATTTGCAGCGCGCTCTTCGCAACGGCCGAGCCAGTAGAGCGCGTCGGGGAGGTACGTCGAAGAAGGGAATTGCTGCGCGAAGGCTTCCAGCAAACTTGCCGCTTCGGGTTTGCGTTCCAGATAGGCAGCCCACGCCACGCGCCAGCCCGCCACCATGGCGTCCTTCGACCCAGGGAACGCGTCCAGCGAACGCTGATAGTACATGGCGGCGTGATCGCGATCGAGATTCACCCAGTAGTAGTTGCCGGCGGCGAAGAGGGCCTGCTCGCTCCAGGCGCTGTTGGGATGCTGGAGCGAAAGCTGCTCCGTGATGGCGAGCATTTCAGCTTCGTTTTTTTCGGCGCGGCGCACTTGGGAAATCGCGTACAGGCGTTCGGCGTCCAGCTCGGGATCCGTCAGATTCAACGTGCCAAGCGCATCGGCTCTGGCGTTGAGCTGCGCGTTGCACTCGGCGACGCGCAAGGTGCCGAGTTCCAGTTGCTCCCCGCTGAGCTTCGGAACCAGCGTCTGATATGCCTCCCGCGCCTCGCGCCAGTGGCTCGCCAGATAGAGCGCCTCGGCGCGCGCCAGTTGCGTGCCCAGGGGCGGCGTCGGGAACTTGTCGCCGAGCGCGAACTCCAGTTCGGGGAGTCGTGCGCCCGCGACCTCTGCCTCCGCGTCCAGCGGGAAACCATAAAAGACGCGAACGTAGTCACGAGCGGCATCGAGCGGCTTTTGTTTGGTGGTCTTGGCGAGTTGCTCTTCGGCCTGCGCGCGAAGCAGGATCAGTCCGGGCTTGCTCGCGGTCCTCGGGAAGGCGTTCAGGGCCGCGATCGCCGCTTGTGGTTGGTCTGCGGCGAGGGCGTCCTGCGCCAGCGATTCGATCAATTGCTCCGAGAAGGCGACGTTCGGGTCATTCTTGAATAGCCCCTGAAGCAGCGAGAGTGCTTTGGCAGGTTGCCCAGTGGTTCGATCAGCCTCGGAATGCCAATAGGTGACGTACTCCTGGAGAACGGGATCACCCGCCGCTTTATTGAACCAGGCGTCGGCGTCTGGAGCCCGGTTATTGCTCAGGTCGTAGTAGCCGAGGGCCAAAGCCGCGCGTTTGCCCCACACATCCTTCGAGTGCGCCCGCGCGAATTGAGAAAGTTGTGTGTACGCGGTGGGCGCAGGTGTGTTGTGCAGCACACGCGCCAGAGCCGCGAGTTGCTGTTCGGGCGGGGGTGCCGGAGTGGAGGGGGGCGCAGCATGCTTCGGCTTCGAGTGGGAAGACGAATGGGTGGAAGATGGAATGACGGGCGCAGGTTTAGCGGGCGGCGGATTCTGAACCGCGAACGCGGCAAGAGAAACTCCTGCCGTTAGACCCAAGACAGCAATGAGTTGGCGAAAGTAGTTGCTAGTGACGCACAGCCGCGGTCGGGAAGGGGTACTCTCCCAGCGCCGTCGGGTCTCCACCGCCGAGGATTTCCACCATCCAGTCATAGAAATAATCCACTGGATGCCCCAGGATGGCTTGGAACCGCCGGTCGTATTCCTTGTAGGCCTTTTCAATATCATCTCGCAGTCGTAAGCAAAGATCGTGATGTGTGCGCCCCAGCGCGACGTCTTCGGGCCTCAGCATTTTAATATCCTGCATCGAGACTTTAGCGACTCGATTGGCCCGCCGGTGCATCTCCTGTTCGCTCAGCGGCAGCAGCGAAAGATCGAAAGATGCGGCTTCCGGAGGCAGCGCTTCGGAATCAACTCCAAGATCGGCATCCATCGCCGGTGGTGGAAGCGGCTCGTCCAGCAACTCAATCGATTCAACTTCCGCGTCCGGCGGTTTCTCCCACGCATCTTCCTGCACGGCAGCGGCCATAGTTTCGATGGGCGCCGGCTCGGCTTGCATTGGCGGAAGTGTCTCGCTCGTCCCCGCATGATTTGGGACGACAGCCGCGGGCGCCTCGACCTGCATCGGCTCGAGCGGCCGACTCGCATCTAACTTTACCACCGGTTTCGGAGGCTCGAGCGGAATGCTGAAGGCTTCGGCGGGCACCGGTTCGGGCGATGGGACCAGGGCCGGCGCGGGTATCTCCTGCTCGGCGACGCGCTGCCCCGATTGGAGCGAGGAAGTCACGAATCGCGACAGAATCTCCATGGTTGCAACCAGCGAGCCGGCCGCCGTTTGCGCGCGGATCATGGGAGAGAGGGCGTTGGCCGGACGGCTGCTGGCGCACGCGGCCACCAGATCGGACACCGCTTGGTCCAATTCGATCGCACTGCGCTGCAGGCGCTCCAAGTTGTCGCGAAGCACTCTCGAAACGGTTTGTTCAACACCGGTCGAATCGGACGGCATACTCAAACTCCTGGCGCTATTGCCTCAAGCACTCCCAATTATCGAAACCGGGCAAAAGCATTGTCAACAGCGCGTCGCGTATGCGTTTCCAGCAGGAGCACTCTCCGGCCGCTCCGCGGCTATCGCTTGAAGTGGACTGTGACGGTTATGTGCGCGCTGGTGGGTTTGCCGTCGAGGGTTGCGGGCTTGTACTTGTTCTTACGGAGTGAATCCAACGCGCCTTGCCAGAGCAGGGGGGGACCGGAGACGACTTTCGCCTCCGCGACTTTTCCCGACTTATCGACCAGCAGGTCCACAACGACATCGCCTTGAACGCCCTGTCTGCGTGCGACATCGGGATACAACAAGGGCAGGGAGCTGATTAATTGGGGCGGACGGAAATCAGTTTTCGGGGCCGGCGGCGCAATTGATTGCGAACTCGGCGGAGCGATCACACCAAGGCCGCTCGTTCCGCCCGGGATCGCTCCGGGCATGTCGCCCGTAATGCTTGGTGCATCCACGACGGGCGAGGACGATGTGGTTGTCACCGTCGGGGTGCTTAGCTTCAAGTTTGTGGGATTCGGCGTCTGCTGTGCTGGGGCCGCGTTGGTAGGCTCCGGAGCGGTTGCCTGCTCGCCGCCGGTCGAGTCTGTCGAATCTTTCGGCGCAGCGGGGGTTTCGGACTGTGCCGCGGGCGCACGTGCCGGCGCCGGCTTCTCAACCGGAGGCTGTGCCGCTGACGGCGTTTGATCCGCGCTTGGCAAATCGGATTGCGCCGGTGCAGGCTGCGCTGCGGCGGCGTCCGGCGGCGTGTCCACCGGCGCCGTCACATCATGCGGAGATGGCCGAGGAGCGGGAGGAGTAAACGCCACGGCGGGCGAGGCAGCCGTTTGGGGGTGAGCATAAAAGCGGTAGTATCCGAAGGCGCTTCCCGCAGCGACAATAAGCGCTATCGCCCCAACGACCAGCCATGTCTTGCTGCCGCTTGCAGAAGAATCCGTTTGTTCGGATTCTCCCGCGGAGAAAATCGGGCCGCCGAGAACGGCTGATGAGTGTGGCGTGCGCGGAGGCAAGGAAAAGCTGCCCTCAAGGGACAGCGAGGGTGAGGGGCGCTCAAAATCCGGCGCCGTGCCAGGGGTTGCGCTTGCGTGGGATTCGAGGCCAGCCATTTCTGGTGAGACTCGCAGCGAGAAGTCATGGGATTTTCTCTCTGCAGGCTTTTCGACGGCGGGGGCTACGGGAATCGGCGTAAACGCGCCGGGGATCGGAACAGGCGTTTTTCTAAGAGAAGTGCCCGTGGTTCCCGCAGCCGAGTTTTTCCCCAGGAGGACTTGCTCGCCAAGCGGCGTCAAGCTATCCAGGAGATCGGTTAGAGAGGTCGCTTCCGCCGCTGTCTGACCCTGCTGTCCGGCGGGTCGCGACGACTTTTCTGCGGACGTCGCCACTTCCGCCGGCTTGGCGGCGGGAGTCTGTGCGGGCGGCTCCCAACCAAAGAGGGATGTCGGTGAAGCTTCGCGCGGACTCACGGTGCGGGATTGTGATTCCGCAGGCAGGAGGTCCGGGAGCAGCGGCACGGCCGATTTCGGAGCCCTCGGAGCGGAGGGTTGCGCTGGCAAAGTGGCCGCCAGTGCGGTGACCGGCGGCGGATCGGATGTGGTCCGATCGAGGGCAGGCGCAGTCCGACCGGCGGAAGGGCCGGGGAAGTCGATCCCCCAGAATCCAGGAGCCGGCTCGAGGAACTCGACCTCGACATATCCCTTCACTGTTTCAGGCGCCTTGGAATTCACTACGCGGCAGGCCGCCTCGCGATCCATGCGAATATTCTTCACAATCAGGATTTGTCCCGCGGCCGTAGTCGCGGACATCCGCAGCACTGCGCCCTGTTGGAAGACGAGAACCGTGCGCGTCTCCTCGACAAACGGCTGGGGAACCGCGGGCGCTGCGCCGCCGGTATTTTGGCGCGAGCCCTGGACCGTCACTGGGATTTCGATGCAGACGGGATTTGCGCGGGAAAGGTCACGCGTCTTACCGGGCTGTGCAAAGGCGGGTGCGTCGGAGTCTATGGTCTGTGGTGCCATGTTCTTGGTTAACTCGGGGACCGCCCGCACCGGTTGCTGAGGCGGATTGGCCCGCATTCTGCCTCTCGAGGCAGCGACTCTAGGCAGAGTTTCGCAGAGCGCGTAGGCGACTGGTTATAGTACTTTGGTACCGCGTGGTACCAGCTGTGCACGGCCATTCTTGTCGAGGGCAGTAAGGGTGCATCTGTACCATTGCCATGCGGGCGAGTTCGGGCGAAAATGGCCGGGGCGAGGAAACATTTTCGCCGGTGCCGGTGTCTAACTTATTGAGTTAAGCTGCGGGGACACAGAAATCTTCTGGGGCCGGACGAACGGCCGCCAGGAACCCCGGAACCGGCCGAGTCAGCAGCGCCCGCAACGTTGGGCCACGAAGCCAGCGGGCAGAAGGCGGCAAGCGTGTCGGACTTGGCACAAGTGCTCTCCTGGCCTCAGGACGAGGCCGAGCTCCTAGCGGAGCTGCGGGGCGGCTCCGAATCCGCGTTCGACTGGCTTGTGACGCACTACCACGGGCCGGTCTTCAGTCTGGTGGCCGGGATGATTTCGGATCCGGCCGATGCCGCGGATATCACGCAGGAAGTTTTCCTGAAGGCGTTTCGCGGGATTGGAAAATTCCGTGGGGGGAGCTCGCTGAAGACTTGGCTGTACCGGATCGCGATGCGCGAGGCTTCAAACGCGCGGCGCTGGTGGTGGCGGCACCATCGTCAGCAAGCTTCTCTTGATAGCGAAGAAGAAAATCACGCCATGCTGGAACTCGCGGATCGGGGCGAATCGCCGCTCGAACGTTTCGCCAGCGGAGAAGTGCAGCAAATCGTTCGCAGCGCCCTCCAGCAAATTCCCGCGGTCTTTCGCGGGGCCGTCATCCTTCGCGATCTCGAAGGACTCGGCTACGAGGAGATCGCTGAAGTTCTCGACGTCTCGGTGGGCACTGTAAAATCGCGGATTCTTCGCGGACGCCAGGCATTGCGTTTAATTCTGGCGCCGGTGTTCGAGCGGCCTGTTCGCGGCGCCCAGGCGGATATGGCCATGAGCATTGAAAGTTCCAGGGCGAAATCTTTCGGCGGCTCTGCGGTTCCCTTCGGACACCATGCGATGGGAACCTTCGCATTTGACGGCGGCGGCGAGCGAAATTCGTGTGACGGTGCTTCGGCGAGTTGGCGGTTCACCGAGAACATTCACCGTGAACGGCGCAGAGCCAACTGGGACGTGCCGGAGAGAGGTGTCCGATGAAGTGCCATGAGATTCGGAATCTTCTGCCAGGCTACTTGGATGGAGCGCTGCCGGGATCGCAGCGTTCCAACCAGGATGCCGGCATCGGGGAACATCTTGCGGAGTGCGCGGATTGCCGGCAGGAGTTGGAGCGCTATCAGGAACTGTCTTCGCTGATGTCGCATGTGGAACGTATTGCGCCGCCGCCGGATTTGGCGGTGCGAATTCGCGTGGCGGTTTCGCAAGCCCGCGAAGAAGCCACCTTTGCGGCCCGCTGGCGCACCTGGCGCGATCGCGCGGACCTGGTGCTGAAGAATATTCTCGAGCCGCTGGCGCTGCCGGTTACCGGCGGATTGGTGGTGGCGCTGCTGGTTTTCGCGGTAGTGATTCAGGTTCTGGGAGTCACCGTCCCGCTCGGCGCCGTGGTGAACGATTCGCCGTCGAATCTGCTGCAACCCGCGCGAGTGGAATCGCTGGCTCCGTTTCCGATTACGGGTCTCGATGACAATGCCGACGGCGTAGTCCATCCGTTGCTGGTGGAGGCCACGGTGGACCAGAACGGCGAAGCCGTGAGCTACCGCATTCTTGCCGGCCCCAACGACGCGGCCGTGCGCCGGCAGCTCGATCAAGTCATGATGTTCTCGCACTTCCGTCCGGAGCTCAGCTTCGGCAGGCCCACCACGGACGGCCACGTCGTAATGAGCTTCAGCGAAGTCCACGTCCGCGGATAAGCTCGTTCGCATCACCCGCGAACGATTTCAGCGGAACGTGAGGAGATGCATATCCCCACGTTCGTAGCGCCGAATCAGATACTTGGTCACGGGAAGGACAAGACCTCCGACCCTTCAAGAAACGAAGGGACGGCCACCTGCCATCACCACAAAACCAACCAGGGCAAATCCATATTTTCGGCGCACTTCCTTGAGCGCCCGGACAAAAACGTTTCGCGCCCGCCCGCTCCCCAGGAAGGCGAACCGCCGATAACAGCTGAACGTCGGGTGCGGGCTCCACTTGGAGCCCGCCGATAAATTGAAATGCAGATCGCCCCGGCCGTAGTAGCGTTTAAGTTTCCTCGGCATCGAGAAGAGAAAAGCCCCACGTTCGCCCGTCCGGGACGAACATGGGCCACCCTCGCGGTACTGCGCGGGTACTTCTCGCAATGTTATACT